>Ga0206814_10126_pt1 | contig 21446 bp, 19 predicted proteins | sample Alteio_BWOrgCont_90_FD_152850 | JGI IMG/M metagenome (GOLD analysis project Ga0206814, IMG submission 152850) | Enriched cells from forest soil in Barre Woods Harvard Forest LTER site, Petersham, Massachusetts, United States -... | ecosystem: Environmental > Terrestrial > Soil > Temperate forest >...
GCGCAGTGCGTTGCAGTTGAGTCGGACATCAAACCCGAAAAAATCCTCGATTCGTACATGGGTTTCAACCACCTACCCGAGGATTCGATCAAGTCATCTATAGCCTGGTGGATCGTGTTCTTCGCAATGCGAGCCTGGCAACCAGACATTCCCGGGTTCCCACGTCTCCGCGAACTGCAACGCCGACAACTAGATGTTGTGACTCATTGGGCAACTCGCCGCTATGGACTCGATGAGCCCACATGGGTGTCGAAAGCCGCGTAGGCTGAGCCTATTTCTTTCCGTTGTCGATCGACGGCGGGCCGACCGGCATGCCCTGCGTACCCGGTGCGGCGGAACCGCTGGCTCCTGGCGTTCCGCCTGGGCCTTTCTTGCTTGGGTCTTTCTCTAGCCACGGCGGTACTCCCGGCGTGTACTTGATTTGTCCGTGGTCTAGACTTCCGGCATCCCCAACCGACTTGATGCCCCAGTAGACGATACCGCCCACGAACAAAACCCCAACTGCGACCAGAATCGGTGCTTTAACTTGCGTTTTCATATCGTTCTCCAGTAACCAAGGGTGGATTTCATGTCCACCCTTAGTGCGCGATGCTTACTGTCGCTTGTCCCACATTCCGACCGGCCATGGCCAGTTGACCGGATCATTCGGCCAGTAGCTTGGCATCGGCGTGTTCGCCTGGCTTCCTTGAGCTTTAAGGGTTGCGTCCTTGGTCAGCCATTTCGCATGCCCGTCGCAGAGCGAGTAGTTCGTTCCGTTGTTAAACATGGTCGCGCCACCCCCAACCATATTGAATTCGCTGTAGTTGAACCAGATCTCAGTTGCCCAGCCCTGGCACCACTGGTGGTACCAGTTGGGTCGCGGCGCGGCAAGGATAGTGGTTGCAACCGACGGAACCTGAGTCTCAGTCGGCGAGCCGGAATCGCAAGTCGGCGACATGTTGCACTGTTCCGAGCCGGGCCCCCACCATATTCCACTGCTGTTCGCCCATGACGGATCCAGGTAGTTCATGCTGTACGTGACGGCCCGCGCCTGGACGTTGGTGAGACATCCCTCGCCGCCCCCGTCTTCCGTGCCTCGGCTCCAGTTGTCGACAGGCGATTTCCACATCTGGATGTTCTTGACGTAAGGGTTAATCTGCTGATGCCAGGGCACCCAATCCGTGTTGTAGCCCCAGCAGAATGGGTAACCGTCGTCATAGTCGTTCGAATACATCATGGTGGCGAGGGCCAACTGCTTGACTCCCGCCAGGTCTGCTGTTTTCTTGGCAGCCAACTTAGCCTGGGCAAAGACGGGAAATAGGATCGCGGCAAGAATCGCGATGATTGCGATCACGACTAACAATTCAATAAGAGTGAATGCTTTGTTATGTAAAGGCTTCATAGATTGCTCCGTTGCAAGGGAAAAGCGGAACCGAATGAGGTTCCTGTCGAAAACGTCACCGGAAGGACCTCCTCGCGGATGGGGCCTCCGTAGCCGTTTATGGTTTCGTCTAAAATTCGCACGGCAATCCGCGCGAGAGTGGACTGGTCCACCCTCACTGACGCAGCCATGTGCCGCGTCGGGGAGGGCCAATGTATGCCGTCGTAGCCGACGATCGAAAGCTGACGAGGAACATCGATCCCGACCTCGTCGCATGAAGCGAGTGCGCCGTACGCCAACTGGTCGTGCCAGCAAAACAGTGCCGTTGGCGGTTCGGGCTCCGACATCAACTCTTTAAGAAGTTCGTTGGCATGCTCGCCCGAAGGTCTGACCCAGCGGCTAGGAATTGAAATGCCGGATTCAAGCAACGCGGCTCGAAGTAACCCGACACGAGTGTCGGCATCTCGCGCTTGGCCATCCTTGGCAGTCAAAACGGCGATCCTTCGATGGCCCGTCTCTACCAACTCTTTGGCAATCAACCTCATGCCAAGTTCGACGTCGTCCGCGACGGATGGAAAAATCTTTGCAGGATCACGTCCGTTGAGCAGCACGACTGGCAATGAAGACTTATGAAGCAGCGCAAGAAGGGGATCGTCGCTTTGCGGCGCGAAGAGAATCAGTCCATCCGCCAACCCGCCGTTGAGGAACTGGTAAATCTCCTTGGAGCTTCGGTTGAAGTTGCAGTGCACAAGGATGTCGTAGCCTGCTTCACCGCCCGCCATCTCGATGGCCGACGACAGTGTGTCCATATACACGTCGGCCTGCTCGCGGTGCCGAAACGCGCTATAGAAAGACAGAACGTGAGTTCGGCCCCTGCGAAGCGATCTTGTGAGCAGATTCGGGGCGTAGTTGAGGTCTTCTGCGATCTTCCGGACGCGCGCCCGAGTGTCTTCCGAGATTCTGCGATGACCCGCTTTGCCCGCCAAAACCAGGGAAACCGTCGACACCGAAACGCCCGCCACCGCCGCAACTTGAAGTAGCGTCGTACGTTCGGCCTGTCGATCGGCAACTTTGACCATGAAATCAACTCAAACATTTGAGCACATTGCTCAAATGTTTGCGCATTGTATCACGAGTTTGGAAAATCAGGGCAAAATGATGTCGGAAAAAAGAAAAGTCCGGCGAATCGCCGCCGGACTTAGCTGCTCTACCAACTCACTGAGTCGATGTAGTAAGTACCGGTCCAGGTTCCGCCGGTGGTGAACTGCACACCAAGCTGGTAAAGTGGCGTCACAGCGTTCGAAGGCACGGTCACGGTGATCGTGTTCCAGGAATTAGTCGCGAGAGACCCGATGCCGACCCAGGAGCCGGTCCAGGTCCACCCTCCTCCGGAGCCCTGCTGAACATAGGGTTGGATGGAAGTAATTTGGCTCCCGGAAGGAATCCAAACGTGGAAGGTGACGACTTTGCCCGCCGGAGTCGCGGGTGAGGCGACGTATGCCATTGCCGAACCGGCCGCGCCCGAGATATTCACCGCAAGCGAGTGCGTTCCGGTGAAATGCTGGCTAGTCGATTGGGACACCGAGGAGATCGGCGCGCCACTGGAAGCCCAACTTTGGGTACCCGTCTCAAAATCGTACTCAGGTGCGGTGGATTGCGGGATGACGTAAAGGGTCACACTCTGAGCAGGCACGGTTGCCGATAGAGTCGTGCCGCTTACGGTTGCATTCGAAAGGTGATTGATCGATGTCTGCGAATCCGACGAGATCTGATACACCGAAGCGCTCGTTCCTGGCGTAAATCCGGATATGTTCACCTGCACCGAAGCGCTCGAGGTGACCTTATTGATGACCATCACCGTAAGAGCGCCATCGGAGGTCCGTTGAGAAGCGAACGAGGAGAGAGTGTCGGGATTTGGAACCGTACATGAAACGCTCGTATCGCCGAAGCACGAATTGTTACCGTCGTAATTGCGCCAGATTTTCATCGCTAAGTACGCCGGTGTGCCGGTGGCTGGAACCGTCCATCGCGATGCCATGTCAAGCGCTTGCTGTCCGAAGATTCCGTCACAGTCCGCCTGTGCGGTTGCTCCGTTTAGGTTTGCCTCATCTCCCCAGTTGTATTCGGTGATAGCGGTCGTTAAGCCCGGATAGTAGGTTGAAACCCACGACTTCAACCTTGGAATCAACTCCACGATCGAATTAATCCATGAGGTATCCGTATAGTTAGGGTCCCAAAGAGAACGGGTCGAGCGATTCCTGATCGCCTGCGTCGCCGCACTGTCGTCCGTGCTGTATTCGCCTTGCTGCGGGTAGTAATGCACGCTCAGCGTGTTGATCAATTGCTTGCCCGAACTCGTCTGATAGCTCTTCAAGTTTTGCAGCAGCCACGGGATGTGGTCCATATTTCCGTGAGACGATCTATCCGGGAGCGAACCACCCCACCCGTGAATCGCCGCATAGGCTGCGTCGTACCCGCTATAGAAGTAGCCAGTCCAGCCCCATTCCTCGGGGCCAAGTATCTGCGCGTTTGCATCTTGCGCGCGCACCATCCCCGCGTACGTAACGTAATCGTTGTACAGCTCGGTATAGGTCTCACCGACCGGGTGGACGTCGCGGTGGGTCGAGTTCCAGAGCGATGGCTCGTTATCCATGATGTAGTACTTGACTCCGCCGTTTTGCGAATTTCCCCAGGTCGAAATCATGTGCTGAACCCAACTTTGTTGTGTCGACGCGCTATTGGCCAAGCAGGCATCCAGCGGATTGTTTCCCGTGATATAGGGGTTGCCGGATGCGGTACTGATCCCGTTTCCGGAGTCAGGATGATAAACGTCGGTTTCCGTTTGTGGTCCGTATTTGGCGACCGAAAAGGACCACAAATAGCTCCTGCCCGTACCGATGTTGGCGATGTAATTCAGCATCGGAATTGTAATCAGGCTTTGAGTGTTCGATGCCTTGTTGGTCGAAATGAAATTGTCGCCTCGATAGCCTGCCGTGGCGACAGAATCCGGGATGCTCTGAAAGAACCAGTCGCTTCCGCGGTTGTCGCCATTTAAATTCCAGTTGTAAGTGCTGGCTGAGTTTCCGCCATACCTGGCGATGGGAAGGTTGAGGTCAGCACCTTGGCCTGCGGCAGGAAATGCGGCGCCATAAACATTCGGGTTGATTGCATGCCTATTTCCCTGGACGTTGACAGATATCGCAGTCTGCGAGAAAGCCAACAGCGGCATTGCGGCAATGACGAAAACAGCGGGTCGACCCATGCGGGCTCCCAAAAAGTATTTGCTCAAATCACATCTCCTTTGATAGAACACAACAGAACTGTTGCGCAAATGACTCGATAGGCGGTCGTCTATATAAGTGTCTTCATCGCTACCGGGCAATCCACAAAAGAACGATCCAAATCAACCGATTCTAGCGGGGCCACGCTGCCTCCCTCCGATCAATCTAAGCGTTTAGACCAGAACTGTATCATACATCGATACGATAGTAATCAGCCGGATTACCGGCACATAAAGGACCATCAGGTTACTGAACCGGCCTGGCTCGATCTGACCTTACCGAGTCTACTGAGGCCACGGGTTGCCAAACCGAGGATCATGCAAGACCTCCTGGTCCGTGAGGCAAGTCAGGAAAGCAACCAGGTCGGCTCGATCTTGAGGGGAGATCTTAAAGCCGGCAATTCGGGGGTCCTTGTTGGGATTCCGACTTCCTTCGCCCGCGAACAAACCATCATGAATCGTTCGTCCGCCTGCCGCGTAGTGGTCGACGACCTCGCCCAGGGTCGCGATGCTTCCGTCGTGCATATATGGGCCGGTAACCGCGATGTTTCGGAGGGTAGGAGCCTTGAACTTGCCAATATCGGTAATCAGTCTTGTGTGCTCATAGATACCAAGGTTGGGTTCGGGATAGGTCAACTCCCCGGACAGGTTATATAGGCCGGTATTGTGGAACTCCGTGTGCCGTCCCGTCGTTCGAGCCGAAACCGTGGCGTCGCTGAAGTTAAACCCGCCGTGGCACTGGAAGCATTTGCATGATTCACCGAAAAAGAGCTCTTCACCGTGCTTGGCAGAAGGAGAAACGGCATTGTCATCGCCACCGAAATGATAGCGGTCGTACGGGGATCTTGCCGAGATAATGCTCCTCTCGAAGCACGCTATTGCCTTCGTGACATTCCCTACCGTGAATGGGTTTGCTTGCTCGGGAAATGCGGTCGGAAAGAGCTGCCGATAGAATGCGTCGGACTGCAACCTTGAAATGAAGCCATCCCCTTCGCGCAGGCCAAGCTCGATCGGATGCGTCCCAAACATCGGCACGAGCGCCTGATCCTCAAGCTTCGTCTTGGTTGGGTCGCTCCAAGTCAGAACCGCGCTGTAGGCCACGTTAACGAGGCTCATCGCGTTCCGCGAATGATGCTCGCCTGTACTACCGACGCTTTCTTTGAGCCCGTCGGTAAAGGCCAGCTCCTGCTTGTGGCAAGTTGCGCATGACGACTTTCCATTCGCGGACATGCGCTTGTCATAGAACAGGCGTCTTCCGAGTTCAACCTTCGACGCGGTCATCGGGTTGTCAACCGGGACGCCTGGCTCGGGAAAACCCTTTGGCAAGCGCCAATCGTAGCCTCCACCTGCCTGGGTCAGGGGGATAGCACCGAACCCGAGGCACGCGATTCCCAGACAAAACAAGGGTAACGAGGGTGGCGAAGTTCGCATCGGCGGGCTCAAGCTTACTTTCGGAGGCGAACTACTTCAAGGGACTCAAGCATCCGGATCGATCTCGCCCCCGCTTTGTCGTTCGGGCAGATGATTCGAAATGGACCTTGGTAGCCGAACAGCGCCTTGCCCTCTCGCTTGTAGGCGATCAACACTCGCTCGTTGCCAAAACTGGCATCCAGTTCGCCCGGGGTAAACACAACTTGATATCCATCGCGGGCTTTTGCCAAGACGTAGCTTGCGAGGCCTTTTCCTCGCAAGCTCTTCCCCATCGGCGCCCCCGCCTTTTCGAGCACGGATCGAAGCGTGACTCCTGTATAGTTCGTCGAAGCATCCTCCTCGTTAACTGTCACCGACTCCGGCTGCATCTTGTCGAGGTCTTCTGCCTTCAGACCGACTGGGGTAGGAATATCGCCCGTCACCAGCAAAGTTTCGGAAGGTTTTGAATCCTGCCGCCATGCCCGAGCGCTCAAGTTTAGGAATGGGCCGGCTAACGCGACGGCTGCCAACAGCAGTGACAGATATCGTTTTCGAAGTGGTCTGTTATTCATGGGCCTATTAATATCTTGGCCCCCATTTTTGGGTGGAAAATAAGGAAGTCATGTCATTTTGCAAAGATGCACTGAGAAAGACAGCCATATTGGTGTTCATGGCCGTTTCGACGATCGGCCTCACCCACGCTCAAACCTTTAATGTGTTTGAAGGTCAAGGGACCCTGGAAAACAATTGGGCGGATTGGTCTTGGTGCACCGACAACTTGGCCAGCAGCACGTTCCCATACCGCGGCAAACCAAGCGTGCAGGTGACGTACACAGGTGCTTGGCAGGGATTTGAGTTGGAAAGTCCCCTCCCCTTTCCAGCTGAGTACTTCACGTCGCTGATGCTGACGATCAACGGGGGCTCGACGGCGGGACGGGTTATCCTGTTTTCGTTTACAGTCAATGGGAATCAAACCAAGCAGATCAATCTGAATCAATTCATAGCAGGCGGCTCGGTAGCTGCGAACGAATGGCGAACCGTGACAGTGCCTTTTTCGGCATTCGGGATCCAACCAACGGATCAGATCAGCAACTTTGCGCTTCAAGAGGCCAGCGGCGCGGCACAGCCGGCATTCTATATCGGATATGTCGGCTGGATTCCGAACCCCGTCCGCGAGACTGTCAAAGTCAACGTGAATGCCCTGAGCAGTTCGAGAACAGTCGACCAAAAACTGTTTGGCGTTAACGTCGCCGTGTGGGAGTCAAGCTTTACCTCCAGCCAAAATACAGCTTTACTTGCCCAGTCGAAGTTCCAAACCTACCGGTTCCCAGGCGGTTCATTGTCGGACGGCTATAACTGGGCGACCAACACCACGGACTCCAACACCTGGACTTGGCAATTCGATTTCGACCAATTTGCGTCCATCGCCTTGCCGAATACGAAAGGGCAATGTTTTCTCACGGCCAACTACGGAACCAGCACTCCGGCCGAGGCAGCCAACTGGGTGAGCTATTCGAATGTCACCAAGAAGTATGGATTCAAATATTGGGAGATCGGCAACGAGGTTTACGGCACTTGGGAAGAAGACTCCCATGCACAACCAAATGATCCGGTCACCTACGCAACCCAGTTCGCACAGTACTACAAGCAGATGAAGGCGGTCGATCCCACCATCAAGATCGGCGCCGTTTCTACTCCGGGTGAAGATGCATACGTCAACTACCCGAACGAGGTCGTCACCAACCCGGTTACGGGCCAAAAGCATAGCGGCTGGACGGCGGTAATGCTGTCGACAATGGCCAGCCTTGGGGTGACGCCTGACTTCATCATCTACCACCGATATCCCGAATGGGTCAACGATTGCGACTTCACGCTCCTGATTTGCAACTCGAGCTGGGCCTCAGATATGACTGACTTACGGATGCAGCTCAAAGACTACTTAGGCGCCGCAAACACGAATACGCAGATCATGTGTACTGAAAACAACTGCGACGCCGGCACCGAAGGAAAACAGATGTGCAGCCTTGTCAACGGCGTTTTCATGGCTGACACATTCGGCACCGTGCTCCAAACTGAGTGCAATTCCTTTCTGTGGTGGGATTGGATTAACGGCACAACCACCACCGGTGACAACGGATCTTGGCTATACGGCTGGCGGATGTACGGCGACGAGGGCGTCGTTTCCCCAGATTTCACGCAGACGTATCCGTGCTTCTGGATGGAACAGATGTTCAATCTGTTTGCCGCCCCCGGAGATCAAGTCATTCCCGTCACATCGTCCTACGGTCTGCTGACGGCGTTCGCCACGAAACGATCGGACGGTTCCGTCCGGCTGATGGTGGTGAACAAGCAGAATACGCAGGAACTTCCAACGCAATTCACGTTCAGCGGCTTCACGCCGGTGGGACCTGTTACGATGTACCAGTACGGCATGGCGCAAGACAACATGGCACGAGCCGGAAAGCCCCAGGCGATCGGGACAACCACGATAGCCGGCTGGCCTGCCAAAGCGACTCTATCTATTCCACCCTATTCGGTTAGCGTTTTCGCATTTACTAATCACAAGTAATCAGGGGTACCAGTTGCCCGACCCGGAGGCTCTTATTCATGAGAACCGATGAATAGGGCGACCCTTCACTTGCTTCGCGCAATCGATCCGTCACTTCCTACCAACGAGCGGCGGGAGGCGTTTGGGCAAGTTGTCGGGGCGTATCAAGACGCGGCTTTTGCAATCGCATTTGCTGTACTTGCAGATTCACAAGCAGCGCAGGATGCCGCGCTGGAAGGGTTTGTCGATGCGTGGAGGAGTCTCTCCTCGTTAAGAGATCCCGATGCATTCGCGGGATGGCTCCGAAGTCTTGTGCGAACCAGGGCTCTTCGGCATGTGAGAGCCACCGTAACTCGTGCGATTTCGATTGAGGAGGTACCGGAAATCGGAGAACTGCAAGATTCTGTCGGGGCAGAGCAAAGGATAGTCGTTCGTCATGCCATCGAAGGCTTGCCCAAAAAGGAACGCGAAGCACTGGTTCTGTTTTACGTGGCCGGCCTGACCCGTGAGGAAGTTGCCTCATTTGTAGTTGCGTCCCCTGTCTCGGTGAACAAACGCCTCGCTCGCGCCCTGGCGCGGTTGAGGGAGGAATCGATCTATATGGAAAACAACGAATTCAAAAATGACGTGCCATCAATCAACGACGACTTTCGTCGAAAAGCGCTGGTTCTTTCCGGTCAGTTCGCTGAACTGCTTGCCTCAAAAAAGCCGATCCTACTCGCCTTGGACGACTGTATCGCGGAAGCAGGAACGGGAGCGGTGCGAACCGCATTCGAGGATATGCAGAAGCAAGTCGTACAGGGCAAAGCAATGGCGGAGGCAATGCGCAGACATCAAAGTGTTTTCGATGAAGCCGATACGTCGGCGGTGTTCTACGGCGAGGAGATGGGCTTGCTCCACGACATCCTTCGCCGAATCGCGAAAGGCGAAAGATTCGAAACTAGGGAAAGTTTGATCAGGGCCTTTTCCCAAGCCTAGTGATCGCTCCCACACTTTAAGGCTCCCGTGCGGCGAGAATCGTCCGTACCAACTCGGCTTGCTCCGGCGTGTCTACAGCTAACTCGCTACCGGCGCCAGGGGACATCTTTATTCTGACTCCGTTTTCCATGAATCGAAGCTGTTCCAAGCTCTCGGCCATCTCAAGGGGGGACTGAGGCCAGATGGAAAAGGCTTGTACGACTTCTCGCGTGTAAGCATAGATGCCGACGTGCTTTTTTACAGGTTTGCTGCGCATGTGGCGCGGATACGGAACTGGAAACCGGCTGAAATAGAGTGCGAAGCCTTGGAGATCGGTGACTACTTTGACAGCCGATGGTTCCTCGATCTCGGACGGTGGGCAGTCACTGTAAACGCTTCCCATCAACATGGATGAGTCGGACAGAAGCGGCTCGGCGCAAGCAGCGATGCTGGCCGGGTGGATGAGCGGCTCATCGCCTTGGACATTGACGTATACATCGGCTTCAATTGACCGCGAAACCTCGGCGATGCGGTCGGTTCCGGTCGGGTGACTTGGGCTCGTAAGCATGGCTTCTGCCCCAAAGCTCAAACACGCCTCGACGATCTCCGGATCAGGTGTTGCGACAACGATCCGCTCGGCGATCTGCGCCCGTCCGGCTGCCTCGACAACCCATTGCACCATCGGCTTGCCGAGCAGGTCGCAGAGCGGCTTACCCGGAAACCGTGTGCTACCCATCCGGGCGGGGATAACGATACAACATCGCATCCAAAGACCGTACCACCTTCCGTATAATCTAGTCAGTCATGGCGCGGTGTGATCGATGCGGTGCAGAGGCAACGGAAGTCACCCGGTTCTGCGCATCGTGCGGCGCACCCTTTGTGCCGAGGACGGAACCCATCCAAGTCGAAGGCGACCCCGGCGCATTCTACTGCTACAAACACAAGCGAGAAGTCACGCGAGTCACGTGTGGACGCTGCGAGAAGCCGATCTGCGTAAAGTGCCTTGTCGTCAGCCCAGCCGGAGTGCGATGCAAACAGTGAGCCAGCCATAAAACACCGCTTCGTATGCGGGGTGTCCTCCACGACGTAGGCAGCGGAGTCGGCCGGCTCGACGGTCGCAAAGTCTGGTACCTCTACATCCTCTCATGGATCGTCCGGCTCTTTACCGGTTGGTTCCGATGAGCTTTATGGATTGTTGATCCATTTCGCGTGACCGTCGCAGTAGACGATTGCGCGGCCTCCGGGACCGTCAAAATAGCCTAGGATGGTTGATGCCGGTTGCTCTACATTTGCTGCGTTGCCGCCGGAAAACGTGTAGTTGAAGCCGTTCAGCAGATCGTTATTCTTTAGATAAGGTCCAAGCGCGTTCTGGAGATTGCTATCCTTGGACAGGAAATTATCGTCGTTATCGTTCGCATTCATAAGCAGGGCCAAACCGACTTGCTTGGCGTTACTGAGCAATTTCGCCCTAACAGCCGCCTCCTTTGCCTTCAGATAAGCCTCAAGGGACACTTTTACCATCGAGCGCACCATCAGCGAGCCTTGGCTTTGGTAGCTGACGCCGTTCAACTTCGGCGAAAGATCGCTTCGCTTTCCGTCGGTGGTGACGATCGCAAGCTCATCGTCTTTCGCGTCAGCGGATGAGATAGTCACGGTTGGGGCTTGAACGCCTACTTTGATTCCGGCGAGTTGTGGTGACAAGTCATCGGTCTTTAGCACCCCCGTTGGGCTGCGTTCAAACATGGAACCGGCGTCCGGTGGCGCCGCACTCGGCTTAACCGTCTCAGCAGATCGATCGACAATGTACCAAACCCTCTCGGCAACCTTTACATTTGGTTTCCGAACGATCGACAGCACGTATATTCCGCCGTTGTTGCTCCAGAACGGAATGCACGTCGGTCCCGGCATCTTTATGGAGCCGCTCAGTACTCCGTTTGTGCCGAAAAACCGGATCGAAGAAGGTTCTCGTGGAGGTTCCGGCTCCCCTTTCGGCGCGGCAGGCGAGTCTGGAGCATACTCTTGAAGCAGAACAAGCGGCTTCATCGGTGACGGGTTAAGGACGTAACGGTGCGACTGATCGATCTGAGCGACACTTAGCGTACTGCCCGTGTTCGACAAAATCATGATGGAATTGCGGCTGCCGGCAGCCTCCCCGGTTTCGGCGTAGTTTACGTCTACAAGAAGAGAAGATGAGCCGGCGATCCAATCCATCGAGGTGACAAGACCTTGTGATTGCTTTAGCCGGAAAACGGTGGTCGACTTTCTCGTTACCGCACTCCATACGATGATTTGGGTTTCGGGTTCGATGGTGCTGCGGTCAACTTCCTTGCCTGTAAACAAGTCGGAAACCATCGCAGGCGAGACGTCCGTAAACTCCCTTTCCACGGCGAGCCTGTCCCCATCGGGGGACCAACTAACACTCCGGACGTTTGGCCCGCACACGAACTCGGGCGGAAGCATCATAAACACGTCTTTTCCGGCAACAACAAAATCGCGCTGGGGGTCAGCCTGACCGACCGCGGCGGATGCGATGCCAACTACGACAAACCACAAAAGCCCACGCAAGTTAATCACAACCATTAGACGCGATCATGATATAAAAACGTTGCCAGTTTTCTGGCACCTTTTCAAAAACAATAATTCACGCAGCGGGACGCAGCGGCTCGCAAAGTAACGCGGCGGGTGAGCCAATCAAATCCGCTTCCACCGCTGCACCCTCCGCGTGCTCGCCGCGAACCGCCGCGAGAAACCCTTCACCGGGTTTGCCCCGAAACAGAAAATCAAGCCGGCGCGCCGGCAACCCAGAGGCCGGGATATTCCTCGGGGTCTTCCGCCAGTTCATGAGCCGTCGGTCCCTCGAAGATCTCTTGCCAACGTTGCTCCAACTCGACTTCGTCTCGGATGATCCGATCGTAGCTTTCGGCGTAGAAGGGCGGAAACCGCTCACCGGTTTTCTTGATAATGAGCTTCCCCGACTTCGCTTTGGCCTTCTCCACGATCTCCGAAAGCTCATAAGGTGCACCGCTCGGGCTTTCCAGCACACGGAAGATCAGATCCGTCTGTTCCGGCAGAACACAAACGATTTGGAGGTCCCACCGACGCCCGTCCGGCTTGATCAAGTGCCGCAGAAGCAGCGCCCGCTCGCCTTCATCCAGCGCCCTTCGATGGCGGAAGGTCACAAAATAAGTAACCGAGTCCGCCCGCCAATGCGGCAAACGCCCGCGCCATATTCGGAAGTTGTGGAACGGCATGACACTTAGTACTTAGCACTCAGTACTTAGGACATAGAACTTAAGACAGCGCCGCGTCTCCTCGCTCCCCCGTCCTGATCCGGATGGCGTCTATCACTTCGGTGACGAAGATTTTGCCGTCTCCTATTTCGCCGGTTTGGGTGGCTTTGACAACGGCGTCGACCGCTTCATCGAGATCTTCGTCTTTCACGACGACCTCGACATGCATTTTAGGGAGTAGATTGACCGCGTAGGTACTGCCCCGATACTTGTCGGTTCTTCCCATTTGACGGCCATAGCCTCTAACTTGTCCGCAGCTCAGTCCAGAGATTCCTGCGTCCTCCAGGGCCTGTTTGACGTCTTCCAACTTGTTGACTCGAATGAATGCTTCGATGCGTTTCATGCGTAAGGTTCGCGCTTCGTTGAGCGACTGTCAAACATCGTACCCAGCACCGCGTCGGATTCACAGTTCTATCCGTCATGACAGTTGAGTGTCTCAACGATACGGATATTGGGCTTTAGGGCTTTGCTTTGGCGCGGCTGCGATCTTGGCTGTGCTAGCCTTCTTGGCACTCCTTCATTTAGTCACCATCCAACCCGCGTGGGGCCTGTTGTTTGGGAGCGTTCTGCTGACAATTGCCGGCCTGCAGGTTCAAGCGGGCATGAAGGTGGCAGGCGAAATCGTCATTCACCGCCAGTCTCAGGCGGAGCTGCTGCAAGCCCAGCTTGAAGAGCAGCGCAATGCCGTGGATGCCATGGCTGACGGACTCGAAATCGCCATTTTTATCTGCGACGCCCGGGCAAACATCCTTTACGCCAACCGGCGCGCGATCGAATTGTTCCGGTTCGAAAGACCGGTCGGCCGGAACATCTTGGCTGTCACTCTCAGCTATGACCTTGAGCAGTTGGTAGTTACCGGTGGAAAGACGCAGATGCCGCAGAACGCGGAGATCTCGTTTACCTACCCGGATGAGAGGGTTGGCAATGCGAGGGTGTGGAGCACGGACGAAGGCGGTGGCCGCGTGTTCCTCTCCGTGTACGAGATCACGGACCTGAGGCGCCTGGAGCGCATCCGGCAGGACTTCGTGGCAAATGTTTCGCACGAACTGCGGACGCCGATGACGATTATTCGTTCGATGGCCGAAACGCTCGTCGACGACGAACCCACGATGTCCGAGAGGTCAACGAAATACCTCAATAAGATCATCTCCGAAGTCGACCGCCTTTCGATGATCTCTCAAGACTTGTTGATCCTAAGCGCAGCGGAATCCAACCCCGTGCGAAAGCAGATGTGCGATGTGTCCGACGTTTTCCGAAGCGCGGTGCAGCAGCTTGAGTCGAAGGCGAAAGCAAAGGGCCTGGAACTGACCTTTGAGGGACCGCAACGAACGATTGTTGAGGCGAACACCTCTCAGATGACGCAAGTCGCGCTCAATCTGATCGACAATGCGATCAAGTACACCACCACCGGCGATATCCGTGTCTCGCTAGAGGCAGCGGAGCAAGTTGTTCGGGTATCGGTTGCCGATACGGGAATCGGCATTCCAAGCGATCAGATCAAGCGCATATTCGAGCGCTTCTACCGCGTAGATCGAGCCCGGAGCCGGGCTACCGGCGGCACCGGGCTTGGATTGAGCATCGTCAAGCACATCGTAGAAGCTCACGGCGGCACCGTAAGCGTCGACAGCGCCCTCAATCACGGATCGACGTTTATGGTCGAATTGCCTATTGGGAACTAACCCCCAACGCTACCGTCTCCGCCTCGCTTTGATTGCCCACCCGATCGATTGCGGTGACTGACACTGCTTCCGGAGTCATGTTGGGGTCCAGTGCGAGGGTGATGGATCTGTTTGAGGTGATACGCGGCTCCAACCATCTTCCCGCCTTTACGCGCACCGCAAAGAAGCGTACGGGAACTCGGTCACCTGCCTTCATGTCGACGGTCCATTTCCCGTCGCGCGTCTTGCGTACCTTCACATCGGGAGATTCGGGGGCATCCGAACCGAGCCAAGGCGAAGCCGGAACGAGCGCCCGGTGACGGTACAGGCCGTCTCCAAGGACGTTATTGACGTTTTGCCGGTTGTCGAGAAACACCTTCATGCTAAAGTGCACGGTTCCCGTCGATCCCGGCCGGTCCCGCGTCAGCTTGATTTCGTCGAGGATTTCGTTCAGGTTCCAGGTCTTCCCCTCTTCAGAGCCGAGACGGCTGGTGTAGAGGCCGGGCCAGATGTGCCGCTTCTTCGTGTTCTCAGAGATCCACCAATCGAGAAGAACCGGAAAGCTTTGCGCTTTTTGAGCGATGGGCCAGTAGAGCTGAGGCGAAAGGTAATCACACCAGCCCAGGTTTAGCCACTTTTTGCAGTCGGCATACAACTCGGCGTACTGATCGACGCCGGCTTTGATGCTCGACGGATAGCCCGGTCGGTAGATTCCGAATGGGCTGATGCCGAACTTCACCCACTTTTTTTCGGCCTTTATCATCTTGTACGTGTTTTCGATGAAGTCATCCACGTTATGGCGGCGCCAATCGTTCCGATTCAGCTTCCCGCCGCCGTCCGTATAGTCTTTGTAACTTGAATCGTCGGGAAACTCCTGGCCCTTTTCTGGGTACGGATAGAAGTAGTCGTCCATATGGACGCCGTCAATGTCGTATCGGTGAACTACGTCTCGGATAACGGCAAGGGAGTGCTTTTGCGTCTCAGGTTCACCGGGATCCAGCCACAGATATCGACCGTACTGCTTGACGATGTCCGGGTTTTGATTCTTGATGTGGTTCTTGGCCAACGGACCTTTCTGTGCGGGATGGTTCGCACGGTAGGGATTGAACCAGCAGTGCAGTTCAAGGCCTCTCGCATGAGCCTCGGCGACGGCAAACGCCAAAGGATCGTAATTCGGGCTCGGGGCTCGGCCCTGTAGCCCCGTGAGGTATTCAGACCACGGTTCGAGCTTTGACGGGTACAGCGCGTCGCAGGAAGGGCGAACTTGCAGCACGATCGCATTCAGTTTCAGGGCAACCGCAGTATCCAATATCCGGATCATCTCCGCCTTCTGCTGGTCCGTGGTTAGCGTCCGGCTGCTCGGCCAATCGATGTTGTCCACCGTAGCTACCCAAGCCGCCCGAAACTCACGGGGAATGGCCGGCGCCTTGGCGTCTTGGCTGAGAATCGAGAAGGCGCATGCCAGGGCGATCATGTACCAATGATAGCGCGCTGGAGCGCGGACGACCCGTCCACATAAGGACCGCGGACGATCGGACCGCAAATAGAGCCGATTAATCGCAACGGATTCACATATTGCACGCGAAAACCCCACTGAAGTGGGGCGACCCCTACGCGGACTGAAGTCGCGCGCTCCCAGTATGCGAAAATGAACATCGCATGCTGGCGTCTGCTTTGTTTCTTCTCGTCGCATCCCAACCGCTTTCCGTTTCGAGCCTGAAGTGCGAGTCCGTTTCCAACCCGATGAACGTGGACGTCCGGCAGCCTCGGTTGTCATGGGTGGTTTCGTCGCCGGAGGACGGGCAGCGGCAGACGGCTTATCGAATCCTCGTCGCGCAAACCGGCGCCGAGTTGGCCAAGGATAACGGCTCGCTGTGGGACTCCGGGAAGGTGCTATCTCCCAAGACGATCGAGATCCCCTATAAAGGTAGGTACCTGAAAAGCGCCAAGGAGGTGTTTTGGAAGGTCCAAGTGTGGGACGCATTCGGAAAACCATCGAATTGGAGCTCGACGAACTGGTGGTCGATGGCGCTACTTGACGCATCCGACTGGAAGGCAAAATGGATTGGGACACCAAGCGAAGCCAAACAACCCGTAACGATGCTGTTGCGGAAGGAGTTTCGCATCGGGAAGCCGATCAAAAGAGCGCTCTGCTTCGTATCGGGACTCGGTCAATACGAGATGTGGCTCAACGGACAAAAAGTGGGCAACGACTGGCTCACTCCCGGATGGACTCAATATGCCAAGAGCTGCCTCGCAGATTCGTACGATGTCACTTCCCTGCTTTCGAAAGGCCCAAACTCGGTCTCGATGCACATTGGCAACGGCATGTACGATATGTCGGGCGACACCCGAGGCGGGCAGCAGCCGAATAGCTTGGGGCAAAAGAAGGCGATCTGCCAACTGATGCTGGAGTTTACCGACGGCACGGCGCAAGCAATCGGCAGCAACGGAACGTGGCGCTGGGCGGCTAGCCCTGAAACATACTCTGGTGTATATGGTGGCGAAGACTGGGATGCCAGGCTGGAGCAACCAGGGTGGAAATTATCGGGCTTTGATGACCGCGGCTGGGCCCCAGTCACAATGGTTGCTCCGCCGAGTGGAGCACTCCGCGGCCTAACACATGCTGCTCCGCCCCTTCGAGTCCTTGAAGTCCGGAATCCAGTTGCCGTAACCACACCCAAGCCGAACTTGCTGGTTCTCGACCTCGGACAGAACTCGCCATATGTTCCTCAAATCACCGTTCACGGCGACCCGGGAACGTCGGTTGAGCTATGGCCGGCCGAGGTCCTGAAGGCGGACGGCACAATCGACCAGCAGACGATGCGAGCAGGCAAATTTGCCACCTACAGACTAAGCGGCGCCGGCGAGGAAAAATGGCATCCGTCATTTTGGTACGTCGGCTCGCGATACTGGCAAATCGTGGCGCGAGATCCGAACGGACGCGAAGTCGATCCGAAGGGTGTGCTGAAACGATTCGAAGGGCTCTTGGTCCATGCCGACGTGAAGCCGGTCGGGAGATTTCAATGCTCGAACAAGCTTTTCAATCAAATTCACGATCTGATCTGGTGGGCGATGGCCAGCAACTTCGCCAGTGTGATTTCCGATTGTCCGCATCGTGAAAAGAGCGGTTGGCTCGAGCAGGACCACCTTGTCGGCGACGGGTTGATGTACTCGTTCGACATGGCCCCGATGTTTCGAAAGGTGATCGAGGACATGCACGATACCCAGCTGCCGAGCGGCATGGTACCGACGATGGCACCAGAGTATTTCATCTATGACGGCGGCTTTCGCGATTCGGTCGAGTGGGGCGGCGCGTACCTGCTGCTGCCGGAGATGGTTCAATCGTGGTACGGCAAGCAGGGCCTTATCGCAGATCACTACGACCCGATGAAGCGATATGTCGATTACCTCGAAACACGGGCGAAAGACGGCATCCTTTCGAACGGCCTCGGAGACTGGAACGGAGGCGGCGCAGACCCACGAACGCCGGTTGCCATCACAGACACGGCTTACTATTACGACCTTGCCGCGACCCTTTCGCGGTTTGCGGCGTCAGTGGGAAAGAAGGCCGACGCAGCACGGTATCGAGTCCTAGCCGATTCGATTCGGCAAAAATTTAACGAGAAGTTCGTCGATTCGGCTTCGGGGAAGGTCGGAACAGGCTCCCAGTCAGGCCAGGCCACAGCTTTGGATTTCGGCCTCATTCCGCCTGGCCTGGAGCAGAAGGCGTTCGATCAATTGATGGTAGACGTGCAGAGTCAAGACTATGCTGTGTCGTGCGGCGAGGTGGGACACCCGGCTTTGCTTCGTGTGCTTACCAAGTTCGGCAGATCCGACGTGGTGGCCCGCATCCACCTCCAGACAGAGCGTCCGGGGTATGGGTACCAAATCAAGAAGGGCCTCACGACGTTGGCGGAATCGTGGGATGCGTCGCTGATCTCGTACAACCATTTCATGCTTGGCCACCTCATGGAGTGGCTTTACGGCGACCTGGTGGGCATCAAGCCGGACCCAAACGGTATCGCATTCTCACGAACGATTATCCAACCCACGCCGGTACCTGGTGTGACTTGGGCACAAGCCTCATACGACTCGGTAAGGGGACGAATCGCCTGTTCATGGAAGGAAAATGGTGAGCGCTTCCACCTCGACGTGACGATCCCCGCCAACACAACCGCAACCGTGTACGTGCCGTGCAAAGCGCGCAGCGCCATCAGGATGGCCTACCCTTCCACCAAAAGCTTCGGCATGTTCGTAAGCCAAAAACCCCAAGACGGCTACGCCCCCATCCAAGTGGCCAGCGGTCACTTCATCTTCGACAGCTTGCTGCGGTAAGAAGGATCCTACTTTGCCTTGTATCCGGGTCCCAGGAGTGGCCTGCCGGGCCTGGCAGGGGTCTCTTTGCCGTTATCGGTGACCAATTGCCCGTTAACCAGCACGTAACGCATCCCAGTCGATAGCTGCATCGGCTTTTCGAAGGTGGCCCGATCGGAGATGGTTTGGGGATCGAAGACGGTGAGATCGGCGAAATAGCCGGTCTTGAGCGTCCCCCGCTCCTTCAGGTGAACCCGGTCGGCGGACCGCTTTGTTAGCTTGTAGATCGCGGTTTCCAATGAAAGAAGCTTCTCATCGCGAACATACTTGCCGAGGATTCGCGCGCAGGTACCAAACGCGCGCGGGTGGGTCATGTCTTTCGAGAGGATGCCATCGACGGCGGCTTCACCCGCATCGCAGCAAACACCGATCCATGGTTGGGTCAAAGCTCGCTGAACATCCGCTTCGTTCATGTCGAAAATAATCTCGTCAGTCTGGAGACGGTCGGCGGTCAGCAAGTCAAACATGGCATCGAGCTCGTCGGTCTTTCCAGTCAGTTTGGCAATTTCACTCAAGCGCTTGCCGTCGTATTTCTTAAGCTTTGAGTTCGAAAACGAAAGCATCAAGCCGGATCCACCGCCGGCGTCGAGATAGCAGTTGTCGACGCCCTTCATCGGCGTTCGGATGTCGCGCTTCATCTTTTCGCGCAGGCTTGGATCTTTCAGCCTCTTGATCGTCGCCTCTTGACCGCCCTCTTGTGCCCAAGCGGGTAGGCAGGCCAACAAGCCGTTTTCGCCCGCGATGTACGGATATTGGTCTGCCGTGATATCCGCCCCAGCTGCCCTCGCCGTCATCAGCTTGTCGAGGATCATCGGCATCATGCCCCATTGGTTAATCCCCGCAGCCTTGAGATGGAAGATCTCGACCGGTATCTTTGCCTCCCGGCCGATTCGGATGGCGTCGTCAATCGACTCCAGTTCATCATCCGATTCGCTTCGCATGTGAGTTGCATAGATCCCTCCATATGGCGCCGCTGCTTTTGCCAAGGCGATGATCTCCTTGGTCGTTGCATAGGAGTCAGGGCTGTACATCAGCGCGGTGGTCACACCGATCGCGCCCTGCTCCATCGCCTGTCGAACCAGCGCCTGCATCTGTTTGAGCTCCGCCGGCTTCGGCGCCCGGTTTTCGTCTTTTAGAACGCACATGCGCACCGCGCCGCACCCGACGAACGTGGCGAGATTGATTGCCGGTCTTGCTTGAACGAGGCGTATGAAGTACCCCCTGAGGTCGCGCCAACCCGCCTTGACTTTGATATGATCGAGGCTGTCCTTGTTCTCTTTATCGGTAAACGCAGTCGCCGGTGCTGCACTTTCGCCTTCGCCGGTCACCTCGGTTGTGATGCCTTGGAAAATCTTCGATTGAGCCCGGCCATCCGCGAGGAGAACCATTTCGGACTGGCCCATCATATCGATGAACCCGGGGGCAACTACTAAACCGCGAGCGTCGACCCTCCGTTTAGCCATCGCGCCGGCGAGGTGGCCGATACTGGCGATTCGGTCTCCTTGAATGGCGACATCGGCCACGTATCGCTTAGCCCCAGTTCCATCAACGATCGTGCCGTTTTGGATAATGAGGTCGTAAGATTGTCGGCCAAGCACAAAAACGAGGGCGGCGGTAGCGATCATTGGAATGCCAGTCTAGCAACTTGCGTGAGGACGAAGTCCGATCCGTATCCCGGAGGGATTAAAGAAAATAGCCCCGAGTTGCCCCGATTCATCGGGGCTACCCGGGGTGGAGACCATTTACGACAATAGTCCGAGGGCGCTCCGGCGACCCCCGAAAGAGCCGTCGACTTACCCTAACTAAGCTGTGACGGCCTGTATGTCAAAGGTGTATTTCACTTCGTCGGAAATGAGCATGTGGCCGGTTTCCATGACGGAGTTGTAAGTTAGACCGTAATCCTTTCGTGAAAGAACACCGGCGCCGGTTGCGCCCGATCGCGTATTGCCCCAGGGATCTTTAACCGGTGCAACGACTTCGACTTCCACCGAAATGGATTTCGTGTTTCCCGAAATCGTTAGGTCGCCGGTAACCGTGTAGTGAGAATCGCTAACCTTCGAGATCGCGGTGCTCTTGAACGTAATTGCCGGGTTCGCTTCTACATTTAGGAAGTCGGCGGACTTCAAATGGCCGTCTCGTTGCTCGTTGTTCGTTGTGATGCCGGCGACATCGATGCTCAGCGACACCGAAGTCAGTGAACTATCGACGGACTCCGCGGTGCCGGTGACGGCGCCAAGAGAGCCACGCACAGTGAAAACTCCCATGTGCTTGATCGAGAAGTCGACGCTGGAGTGCGCCGGGTCAATATTCCAATTCTGAGTACTGGTTTCGGGTGTTATTGTCGACATAGTGGGCCTTATTCTACGCAAGATGCCTATGGGCGTTTCGCCAGGAAGAACGACCAGTCACATTTCCGTTAACCGATTTGCGCTACTCGAAAGCGAGTCCCCTCCCGTTGGGACACCATAAATGTGGCTATCCTGGTTGGTTTTGCGGGAACAGAATATCAGGCAGGAACAACAGTTCAACGGAAGGACAAATCGGAAGTGGGAAGCTCGTTACGGAT
>Ga0206814_10112_pt2 | contig 21415 bp, 24 predicted proteins | sample Alteio_BWOrgCont_90_FD_152850 | JGI IMG/M metagenome (GOLD analysis project Ga0206814, IMG submission 152850) | Enriched cells from forest soil in Barre Woods Harvard Forest LTER site, Petersham, Massachusetts, United States -... | ecosystem: Environmental > Terrestrial > Soil > Temperate forest >...
GTCCACATGGGGGCCAGCCCGGCCTGCCGCAGGAGCAAAACAGAGCAATGCTCATCAGCACCGGCTCGCTTTTGGAACTTCCGGCGCGTCAGGTCTTCACCTGAAGGGTGTGGGGTGTTTACCGGGTTTCGAAATGGGTGAATTTCCGAATTGTTGTTATTCCCCGCCCCGCTATCTTGTCACTACGAGAGCGGGCCGCCTCCGTGGATTGGGCTCCCACCTCAATCACCCCGAGAACCGAACGACTCAGTCACGGAGGCGGACCAACTCACGTTCGCAGAGCGAGACACTGGGAGAAGGTGCGGTAACGAGTTTCACGGCAGGGTGCAGCCGCGGTGCATGCAGGACGGGCAGTTGCAATCGTGCGGATTGGGCGAGGCCATGAACGAATTGAATAACGATGTCCCGAAATTTGTGACCCAAGCAAGAGCCTCCTATCTGCTGGGCATCCCTGAATCCGAATTGCGCCGAATTTCCGTTGAAACTGGAATAGGCCACCTGGAGCGCGCCGGCAGAGAAGAAGAGATGTACTTCACTTACGAGGAGTTGCGGCGAATTTGCAGGCTGGCGACAGATCAGATGGAAGCGGGCCATTGAATCCCGCACGGAGCATGAAGAGGGCTTCCCGGGCGTTTTGTGCGAAACGTTTCCCTGGAAATGGCCCAGGAGCAGCCAGCCGAAGGATGGGCGGGGCGGAAGGACAAAACGCGATGATCGAGGGACAAACCAAAGTTCGCGGCGGCTCAAGCAAGCAGGCCGAACATTTTCGATCGAAGAAATACCCGTTTGACGCGGCGTTGTTGAGAATGACGGAAGACGCTGAGCAGTTGCGGCGCGATGTTTCCGGCCTTGTGGAACAAGGGGAAGAAATCGCCAACGAAACCATTTTCCAGACCTTGCTGTCCGATGCGAACCGGGAGCTCGCCAGTTTGCTCCAGGACGTGCGCAAAGTGCAGGACGACCCGTTGCTCGACAACGGCCAGGCCGGCCGAATGAAAAAATTGCTTCTGCGCGCGGTGCAATGCGCGGCCAAGCAATACATGCTGCAGGCGGAGCTGGGCAACCTGGCGCTGACCGATGAACTTACCGGCTTGTGCAACCGCCGGGGCTTCATGGCCATCGCCGAACGTCAGTTGAAGATCGGTCATCGCACCGGGCGTGGGATTCTTCTTTTCTTCCTGGACGTCGATGGCATGAAGCACATTAACGATTGCTTCGGCCATGGCGAGGGAGACCTGACCCTCAAGCGCACGGCCAAGGCCCTGAAAATGACCTTTCGCGATTCGGACGTGATTGCCCGGTTGGGCGGAGACGAGTTCGCCGTGCTGGCGATCGAGGCCTCTGACAACAGTGAAGCGGCGATCCGGGCCAGGCTTGCCGAGGATCTGCGGTCCGCTAACGCGGGAGAGTCCCGTTACGCGATTAATCTCAGCCTGGGTGCCGTGCGAATCAATATTTGCAGCAATGCTTCGATTGGAGAATGGATGGTCCGCGCCGATCAGGCCATGTACGAGCAGAAGAGGCGCCGGTTGAGCAGGCTCTCCGAGCCGGAGGCGGTACTCCAAACGATCCAGGCAACATGATCTTTAATGTTTCATTATCGTTAAGAACCCTGCGAAGGAACTCGGTCTTTCAGCCCCGTCCAGCCCGGTGCAGCAATTCCGAAGGCAGTTTGGAAAGTGAGTCACCAAATGCCGTTGCGGTCTGGACGACTTGAAAAAAGGACTCGGCTGGCCATACCCGTAAGGATTTCCAGCCTCCAGGAACCGTCTGCGGGTGAACGCTCGACGACCGAGAACATCTGCTCTCTGGGGTTGCGTGTTCTCGTCCGGCACGCCCGGGAGCTGAATGAACGGATATTGATCAAATCCGCGGACGGGGAGTTGGAAGCGAACGCGCGCGTCGTCTATTGCGAGCGCCTCCTGGACGGCCGGTTTGCCCTGGGGTTGGAATTTCACGGAGAGGTTAGCAACTGGTTCAGAAAGTCCCTTGTCACGGGAGACTAAGCCTCGCGGTCGGCGGTCAGGACCAAGTGCCCCACGGCTCCCGTCTTTCCTTGCGGGGAGCGGACCTCCCCCTCACTGCTTGCATGTTATTGATTCAACAATCGTTAGTCTCGGATCTGCAACTTCTGCCAAGACTGCGTGTTAAACTTCTCAACAGCACCAAGACTGCACGTTTTCGAAGCCGCCACACCCGGTCGGCGGCAGTCAATTTTGCGAGGATTCGAACATGTCCATCAAAAAGATAATGGGATTGGTTGTGCTCGCGATTTTCTCTCTTGCAGTTCCGGCCGCAGTGCCCGCACAGGTCGCCGTCGGCATTTCCGTGCACATCGGGCCGCCTGCGCTCCCCGTTTACGCCCAACCGGTCTGCCCTGCCGCAGGCTATATCTGGACGCCCGGCTACTGGGGCTACGGGCCGGACGGTTACTACTGGGTTCCGGGCACCTGGGTGGTCGCGCCGACGCCCGGCTTCCTTTGGACTCCTGGGTATTGGGGTTTTGCCGGAGGAGCGTATCTGTGGCACGCCGGCTATTGGGGCCCGCACGTGGGTTTCTATGGCGGGATTAATTATGGCTTCGGCTACGGTGGGGTCGGATTCGTCGGCGGCGAATGGCGCGGCGGGGCCTTCCACTACAACACGGCCGTCACCAACGTGAACACCACTGTGATTCACAACACCTATGTGAACAAGACGGTCTTCAACAACAACGTCACCGTAAATCGCGTCAGCTATAACGGCGGAGCGGGAGGTGTTACGGCGCACGCTACCTCGGCGGAACTTGCGGCCGAGCATGATCATCACATCGCGGCCACCTCTATGCAGACCCAGCACGAACAGATGGCTCGCAGCGATCGCACCATGCTGGCCTCTCAGAATCACGGGAGCCCCGCCGTTGCAGCTACGGCGAGGCCGGGACAATTCCATGGCCAGGGCGTGGTAGCGGCGCGTTCCGAGGGTTCCAACGGCAACCGGCCGAATTCCTCTGCGAACAACAATCACAACGGCTCAATGCAAAATGACCGTCCGCCCAGCGCGCGTTCGAACGGCTCGTCCAATCAGAACAATTCCAACCGGCCGAATACCGGCCAGCAGAATTTTTCGCAGCACTCCCAGCAGAGTTCGCCTCAGAACAATCAGAACGCCAACCATTCGAACAATTCGGGCGGCAACGCCAATCACCAGAACTCGTCGCATCCGCAGCAGCAAAATCATCAGCAGCCTCCGAAGGAGCACGAGAACGGTGGACACCCGGGCGGACACGGGGGCCGCTGAGCCAGCAAGCAAACTGTAGAAAATCAAAAGGCCGGAGCGGGTGCTCCGGCCTTTTTTCCTTTGAATGAGATTCGTGGAACTAGCTCAGTTTGGAATCCACAATGGCCAACGCTTGCTGCCCGCGCACAAAGTTCACGTCGGTAATTCCCAGCAACGCGCGCAATTCCTCCGCCGGCACCTTCATTGGCCCCGGGGAATCAGCCTTCCCGGGCGCGGGCTGGGGAAACGCCGTGGACGTCGCTGTGTGGAAAGTCACGTTGCCCTCCACCTTCTGCATTGTCTGGTGGATGTGGCCGTTCAGCACCGTCACCGATCCAAACTTCTTCAGGTACCCCAGCGCTTGTGCGCTGTCTTCCGTGCCCCAACCCCATTCCGGATAGATGGACCACAGCGGAATGTGCGCAAACACCACGATCGGCGTGCTCTTCGACAAATGTTTTACGTCGTCTTCCAGCCACTCCAATTGATCGTGGCCAAGTGTGCCCAGGCCGCCGGCCTTCAGATTCATCACGTTCACCAGCCCGACGAAGTGCACTCCCTTTTTCTCGAAGCTATACCAGCCCGATCCCTTGCTTCCCTTTCCGTAGCGCTCCAGGAATTGCTTCCCGTCGTCGTTCAGCACGTCGTGTTCGCCGGGCACATAGAAAACATCTTTCGGGTTGGCGCTCTTCAGAATTTGGTCGACGGTGTCGAACTCCTCCGGCTTTGAAAGATGGCTGATGTCGCCCGTGTGCAGCAGAAATTCCGGCTGCATTTTCAGCGCGTTGATCCTGTCCACTGCCGCCTTCAGCGTGCCCACCACGTCCGTGTTCGCCGGCTTGTTGAAACCCATGTGGCTGTCGCTGATCTGCGCGAAACTCAGCTCGCCCTTCATGTCCGCGGGATCCAACTCGGCAACCCGATTGAAAGCGTAGGAGTTCAGCACTCCCCCCTTGATGACGCAGAGCGTTCCCGTGCCAGCCCACGCCATGCACTTCAAAAACCCGCGCCGGTCGATACCGTCGTGATTATGGTCGTATAGGATTTCGTCCTTCTTTTTATCCGTCATCGCTTCTCTCCTCTTGAATCTCTATCTTTGCGCTTGATCCCCATCACGTTTTGCCCATCGGCGGAAAAATGGCGCGGACTTACAGAGAAAGGGGGGCAAGCCCGCGCCGTGTGTGAACGTGTTCATTGGGGTAGACCCTGCCGCACGGGTTTTTATTCCGCCCTGCCCCGTTTTCGGCTCAATTTCTTTTTTTGGCTTTTATTGCCCCGGCGGGAATAAAATCGAGCCCGGCCAGGTTATCCAGGACAAGGGCAAGAGAAAGGTGACCGTGTTAGAGGGAGAGGACAGAGCCCGGTTCGAGGCGACCGTCTTGCCGCATCTGGACGCCGCTTTCAACCTGGCGCGCTGGTTGCTGCGCAACCGGACCGACGCCGAAGACGTCACGCAGGATGCGGTATTTCGTGCATTCCGCGCGTTCGGCACCTTCCGCTCCGGCAATGCGCGTGCCTGGCTGCTGCAGATCGTGCGCAATACGTGCTTCACCTGGCTGCGCCAGAATCGCATGGCGGCGGAATTCACGGAGTTCGACGAAACCACTATGCCGCAGGAAAGCGAAAATCCCGAAACTCTGGCGCTGGCCGACAGCAACCGCGAACAACTCACCCGCGCCCTCGAATCCCTTCCTGAGTCCTTCCGCGAGATCCTCGTCTTGCGCGAACTCGAGGGCTGCTCGTACAAGGAAATTGCGGAGATTACATCGCGCCCCATTGGCACCGTGATGTCCGGGCTCGCCCGCGCGCGCGCCCAATTGCGCGACTGCCTTTCTCAACCAGGATCCAAGGAGGCCCGCCGTGCCGTGTGAACATACCCAGAATCAATTGCACGGCTATTTTGACGGCGAACTCGACGCCCTCAGCGCCGCCAATTTTGAGAAGCATCTCGAATCGTGCCCTGATTGCAAAGCCACACTCGCCGCGGAAGAAGCGTTGCGCCAATCCATCAAGCAGGCGGCCCTCTACGAACGCGCTCCCGAGGCTCTGCGCAGCAAACTCCTCCCTAGGGCTTCCGTTCCCGCAGTCCGTTCGTTTCCCGCGGCTCGGGTTTTTCCCTTGCGATGGCTCGCTGTTGCCGCCGTCCTTCTATTTGCCGTTTTCCTCGGCTGGCGGCAAGTCCGGCTAGCTACGACTCCGAGCGCCGCGCAGTTGATGGCCGCCTCTTTTGTGGATGCGCATCTGCGCTCGCTGCAGCCCGGGCATCTCACCGATGTCGAATCCACCGACCAGCACACCGTCAAGCCGTGGTTCGACGGCCGCGTCGATTTCGCGCCGCCCGTGCGCGACTTCGCAAGCGATGGATTCCCCTTACTCGGTGGACGCCTCGATGCCGCCGGTGGACACACTGTCGCCGCGCTCGTCTACGGGCGCCGAAAGCACGTCATCAATGTGTTCGTGGAAAAGTCGCAGCCGGCAAATTACTGGAATGGCGCCGGCGAATCCCAGGGCTACCACTGGCTCGCATGGGAGAAGGACGGACTTTCTTTCTGCGCAGTTTCCGACGTCGCTTCGCCCGATCTCACCCAGCTGAAACAACTCATCGCCGGGCAATAACCGCGCGCAGATTTACAGCCCCTCCTCAATCTAACCCGGAAGCTGCCAATTAGTTTCGCGGGCCGGAATCCGGCAAGACAACCAGTCTGTATTTCACCTCGCGGCAAAATTCTCCGTGGCGCGAAAACGCCGCGCGGTAACTGGCGTTTGCAGGTCCGCATCTAAAGGTTTGGAGGACAAAAAAATGTTGCAGTCAAGGTTGATAGCTGTTTCAAGCTTCGTCCTGGCTGCGTCTCTGTCTGCGCCTGCGTTTGGCGCAAACCCCGCACGCCCAGGAACCATAAATTATGTCGAAGGCCAGGCCTCCATCGCAGGCCAGGCACTCGACGCAAAGGCGATTGGCTTGGCCGAAATGCAGCCGGGTCAATCGCTGGATACGCAAAGCGGTAAAGCTGAAATTCTTTTGACGCCCGGCGCTTTCTTGCGGCTTGGCGACAACAGCTCCCTGACCATGCTTTCGCCCAGCCTCACCGATACGGAACTTCGGCTGGAAAAAGGCCAAGCCATGGTCGAAGTCGAGGAGCTTCACCCGGAGAATAATCTCGTCATCATGCAGCGCGCCGGCACGGTGCGTATTGTGAAGACGGGCCTGTATGAGTTCGACGCCGATAAGAGCCTCGTCCGTGTTTTCGAAGGCGAGGCGGTCGTTCCCGAGGGGAATCGGGATATCACGGTGAAGGACAAGCATGAACTTACGCTCGGCGGATCGCAGAGCGCGGAGAAATTCAACGAAAATCAGGCTGAGGACGATCTCTTCCGCTGGAGCAGCCTGCGCTCCTCCTATACGGCGGAAGCCAACGTTGATCGGGCCCAAAACTATGCGCTGGGCGGCTGGTACGGCGCCGGTTGGGATTGGGATCCCTACTTCGACTGCTACACCTTCATCCCCGGAGATGGGGTTTTCTACAGCGCGTTCGGTTGGGGTTTCTATTCTCCCTTCTTCGTGGGCTGGGCTCCGTTTGGCTTCTATGGGCACTTCGACCATCACTTCGGACCCGACTGGCATCACTGGGGCGGAGCGGAAGGCGAGCATTACGCCGCGCACATGGAGCACGGCTTCTACCATGGCGCCGGAGGTTATGCGCACAGCGGTCTTTTTAACGGCGGGCATAGCGCATCGCACAGCATGATGGCGCACGGCGGAGCCGAGCACTTCGGTGGCGGCGGGCACTTCGGTGGAGGAGGGTTTCATGGCGGCGGAGGCGGAGGAGGCCACCGCTAAGCCGTGAACTTTCCTGCGAGGCAAAGCGGGACGCGAAAGTGCGTCCCGCTTTTTTTTGAGTTAAGCAGGAAGAACCAGGCGGTCCAGCGCGCCTGCAAGTTCTGCGATCCAAAAACAGGGGCTCTGACCATCCAATTGCAAATTTCGCGATTTTTCATTTCCCCTCTATCCTAGAGTGGTGGCTTAAAGGGCGGCCCTTTTCGTACGGCAGGAACATGTCAACCGAGACCAACATCTCCGCGCTGCACACCGACTCGTTAACCGGTACTGCCGAACGTTCGACGTTCAAAGTGCTGCTCGCCGTCAGTGTCTGTCATCTCCTCAACGACACCGTGCAGTCCCTTCTTCCCGCTCTTTATCCTTTGCTCCGAAACACTTTTCGCCTGGACTTTGGCCAGGTTGGCTTGATCGCTTTTACGGCCACGTTTACCTCTTCCCTGCTCCAGCCGCTCGTCGGACTCTACAGTGATCGTCATCCCAAACCGTATTTCCTGGCCGCGGGCATGGGCATCACGCTGACTGGCTTGCTGACTCTTTCCGTCTCTCCCACCTACGCGATCGTCCTGATCGCCGCGGGACTGATCGGTACGGGCTCCGCCGTTTTTCACCCGGAGTCTTCGCGCGTCGCTCGCATGGCCTCTGGAGGACAGCACGGCTTCGCCCAATCCATCTTTCAGGTCGGCGGCAACGCCGGTTCCGCGCTGGGCCCTCTCTTAGCCGCGTTCGTTCTGTCCAACGGCCAATCCAGCATCGCCTGGTTTTCGATCCTGGCGCTCATCGCCATGATCTTGCTTTTCAAAATCGGTCATTGGGCGCACCGCTATCGTCTTGGTCAAGCCGCCTCTAAAGCCGTTCCGATCGGCATGCACGTCACAGGATCGGTCCACGCCCCCCGTCCGGCGTTTTCTTCGCGCAAAATCGCGCTCACCATGGGTGTTCTGATCATCCTGATGTTCTCGAAGTTCTTTTATCTCGCAAGTCTGACCTCGTATTACACCTTTTATCTCATGGACCGTTTCCATATCTCCGTGCAGAGCGCCCAGATCCACCTTTTCATTTTTCTTGGCGCTGTCGCGGCGGGCACCATCATCGGCGGGCCGATCGGAGACCGCTTCGGCCGCAAATTCGTCATCTGGTGGTCCATTCTCGGCGTGCTTCCTTTCTCCATGCTTCTGCCCTATTCCAGCCTTTTTTGGACCGAAATTCTGAGCGTCATCATCGGCATCATCCTTGCCTCCGCCTTTTCCGCGATCCTCGTCTACGCTCAGGATCTCATCCCCACTAAAATCGGCACCGTCTCTGGACTCTTCTTCGGACTGGCGTTCGGCTTGGGCGGTATCGGCGCCGCACTGCTGGGCAAGCTTGCCGACCACACCAGCATCAGCTTTGTCTACCATGTCTGCTCGTTTCTTCCCGCGCTCGGCATCCTCACCGCATTTCTTCCCAACGTCACCACCAGTGGCGCAAAAGAAAATCAGGCCTGACCGTTAGGGGCTTCTCAAGGCGGCGGCAAGTTTTCCAGTTGTCGGCAAATAACAGCGCTAACGTTCGGAGCTGATGGAGTGTTTCCCGTCAGTACTTACCTTGGATCTCCCCTGTTGTTGATGGGGACCTTGGACCACCGATTGTGATAGATACAGATTGGCCTATAGGAGTGCGCAGTCACGGAACATCGTGAAGGAACCAGAATGTTAGCCCGGGGAAATTCGATGAGGTGAGAAATGCTGAAACGTTATCTAACAGTTTTGCTGGTGAGCGTCAGTCTGCTAGCGGCCGCGACCTGCTTAGACGCGCAGGAGAATGGTTCGAAACCTCAGCGAGTGGCGATCCGGGCGGCGCGGCTGATTGATGGAAAGAGCGAAGCTGTAATGAGCAATGCCGTGGTGCTGGTGGAGGGAGACAGGATTACCGCAGTGGGGTCAGGAATCGCCATTCCTTCAGACGCAACGGTGATCGATTTGGGTGATGCAACATTGTTGCCGGGGCTCATTGATGTGCACACGCACCTGTTAGTGGAAATGGATGGGACCAATCTCGCTGCGCAAGATACGGAGATGCTTCGTGTGGTGGCAACGCAGAGTACCGCGCAGCGGGCCTTGATGGGAGCGAAGTTGGGACGAGAGGATCTGGAAGCGGGCATCACGACAGTGCGCGACTTGGGAAATTCCGGCGTGAACGGAGATGTGGCGTTACGCCATGCCGTCGAGAGTAAATGGCTCCCGGGGCCTCGGATCGTGCCCTCGACGCGGGCGCTTGCCCCACAAGGCGGGCAATTTGGCAGAATGACCCCGGAAGCCCAGAAGCTGATTGAAGAAGAATACGTCACAATTCGCGGAGCGGAGAGCGCGAGGCAAGCCGTTCGTCAAGCGCTGTATGACGGGGCGCTCTGCATCAAGGTAATTGTGAACGGGTATCCCGCGAGCGTGACGTTGGAAGAAATGAAAGCCATCGTGGAAGAAGCACATCTTTCAGGAGTGAAGGTTGCTGCGCACGCCATCGGCAACAAGGCGACGAGAATTGCAGCGGAAGCGGGCGTTGATTCAATCGAGCACGCATATACTGTGCCGGATGATGTCCTGAAAATGATGGCCGAAAAGCATATTTATCTTGTTCCCACCGATGGCACTCTGCAAACTTTCGAAGAAATGTCGTTCGGAACGCGAGTGCCCAGCGCGCAAGAGAAAAGCGATTTCGTGAAAACGTTCAAGCCATTTGTGGACGGGGAGCAAGACCGGTTAAAACGAGCTAACAAATTGGGCGTGCCAATTGCCTCGGGTTCAGACATGTATCTGACAATGCCCGGGATGACGCGCGGGCAGGCGAGCTTATTGATGTACGAGGCCTATGCGGAAGCGGGGATGGCGCCGATGGAAATTATTCGGGCCGCGACCAGTAATGCCGCAGAGCTATTGGGAATGCAGAAGGAAATCGGAACGCTCGAGGCCGGAAAATTGGCGGATATCATTGCCGTGACGGGAAACCCTTTGAAGGATGTAAGGGCACTGGAACATGCGAAGTTCGTGATGAAGGGTGGAACCGTCGCAAAAAACCATTGATACCCGCTTAAAAAGAAACTTCCGCTCAGCAATCCGAAACAATTCGACCTCAAGAATCAGCGAACGTGGAGGTGGACCAAGCTATCGCCGACCACTCACCCAAAACAGTTTCGGGTTATACTCTCGGCGTTTATGCCTTTACCGCAAGGTACGCAGTTAGGCCCGTATACCATCGTTGCCCTTCTTGGTCAGGGGGGAATGGGTGTAGTCTACCGCGCGCGTGACGAGCGATTGCAACGCGATGTCGCCATCAAGGTTCTCCCGCCCGGCCTCCTTTCCGACGAACCCGCGAAATGCCGTTTCCGCAAAGAAGCCCTCGCATTAGCAAGGCTCAGCCATCCAAACATCGCCGCCGTTTTCGATGTGGGCGAGCAGGACGGCATGGACTACCTCGTGATGGAGTGCGTGCCCGGCGAGACCCTCTCGAAAAAAATGCGCTCGCAACAGCTTCCTGCCAAAGAAATCTTGTCCCTTGGCGTTCAGGTAGCGGGAGCACTTGAAGAAGCGCATGAGCAAGGAGTCGTGCACCGTGACCTGAAGCCATCTAACATCATGGTCACGCCCAAGGGCCACGCCAAGGTTCTGGATTTCGGATTAGCGAAGCTGCTGGAACCGGTTGGCACTCCCGAAGTTACTCTGTCCTTAGCCGACACCCGTGGCCCGGTTGGCACTGCGCTCTACATGTCTCCCGAGCAGGCCGAGGGCAAACTTGTCGACAGTCGCACCGATCTCTGGAGTTTTGGCGTGGTGCTTTACGAAGCGCTCGCCGGTAAGCCTCCGTTTCAGGGAGCGAGTGCGCTCGCGATTCTCCGTGCGGTCACCACAGAGGATCTCAAGTCGGTACGGGATATTCGCCCAGAGACTCCCGAGGGCGCGGATCAGATCGTCTCGCACGCACTCGAAAAGGATCTGTCCAAGCGCTACCAGAGTGCCTCCGAAATCTCTCGCGATCTTTCCGACGTTTTGCTGCAACTGAGCGCTCCCTCACTCCCGCCCGCGGACCGTGCTTCAAGGTTTTCGCCGAGAATTCTCCTCACCGCCATCGTGTTGCTGCTGCTTCTCGCGGGTTCGGCGATGTGGCTCTATCAGCGCTCTGAGCGGCGTCATTGGGCGCGCGAGGAAGCCATTCCGGCGATCGCCAAACTGAAATCAGAAGACAAATCCCTTGCGGCATTTCTGTTGCTGAAGAAAGCAGAGCAATACTTGCCCGACGACCCGCAGCTCGCCCGGCTTGCCGAACAAAACACCATGCACGTCTCAGTCACGTCCTCTCCCGCGAACGCGACGGTTGAGATCCAGGATTATCTATCTCCGGATGGTGCCTGGTATCGCTTGGGCGCAACGCCACTCACCAGCGTGCAGATTCCAACCGGCTACTTCCGCTGGAAAGTCTCGAAGGCGGGTATTGGCGAATCTGTCGCTGCTCCAACGACCGAGAAGATGATGCAGTTCGCTCTGGACTCCACAGTGGCGGCTCCCCAAGGAATGACTTGGGTCGGTGGAGGCTCGTGGGCAGATATGATCGCGTTCGTTGGCTGGGTCGGCCCCTACAACGTGCCGCCTTACTACATCGATCGCTTGGAGGTAACCAATCGCCAGTACCAGGAATTCATCGACAAGGGTGGATACGAAAAACCGGAGTACTGGCCAAAACAGTTTTTGCGCGACGGTCGCGAGCTGACGTGGCAAGACGCCAAGTCCCAGTTCCGAGACACTACCGGACGCACCGGTCCTTCAACCTGGGCCGGCGGTCATTATCCGGAAGGACAAGGGGACTATCCAGTGTCTGGAGTTAGCTGGTACGAGGCCGCTGCCTACGCGACGTTCGCGGGCAAGAGCTTGCCCACGTTTGTTCAGTGGTATGTTGCAGCTCCGCCCGATGTGGCCGGCTACATCGTCAAAGAAAGCAACATCTCCGAATCCGGCCTGGCTCCGGTTGGCACGTTTAAAGGCTTGGGACCGTTCGGCACTTACGACATGGCCGGGAACGTGCGCGAGTGGGTCCAAAACGCCACCACTGCAGGCACTTATTTCATACTCGGGGGAACCTGGAAGTCTCCGACTTATCTTTACTACAACCCGGAGGCGCTCTCCGCCTGGGATCGCTCGCCCACAAATGGTGTCCGGTGCGTCCGGAACATAACGCCAGTACCTGGGAATTTGACGACTCCCATCAAGACCTACGAGCGCGACTTCTCCAAGGTTAAGACCGCGACCGACGACGTTTTTCGCGCCTACGAAACACTCTACGCGTACGACAAGACGCCCTTGAACGCCAAGGTGGAAGGCGTGGTGCAAGATACCGCGGACTGGCGGGAGGAAAAAATTACCTTCGATACCGCCTACAACAACGAACGAATGGCGGCGTATCTTTTCCTGCCGAAAAAAGTCTCGCCGCCTCTTCAAACTGTGGTTTTCTTTCCCAGCGCTAGAGTTCTGGACTTGGCGGACAGTCAGACACTGGGAGACATAAAGTTTTTCGACTATATCGTCCAGAGCGGCCGGGCCGTGCTGTACCCGATCTACCAGGGTACTTACGAACGGCGCGTGAAGGGCGTGCTCCCAGGAACTTCCCAGGATTTGAAATATATGACCGAGCGTTATAAAGATCTCGCCCGTTCGATCGATTATCTGGAAACCCGGAGCGACATCGACCGGAACAAACTCGCTTATTTGGGCGTCAGCATGGGCTCGGCCGAAGGAGTAATTTTTGCAGCGCTTGCTCAAGATCGGCTAAAAGCGGTAGTTTTCCTCGACGGCGGCTACTTCCTTTACAAGCCGCCCACCGGTGGCGATCAGGCCGATTTCGCCCCGCGCCTCAAGAAGCCGGTGATGATGGTGAATGGCCGTTTTGATTACGTCTTCTCCGTAGACACGGCTCAGGATCCTTTATTCAGAATGCTCGGCACTCCACCAGCCGACAAACGCCACGTGGAATTTGACACTCCGCACGATGTCACCGAGCGCCGCGCCGAACTTATTCAAAATGTCCTCGCGTGGCTGGACAAATATCTAGGCCGAGTTGATTAGCGGCGCGGCCCTCAGAGCTATTCGTTTCAAGGTTTCCGGTGCCGGACCTTTACGCGCGCTACGGCATCGCGGGCTTGGGCTAGTGTTCTTCACGTTCTTTCCGCTTCTCTTCGATTTCTTTTTTGGCTGTCCTCGACCGCCGATTGGGAGGAGGCGGATCTCAATCAGGCGGACGACGAGTTCTGCAATGGAACGTGGGGACACAGGGGACGTTCCCCGGGCCTGCTGGTGTAAGCCCGGCAATTGAAACGAAGGTAGGGAAAGTAGGTGAAACGTCCCGTCTGGCCCCCTGTTCTCCCTATTCTCCGGGAGTAATTTGTCCGGCAAGACGATTCATCAGGAGCTAAACGCCGGCCAGTTTGGAGGCGACCCGACACTTCTTGCCGGGCCAGCGCGTGTGGAGTAGTATCCAGTCTCCGCCCAAATAGGACTGGTAGCATTCCGGCATCGGGCGTTCGTTTCACCTGACGCTCCTTTCCTCAACGCTTCCACTCCCGACTAGTGGCAATTGGCGTCAAGTTGAATTGCGCATACCTTTCTTTTCGAGTGCCCGGTGTGCGATTCGCCAATCTCGGCCACCCTAAACCCGGTGGAGAACTATCTCAAAACAACTGAATGGCAAGAGGTCTAACCATCATGGAATCTTCTGATCTGCGGATGACGAGAATTCCACTCAGCCACGGAGCCGGCCGTATACCCGCGCTCGGCTTTGGCACCTTAATTCCTGAAGCCGCCGTGACGATAACCGCGACCAAAGACGCACTGGAAGCCGGATTTCGACACTTCGATTGCGCGGAAAGATATGGGAACGAGCGCGAGGTAGGCGAAACATTGCGGGCGGGACTTGCCGCTGGAGGGATTCCCCGCGAAGACATTTTTGTTACCACGAAGCTGTGGAACTCCAATCACCGGCCCGAGCGCGTCGAACCGGCTTTCGAGGCGAGTCTAAACAGACTCGGGCTCAAGTATCTGGATCTCTATCTCATTCACACTCCATTTGCATTCCAACCCGGTGACGACCAGGATCCGCGGGATCAAAACGGCAATGTTCTTTACGACCACGGCGTGACTTTGCTAGAGACATGGAAAGCGTTGGAAAGTCTCGTGGATCATGGCAAGTGCCGCGCCATCGGACTTTCGGACATTACTTTAAACGAACTGAAACCCATCTTTGAATCGGCGAGAATCAAGCCAGCCGCTGTACAGGTAGAATCACATCCGTATCTGCCGGAAACGGAACTACTGGCATTCTGCAAGGAGAAGGGCGTTGTGTTTTTGGCGTTCGCACCATTGGGTCATGGGATGAAGCCGGGGCTGCTCGAAGATCCAGTCATTTCGGTCATCGCCGCGCGAATTGGGAAGACGCCGGCGCAGGTGCTGCTGGCTTGGGCCGTGCAGCGCGGCACAGCTTTGCTTACCACGCCCAGGAGTGCGGCCCGAGCGAGAGAGAATTTCGACATTTCTGCACTTCCGGAAGACGCGTTTGACGAAATCAATCGAATTCAGACCAGACAGAGGCTGAATCCAGTGGTAACGACTGGCGTTCCAGGTTTCATTCCAAAAGGAGGATGAGGTGTCAATGACGAAACTCACGAGTTTTCAAGCGGACATTCGCCCGCTTTTTACGGAGCGAGACATTCAAGGCATGATCAAGGGGTTTAACCTGGCAAGCTATGATGACGTCAAAGCGCACGCGCCCGCCATCTACGACCGCATTCGGGGAATCGGTGGAGCGGTAATGCCGCCGCCACCGCCAAGAGGAGAAGGTCCCTGGCCTCAATCTCGCATTGAACTATTCGCAAAATGGATGGCGGATGGGTGCCCACCTTAGGTGGCCTTAAAGCGCCCGGGCCCTGCTACCTGGCTTTAAACTACGCTTTGCGGCGAACCGAGGAGAGCGACGCGGAAAGGAAAGTCGCACGCCGATATCCCCTAAAGCAAAGAAACCTTCAGAGCAGACAGAGGCCGAATGAGGTGAAAACCGGTATTCCGGGCTTTGTTCCGCAAGGAGAGCGTATATGAGCGCGAAACCGCAGCCCGAGCAGTCCAAGCAAGAGGAACAAATCCGAGCGGCACTGGATCAGCATTGGGCGGCATCCGATGCCAATGATTTTGAAACGGAACATCACATCTACCACGAGGACGCAGTGCTGGAATACCCGCAGTCAGGCGAGCGAACCCGCGGCCGAAGCAACATACAGAACCAACGCGCTAGTCAGCCGAACAAAAAGCGGTTTTCTATCCGACGCATCATCGGCAGCGGTGAGCTCTGGGTCACCGAATTCATCCTGACCTATGACGGCAAGCCGTCCTACACCGTGAGCGTCATGGAGTTCCAGGGCGACAAGGTTGCGCGGGAAACACAGTATTTTGCGGATCCATTCGTGGCTCCCGCATCGCGCGCTCAATGGGTCGAACGGATGGAGCCATAATCTCGAGGCGCGGATAAGGGGTATCGTTACAGCATTTCCTCCGATAGAGGGACAAACGATGGATTGGAAACGATTGCTCCAGTTTGCGCTGCAGGGTAACAGCGATTTGGAACAATATGCCATCCTGCTGGTGCGCGTTTCGATCGGGCTGTTCTTCGCCATTTCCGGGGCAAACAAATTGTTTGTCGCCGGCGGGATGAAACCTGTTTACGAAACGCTCGTTCAGGCTAAAGTCCCGTTTCCCCACCAGATGGCTTATTTCGTGTCGGGTGTCGAGTTCGTTGGCGGATCCCTGGTGACCGTGGGGTTTCTTGCGAGCCCGGCCTCTGTGGCTTTATTGATCGATATGATTGTCGCCACCCTGACCAGCGCGGTTTCCACCCTGCCTAAAGGACTTTCGCCACTTCGCTGGCTTGACGATTTCCTGTACCTTCCGGAAGTTTTGTACGTGCTCTTCTTTGTCTGGCTGATCTGCTCTGGTCCGGGAAAGTTCAGTGTCGATTACTGGCTCGCCGGCAAGTTACTGCGGTGATCGATCGGCGAAGCAGCTGGTTGTTAGAGAAGACTTCGATGGCTGTTACCAATGTCTACGGTCAGGATCTCATCCCACTAAAATCCATTTTGGAGGTAGGTCTTCCCGCCGTCTGCTTATCTCGTTGAGGGGCCGCTGACGAACGGGCTGCCCGCCTCAAAGAAACGCAGCAGCCGATCCACCTCATGCGTGATGCCGATGCGCACAGCTGTGCTAACGTGCGCAGTCTCTCGAACCGGAGTCCCAAGCCAAAGCGGACCTTCGGCACACAGGTCAACTCCGTCCAGCCGCTTGTCGATTTGCAATGCAGCGGCAAGCCGTCCCGGCCCTCTCGCCAAATCTTTCAGCTTGTCGGTTTTGCGGAGCCGTTTCATCAGGTTAATTCCTTCAAGGGGCTCAATGGCGCGCAGCAACACTCCTGCGCCAATCCCCGGTTCTTCCGCCGACACGTTCAGCATGTAGGATGTCCCATAAATGAAGTAGACATAGGCAAACCCCTTGTCCAGAAATAGGCATTGGTTACTAGCCGTTCGTCCTCGAAAAGCATGCCCACTTCGATCGCCCGGTGGGTAAGCCTCTGTCTCGACAATGCGGCCGCTGATCCTGCTTCGCCCGGTCTTGCGCACAATGGTTTTCCCGATGAGATATCGGGCCAGCTCCGCCGCGTCGCTTGGCAAGCTGGCCCGCGATAGCCGCCGGACTTCGTCAGCGAGATGAAACGCCTTCTGCATTGGAATGCCCCGATCCTGTCTGACAGGCCCGCTTCACCTGGAAATATTCATCGCGGCATCATTTCGAAACCGCCAGTGTTGGACATCTGTCTCGAATTGTTCTCTAGTAGCCGGGTATCTTCAAGAGGCATCCTATGAAGGTTGCGACGGCTATCCGGCGTCCCTTCGACGACAGGAAGGTTCGTGCAGGAGGAATCCTAACGGTATGGCTCGGCTGCTATCGGTGAACGTCGGTTTACCCCGCGACATCGCGTGGAAAGGCCGCACTGTCCACACCGGCGTCTGGAAGAATCCGGTGTCTGGCCGATGTCGCGTGGGCCGCTTGAATCTCCAGGGGGACGGTCAAGGCGACCTGGCCGGACATGGAGGGGAACATCGAGCCGTCTTCGTTTATCAGATTGAATCCTATCGCTATTGGCAGAAGCAGTTGAATAGGACTGATTTCGTCAACGGACAGTTTGGAGAGAACTTCACAGTCGATGGGTTGGCCGACGATGTCGTATGCATCGGCGACCGTTATCAAATCGGAACCGCACTTTTCGAGGTCACTCAACCTCGCGTCACATGCTATCGCGTCGGCATTCGGATGAACGAACCCCGGATGGCGTCGTTGCTGACATCCAGCGGCCGGCCGGGCTTCTATTTCCGCGTTCTCCGTGAAGGTGAAGTGGCCGCCGGCGACGAAATCGTGAAGGTGGGAGAAGCGGGAGAGCGCATGACCGTCGCTGAGATCAACGCGCTTCTCTATTTGCCCGATCACGCGCGCGATCGTCTGGAGCGAGCATTGCGCATCGAAGCGCTTTCGCACGGATGGCGTGCCTCGTTTGAGGCGCTGCTCCAGAGTCAGCAAAACGGGGCGGAAACGGGCAACGCGGGGCTCACGCCTGCCGCGGCCGCCCATCCCGCCTCGCCTGGATTTCAGTCGCTCGTCGTGGCCTCAATTGATCGCGAGTCCGCGGATGTTCTCTCGTTTTCGATGCAGAGCGCTGACGATCACCAACTCGCCGTGGCTCTGCCAGGCCAGTACGTCGTTGTGCGTTTTAAGCCCACCGCCGGCGGCCCGGCTTTTTTTCGCAGCTACTCGCTCTCGGGTCCGCTCTCAACCGAGCGTTATCGAATTAGCGTGAAAATCGAGCCGAATGGCGTGGCTGGAAAGTACCTGCGCGAACATCTCCGTGTGGGCGACCGCCTCGAGGTCAGCTCGCCGCGCGGAAGTTTTGTTCTGCAGCCGGGAGAGCGACCCATCGTACTGCTCAGTGCCGGGATCGGCGGGACACCCGTTCTGGCGATGCTGCACGCACTCGCGGCGGCATGCTCTACACGTCAGATCATCTGGTTACACGCGGTCCGTGATGGGCAGCATCATCCGTTTGCCGGCGAAGTGCGCGGCCTCATGCGCGCGCTAACGAACGGCCGCAGCTACGTCTGTTACACCAGAGCGGACTCAATCGACAAAACGGGAGAGGATTTTAACGCGACGGGTCGCTTCTCGCGATCGGTTTTGGAAGAACTCGGGCTGCCACAAGACGCTGATATCTACCTTTGTGGGCCAACCGGATTCATGGCGGACATGAAAGAGGCGCTGACGGCCTTAGGTGCGCCGCGAGAGCGCGTTCATGTCGAGATTTTCAACGGCGAAGAGTCCAGGACTCCAGGCGTGGTCGGCGCGGAGATGCGAACTCCGCATCCCCCTCGCGACGAGGCAAACACTGGCCTTTCGGTATCGTTCGCGCGTAGTGGGATCTCCGCACACTGGGACGCGTCGCGGTACGCGAGCATCCTGGAAATGGCCGAGGCGTGTGATGTCCCGGTCCGTTGGGCGTGCCGAACCGGTGTTTGTCACAACTGTGAGAGTGGTTTGGTTTCCGGGGAGGTCGTCTATGGACCGGAGCCACTCGACAAACCGGCCGATGGCAACGTTCTGGTTTGCTGCTCACAGCCCCTTAGCGATGTCGTCGTTGATTTGTGAAGCAGCGAGGATGGTCAGTCTACAATAATGAAAAACTCTAAATGGCAGGAGACGGGGGACGCCTGATCCATCCGCGTCGGCCTCTCAAAGCGTTCCTGTGAATTAGCCGTTTTCGACCCTCGCCTTTATATCCACATAAGCCGCTTCGATGAGGCTGCTTAACGCGGCTGCGTTTGTGGCCGTTCCCGGCCTCAGCTTCGCATGACGCATGAACTTGCCGGTGCCTTGTAACAAGCGGGCCGGATCCGGCAGGGCTGCGCCGTGAAAGAACCCCACGTGTACGTACGAGGTGAATACATTGACGTAGCCGAACGGCGCATCTCCCAAACAGGCCACCGGACAGCCGTCATGCAGAAGCTCCCGGACTTCGTCCCCGCATTCTCGCATCACCGCAAACCACTCCCGCGCAATGGCTCCCAATTCACCTGCATGCTCTTTCATCCACGCATCGACGGGAGGATCCCGCACGACTGCGCCGTTGAATCGCAGCAATTCCGTTTTCATCGTCGAGCCACTTTCTGCCCAGTTGGAATGGGGGCCAAATCATATTCCCGGGGCGAGCTCTGTTCAAGATTCGCTGGAATCGCCGATTATAGTTCACCACCGGCATTATCAGGCAAATGGATTTGAATCATCGCTCCCACAACTCTTTGGGTGCAGGAATCGTTTCACGCCGTGGCTAGCGGAATTTTTACCCAATCCACGGACTTGACACCGCCTTTCCCCAAGCGTACATCGGTGGTCAGAGTATCACCCACGCGATTCTTAGCAGGAAGCGGACCGCGGAGATGTTTTTCCCCGTCAGGAGCGGGCGTTCTTGATGTCTTCGCGCGCGCTCTTCTCGGCGTTGCGCGCCTCGCCCCTGGCATTCACATCCGGTTTCAGAGCGAGAATGGCCTTCTCCAGGCTGAGGGCTTTCGGGGGCGCCTGGCAGGACTTGATATCACCGCTCGGGCGTACCGCGGTGATATTCCATTTCAGGCAGTTGAATTTGAGCTGCAGGTTGCCGCTGGCGTGAAGCGAAGCAACGCAATCGTCCAGGGTCTTGAAGAGAGTGCAAGCGTCCTTCAGCGTGGTGCGCGCCGGCAGCAGCGCTTGCAACTGCAGCGTCAGCGCCTTTTCCTCCGCGCTGCTCGCCGCAAGCTCCTGGCTGGCGGTCGGTTTCTTGATCCACTTCATGGGATTGTAGGAACGCGCGGCCACGGCGGTGGCGCCAAACAGAATTGCGGCTCCGGCCGCACCAAGGACGAGACTTTTGTATTTCATACTGTCGCCTTTCCTGGGGGTGGGCGCTGGGTTGACTGTAGTAGGCCACGCTGCATCGCGCGCTTCGAGGCTCGGCAGGTACGGTACTCACCGTATCCGTTACTCTGACCTTCCGGCCAGTCTGCGAAGGCAGATACACCCTTCGCCATTGAAGCCCAGCAGGCAAAGATTGTACGGATCGCACGTTTTCGGTAAATGGTCGCGACTCGGCGCGAATCGCGGCGTCACGAGTTAAATGGTCGCCGCTTTATATTTCGCCGGATCGATCTCGATGCGGCCCTTGAAGTGGGCGCCGTCTTCGATGCTGATTCGGGCGCAGAAAATATCGCCGACAATGGAGCCGTCTTTTGTGATTTCGACGCGGCCACGGGCATCGATGTTGCCGACAGTTTTGCCGTAGACTACCACTTCGCCCGCGTGAATTTCCGAATTGAGTTGCGCCGTGGAACCGACCGTGAGCGCATGGCCATCGAGGAAAATGGGGCCGTCCACAATGCCGTCGATCTGCAGGTCTTCCGAGCCGGTGATTTCTCCTTTAATCTGCAGGCTGGAGCCAAGCCGCGCGGAAGAGCGGGGCGCGGAAATTGTCGAGCGTGCGGCGGCAGGCGCAGGCGGAGCAAAGGGGGCGTTCGATGCTGCTGCCTGAGCGGGTGACGGGGCTTGCGTTTCGTTCATCGTTTGCTGCTTTGACCACATGGGTTCCTCCAGGACAAATAGAGATGATTCAGTCCGGGCCGGGAGGCCGAATAGACCTTTACTGTAGTTTCATGCGGTCAACCGCACGACCGGGAAAAAGTTTGCGCTTGCGCAGTTTGGAACCTGAACGCGCGGACAGGCACGCGATCTCCTTAATCGACACCCCGGCGCATCCGAATCCCTGATTACCACGCCGGCCCTACAAGTGGGAAATTGGACCCTCTTTCCAGGTAACTCGCATTTATGCGGACTTGTCGTGAAACTAAAAAAGAATCTCGCTCTCACGGCCCCTGATTGCGTTTAAATTGCCGTAGAATTCAAGGCCCAGGAAGAAGCTGCCTTCATCCGAGGAGATATGGCCTATGACAGACTGGTTCGCCCGCCCTGTCCTGCACGTGAGGAATGTTGATGCTTCGATCCGCTTTTACGTCGACCGGCTCGGCTTCACGAATCCCTGGCGCTACGATGAGGACGGCAGGGCGTACGTTGCGCAGGTCGAGCGGCAGGGCTGCGCGCTTATCCTGGCCGACACATGGCCCGAAAAGATTGGCAAGGGGCTGATGTTCATTTCCGTGAACGCCGAGCAGCAGACGCGTCAGGCTGCGAC
>Ga0206814_10127_pt1 | contig 21372 bp, 20 predicted proteins | sample Alteio_BWOrgCont_90_FD_152850 | JGI IMG/M metagenome (GOLD analysis project Ga0206814, IMG submission 152850) | Enriched cells from forest soil in Barre Woods Harvard Forest LTER site, Petersham, Massachusetts, United States -... | ecosystem: Environmental > Terrestrial > Soil > Temperate forest >...
GTAAATTGTCTTGAGTTTCCAGACCGATATGTAACGACAAGAGAAAAATTACAAGCGGATTATGATCGATTGTGTGAAAGTAGATTTTTTCCAATGCTAGGGAAAGATAGTCCAACTAAAGAAGAATTTAAAAGAATATTAGATATGAAACATAGTGTTAACACAATTGAAGGCTTTCGGTCTGAAGCAAATAAAGCAGGAAATCGGGATATTTTAAAATATATGTTATTTGGCCGGGCTCATAGGGAAGAAAGATTAGATGTTAAGTTATACTATTTTATACCATGCCTTAATAATAATTTTAATTTAAATGACTATTCTATTGCGCAATGTTATTACGCTTCTTTCTTTCAAGAAAACCCAGAAGTGGCAAAAAAAGAGTTTAATAGAATTTTCCCTGACCAAAACCTAAGTGGATTTATACTTAAAAACTATATAACAGCAGCAAAAAAGAATAATGTTATTGCAAATAATAAACTTGCTAATTTTTGGTCTGAAAATCGAGAAAACAAAGATGTAAAAGAAGTCATTTCTCATGTGTTTAATAATCTAGATATAGATACATTTATACTTGAAGGGTATAAAGAATGGCTATATAAGGTAAATAATGCCGTAGAAAGTGATCTTATCACTTTTTTATTAAAAAATAAAGACAACGAAAATGTAAAAAACGCCTTTGCGGAGATCTTTCCTAAGGAAAATATAAATGAATTTATAAATAGACACTCTGTTGCAAAAGCAAATCTAGAAAATAAGTATGATGCTAAAGATTCTAGTGTTAACTCCTTCTTTTCGCGAGACAATTCTACACTACTGTCCTCCAGTATTTTTGTTGAAATAAATTCAGATAGTGTATCTACAAGTTCTTTTTCTAGTTCTAGGCACATCTCTAGCACAACAAAGGCCATACAATCTTCCACCAGTGCTTTCCATAAAATAGAGCCATCTAGTGTATCTAGAAGTTCTGTTTTTAGTTCTCCTAATACAACAAACGCTAAACGATCATACAGTAGTGCTTTCAGGGCGGTGGATGAAGAAGTTAGGCCATTTATTCCATTTGTTCCATTGGCTATAGAAGTTAGGCCATTTATTCCATTGGTTACAGTTGCTACAGTAATTGCTTCAGCTGCTGCACCTACTAATGTTAATGAATATGAATCTAAAAATGATTCTAATGAACATATCCGATCCTCCTCTAAAAGAATAACCACTTCTGATTCAGCAATATTTGTTCCTTCTCCGGATTCTAACTTAGAGCTTTTGTCAATAAGCACTATGCAAAAAGCCAAGCAAATAAGCTAAAATCAAGTTGTTTGGTAAATAAAATAGATGTTTCAGCTATAAAGATAATTCTTCCAGGACTATTTGTTTAATAGTCCTGGAAAACTACAAAACTTAATATCTATAACTATCCGGTTTGTAAGGGCCGTTTACATTAGCATCGATATATTCAGCTTGTTCTTTAGTTAGCACAGTAAGGTTAGCACCTAATTTTTTTAGATGTAAGCGGGCCACTTTTTCATCAAGTTGTTTAGGTAAAGTATAAACTTTGTTCTGATAATTTTTGTGGTTTTTCCATAATTCAATTTGTGCCATAACCTGGTTAGTGAATGAGGCGCTCATAACAAATGATGGATGTCCGGTAGCACAGCCTAGATTTACTAATCTACCTTTTGCCAGGACAATTAAGCGCTTACCATCAGGGAATTGGACTTCATCTACTTGCGGTTTTATCTCAGTCCATTTAAAGTTACGCAATGAGGCAACATCAATTTCATTATCAAAATGGCCAATGTTACAAACTATAGCCCGGTCTTTCATTTTGCGCATATGCTCAAGGGCTATAATATTTTTATTGCCAGTAGCAGTAACAAAAATATCAGCATACGCACAGGCTTCGTCCATAGTTACTACTTGATAACCTTCCATGGCAGCCTGCAAAGCACAGATTGGGTCAATCTCAGTGATAACCACGCGCGCGCCTTGGCCTTTAAGTGCGGAAGCGGAACCTTTACCAACATCGCCATAACCGGCAACCACTGCGATTTTACCAGCAAACATTACGTCAGTCGCGCGCTTGATACCATCTGGCAGACTTTCACGGCAACCATATAGATTATCAAATTTGGATTTGGTTACAGAGTCATTTACATTGAAAGCAGGAATTTTTAAGCTGCCATCTTTTTCCATTTGGTGTAAACGATGTACGCCTGTAGTGGTTTCTTCAGATACGCCCTTAATATTTGCAATTAAATTTTTATGTTTTTTGTGAACGATCTGGGTTAGATCGCCGCCATCATCAAGTAATAGATTAGGTTCCCAGCCATTAGGTCCTGTAATAGTCTGTTCTATGCACCAATTATATTCTTCTTCAGTTTCACCTTTCCAGGCAAATACTGGAATGCCTTTTGCGGCAATCGCAGCGGCAGCATGATCTTGTGTGGAAAATATGTTACATGAACTCCACCTGATACTAGCTCCTAAGTGAACCAAGGTTTCAATTAGAACCGCGGTTTGAATAGTCATATGTAGGCAGCCAGTTATACGAGCGCCATCTAGTGGCTTACTATTGCCGTACTCTTCTCTTATTGCCATAAGTCCAGGCATTTCAGATTCTGCCAAGCTGATTTCTTTTATTCCCCACTCTGATAAAGAAATATCTGCTACTTTATAGTCACTTAAATCTTTATTGTGCGATTTTTGTTGTGCAATCATTGTTATTTTTCTCTAATGTTGTTGATTTTTAGAACCATTTGTTCTTATAAGTATAAAGACGTATTTGTAAACTGTTTTATAGATTAAAGGCGAGAAATGATAGAAAGAAGATTATCTAAGAAAATGGTTAGCTATTGGCACACATTGCACAATAAAGCTAATGCCTTGCCTAAAGTGGTGGCGTATTCTCATGGAGCTGTAGAAGGTACTTGGCCCTATTGCATTCAAATTTCAGCAAAAAAAGAGCCAAATGTTACCACCTATGTATATGAGTATGTGGGTAAGGAAATTGTGAAGATGCTAGGCAAAAACCCAGTGGGCAAACAAATTACCACCAAGGTAGAATTTATTCCTGCAGGTACAATGATTAATAAAATAGGATATGTACTAGAGCATCCACAACCTACTATACATGAAGGACAATTTTCTAATAAAGAAGGTGCCCAAATTAAATATAGATCATGTATTTTGCCTTTTAGTGATAATGGTGAGTCTGTTACTCACTTTATCATTGGAATATCTTGGCAGAAATAAGATGCATCATGAAACTAGATATATACAAAGTGGTAAGGATACTATAACGGCTAAAGGCTCTGTTAATCCACCAATATATAAAACTTCAACGATCTTGTTTCCTAGCTTAAAAGCATATAATGATGCGCAAAATGGTATAGATTATTATGGAATTGTAGAAGGGGTTAAACCAACTGATTTTAGTTATGGTCTTGGTGGTACTTCTACTACACATTTACTACAAAAGGCAATTGCTGAATTAGATGGAGGAGATTACTCAATTATATTCCCTTCTGGTCTATGTGCTATAACGATTACCATGCTTAGTTTCCTAAGTGCCGGTGATCATGTGCTAATGACTGATAATGTTTATGGGCCAACTCGACGTTTTTGCAATAAAGAATTAAAAAAACTAGGTGTGGAAACAAAATTTTATGATCCTCGTATTGGCGGCGGCATAAGAGATTTAATTAAACCTAATACAAAAATAGTGTTTACTGAGAGTCCAGGTTCATTAACTTTTGAAGTTCAAGATATTCCGGCGATTGTGCATGCAGTTAAAGAATATAATCCTGAAATTGTTGTAATAATAGATAATTCCTGGGCAACACCTATTTATTTTAAAGCTTTTGAACATGGTGCTGATGTCTCAATCCAGGCAGGAACAAAATATATAGGTGGTCATTCGGATGTTTTTTTAGGTACGGTGACAGCTAAGGCAAATATTTACGATAATATTGTTAAAACATCCAAAAATTTTGGTCCATATACTTCACCAGATGAATGTTATATGGCGCTTAGAGGTCTTAGAACGCTACCAACGCGTTTAAAAGTACATGAAAAATCGGCATTGAATGTTGCCAAATGGCTACAAAAAAGGAAGGAAGTAGCAAAGGTTTTGCATCCCGCTTTACCAGCGCATCCAGATCATAAAATTTTTAAACGTGATTTTTCCGGTTCTACAGGCTTATTTTCAATAATATTAGATAAAAAATATTCTAGTGAAGCATTAAGTGTTTTTATAGATAGTATGCAAATATTTGGTATCGGTGCATCCTGGGGTGGATATGAGAGCTTGATCATACATTTTGATCCAAAGCCAATAAGAACTGCTGTAGCGTGGCAGGAAGAAGGGTCTTGTATTAGACTTTATATAGGTCTTGAAAACGAAGCAGATATAATAGAAGATTTAGATAAAGCCTTTACAAGGTTAGCTAATTTTTAGGTGGAGTTTATAAATAATGAAAACATTTTTTTTGTTAGTGTTTATTTCGATTATTTCGTGTTTTGCGCAAGCTTCTTATGCTTTGTCAACTTATGGTCCGTCTTGTGAACAAAATAATGATTGCGTTACTTGTAACAAGGATTTGAAATGTGAAAGATGTTTACATGCATGCTGGAATAAATATGGTGATCCTGAAAATCCTGCGATACCTTGTCCAGAAGGAGATCAATGGTGTATTGCTAAATATAAATGTACCCAACGTCAATCTAAATGGTGCTATACTCAATGTTGGGATCCAGATGATACCAGCGATCCTGATTATGTAACAACTAAGCCTGATTGTATGAAGTACTTAAAACCTAAGCAATCAATTATAAAAAAAAGTGATTAAAATTAATGTATCCAAAAGGTATCTATTAAAATTTGTAAACTAAATTCCTGGTAATGTTATTGCTACCGTTCCTTGTGCCTGTTGTAACCATTTTTTTAGCAATAGTATGCATACTATTGCTAATTTTATTACGTATCAATCGTAAGCACATTAAGGTTATCGAAAGAATTCTTGAATTTAATGATATTACACTTTCTGGGTCACTCGGAGGATTTTATCATATCGATTATGTTAGCCAGCAAGAGCATTTATCCCCCAATCTTTTAAAGATGTTTAATTTACGTAAAGAAGTAAAAACATTTGAAGAATTTTCAAGAATTTTTGGTAACGATCAAGAGATTTTATTAAAAAAATTAGAAAAGCTTAAAACGGCTGCCAGCATTGGTTTTAAAGTTACTGTTGTTATAGAGGGTGATAAATCAAATGATTATTTTTTATGCTTGGGCAGTAGAATAGATGCATCAGATGGCAATATTGCTGGAGCTGTAGTTTGGTTTTATGATGTTACTGAATTTGCCAATAAAATAAAATATTTAACAGCAGAAAATAATACAGTTGTAGCTGATAAAGAAAAGTTAATGGAAATAATTAACTATTTACCAATACCAATTTGGGTAAGAGAAAAGGGGTTTGTTATTAGATTTTGTAATTCAACCTATGCCAGGTTCATTGATGATGGGGGAGTATATAAAAGTGGCGATGCAATACCTGAATTAGAAGATGAAATTTATATAGAAGCAAAAAAAGCGGCACTAAATAAACGAAAATATCGTGCCCGCCGACATTTAGTTATTGATGGTGAAAGAAAGTTATTTGATATTTCTGAAATATCTTTTGACGACAATAAAATTCTGGGATTTGCCTGTGATATTTCAAAGCAGGAAGAAGTAGAAAAAGAACTATTAAGACATATATCAGCGCATGCTGATTTACTTGAGAGTTCGTCTAGTGCTATGGCAATCTATGGCCGTGATACTAAATTAAAATTTTATAATAACGCATTTATTAAATTATGGGATTTTGATGAAAAATGGCTAAGTAGTAATCCTAGCTATAGCGAAATTCTAGAATTAATGCGTGAGGAAAGAAAATTACCAGAACAAGCTAATTTCAAAGACTTCAGAGAGCAGCAGCTTAAATTATTTAAAGATCTCATCAAACCAAATAATGAATTCTTCCACTTACCTGATGGTAGGGCATTACGTGTTATAGTTATTCCACACGCACTCGGGGGATTACTATTTGCTTATGAAGATATGACTGACCGTTTAGCAATTGAGCGTTCATATAATACTTTGATAGCCGTACAAAAGGAAACTTTAGATAATTTAATGGAAGGCGTAATTGTGATTGGTGAAGATGGCCGGGTCAAATTATTTAATCCTATGTTTTTACAATTTTGGCCGCAAGCATTTGATATGGTTGGGAGAGAGCCACATATATCAGAAATTATTGATGTTTCTAAAGATATGTTTAAAGGCACTGATAGTTGGCTAAATTTCAAAGCTGATATGGCTAAATTAATGACTGAACGAAAAATACAAAAAAAACGGTTAGAAAGAAAAGATAATAGAGTACTAGATATAATTGCACTACCTTTACCAGATGGGGCAAACTTAGTTTCATTCGTTGATGTGACTGATTCTACTTTAGTCGAAAATAGCTTAAGGGAAAGAAATTTGGCATTAGAGGAAGCAGATAAATTAAAAACTGAGTTTCTTGCTAATGTTTCATATGAACTAAGGACCCCGCTGACATCAATTATTGGCTTTTCTGAATCATTAAAAAATAAAATGTTAGGTGATTTGAATGAAAAGCAAACCAGTTATATGGATGATATTTATGAATGTGCTAATGACTTATTATCTTTAATTAATGATATACTTGATCTGGCGTCTATTGAGGCTGGCTACATGACTCTAGACCAAAAACATTTCGATATTTATCAATTGCTTTACTCGATATTTAAATTATTAAAGGAGAGAAGTAAAGGTATGGATATAGAAATAATACTTGATTGTAACAATAATATTGGCAGTATGAAGGGTGATGAGAGAAGAATCAAACAAGTATTGTTCAACCTTCTGAGTAATTCGGTAAAATATACTAAGGAAAAAGGGATGGTAAAGCTTGGTGCTACCCAAATTAGCGATTCTCTAGTATCGCTTTGGGTTGAAGATCAGGGTATTGGTATAAGTGAGAAAGATCGGAATAAAGTATTTGACCGCTTTTATAAAACTGAAGATGCGATGGCTATGAAGACTTCTGGAGCTGGTTTAGGATTATCAGTAGTAAAAAGCATAGTTGATTTACATGGTGGAACTGTAAAGATTGAATCTAATATAGGATTAGGAACTAAGGTTGAATGCATATTTGAGCGAAACGTAAAGCAAGGTAAAATCAAGAATGACAAAGTTATTAAACAATAATAATGATAACACAGAAGCTTCCTTTTTTGAGGTATCTTTGGAAGATTTAGTAGATACGTCTTTGTTTGCGGGTGGCGTAGCAAAATTTGTAAAAAAAGGTGATGTTATTGCATTGCAAGGAGATTTAGGTAGTGGTAAGACTACATTTGTAAATTTCTTTATAAATTTTTTATCAAGTGAATTTGTCCAGGTAACTAGTCCTACTTTTAATTTGGTACAAATTTATGAAACAGAAACTTGTCCCGTGTGGCATTTTGATCTATATCGTTTAAAAAAAGTTGATGAAATATATGAGGCTGGAATAGAACAAGCTTTAGTTGAAGGGATTAGTTTAATAGAATGGCCAGAAATTGCAGATAAAGTGCTACCACCAGATAGGCTAAATTTAAAAATAAATATAGGAAAAGGTGAGAAGAGAATTGTTAATATTACAGGTTATGGTAATTGGAAAGATAATATAAAACAAGTAATAAGTGGGTTTAATGACACGAGAAAGCCAGATTAAAAATTTTTTACAAACCAATAATTTATGGCAAGCTGAACGCCAACAAATATCTGGTGATGCTTCATTTCGGAGGTATGAAAGGTTATTTGATGCCGGCAAATCATATATTCTTATGGATGCGCCACCAACAAAGGAGGATGTTCCATCTTTTATCAACATCGCTACTTTCTTACGCCGCAAAGGGTTTTCTGCCCCTGAGATTTATGCAAATGATTTGGAAAATGGTTTATTACTTATTGAAGATTTAGGTGAAGATAGTTATACCGCTTTATTATCTGGCAGATCTAGATTATCTAAAAAATATACTGAAGAGGAATTATATATATCAGCTATAGAAGTGTTGGTACAAATTGGCAAATTGGCTTTGCCGCGTAAATTACCACCACCATATAGTAACGAAATGATGATGAAAGAATGCCAACTCTTATCAGATTGGTATTTACCTAATGTTTGCCCAAGTCACGCCAATGATAAAGTTAAAACTGAATATTTTGCAATTTGGCAAGAGTTATTAAATTATAAAAAAATTTGTGAAGATGTTTTGGTATTAAGAGATTACCATGCTGATAATTTATTATGGCTCCCAGATAGGGTGCGTGAAAAAAGGATAGGTTTGTTGGATTTTCAGGATGCTGTTATTGGCTCTCCTATTTATGATATTGTATCTTTACTTGAAGATGCAAGAAGAGATGTAAGTAAAGAAGTTGTCCATAATGCCATTAAATTCTATTTAGATTCACAAAATGTAATAAAAAAATCTGAATTTATGGAAGTGTATAATATTCTTGCTGCTCAAAGAAATTGTAAGATTATTGGTATATTTTCCAGATTGGCGGTACGAGATAATAAGCCTAATTATTTGAGCTTTATTCCAAGAGTGTGGGGACACTTACAAAGCGATATAGAGCATCCTACACTGAAGCCTTTGAAAAAATGGTTAGATGAAAACATCCCTGTAGATATAAGAGGAGTAGATAGCTTTAAGCTACCACAAGTACAGGGAGTAACAAATGGCTAGCGGTGCTATCGATACCGCTATGATTTTTTCTGCGGGTTTAGGGAAGCGTATGTTACCTCTAACTAATTCTGTGCCAAAGCCATTAGTTAGAGTTTTAAACCGGCCAATTTTAGATTATATATTTGATTTAGTTATTGAAGCAAAAATACAAAACATTGTTATTAATAGTCATCATCTGGCTCCACAAATTGAATCATACATAATTCAAAAAAGTAAAACCTTTCAAAATATTCAACTATCACACGAAGATATATTACTGGAAACAGGTGGCGGTATTGTAAAAGCCTTGCCTATGTTAGGTAAAAAGCCATTTTTTACCTTAAATGGTGATAGCATAATAATTAATTCAAAAGGCAACTCTATTTTGTCAGACATGCAAAAAGCGTGGGATGCAGATAAAATGGATATATTAATGTTATTGCACCCTACAAAAAAAGCAGTTTGTTATTCTGGACCAGGTGATTTTAATTTAACAGAAAATGGTAATCTGGTTAGACCTAAGTCTGATCAGGCAGATTATGTATTTGCCGGCGTACATATATTTAAACCGGAATTATTTAGTCAATATGACATACATCCTTTTTCCCTGCGTGAAATATATAAAGAAAGAACACACCAAAATGGAGAATTATACAGAGTTTGTGGTATAGTTAATAATGGGGATTGGTTGCATGTTGATACTCCAGAATCAATTGTTGTTGCTGAGAGTTATTTAAAGAACAATGAGGTGTAGTGACACTGTCTGAACTGAGGCGTAGCGTAGTGGCAATGCGATTAAGTTAAGAAGACAACTTTCTGAATTAAAAAGATATAAGATGCTGATAATAGTTGGAAGATTAGCCAAGAATGGTTCCTTCCCGGGCCATTGTGGCTACTCTTTTATGCTTGTTGTTATCTCTTTATTTTTCTTCAATTAATAAAAAACAGCTTCCTTAACTTATCCTAAAAAGTTTATAAAAATAAAAAATTTTTTAACAGTAGATTTTTTACTAATGGATATATATTATACATGCTCTAGCTTTATGGCTCAACTTTTCATCTAATATGAGATATGTCCAAGGAAACTTATAAAATTCATAGTCAAAGGCCACTTTCTCCGCATTTACAAATATATAAGCCACAAATATCATCTGTTTTGTCAATATTACATAGAATTACAGGTTTTGCTCTATATGTAGGAGTAATATTATTTGCTTGGTGGTTAGTAGCTAATGCATATGGTTGTGGTAAATGTATAAATTCTTTATTTAAAATCAGTCTCGTAAGAGTTTTTATATTTGGTTGGACATTAGCACTTTATTATCACCTGCTTAACGGGATAAGACATTTATTTTGGGATATAGGTAAAGGTTACGGTCTATGCATTATGCAAAAAACTGGTTGGCTAGTTTTAGTAGGTACCGTATTACTTTCTGTGGGTAGTTGGTATGTATTTTAAAGTTTTTAGGTATTAATTATGGATTTTAGAACTCCACTCGCAAAAGCAAAAGGTCTAGGTGCTGCTAAAACTGGTTTTCATCATTGGTGGTTACAAAGATTGACTGCTGTTGCTTTGATATTTTTGATTATTTGTTTGGTTTTTTGTTCTATCAAGGCATTTAATACTGGTGGTGTAGAAATGTGGTTTTTAAAATTAAATTCTCCGTTTTTTGCTTTATTAGTAATTTTATTTATTAGTTTCGCTATATTCCATGGCTATCTTGGCATGAAAGTAATTATAGAAGATTATGTCCATTGTACATGTATGAAAACTGGGTTGATAATATTAGTAAATTTTGTCAGCGTTATTTCTGCAGTTGCAGCCATATTAGCGGTTTTATATTTTCATATAAATAGCCATACTAATGAAAAAGCTGAAGGCAGTAGTTACGTTTATAATATTAATATATTGGATAAATCAGATTTTGTTTAAGAGGTTTTACTAATGTCCAATAAGGCTTATGAAATAATTGATCATGAATATGATGTAGTAGTAGTAGGTGCAGGCGGCGCTGGACTGAGGGCTACATTTGGCATGGCTGAAGCTGGGTTATCTACTGCATGCATTAGTAAAGTTTTTCCCACGCGTAGTCATACTGTGGCAGCACAAGGCGGAATTAGTGCCGCTCTGGGTAATATGGGCGAAGATGATTGGCGCTGGCATATGTATGACACGGTAAAAGGTTCAGATTGGCTTGGTGATCAGGACGCAATCGAATATATGTGTAAAGAGGCACCTGCAGCTATTTTAGAACTGGAACATTATGGTGTACCATTTTCCCGTACTAATGAAGGTAAAATATATCAACGTCCATTTGGTGGTATGACCACAAATTATGGTGAAGGCAAAGCTGCCCATAGAACTTGCGCTGCTGCAGATAGAACTGGTCACGCTATTTTGCATACACTCTATACTCAGGCATTAAGACATAAAGCTGAATTTTTTATAGAATATTTTGCTTTAGACCTGATTATGGATGATGGTGTCTGCCGTGGTGTTATGGCCTGGAATTTGGATGATGGTACTATACACAGATTTCGTGCTCATATTGTAGTTTTAGCTACTGGTGGCTATGGCCGGGCTTATTTTTCATGTACATCAGCTCATACTTGCACTGGCGATGGTAATTCCATGATATTACGTGCTGGTTTACCACTACAGGATATGGAATTTATCCAGTTCCATCCAACTGGTATATATGGTTCCGGCTGTCTTATTACTGAAGGATCAAGAGGTGAGGGTGGTTATTTAACTAACTCTGAAGGTGAAAGATTTATGGAGCGTTATGCTCCTTCTGCTAAAGATCTAGCTTCCCGGGATGTAGTTAGCAGGGCGATGACTATAGAGATTCGGGAAGGTCGAGGTGTTGGTCCTCAGAAAGATCATATATTTTTACATCTTGATCACTTATCTCCAGAAATATTACATACGAGATTACCAGGCATTTCAGAAACTGCTAAAATTTTTGCTGGTGTTGATGTTACACGTGAGCCTATACCAGTATTACCAACAGTACACTATAATATGGGTGGGGTACCAACTAATTATAAGGCTGAAGTAGTAACGCTAAAAGGTAAAGATCCAGATAGTCCAGTACCGGGTTTGATGGCAATAGGAGAAGCTGCCTGTGTATCAGTTCATGGCGCAAATCGTCTTGGATCTAATTCATTACTTGATTTAGTAGTATTTGGCAGAGCTGCTGCGATTCGGGCTAAAGAATTAATAAAACCCAATTCTTCTCATAAGACTTTACCTGAAAATGCAGGTGAAGAATCGATAGATAGGTTTAATAAAATAAGATTTGCTAAAGGTAGTAGACCAACATCAGTTATTCGTAAAGATATGCAAAGGAATATGCAAAATCATGCTGCAGTATTTAGAACAGAAGCTTCATTATCTGAGGGTTTCCAGCGAGTGACGGCTGATTATGAGAGTTATGAAGATATCAGTCTTACAGATCGTGGTATGATATGGAATAGTGATTTAGTTGAAGCATTAGAGTTAGATAATTTACGTGCGCAGGCTGTAGTTACAATGAAGTCGGCGTTAAACCGTAAAGAAAGTCGGGGCGCACATGCGCGTGAGGATTATCCAGATCGTGATGATAAAAACTGGCTTAAACATACAATTGTCTGGCTTGACCATAAAGGCAAAGTGAAGATTGATTATCGGCCAGTGCATATGAATACTTTGAGTAACGAAGTGCAGACGGTGCCTTTGAAAAAAAGGGTATATTAAGGGGATTACAATGGTTCAGTTATCATTACCACATAATTCTAAGGTTAAAAAAGGCAAGCATGTTAAGGCCCATAGTGATGCTAAAAACATAAGAGAGTTTGTTATTTATCGCTGGGATCCAGAAGAAATTGATGACAAAGGTCAGCCTTTAAATCCAAGGCTGGATACCTATGAAGTTGATATGGATAGCTGCGGGCCGATGGTGCTTGATGCTCTGATTAAAATAAAAGATGAAGTTGATAGTACCTTAACTTTCAGACGTTCATGCCGTGAAGGAATCTGTGGTTCTTGTGCTATGAATATTGATGGTACTAATACACTTGCATGTATTAAAGGCTGTGATGATATAAAAGGTGATGTAAAAATTTATCCTTTACCACATATGCCGGTAGTAAAAGATTTGGTGCCTGATTTAACTGATTTTTATGCCCAATACGCTTCTATTGAACCTTGGCTAAAAACAGACACGCCAGCTCCATCTAGTTCTGAGAGGTTACAATCGCCCGAAGACCGTTCTAAACTTGATGGTCTATATGAGTGTATATTATGCGCCTGTTGTACAACAAGTTGTCCAAGTTATTGGTGGAATAGTGATCGTTACCTCGGCCCAGCAGTTTTACTTCATGCCTACCGATGGTTAATTGATAGTCGTGACGAACATACCGGTGAAAGGCTAGATGCTTTGGAAGACCCATTTAAGTTGTTTAGGTGCCACACTATAATGAATTGTGCAAAAACTTGTCCTAAGGGTCTTAATCCTGCTAAGGCAATTGGGGAAATCAAAAAAATGATTGCGAAGAGAAGCTTGTAAATTCGATTTACTTTGCTTCAGTTTCAGTAGTTAATCTAAGGTATTGATAATTTTTGTTAGTGTCTGATCCGATAATATAATAATAAGAATTTCCTTCAGAATATCTTCTTTCCTGGCCATAAGAACTTATAATACTACCCTGGCGCCGCCATGCAACACCTAATATAGGACCATAATCAGTATCTTTGTTTACATTATATAGTTGCTTTATACCAAACGCATGCTTGCCGACATTATTACATAAATCAGTATATTGATCATCGGTTGTATTATCACAGACCGAATTAAATTCTAGATTTTCTTGATTCATTGTGTAATAAATAAGTCCACCAATAACTCCACCAATTAATGGTATAAATAATAATGATATTAATATATATTTCCACATAAGCTTCCGACCCAACATATTCTGTTTGTGTAACAAGATAACTATTTGAATTATATCATAATTTTATTGACAAGTCAAGCTTATATATAAGGCCATATAAAATAATTGTTGATTTACAATGGGTTGTATTGTTGCGCGTCTGGGCGTTATTTGTCAGGATTTTCAGTGATTTGCTCAATAATTAACTTAGCGTCTTTAAGTTTTTTTTCGCAATGATCTTTTAATTTTGTCCCACGGGTGTAACTCTCTATTGCATTGTCCAAACTTACCTGGCCATTTTCTAGTGACGACACAATTTTTTCTAGTTCTTTTAAAGATTCTTCGAAATTTAATTTATTAATTTCATTTTCTAATTTTGTAGACATACGAGTAAGTTCTCATCAATTATTGGGAATTCTGCATTTAGGCACGTTACTTTGCATGGTCAATGCCATTTAAAGTTAAGAACAAGTTTTTTTTCAATTATAGAAAGTTAAAGAGCTGACAATAAGCATAAAAGAATAGCCTCAATGATCCCCTCACCCTCAAGGGTGAAGGGATCATTCTTTGCTGACTTTTCCAAATATTATCAGCGCCTTAAGTCTTTTTAATTCACGACTACTATCAGTTCTGTACCATAAAAAGCAAAATACATACTATTTACATTATATAAAGAAATAAATATAAATGTCAGAATCAATAAGGATTTTTTTATGACAGCAAGAATATACCAACCAACCAAAAATGCTATGCAATCAGGCAAAGCGCTTACTAAGCATTGGGTATTAGAGTATGAAGTTGAAGAAAATACAAAATTTATCGATCCTCTAATGGGTTGGTCTGGCAATTCAGATATGAAGCAAGAAATACATTTAAAATTCCCAACTCTAGAAGCAGCAAAAAAATATGCTCATAAACATGAAATAGATTATTACGTAATTTTACCTAAAAAACCTACCCTCCATAAGCAATCTTATGCGGATAATTTTACCTCTTAATGATATTGAACTATTTCATCTTTGGAAACCTGGTTCCTACCAGTATGTTTAGCTATATATAGCCTGGTATCAGCATTTTTATATAACTCAGGTATCTCGGTTTCCCTATTGCCTTCTGTAGAGCCAATACCTATTGATACTGTGCAGGAAATTGGCATTATAGAATTTTCGACGAAGAAATTATGTTTTGCTACTTCTAAACAAATGCGTTCTCCAACCCAGTAAGCGCTATCTTCGGAAGTGTCGGGCATAAATACACCAAACTCTTCACCGCCAATACGGGCTGCGACATCTGATTCTTGTAAACAAGATTTAATTAGTTTAGCAATATCTTTTAATATATTGTCACCTGATAAAGGCCCATAAGAATCATTTATTTTCTTAAAATGATCTACATCAATTAATAAAATAGAAAAAATACTATTTGATTTTTTGACACGCTTTAATTCTTTTTCAATATTCTCAAAAAATGTAGAACGATTGGCTAAGCCAGTTAATAAATCGGAGTGAGCCATTCTTGCCAGTTCTAGGCGGGTTTTTTCTTCTGCTTCAACGCGTGCTGTAACGTCACGCAGAGATCCTACTGAACCTATAACATTGCCGGTTTTATCAAACCAGGGGTGGGAAATATCTGTTACCCAAATCTTGCGGCCATCTTTAGCACGAATTAAATAATCAGCCTGCCATTTGCCAACATCACCTTTTTTTCTGGCTTCTTCCAGTTCTTGGAATGACGATACTTTCTTAAAGCTGTCTTTGATTAATTTAGTTTCTAATATTAATGACCGAAAATTAATTTTTTTCATTTCTTCTGGTGTGAAACCTAATAATTTTACAACAGCAGGGCTTATGTAGTCATATGTCATGTTGTCATAACGAAGACGATAAATAGTATCTGATGAGTAAGAAGTTAATAAAGATAACTCATCTTCTAATTTTTTCATTTGGCGAAAGAAGGGTATATATTTCATGGTGCTTACTATTTGAGTAAATAGTTTAGTCTGTACCGGTTTCCTATTAAAAGTATATAAGGAACTTCTACTGCGTGCTATGGACTTGGACATTTTACTAAACTCCTACCTGGGTTAATAAAAACCTTTCTCGCACATATTGTGCTAGTTGATGTTTGTTTCTACTATATGTAGCGCTTCTTAGTATTTTTTAACATTTTTAAATAATAAAGTCAATTTATAAATGAATAAAATATAGATTTTTAAATGGCTGGTTTATAACAATTGGGAGTAAGAAGTGAAGAGCCCCGTAATGTCCCCGCCTTGTGCGGGGATCTCAGGCTAAACACCACAACATTGCTGTTTGGCACTACTGCGTAGCCGGTAGATCCCCGCATAAAGCGGGGACACATTGGTGACGCCCGATTTTTGCTTTATTGTCCTAACCTTTAATCACCTGTTCAATCAGATTATTCATTCTACGGGCAAAGCTGCCGGAATCTTTTATTGGTTCCCCTTCTATTAGGCAGGCTTGGTCGTAAAGTAGTTCGACTAACTCATTGGCGGTAGTTTTATCATGGGATATTTGTTTGCCTATATATTCGATAATTTTATTGTTAGTGTTTATTTCTAATATTTTAGGTGTGGCACCATTGAGTTGTTTTTGTTCAATTAAAAAGCGTTCAAGCCTCATATCCATACCGCCTTCTGGTATTGTTAAGCAGACAGGGCTATCAGATAGTCTTTGTGATTCAACCACGTCTCTTACCCGATTACCAAGAACTTCTTTAATGAAAGCAATTAATTTTTTATAGTCATTAGATTTATTCTCAGTATTTTTTTCTTTTATATCATCTGACTTACCATCCAATTTTATGCCAGTTCTAGTAACGGACTTAAATTCGATATCTTTATATTGATGGTTATTAGTTGTCCAAAAATCATCAACATGGTCAGACAACAATAAAACTTCAATATTATTACGAATAAAGCCTTCAAGTTGAGGGTTTTTTTCCAGTGATTCACCATTATTGCCAGTAAGGAAATAAATAAATTTATGATCTTCAGGCATATTTTTTACATATTCATCCAGACTGATTAATTTATCGCCCGACTTAGTGGTTTTAAACCGGCATACTTCAAATAATAATTCGCGGTTGGCATCTAAGCCTTCGCATAAACCTTCCTTTAAAGTTGAACCAAAATTTTCCCAGAATTTTGCATAAGATTCTGGATCATTTTCTGCTTTTTTCTTAAATTCACCTAAAATCTTTTTGGTAATTGAGCCTTTAATTTTATGAATCACGCTATTATGCTGAAGGGTTTCACGGCTAATATTTAGTGGTAGGTCTTCAGAATCCACTACTCCTCTAACAAAACGCAAGTTTTTCGGTATTAAGTCAGTATTTTTATCTGTGATAAAAACTTTTTTTACATATAATCGCAGCCTGGTTTCACGGTCTGGATGAAATAAATCGAATGGTTTAAAAGTTGGAATAAATAATAAATTAGTGTAGGAAACAATACCTTCAGCTTTATTATGCAGTATCAACCAAGGTTTATCAGCTGCATGGGCAATATGTTTATAAAATTCATTATATTGTTCTTCAGTTATTTCTGATTTTGGTTTTGCCCAAAGTGCAGAACCTTCGTTAATAACTTTAGTATTACCTTCAGAATCAGTAAATTCTACTGGAAATGAGATATGGTCTGAGTAAGTTTTAACGATATGATCAATTCTATGTTTATCTAAAAATTCATCCAAACCTTCATTGATATGAAGAATAATTTCAGTCCCCTGTTCGCTGCGATTTTCTTTTGCCGCTTCAATAGTATATTCACCATCAGCTTGTGATTGCCAATGCCAGCTGTGATCTTCACCGGCTTTACGTGAAATAACCTCGACTTCTTTGGCTACCATAAATGATGAGTAGAAACCTACACCAAATTGACCAATTAATTGGATGTCACGTTTAGAATCACCACTTAATGACTCAAGAAAACTCTGCGTCCCAGAACGGGCTATAGTCCCTAAATTATCCTTTAGGTCCTGTTTATTCATACCAATACCATTATCACTAATGGTAAGTGTCCTTTGCTTTTCGTTTGTAGATATTTTTATTTTTAAAGTTTGGTTATTAGCTACTAAATCTGGTTTGGTAATTGCTTCATAGCGTAATTTATCTAAAGCATCAGATGCGTTTGAAATTAGTTCACGTAAAAATATATCTTTGTTTGTGTAAAGGGAGTGAATCATTAATTGTAGGATTTTTCCTGTCTCGGCACCAAATTGATAAGTTTCCTTATGTTCTACTTTGCTGGTTTTGCTACTAGTTTTCTTTGCTTTTGAAGTTGCCATGTTTGTTTCCTTAAGTTTGTTATCTGTAATTTATACCTACCCTTTAGGAGCAGTTGAGTATAGTTACATATATTTGTATCGTTATGTCTAATTTCAAGTCCATTATTCGCGTTAACTAATCATTTTTATAACTTTCTAATCGTCACGCATTTTATTTAGGTTGCCTTGCCAATTCAGCTTGCCGCGCAATTTCCTGATATAGGCTTGTTTACGCATTCTAACAAATAGTTTAAGGCTTTCTTCCACTACTTCTTTTTTAGTATGTATATTAGACAGTGACATAGCTTCTTTAATCAATTTCTTATCAATAATGATACTAGTTCTCATAATAAACCTATGTGTATATACTATATTACACACATTAATAAAAAAACTATCAAGTGCTTTTTAATTTTAATAAAATTACCGGCCCGGTTCACTACTCCGTGCAAAAAGAGTTGTACCACTATAATTATGTTCTTGTGGTTTGCTGGTATAATACGATTTTTGATTTGTCTCAAACTTTGATTCGATTGTAGAAATACTACTAAGTGACCGTGAAACGCTTTCATCTGTAGGGGGCAGAGGAGCAGTTACTTGGTCAAAAATCATGCCCCTAGTACTGCTACTACTACTGGAACCAAATAGTGGTTTTTGTGCTTCTGCATTAGTACCTGATAGGATAGGGTTGTGTTGAGTAACACTATCTTTAGCAGCGTTAATATATTCAACGGATTTAGAAAGCCTACTACTTGCTAGTGGTTTTATAAATGCATATATTGTAGGAAAATTCATTTGTGTAAAAGTATGTTCTAAATCAGTTGAAGTCACATCATGGAAATTTTGATGCGACCCGATTTGAGCTGTCGGGTTGGAGCTGTCTCGTCTAACACCGTTAGTTAAAGCTAAATTGCGCGCATTTACAGAATGCGCTGCAGCCTGTTTATCAGCTTTATATGCTATATGATGAATTTCTGTGCGCGTTGTAGCCCCTGATAATCTATCATCTTGCGGATCTACTCCGGCATTTAATAATTCCGCTAAATTTGGTGTACGTTTTCTATTATCACCGGAAAGGCCATTTTCCAGCATATGTTGATATATAGGCCAGAGACCACTGGGAAAATCTTTTTCTTCAAAATTGAATTTTTTCTGGGTAGCATTTAGGCTATTTTTTATCTCAAGTAAAAATTTTCTTTGAAATTTCTCATAATTTGGCGTACCGCCAGCATCGTATTGTGATAATAAACTATTTTGGCGGGTATTACTATAAGGCGTATAAGCGTGGGAAATCATCTTTTTAACAACCTTACCATAAGAGTGAGGAAATATATTAACCTTTCTTTGATTAGGAACCTGGAAACATTTTCTATGTGCCCGACGTAAAATTGAATTGTGATGTACACTATTTTTCAGATATGTTTCTGCTAGGTCTCCTAATAATTTTTCCTGTTTTCCGGGGTGTGAACGTTCCTGTAAAATTTGATCAAATGCCGATTGTTCGTTTGGAGTCATTGTTATCGCCGTTTGGACTATAGCTTGAATTTCTTTTAACTTAGTTTGTTTTTGTGCTGTTAAAATTCGTTGTCTGGTTAATTGAGGATTAAGACTTTTGTCAGGGCTTTCTATAATTGATACTGCTTTTGCTATTTCAGTCTCTGAATCGGAACTATCTATTGTACCTTCAATATTGGCACGATCTTGTTCTTTACCAACTTGAAGAAGTTGCATTGTTGCATCTTTATACTGTATTGGGGTATTTGAAGACTTCATACGCAAGCTCCTTGAATATGAGGACTTTAATAATAGTATTAGTGCAATATATCATAAAATTTATGAATAGAAAACTGAAAGATTTTGATAGAATTTTGTAAAAAATATCTATATTTTAATTAAAAAATTAATAACTCTATTTATCTGATGGTATAAATATGTTTAGTATATTAAGAAAAGTACATAATATTACACAGTCCGTAGTGCGCATGCCTAGTAATGTTGCAGGCACAAATATTTTATTACTACCATTGGTTTCTAGACGTTTTTCAACTTCTAGCACTTTCTCCTATGATGATTTTGTTCGTTTTGCTGCAAAAGGTAATTTAGAGAAGATACAGAATTTTTTGTCTAGCGAAGGATTTGATATAAATAAACAAGTCCTTTCTAAAAAGGAACATTTTGAACATAGACCATGGTATGCTGACAAAGATGAGAAATATGGTGCATTATATATAGCATCTACTAATGGGCATTTGCCTGTGGTGAAATGTTTATTAGATAAAGGTGCTAATATCAATCAGCCGACATCACATATGGGAAGATTTCCTATATCTGGCGCTTTGGAGCGTGGGCATTTGGGAGTTGCTTTATATCTAACAATGTGCGGTGCAAATCCCTATGTAAGGGATAAAGTACATCAAACCCTTACAGCTCTACAAATAGCCCGTAATATCCATGAGAGTACGGCTCTTTATAGAGATTCTAATCCGGAAATTAAACAACTCCTCAGACATCATATACCGCAATTTGATAGAATTAGCCAGCCTTCAGTACCTTCAATATTAGATAATATTGAAATATCATATAAAGAATGGCAAAAAAGAAATGAAACTAAGAATAACCCTTCTGCTCCCAGAATATAAAATGAAGCTTTGACCCTGAACGGAGTCGTAGCGCGAAGCGTAAATGTCCCCGCATTTGGGGCTGTTTTTATTTTTAATTATTAGCTATTATGTATATTGAGGCGATAGGTAGTTTTAAAACCTATACCAACTATTAACTGGTAATTTGAAGTTTTTCCTGTTGCTTCTGCCTTATTAGGTAGTGGTGCGGTTTGCTTTTCAGGTAATGGCTCCTCAATTTCAAGCTCCTCTTCGTAGTCATCTTCATTTCAGTATCATCTTCAACAATTTCCTGAAGATTTCGGCCATCTGTAAGGGGCTAGATGTAATAATTGTGAAAAAGGAGTTGGTTAAGGCTAATTTGCTGGTTATGAAGGAACCAGGGCAATACGCAAATTCAATATACATTGCTAATATCGTTGGTACAAAAAGGCTTATTCACATTACACATAATATTTTAATTTTACGTAGTCTCACGCCTTAAAATGATTAAGGCGTGAGACAGAAAGTGAGGGTAGAAGCCAATCTCACGTAGCTCACGTAAAAAAACTATATACCTAACAGCTTTTGATCTTATAAATAATGTATCAGTACCGTACAATTTTTAAGCTGTAGATATATCTCTGTTAATTATCTCCATAATCGATTGAATAACAGATTTATTTATAGTATAAAGCCATCTACAGATTTATTGGTAGAAGAACGTGCTAAAAGAAAGATATATAAATCCATTTACAGACTTTGGCTTCAAGAAGATTTTTGGTGAAGAATCAAAT
>Ga0206814_10130_pt1 | contig 20836 bp, 13 predicted proteins | sample Alteio_BWOrgCont_90_FD_152850 | JGI IMG/M metagenome (GOLD analysis project Ga0206814, IMG submission 152850) | Enriched cells from forest soil in Barre Woods Harvard Forest LTER site, Petersham, Massachusetts, United States -... | ecosystem: Environmental > Terrestrial > Soil > Temperate forest >...
GGCTGAAAAAAGCGAGATTGTTTTAATTTCCGGCTTCGTTTCGACGCCACTACATATCCGCTTTGCAAGTGAAATCTGCACAACTAATGGTATTTTTTGCCCAAAATTTCTTTAAATAAACATTGTCGAAAACGGTGAAATTTTTTATTCTTTTTGCATCTGCCGATAGGAGAAAATAACGGCAGTTTAATTCAATTTTTATGGCGAAAAATTCTGATTCCGGCGAAGAAAAAGCGGCTCCAGGCAACGAAAAAATAAAGAGCAGTTACGGCTCGGCGCAATTGGGAAAACTGGAGGGTCTCGAAGCCGTGCGTAAAAAGCCCGGCATGTATATCGGCGGCACGGACGAGCGCGCGCTGCATCATTGCGTCTCGGAAGTTTTGGATAATTCCGTGGACGAACATCTGGCTGGTCACTGCGATAAAATCGAAGTGACGATCCACATGGACGGCTCGCTTTCCGTCCGCGACAACGGACGCGGCATTCCGGTGGACATCCATCCGCAATATAAAATTCCCGGCGTCGAGATGGTTTTGACGACTCTGCATTCCGGCGGAAAATACGGTCAGGGTGGATATAAATTTTCTGGCGGCACGCACGGCGTCGGCGCGAAGTGCGTGAACGCGGTGAGCGAATGGTTTGAAGTCGAAGTCTCGCGCGGCGGCGAAGTGCATCACATGGAATTTGAGCGCGGCAAAACGATCCAGAAACTCCATGTCATCGGCAAAACGAAAAGCACCGGCACACTCATCACGTTCAAGCCCGACCCGGAGATTTTCCGCGACACAGTGGAATTCAAAGCGGCCATCATTTCACAGCGTTTGCGCGAACTCGCCTTTTTGAATTCAGGATTGGAAATCACTTTTCATGATGAACGCCAGCCAGACGCGAAGCCAGAAGTTTTTTATTATCGCGACGGCGTGGAGCAATTTGTCCGGCAGCTCAACAAGAGCAAAGAGCCGTTGCATCCGAAGCCGATTTCGTTCAACAAAGAGACGAAGGAAAAATTGGACGACAAGGAAATCGAAGTCCACGTCGAGGTCGTGCTGCAATATAACGACAGCTACAGCGAGCAGGTGCTTTGCTACACGAACACGGTTTTCAATCCCGATGGCGGCACGCATTTGAGCGGCTTCCGCAGCGCGGTTACGCGGGCAATAAATCAATATGCGAAGTCGAACGAATTGCTGAAGGAAAAAGACCCGCAGATCACCGGCGACGACGTGCGCGAAGGTTTGACGGCTGTAATTTCGGTTAAGCACAGCGATCCGAAGTTTGAATCGCAGACGAAGGTGAAATTGCTTTCGCCGGAAGTTGAAAAAATTGTCGGCTCGGTTTCCTATGAAGGCTTGATGAGTTATTTCGATGCGAACCCGCCAATCGCGAAACGCATCATTGATAAAAGTCTCAACGCCGCGCGCGCGCGTGAAGCGGCGCGCAAAGCGCGTGAAGCGGTCCGCAAATCTGCGCTCACGGGCGGCGGATTGCCCGGCAAGCTGGCGGATTGTTCCGACCGCGATCCGGTCAACACGGAATTGTATATCGTCGAAGGTGATTCCGCCGGTGGCTCGGCCAAACAGGGTCGTGACCGAAAGTTTCAAGCGATTCTGCCGATTCGCGGCAAATTGATTAACGTCGAGAAAGCTCGCCTCGACAAAGTTTTGCAGAACACGGAAATCCGCACGATGATCACGGCCATCGGCACAGGCATCGGCGACGGTGAAGGTGAAGGCGCGTTCGACATCGCGAAATTGCGTTACCACAAGATCATCATCATGACCGATGCCGACGTGGACGGCTCGCACATCCGCACATTGTTGCTCACGTTTTTTTACCGCCAGATGCCGAAGCTCATCAAAGACGGCTACGTTTATATTGCGCAGCCGCCGCTTTACAGCATCACGCGCAAGAAGAAGACCGATTACATTGATGACGACGCGCAGCTCAACCGCATCCTGCTGCAAAACGGCGTGGAAGAAGTGAAATTGAAAAATCTCGCGGACGGGCGCGAACTTGCGCCGAAGCAACTCGAAGAAATTTTGACACTGCTCGAATCGCTCGACAAATACGCGACGTTCATCCGTCGACAGGGCGGTGATTTTGGTAATTACGTCGAGAAGCGCACCAAGAAAGGAACGTTCCCCGTTTATCTCATCAAAGTCCGCGAGGGCAACGACGAGACAGTTCATTACTTCGAAGACCTTGACGAGGTGCAGAAGTTCAAGGACAAAAACGCCGACCTTTACGCAAACGCCGATTCAAAAGAAAAATCCGACAAGCCCAAGAGCCAGACGCGGCGCGCGGTCGAGGCGGATTTGCATCTTGAGAGCAAGGTCATCGCCGATCTGCTCGGCAAACTTTCCAAGAAGGGTCTGGCAGTCGACCACTACGACGCGCAGGACAAACCATTGTATGAATTGATCGAGGGCGAAGGCGATAAGGCGAACGTGACGCCGTTGTTTTCAATCCCTGAAATTCTCGCGGGTGTCAAAGCCGTCGGCAAAAAGGGCATCCAGATGACGCGCTTCAAGGGCTTGGGAGAAATGGATGCGAAGGAACTTTTTGAGACCACGATGAATCCCGTCGTGCGCAAGCTGTTGCGGATCGACCTGACCGACGCGGTCGAGGCCGAGGAAATGTTCTCGCGGCTGATGGGCGAGGAAGTCGAGCCACGCCGCCAGTTCATCGAGGATAACGCGCTCAACGTGCGCAATCTGGACGTTTAATTTTTTAGCTCTGAAATTTTTATGGCTGATCCCAAAGACCCGAATGATTTACCGGTGAGCAACACGCCGTTGTTCGCCGCGAACGAGAAGATCGCGAAGATCAATGTCGCGGACGAAATCAAGAATTCGTTCCTCGACTATTCGATGTCCGTCATCATTTCGCGCGCCCTGCCCGACGTGCGTGACGGCTTGAAACCCTCACAACGTCGCATTCTTTACGCGATGCATGAGTTGTCGCTCTATCCGGGGCGCAAACCTTACAAGTGCGCAAAAATCTGCGGCGATACTTCGGGCAATTACCATCCGCACGGCGAAGCGGTGATTTATCCGACGCTCGTTCACATGGCGCAGCCGTGGGCGATGCGTGAGCGGCTCGTGGACGGCAAAGGCAATTTCGGTTCCATCGAAGACGATCCGCCGGCGGCAATGCGTTACACCGAGGCGCGGTTGACGCATCTCGGCGCGGCGCTCATGGAGGACATGGAGCGCGACACGGTGGATTTTGTCCCGAACTACGATGAGCGCATGACGGAGCCGACGGTTTTTCCGGCGGCATTCCCGAATCTGCTCGTCAACGGCGGCACAGGCATCGCCGTCGGCATGGCCACCAACATGCCGCCGCATAATCTCGGTGAAGTTATCGACGGCATTTGCGCGCAGATTGACAACCCGGAGATCACCATCGCGCAATTGATGAAATTCATCAAAGGCCCGGACTTCCCCACGGGCGGAATGATTCTCGGCGTCGAGGGCATCAAAAATTATTTCACAACCGGCAAGGGCAGCGTGAAATTGCGCGGGCGCGTCGGCTCGGAGGAATTGAAGGGCAACCGCGAGCAGCTCGTCGTCACGGAGATTCCGTTCAACGTGAATCGCGCGGCGCTCGAGGAAAAGATCGCCGAACTGGTGAACGAAAAAGTCATCACGGAAATCTCCGCGATGCGCAACGAGTCCGACGAAAACACGCGGCTCGTCATGGAACTCAAGCGTGACGGCAATCCCAAGGTCGTCATCGCCAATCTTTACAAGCACACGCAGCTTGAGGTCTCGTTCAGCGTCAACGCGCTCGCGATTGACCACGGCAAGCCGAAGACGCTCACGCTCAAGGAAATGATCCAGTGCTACATCGAGCACCGCCGCGAAGTCGTCTTGCGCCGCACTCGTTTTGAATTGAAGAAGGCCGAGGAACGCGCGGAATTGCTCGAAGGTTATCTCATCGCGCTGGCGAATCTCGACGAATTCATCGCCATCATCCGCAAATCCAAAACGCGCGAAGAAGCGCGAGTCAAGCTGCTCGCGTTCGAGTGGACGCAGAAACAGGTCGAGCGTTGGGGAATTTTGATCCGCAGCGAATCGCGTCTGGACAAAGGCCGTTATGCGCTGACCGAACGTCAGGTGGATGCGATTCTGGAATTGCGCCTGTATCAACTGACCGCGCTGGAAATTGACAAGGTCGAAGGCGAATACAAGGAACTGATCGAACGCATCAAGGATTTGCTCGACATCCTCGCGAAAGAATCGCGCGTGATGACCATCATCAAAAACGAGCTGAAGGTCATCAAGGAAAAATACGCCACGCCGCGCAAGAGCCAGATCGTTCCCGACGAAGGCGAGATCGCCATCGAAGATTTGATCACGAACGAAGGCGTCATCATCACGCTCACGCACAACGGCCTCATCAAGCGCACGAACGTTTCCAGCTACCGCTCGCAACGGCGCGGCGGCAAGGGCGTCATCGGCATGACCACGCGCGAAGCCGCGACGGACGAGGACAAAGATTTCATCGAGCATTTGTTCACCGCCAGCACGCATGATTACCTGATGTTCTTCACGAACACCGGACGCGTGTATGTCGAACGCGTGCATGAAATTCCTGACATGGGCCGCGCCGCGAAAGGCCGCAGCATCGCGAACCTGCTCGAATTGAAAGCAGGCGAGAATGTCGCCGCGCTCATCCGTGTTCTTTCAAAAACAAATTCCGACAAGGAAGACATCACCTGGGAACAAGAAGGTTATGTTTTCTTCGCGACGAAGCAGGGCACCGTGAAAAAAACTGCCCTCAAGGATTTCGCCAATGTCCGCAAAGGCGGTATCATCGCCATCGGAATTGATCAAGGCGACAACTTGATCGAGGTGAAGCTCACCACCGGCAAGAGCGAAGTCGTCCTCATCACGCGCGATGGCATGAGCATCCGCTTCAACGAGGAAGATGCGCGTCCGATGGGCCGTCCTGCCGGCGGTGTGCGCGGCATCAGCCTTTACAAGGGCGACGCCGTCGTCGCGTTGTCCGTCGTCGTGCCGGACGCAAAACTTTTGGTCGCCGGAGAGAACGGCATCGGCAAACGCACCGACTTCGAGGAATACCGCATCCAGTCACGCGGCGGCAAGGGCATCATCACGATGAAGACCAACGAGAAAACCGGCGCGGTTGTCGGCGCGCTGACGGTTCGCGACACGGATGAAATCATGTTGATCACCGTCGGCGGCCAGATGGTGCGCATCCCCGTGCAAGGCATCCGCGAAGCCGGGCGCAACACGCAGGGCGTCAAACTGGTGAACCTCGCCGAGAAGGACAAACTCCAAGCCATCGCGCCGGTTGTCGGCGAAGACAAAGAAGAGGCTGCAGTTGAAGAAAAATAAATTTCGAAATGGCGTCGGACAAAAGCCGACGCCATTTGGAAAAAATCGGACGCAGTTTTCAGAACTGTCACTTGTCCCAAATAATTTTCGTGCTATAATCATTTCGACCGTTGTCCGCCGCAGTTGTAGTTGTAGCAAACAGGCTTCTACATTCTCGGTTTGATTTCATTTGCAGACACGATGAAGAAGTTTTATTTCATTGCCCTGGCATTGGCCGTTTTCATTTCAAACGTCCGTGCCATCACGGCTATTGTAAATCCGAACGCGACGAAGCCGGTCGCCGTCGCGACGAACCAGCCGCCGCTGTGGGAAAGCACCTTGTCGTTTGGCCTCACACTCACGCGCGGCAACAGCGACTCGATTTTGACCGACGCCGCTATCAAGGCGCACCGCAACAATTTGACCAACGAAGTGACGTTGAGCCTCGAAGGCACTTACGGCAAAGATCATGCGGTGAAAAACAATGAATCGCTTCACGGCATCGGCCAATATAATCATCTGTTCAGCGAACGCTTTTACGGTTTCGCGCGCGGCGACGGTTTTCATGATGGCATTGCCGACCTCGTGTATCGTTTCACGTTAAGCCCAGGCGTGGGTTATTATTTTCTCAAGGACAAAGAGACGACGCTTGCCGTCGAAGCCGGTCCGAGTTACGTGCTGGAAAAACTGGACGGCTCGCGGGAAAATTATGCCGCCGCGCGCGTCGCGGAACGTTTCCAGCGCAAATGGAACGACCGCACGCGCATTTGGGAAAACGTGGAATTTCTGCCGCAATTCGATAAAGAAGACAATTTTCTCATGAACGCGGAAGTCGGCGTCGAAGCGCCGTTGACCAAACGCATCAGCTTAAGCGTCATCTTGCAGGACAATTACATCAACCTTCCCGCGCCCGGACGCCAGCGCAACGATTTGAAACTCATCAGCGGACTGGTTTATAAATTCTGACTACGGCGCAAGCCGTTCCAGCTTCCACGAATTATCCGGCTGCTTCGCGTATTGAAAACGGTCGTGCAACCGGCTCGCCCTGCCCTGCCAGAATTCAATCCGTTGCGGCTTCAAAACAAATCCGCCCCAATTCGGCGGCAGCGGAACTTCCTTCGGAAATTTTTTCTCCGTTTCATTCCATTTGGCTTCGAGCGCGGCACGGTCGGCAACAATGTCGCTTTGATTCGATGCCCACGCGGATAATTGGCTACCTCGCGGACGGGATTTGAAATAATTCTCAGATTCTTCGCGCGAAACTTTTTCAACGATTCCCGCGACGCAAATCTGCCGTTCCAAATCCGGCCAGTAAAATGTGAGCGATGCGTTTGGATTTTCCAAAAGCTCGCGTCCTTTTCGGCTGGCGTAATTCGTGAAAAAAATGAAGCCACGCGCGTCCGTGCCTTTGAGCAAAACCGTGCGCGTGGAAGGAACTCCATTTTTACCCACCGTGGCGAGCACCATTGCGTTTACGTCCGGCGGTGTGTGGCCGAGAATCGCGTGCCATAATTTAAACAGCGCAATGCCGAGCCGCCGGAAATAAGAATCTGATTTTTTTGCCGCCGCTTCGCTGAACCATTTTTCAAATTGAAGGAGCGGACTGGCATCCAATCCGGCGCGATGCAAATCGCCGTGCGAATAGTCTCTTCTGATGTCCGCGACATTCATGAAATTACATCGCGCGAAACGCCGTCAATCCGAGCAGCAAAACGAACAGCGCGAAAGCCAGCCGGATTGAACTTCCGATTTTAATCCGCGCTTCCGTGGCCGTTGCCCAGTTCAAAAAATCCCGCAGTTTCCACGGCGTGACCGTGAACCAGATTCCCGCGATGACCAAAATATAAGCCCAGATTTGAATCACCAGCACCCACGGCGACGCGCCCAAATGCGGGCGGCCGGTATCCACCATCAATTTGGCCAGCAGCAAAAAGCAAACGGCAAGTCCGCGCACGGCGAGAAAATCCCGAACGAAAATGCACGACAAAATTCCGACGGCGGCGAACGCCGTGAGCATATAAGGTTTGAATGATGAAAAATCCGCAATCGGTTCGGTGTTGACGTTCCAGACAAACCACAGCGTGCCGAGCAGCATCAGAAATATTCCCACCGGTAGATTGCGCGGAAATTTACGGACGGACGCGGCGAATTTTTGCGGACTCACCAATCCGTAAATCTGCGGTGCGCCCAGGCCAAGCCCTAGCAAAATGGACAACAGCGATAATTTCATCGGGAAAATCTAACCATGAATTGACACCGATGAACATGAAAAATTCAACCCACAGACGAAAACATCTTCTAAGCTAAAAACCATTGCAAAAATCATTTGCCCGCGCCGCTGGTTTCGCAACTAAGTTCCAAAATTTTTCCGAGGATTTGCCGGATGTCTTCGTTGTGCTGCTGCGAAGCGATGCCGAAGGCGTCAATGATGTCGAGAATGAGCGCCGCGTTGTCACGGTTAAAATCGTAACAAACCGTTTCCTTCGATTTGGCCGGAGAAGACTTTCGCAAATTACCGGTCGCATCCAAAACTTGATTCATCGGCAGGCAAACATAGACCATCGCCTGATAACCGACCGCGCGTTGTTTCTGCTTCAATTGAATTTGCACCGAGCCGTGCGACGTGACTTTGGTGAATTGCGGCAACCGCTCGACCGCACTTTGAAAGCCATTGGCGGAATTGGTTGAAGTTTCAATCTGCACCGGACGACTTTCTTCAAATTCATTCGTCGGAATTTTTTCAAGCTTCTGGATTTCAGAAATCAAATCGTTGGTCGTAAGAATTCCCAATCGCACCGCTTCAAAAATAATTTTTGAAAGTTCGTGGCCGTATTTTGTCTCGCCATTGCGCTGGAATTTTAATTGCGGGACGATGCTCGGGCTGTTCGTATTCGGAATGTCGTAGCCGATTTGCCATTCAATGTAATCGTTCGTGCCAAGCAAAACTTTTGACGGCGCTATGGGAATCCCAAAACCATCCGGCGACATTTCCTTCGCGCGAACTTTTCCCGTCACGTCCGTCAATGGCAGGCGAACGCGAATGGAATCGCCGTTGGTGAAAATGAGAACCGATTTATAATCGTCCGCACAATGCGCGCGAAACGCAAAACAAACGACAAAAATCGCAATCAACCACGGATAGACTCGGATAAAGACGGATGTGGGGGAATTTATATCTTTATCTGTGCGCATCTGTGTTTATCTATGGCTGATTTATTTCTCCGGCTTCACGATGGAAACCACAAACGCATCCGGTTTCAAATATTTTTGCGCGACAGCTTTGATTTGTTCCAGCGTCACCGCTTCAAATTTTGCGTCGTCCAATTCCGCGTGCCGAAAACCAAGGCCGTAAAGCTCGTCCAGCGCCGTTAGTGATGCGAGATTTCCCAAATCCTGACGCGAGATTTTCTTTTGCCCGACGATTTTGGCCTTGGCACGTTTCAATTCTTCCGCGTTCAAGCCTTCCGTGCGCAACAATTCCGCTTCTTTCAATAATTCCTTTTCGACCTGTTCTGCCTTCGACGGTTCGGTGCCGGTATAAAAGACAAAATAACCGGGCACAACGCCGCTGAAATTCTGCGCGCCACAATAATAGGCCAATCCAAGTTGCTCGCGGATGCGGAGAAACAACCTTGAACCGAGGTCGCTGCACGACTCATGAATCAATTCCAACGCGTAATGATCTTCGTCATGAATCGTCGTGCCGCGAAAGCCGATGACGAGCACGGCTTGTTTTTTATCGCGCGCTTCCTCGATGCGTTTCGTTCCCTTCAATTCTGCACTCTGGATTCTCGATTCCAGATTCTGTCCCCGTTTCCAATTGCCAAAATATTTTTCCACCGCCGCTTTCACTTCAGCAATCTTCACATCGCCGTAAATCGCCAGAACGCAATTGTTCGGCACGGCAAGCTTCTGATGAAAAGCTTTTACGTCCGCGACAGAAATCTTTCCGACCGTTTCTTCGTTGCCCAGCGGGTCGAGGCCGTAAGTTTGGTCGCCGAACAACGCACGACGCATCGCCACGCCCGCACTCTTGAGCAAATCGTCTTTGCGCGCAGCGATGCTGGCAATCTGAATTTCGCGCTCGCGCTCCAATTCGTTCGCCGGAAAAGTCGGATTGAGCAAAACATCCGCGAGCAAATCAAAACCAATCGCAAAATCCTCTTTCAAAACTTCCGCGTTGACGCCGAAACTTTGGTTGCCGCCGTAGCTGTCAATGCTGCCGCCGACCGATTCAATCTCCGTCGCAATGCGTTCCGCCGTCCGTTTCTGCGTTCCTTTCAAAAGCACTTTAGCGAGCAACTGCGTGATACCGTTGTTCTCAACCGTTTCCGCCAAAATACCGCCTTGAAACACCGCGCGAAATTCCACGAACGGCAAACGCGCGTCTTCTTTCACCAAAAGTTTCAATCCGTTCGGCAATTCGATTTTTTGAATCGGACGGTCGGAGCTCAATTCAATTTCCGATTTCAGCTTTGGCGTCGCGCCTTCGGGCAGCAGCGCGTAAAGCGTGCGGTTTTCCGTCGTTAGATATTCGCGGGCGACGCGCTGGATGTCCGCCAGCGTGACGCGTTTCACCGCAGCGAGATAACGCTCGGAGAAATTCAAATCGTTCGCCGCAATCCAATTGCCACCGAGATTTTGCGCCTGCCCTTCCATCGTCTTGCGCGAGGACAAAGTGGCTGAGATAAATTGTTTCACCGCTTTTTGCAATTCTTCGGACGTGACGACGTGCGTTTTGACTTTTTCGATTTCCGCGAGCATCGCATCGCGCGCGGCGGAAAATTTATCTCCGTCCACAATCGCGCTCATGCCGAACATGCCGGGCAGACCCGGACAGTAAGTCCACGCGTCCACGTGATGCACCACGCCTTGCTTCTCGCGCACTTGCTGGAAGAGCCGCGAACTGCGTCCGCCGCCGAGCAGCACCGTAAGCACGTCCAGCACCGGCACGTCGGGATGACGCAATTCGGGAATGTGCCACGCGAAATGCAAATGACCGAGTTCAATGGCGGCTTCCTCGATGATTTCGCGTGACGCCGTTTGTTTCGGTTCGAGCGGCAGGACGGATGGCGGCATCGCCTTTGATTTCGTCTTGGCGTAAGCCTCTTTGATTTGCGCGATGACCTCGTCGTTCTTCACATCGCCGGCCACGACGTAGAAACAATTATTCGGCGCATATTTCTCATGATAATAATTGCGGATGTCGTCCGGCTTCAATTCGCTGAAAATATCCGGATAACCGATGATGGTGAAACGATATGGACTCTTCGTGTAGGCGACTTCAAACAACCTGCGGCTCGCGCGACGACCAGGATCATCCTGTCCCATGTCCATTTCGCGGCGAATGACATCCATTTCTTTCGCCAGTTCATCCGGCGGCAACGTCGCGTGCTGCATGATGTCGCACAAAATATCAATGGCGATGCGCGCACCGGTGTTCGGCACGTCAATGTGATAAACCGTGCGGTCAAAACTCGTGTAGGCGTTCATGTAACCGCCCGCTTCCTGCACTTCCTGATCAATCCGGCTGCCCGGTCGCGTCGTCGTGCCTTTGAACAACATGTGTTCGAGCACATGTGAAAGACCGGCGCCAAGCCAGCGACCTTCGTGGATGCTGCCGCTCATCGCCCAGGCCTGCGCCGAAACGACCGGCGCGCTGTGGTCTTCGCGCACGATGACGACGAGGCCGTTTTCCAGCGTGGTCAGTTTAACATTGGGCGGAAGCGATGGAATTTCAGCTTGCCGCGTCGAAGCCGAAGGTGAAGATGGGTTGGCGGATGAATGTGTCATGTCAAATCGAGTCGGACGGTAAAGGTAAACGGAAATGCGTTTGGGGCAAACCAAATTGGTTGCCTTGGCTGGGAATCAGACGAAAATGGATTGGTTTCAATGCCAAGGACTGACCCCTTTAAAATTTCAAGCGCGTCAGTTTACTGCAACTTCGGCCAGCCTTTATACAGGGCATTTTTGATCCAGAGTTTCAAAGCAGCTTCTGCGTAGTCGTGCGAGCCGGTTTTGGTCGTGGCCGCAAAAACATCAGGGCGGAATTCTGCGAGATACGTCCAACTATCCTTCATCCCCGGCTTCAACGAACCGGCGCCGTCCACTCTCGACTCAAATTTATCGCCTGACTTGATGACTTCCATCAATGTGTCCGCCAGCATTTGTCCGTTGGTCTCGGTCACACTGCCGGGCAGCCAATGACGCGCCCGCCAGAATGCGCTGATGTCGTAACCGCCGTGCGCCGTGTCCTCGGGATAACGGATTTTTTCGCCGGGCTTGAATGTGTTGCCGGTGTAGCTCCATTTGCAGACCGTCTTGCCATTTTTTTCGTATTTGAAATTTTCGCACTGCGCTTGAAACCGTTCGATGGACGCCGTCGCGGTCTTGCGGTATCGAACAATATTGGTCGAACCGTCGTGAAACAAAAGATGCGCATCGGCGCAGCGAACCAGCGCGCTGCAAATCATCCCCTGCTGATTCCATGGAACCATATCGCCGGCGCTATGCGCGTCCGGCCACACCGGCGTCGGCGGCGTCTGCATGATCTCGTCAGCGTGGATGAAATCATGCTTGTAAAACAATTCCATCGTTTCATCCACCACAGCCAGATATTTCATCGCGCGCAATTTATAGGTTGCACCGAAGCCGTTCGTGTCACCGCTGCCGACCGGCATATCCCAAAGCGCCGGATTTTGCGCGATGAGCTGGGCGCAATACGCGAGATGTCCCGCGACGTCGCCCTGCTCGCAGCCCCAGATGTTGTTCGTGTTGTTCGGCCAGACGGGATCAATGTGACCGGTCCACATCACACGATTCGTGTTACGGATCAAGACGACCTGGTCGCAGAAAAGGATCAGCTTATCCAGAAAGAAACGGTCTTTGGTGATGTCAAACATTTCCCCGCTTGCCTCCATCGCGTGACCACTGTTGCCATAGGCATAATTATTATGGTGATTGCTATCGCCCGGCACGAGGCCACTGATGGCGGACTTGACGGAAGCAATTTCGCGCGGCGTCACCGGCCCGGTCAGGCTCTCAATGATGCTGTTTTGCCCGGCAGCCGGTATGCTGGACGCAAACAAAAGCAAAATCAGAAAAACAGCAAAAATCGGATAAATAGAACGAGGCATGGCACTGATAAAAATTTACTGCCAATTGACGAAACTTGCCAGCCTTTATTCAAAAGGAAGGCTGTAAGACCTCAATTCCCCTGAGTTAGGGCTTCCAGACTCCTAACGAGGCCTACTACTAACTCATTTTGTCGCACTTCAATTGTGAAACTAAACATCAACATCGTCTTTCAATTTATGAACAAGTGTCATGTGTGTCTGGATTTTGCCGACCGACTCATTGATGGCGTGCTGCTCGTCGCACCCGTGGTCATGCTGCGACGACTCCTCGCGGTCGCCGCATATCGGGCAGTAGGCGATGCCGTAAACTCCATCCATGTCGCTCTCAAATGACGTTGAAATCGTATAACCAGCAAACAAAGGCTTCTTCTTCTTCGGCGTTTCTGGTGTGCTCATAGTAGTGCTGCACGTGATGATGCCTAACGATCCAAAGCTGAGCCACGGCGCGGAAAACTGCAAGCGTGAATTTGTGCTGGCTCCAGCGCGGTGTTAGGCGGCATCTTTCTCATCTGCTCATGAAGGAATAAAAGGATACATCATGTAGAATAAATCAACCAACCATTTTGGAGAATGATTGTAAATCCAATATGTGTGTAGGACCTTTTCTTCCATAAAGACACAAATTAAAGGCATCCAATATAAGACAAACAAACCAACTATGCACTTGCAGTCTGTCTTGCGTGAAGTGAAGCGGATATTCTTCATGGCTGAATGTGTGGTGTTGGTATCATACTAGCCTGCAAACATAAAGCCCATATCCCAAAGCGTGTGAATCCAAATGCCGGGCGTCAAATCTTGAATCCACAAGAACAAGGCCGAATATAGCAAGCCCACGATAAAATAAACCCAAAACTTGCGCAGACCCCATAATCCGTGGATAAGCACAAAAGCGAGGCTGCACAAAACCACAGCCAGCCATGTGGGCACACCGTTACCACGCAACGCACATAGACCAAAGCCCCGATACACAAGCTCCTCGCAAATACCTGCCGAAACACTCGCAAACATCCAGAAGATGCGCTCGCCCAGATTTACTGGCAACAACGGCGGCATATCTGCGGGCAAGCGCGATGGATAATTGGCAGGGCGGGTCTGTCGCAGAAACACGAGCGCAGTAGCAACCACCAGGAAAATCCCAATCATCACCGCAGCTTTGCGAGCTGACAACTGCAAACCGATGTCCGGCAATCCACCACCAGCTTGGCTGACAAATATGAAAACCAACGCAACGCTGGCCCAGTGCAACAACAGAATCGAACAAAAAACGGGGATATAATATCCATGATCGCGCTTTACAAATAGTCCCTTCGACCAAGGCGTGAAATTATTGGCAAAGTAAAGGATAGGAAAACCAACTAGAATAGTAATCACCTGCCACCACGGAAGCGTGATGGCTAATTTTAGCGGGTGTTCTTGAATAGCCATGTGCGCGTGCCGCTGCCTAACGTAGAAAGTTGACTCGTCGCGTCGAAGCGACTTGCCGCGTCGAAACAAAGTGGAGACGGGAGCGAAGACGGAGCCACCGCCGACTCACGGCGGGGATTGCAACCGCAGCAGCAACGGCGGTTGGCTCCGGCGACTGGTTAGGCATCACGGTCATAGTCATACTTGGTAAACTTCTGAATAGCGGCATCAATCTCTCCGAAAAGCAAAGACTCGTCAACCGCCAGCTTATCCTTCCGAAGCCGAGCGACACACATCTGCAATGCTTCGCGCACTCGTCTTGCCAAATAGTCCCGGCACTTATTAGGCGTCATGCCGCGCCAGACAATCTCTGGAACGATAATGTCCGCTCCGATAAATCGGTCTCGTTTACTAAATCGTATCTTCTGAATGGACTCGGCTCCAAACTGCAAAAACTCGCCATCAATCTTTAACGCCAGCGCGTAATGAGCGATCCCAGGACAGTATGTGCTGTGGCAGTGGCTGGCAAACAATCGCCATAGATCAACCTTGATGTCGCCAAGCCCGCCATCTTCCGGGCCTCCGTTCACAACACCTATCGAAATAATTCCGAGCTTGTCATACCACATAAGCGTAGTGATGCCTAACGTAGAAAGCTGACTCGTCGCGTCGTAGCGACTTGCCGCGTCGAAACAAAGTGGAGACGGGAGCGAAGACGGAGCCACCGCCGACTCGCGGCGTGAACCCCGTAAAGGGGCGTGGCCCCACGGGGCTTTACGCCCGCGACAGCGGAACTGCTTGTCGCGTCGAAGCCTTGCGAAGACGGAACAGCGCCATCCGCCTCCGCGCCCACGCTGCGGCGCGATGAAACGGCGGTTGGCTCCGGCGACTTGTTAGGTGGCATAGTTCTATCTAAAACTCTTAACAATCCCTCGTGTAATGTGACGCGTAAAATTGCAGTGCTCGGTTGCGAGCTTGAATATATTCAAAATGCGATCTGGGGCGAAGTAAAGCAAAACATCTGGCTGATAATCTCCGGGTTCCAAGACGAACCGAACCATCGAACTCCCAGCCGGTATATCTTTGGCGTAGCGAACAGCACTCGGTCCAATTTTAGTGGCCGGATTTGCCAAAACCTGCGGGTTCCAGAGCGCACTCAACAACTGTGGCAAATCAAGCCGTGAAGAATCAAATGAATAAACCAGACGCAAACCCAGGTCGCGCATACCAGTCATCAATTGCAGCGAACATCGTCCGCGCGCGCCGCTGGTGATTTTGTTTTCATCTGATCTTGAAGCGGCAAGGGAGCGAGTCATCAAAGCGGGCGGGAAAATCTCGAAGGACATCTTCGCATTCCCGGGCGGCCGCCGTTTTCATTACATTGATCCATCGGGCAACGAGCTTGGAGTATGGTCTGACAAATAGATGGGTCAGTCCTTGGCATTGAAACCAATCCGTTTCCGTTTTCCGCTGGCATGGGCGTATTAAGTTGAATCGCTTCCGATTCAGGTCTAAATTGCATTAATGACCCGTAGTATTTTCAGATGCGTTCCCGACGTGTATCGAATCTTTGCCGTATTGTTGTGGGCGTCGGCAATTTTATCCGCATCAGCCGCCGGCACGGCGCAACCGCAAGTTCTCAGCGGTCACGTTCCCAAGATCACTAAAAAACTTTCCGCGCAGGGCAGGCTCAACGCCAATGCCCGTCTGGAAGTGACCATCGGTTTGCCATTGCGCAATCGTGAGCAGCTCACCAATTTGCTCGCAGACATTTATAATCCGGCCAGCCCGAACTTCCGTCATTTTCTGAAACCGGAGCAGTTCGCCGCATCGTTCGCGCCGAGCGCAGCCGATTATCAATCGGTGATTGATTTCGCGAAGACTCACGGATTGACCGTCAAAAGAACCCACCCCAATCGCACGTTGGTGGTGGTGGAAGGGTCGGCCGCCACTATTGAAAAGACTTTTCACGTTCACCTGTTGACGTTCAAGCATCCCAAGGAGAATCGCACTTTCTTCGCGCCGGATGTTGAGCCGTCGTTGGACTTGAAGACGCCGGTGCTGGCCATCAGTGGTCTGGATAATTATAACAGGCCGCGTCCGCACATACACACGGCGGGAACATTTTCGCCGAAGGTCCAACCATTTGGCCGCGGCAGCGGCGGTGGTGGCGGTGGTGGCGGCTACACCGGCCCGTTTGAGGGTGATGATTTCCGCAATGCTTACGCTCCCAATGTTTCGCAGGACGGTTCGGGACAGACGGTGGGGTTGTTTGAACTTTTCGGTTTTTCACAACAGGACATTCAGGATTACGAAGACGAGTGCAGCATTTTTCCCTACGTCAACGTGCAAGCTGTTCCGATTGACGACGGCCCGGGCGATCCCGGGAGCGTTGATTGGATAGATAATCCCGGTTATCTGGATTATTCCTTCGAGACGACGGGCGACATTGAGATGACGGTGGCCATGGCACCGGGGTTGAGCAACGTGCTGGTCTATGAAGGTCCCACGCCGCAGGATGTGCCGCCGCTGGGAACAAACTTCGTTCAGGATGCAACGACCACCGCCCAAATCAATGATGTGCTGAATCAAATGGCCACGGATGATGCGGCGCAGCAATTGAGTTGCTCCTACGGATTCGATATCAATCTTTCGACGGTGCAAATATTCCAGCAATACGCCGCGCAAGGTCAGAGCTTTTTTCTGGCCAGTGGCGATGGCGGTGCGTTTTCATCGGCGGTTGACGAACCGGCTGACGATCCCTTCATCACGGTCGTGGGTGGAACAACGTTAACGACGGCGACAGCCAATGAAGGAGGAGCATGGGCGTCGGAAACCGCCTGGCTCACTCCGGCTTCGTTTGACATCTTAGTAGGTTCCATACCCGAAGAAGCAACGGGCGGCGGCGTGAGTCTCGCTTACGCGATTCCTTCGTGGCAACAGGGCATCAGCATGACGGCGAATCAAGGCTCTACCACCATGCGCAACGTGCCGGACGTCGCCGCAGTGGCCAACAATATTGTTCTCGTTTGGGGAAATGATTTTGTTGGAGAGTCGGACGATTATCCGGAGGGAGGCACCAGTCTGGCCGCGCCGCTCTGGGCCGGTTTGATGGCATTGGCGAATCAACAAGCCGCCGACAACAGCCAGCCGCCCGTTGGTTTTGTTAATCCCGCTCTTTATGCCATCGGTAAAAGCGCCAGCTATCCGGCCTGCTTTCACGACATCATCACCGGCATGAATACGAATAGCACCAGTCCAACCAAATATAAAGCGGTTACCGGATATGACCTCTGCACAGGACTGGGCACGCCTGACGGTGATAATCTGATTCCGGCGCTGCTGTCGCCGCCGTTGGATAACCTGCGCATCACGCCGCCGTTTGGCTTCACTTCATTCGGTCCCGGTGGCGGGCCGTTCACGACCAATTCTCAGACTTATACGCTGGAAAATGTCGGCTCGACGCCCTTGAACTGGAGCCTCGTCAACAACTCCGGTTGGCTCACGGTTTCTTCCGGCTCCGGCAGTCTGAATGTCGGCGACAGCACTGCGGTCACCATCAGCCTCAATTCGGCCGCGAATAAATTTTTGATCAATCAGGTCAGTGGCAACGTCGTCTTCAACAATCTCACCGCCGGAACCACACAAAACCGTCAGTTTGACCTGTATGTTGGCAACGGCGGTTTCGAAACCAGCGGCCTCGATTACTGGACTTTAGTGGGCGACCCGACCCTCACCTCCACGGTTGCGGGCGATGACGGGGATGTCGCGGGAGAAGATTCGGTTCCAGACGTATCGGATGCAGTGTTTGTCCATTCCGGAATCTATGGCGGTTACCTTGGCGAATATCCCGATACCGGCACATTGTCGCAGACCGTCTCCACGATTGCGGGACAAAAATTACTGGTTTCCTATTGGTTGACATGCGTTGCCTATCAAGGCCAGACCGCGCCGAACGCTTTCGCCGCCAAATGGAACGGCTCGACGCTTTTCACGGCCGCGAACCTGCCCGCGTTTGGCTGGACAAACATGCAATACGTGGTTACGTCGGCGGGCGCGAACGGGACGTTGGAATTCGATTTCAATGACAGTCCGGCCGCCTTCGGTTTGGATGACGTGGTGGTGGAGACTGTTCCCCAACCGGTTCTAGGTTCCACGGTAGTCTCCGGTGGCCATCTCGTCTTCAGTTGGGGTGCGATTCTGAATGTCCCCTATCAAATCCAATCAACGACCAATCTCAGCAATCCCGCTTGGATCAACGTGGGCGGTTCCATACCCGGAACCAACAATGTCATCAATATTTCCCTGCCGGTTGGCAATGCTCCAAGGCAATTTTATCGAGTGATAATGTCGCCGTAATTGAGATTGTGCCGATTGATATTATCGCTTCGCAGTCCAGCGGATGCTTTGCGCGACGAATTGGCGGAAGTTCGTGTCGTCATAGCAATCGTGGCCGAGAACGGTGCCGACGATGCGTGAATTCTTTTCCGTGCGATACCACGCGAGCCATTCATCGCCGGATTTCAGGAGCGGCTTTGAATTTCCCGCCATGTCCATGTTGAGATAAAGTTCGTTGGTGAGAACAAAATCATTTATACCCGCCGTCACCGGATGTTTCGCGACAACGGTCACGGGAATTTTCACTTTGCTTTTATAATCGGACATGGCGACACCGTTGGTGACTTCCTCGTCCCAATAAATATATCTGCCGCCGGCGATGCGCCCGAATTCCGGCCACAACGGATACGCGAGATACGCGTGATGCAGCACGACGACGCCAATGCCTTTGTCGAACAATTTCAGGAATCGGGCTTTCTCAACTTCCGTGATGTTTGTCGGCGCGTCGTAAAGCACGATGACGTTGTAGCTGAATAAATCCGCGCGGTCATAACCTTCAGCGGCTTTGATTTGTTTGTCGGCGATGAAAGTGATTTCCGGATTGTCCGAAAATATTTTGAAGAATTTCGTGGCGTTGAACCCGTGACCGCCGGTCAGAACGAGGACTTTGATTTTTTTATCGGCGTGATGTTGCGGCGCAGCGCAACCGGCAAGCGCGGCCAGCAACAAAAGACAAAGCAGTTGAATTTTCATCTTGATTCAAAATTATTTTCACGGCTGAACCAACATTTCCGGCACATTGATGCCTTTGATTTTTACAAACGGCGATTGGCCTTGAAGTTCAAATGAAAGAAATTTTGCTGTGATGGTTTTAGTTTCGCCGGGCCACAGCGAAATGTAATTGTCGGAATAATGAATTGGCACAATCTCGTCGCCGTCTTTTCCGGCGATAACTTCCGCGTGAACAAAAAAGGCGATGTTCGTCGGATTGGCGTTGGACAAATTGATTTGAACCAGACTGAACTCATCCTGATTTGTCTGCGTCGCAGAGACTTTGACGTCGGAATTTTTCACCAACTCGTCCAGGCCGGAGAGATTGGCGTAATTGGTGAGCGGCGTGATATACCAATCGCTCTTCGCAAAGTTAAAAATGTCCGGCTGCGTGGAATACCAATACAAATTGTCGGCGACGGATTCGCCGGCAGCATTTTTCAATTGCAGCCGCACGAAATAAGTTTTGGAGAGATTTGTCATTTCGGGAAGCGTCAGCGCTTCCGTCGTCAAATCCGCCGGAACATCGAGCGTCATTTGATTTGAAAATTGCATCGCGAGGTTGGGAATGTTGTGAACCGTCGCAATGACCATCATGTTCGACCAATCGTTCAGCGTAGAATTGAAGACGGAAACTTTTTTAGTGTCGTAATCCCACATCACCTGCACCGGCGCGTTGGCTTTCTTCGTTCCGAAATAACTGCCGGCCGGTTTGAAATAATAATCGTAAAGGTTCCAGTGAATCGTCGGCCATGAATTGTCCATCATCCAGAAAATCGTGCCGGTCGCCGCGCCGGTTTTCATTTCGGGATTGTATGCGCGCATCGCCATGGCCTCGAATTGTCCGCGCGCAGCTTCGTAATTTTGCAATTGCGCTTTGGCGGAGTAATCGTCGAGGTTGGAACTCGTGCCGTAACGGTTTTCCAATCCCGCGTTGTAAGTTTTGATGTTGCTGAACCCGCCTTTGCCCGCGTGATAGGTGTAGGAACTGTTCGTGCCGAATTTCATCGGCCATAATTCATTCTGCGGAATAAATTTTTTAATACTTTCGACGGGCGGAGGCGTTTCACCGCCTTCTTCGGCGCAAAATCCGAACGCGCCGCCGGTCAATTTATCTTCATACCAATAAGCGGGCGGTTCCCAAACGTAAGGCCCTTCCATTTTGATGCCGTTCTGTCCCGCACTGTTCACCGTGCCGTTTTGCCAATGCAATTTTTCGGCGATGGCTTTGTAATTGCGCAAAACGGGTTTCGTGTCGGTGTCGAGCGGCGTCTTGTCGCTGCCGAACAACCACACGAGCGCGCTCGGATGCGCGCGCATGTTGCGCATCTGGCTGTCGAGCGACTCATACGCGATGGTGAAATCATTCGTTGTCCACTGCGGCCATTGTTCCCAGCGGCTGCAACAAACAAATCCGGGGATCAGCATGATGCCTTCGCGGTCGGCGATGTCGTAAATGTCTTCATTGCCGAGAATTCCCTCAAAACGAATCGTGTTCAATCCCATGTCCTTGGCGTAAGCCATATGCGTTTCATCCACGTTCGTGTTGAAGCGCATGAACAAATCCCAAACATACGCGCCGCCGCGAACGAGGAAATTCTTTCCGTTCACTTCAAATCCTTGAAAGAAATCTTTGCCGCCCATCGGTGGCGTTTGATATTGCGTGATTTGGCGGATGCCGAATTTAATCGCTTCGTTCGCGCTGATTTTTTCGCCGACATGAAATGAAACATTCAAATCGTAACGCTCCGGTTTGCCCATTTGAAACGGCCACCACAAAGCCGGATTGTCCACGTGCAGTTGTTTGAAATTGTCCGGCGCGAATGAAATTTCGCGGCGCTC
>Ga0206814_10131_pt1 | contig 20831 bp, 14 predicted proteins | sample Alteio_BWOrgCont_90_FD_152850 | JGI IMG/M metagenome (GOLD analysis project Ga0206814, IMG submission 152850) | Enriched cells from forest soil in Barre Woods Harvard Forest LTER site, Petersham, Massachusetts, United States -... | ecosystem: Environmental > Terrestrial > Soil > Temperate forest >...
CTTCAGCATCCAAAATGGCCTGCCGTCCCTCGCTACACGCAAATGCGCGATGAAGGGCGGACGTCCCGACAGAACCGCGACGGCCATTGCTGAGGTCGCGATTACCGGCGCCGCCGCTGCTAGTAATAAGTAGCCGGCTGCTCGCTCCAGCGTTTCCGGTAGCGAGAACGTTCCCGCAGCGTGCGATGCCTCAAGGCCAAGATTGATGGTAGACACAGCCAGTTCCTAATCGCAGTATACGAGGCGCGTCTCATCACACCAAGCGTTCTACAATTTGTTTGCATTTCTTTTACTGCGTTCGGCTCAGCACGCCTGTGAACGCCTACCGTCCCCGCATCGCATCGCCTAGCGAAACGTGGTTGTCATCCAGAATCGTGCCGGTAGCGCGCTCCAAAGCCGCGCGAGCTTTTAGATACGCGCTCTTAGCCACCACCACCGTGGACCTGGCCTGCGCCAGGAAGCTCTGGTACTGAATGATGAAGAAGCTGGTGGACGCTCCCACTTCAAACTTAGCCTGCTCCACATCCAGAGATTCTTGCTGCAAATTCTGCGTCTCGAGCGCCGCTTCATAAGACGCCCGGGCGCGCCGCATGGCGATTACCGCGTCTTCCACTTCCAGCTGCGCCTGCTTGTGGAGCTGTTCCTGCAGCACCTGACTCTGCCGCAGGAGGATCTCATCGCGCGTCACATCCGCCTGCGCGATCCGATTGCGCAGCGGCAGCGTAATATTGAGGCCGATTCCGTAAGTGGGGTACTTGCGCGTGGCAAGCTGCTCCAGCGCGTTGCCGTAACCACCTATCAAGGGCGATTCGATGGGCGGCGTCAGGGGATTCAGTTGAGCCGCCAGCGCGCTGTTTTGAGCTGTGCCCACCAGATCCACCTCCGGTCTCAGGTTGTTGCGCGATCCCTGCAAGCTGATCTTCGTGTTCTCTATTTGGACCCCGGCCTGCGATAAATCGGGCCGGTTGGTGAACGCCAGCGCGATCAAGTCCTGTAAAGACCGCGTCTCGTCCGTGGCGGGAACCTCGATGGAATCGGTGGGAATGATGCGCGCATTCAGCACCTCGGGATCGTTGTCGGTACGGCGCGTTATCACGTTCTTGACGATCGCTTCCTGCTCTTCGAGAAGACCGCGCGAGTCGATGAGGTCCTGGCGGATGGAAAAAACCTGGGCGTTGGCGCGCGTCAGTTCCACCGGCGCTTGTGTGCCCTCGTCCACTTCCGACTTAGTATCGGTGTACAGTTTCTGGGCCGACGTCAGCGTTTCTTCCTTCACCTTCACGTCTTCATACAGCGCCACCAGGTCCGTGTAGAGACGCACCACGCCATACACCGTAGCAATCAATTGTTGCTGCACCAGCAGCCCCGCGATTTTCTGCTCGTTCTTCGAAATGCGAATGAATCGGCGATTCACCGCCAGGCCGAAGCCGCGCAACAGCGGCTGCGTCACCGTGAATCCGAGACTGGAAGTGGTGTACGGACTAAAGGCGCTTTGCAAAGAGCTCGTCGTGAACCTCGCATTGTCAAAGCCGGCATTTAATTCCGTGCCGGGTCCGAAACCCTGCGTGTAGGCGGCATTCGCGTTGGTGGTGCTGCCCGCGACAGCATTGTTTCCATAAGCCAGAGGATTTGTATCGGGCGTGGTCTGATGCGTCCAATTGATTTGCCCCGTAAGCGCCGGGTCAAACTGCGGAATCGCCGGGCCGGCGGACAGCGGGACGCTCTGGAGCAGGGAAAGATTGTCCAGCTGTTCGGAGAGCGCGCCGAGTTCGCTCGGGTTGGTCGGCACCGAACCCGCAGCCCCTACGGCGGGCGTCGCCGCTGAAGTCACCAGCGGACTGGACGGCCCGCCCACGCCCACCGGCACTTCAAACACGTTATAGGTCAGACCTCGCAGCAGGCCGCCGCCCTTGGCTCGCAGCACCTCCGTGTCCGCCGCGGGAAGCGTGTAGCGTTCCAGCTGAATATCGAGATTGTTTTCGATGGCCAGCGCGATGGCGTCCGAAAGCGAAAGATAAATGTTGCCCGATCGGAACAGCTGCCGAATGCGCGGCGAATTGGACAGATCCACCGGCGCGACGGGATGTTCCACGTAGGGCTGCTTCAGCCAATCGAACAGTTCGGCCGGGAAACCCGCCGGTGCAACCAGGAGCAAACAGAGAGATACGACGCTGATCTTTTTGCCAGGGATCTTTTTCATATGGTGGATTCGGTTCCAAGCACGCGGGCAGAGCGCAAAGGGTGCGGCGCGCACCGCCAGACAAACCAAAAGTCTACCGCGCCGCATCCCGTTTTGCGCGTTTTCATTCGAGAGCGCAAAGGGTGCGGCGCACACCGCCAGACAAACCAAGAGTTTACCGCGCCGCATCCCGTTTTGCGCGTTTTCATTCGAGAGCGCAAAGGGTGCGGCGCGCACCGCCAGACAAACCAAGAGTTTACCGCGCCGCATCCCGTTTTGCGCGTTTTCAGAGGGAAGGGCACGAGCTAGCGAGGGCGCTTCGATCCGTCTCCGCCGCCCGACGCTACCAAAATCGGATGAACCTTCACGCCTTCCTGAACGGAATCGTTGGGATTCGCGATTACCCGGTCTCCGGCGCTCAGCCCCGAAAGGACTTCGATACTGCTGCCGTAGTCGCGGCCGATAACCACGCGGTGGAAATGGACAGTGTTGTTGGAATCGAGCGCCGCCACCATGGTCCCCTCCGGACGCACCGAGAGCGTGTCGCTCGGAAGCAGCAGCGGCGGATCTTTGCGGGGCAGATGCAGATCCACCTCCACGTACATCCCCGGCAGCAGCTTGCCTTCCGGATTCGGCACTTGCACTTCTACCAGCAAGGTGCGGCTGGCCGGATCCAAAGCGTTCGCCGTGCGCGTCACAGTGCCGGAAAACTTGCGCTCTGGAAGCTCGGGCGTGGCCAGCGACGCCGTCTGTCCCACGTGCACATCGGATGCGCTGGATTGCGGCACATTCAAATAGGTACGAAGCAGGTTGGTCTGCGCGATGCGAAACAGCATCGTGCTGCCCGTATTCACCAGCGTTCCCACATCCACGTTGCGCAGCGTCACCACGCCGGCGAAAGGCGCGCGTACCTTCAGGTATCCCTGCATTTCACTTAGCCGTCCCACGTTCGCCTGCATCGCGACGATGTTTCCTTTGGCCGCATCCACGGCGCGATCCAGCGCTTTCACGTTTGCCGCCTGCGCTTGATATTGAGCCTGGTACTGATCGTTCTCTTGCTTGGACACCGCACCGCGCTTCACCAGATTGTCCCAGCGCGTCGCGGTTAACTTGGCGATGGACTCGTTCGCCTTGCCCTGCTCGAGAGCCGCGTTGGCGCGCTCCAGGTCCGCCTGCGCCTGCACCACCGACGCCTGCGCCTGTCGAACCTGCTGATCCAGATCCGGCGCCTCCACTTCCGCCAGAAGCTGCCCGGCGGTGACGCGGTCTCCGATGTCCACGTAGCGCCGCTGCACATAGCCTTCCGCGCGCGCCAGGATGGGCGCTTCCGTCACGGCCTGAATATTGCCCGCCAGCACCAGGTCGCCCATGCTGGATGCTTTCTTGGCCGCAACCACCGTGACATCGGGCAGCGCATCGTTTTGCACGTTGGCTTCGGCGATCACCTGCAGATCTCGCCGATGCTGCGGGACATAGCCCACGAAGAATGCCACCACGAAAATCGCAGCCACCAGAACCAGCAGTAGCGCGATCTTGCCGCCGGACGGACGCTTGGGATGCTCCAGCGCGGAATGCGCTCCATGCGAATTCTTTTGCGCCAGCTGCCTCGTCAGCCGGTCGATTTCGGCGCGTAGTTCCAGCTCAGTGGCCGCCGCCGGCCGGTCCCTCGAACTTTCGGACTGATTATCGGGTTCGTCGATAGTCGATGATGTCATCACTATTTAAAATCACGTAATTTCGAATAATACATCTCAATACATCTGGAATTCGGATTCCGGCAGCCCCTCGCGCTCTTCTTCCTCGATCTGCTTGTCGTGGTCGATGGGCGGCTCCTTGCGCAAGTAGCTGTAAACGATAGGCACAATCAATAGCGTCGTCACCGTGGCGAAAAGCAACCCGCCAATCACCGCCCGGCCCAGGGGCGAGTTCTGTTCGGCGCCCTCGCCGATTCCCAGCGCCATCGGCAGCATGCCCAGAATCATAGCCAGCGCGGTCATCAACACCGGTCGCAAGCGTGTGTAGCCGGCCGATAGCGCCGCTGATCGCGCACCCTTCCCTTCCATTCTTTCGTCATTCGCGAAGACCACCATTAGAATACTGTTCGCCGTGGCCACTCCGATGCACATGATGGCGCCCATCAACGATGGAACATTCAAGGTGGTCTGCGTCACGAACAGCATCCACAGGATGCCCGCCAGCGCGCCGGGCAGGGCCGTCAGGATGATGAACGGATCCACCCAGGACTGAAAATTGACTGCCATTAACAGGTATACCAGAACAATCGCCGCCAGCAGGCCCAGGCCCAGGCGATAGAAGGAACTCTGCATGGTGGCCGCCTGTCCGCGCAGAAAAATCTGCGTCGTCTTGGGGATCTTGGTGTCCGCAATTATCTTTTGTACTTGCGAGGCCACTCCGCCCAGGTCCCGGCGGTCGATGTTCGCATATACGTCAAACACCGGCTGCACATTGTAATGATTAGCGATCTCGGGGCCCGTGCCGTGCTCGATGGTGGCCAGGTTGGAGAGCAATTGCGTTTGATAAGGCAGCGCGCCAGGATTGCCGTATGCCACCGAGCTTTGATTTGGCGCCACGCCCGTGGAGGCATCTCCCGCGTTGGACGCGCCCGCCATCGAACCCGGTGTAGTGAATGCCACTGCCGGGCCGGCGATCGAAACCGGCGTTCGCATCAGCTTGTCGAGCGAATCGAGCTTATATTGCGGAGTCTGGATGAGCACGTTATAGCTTACGCCGTTCTTCCAATTGAGCCAGAAGCTGGGAGCTACCTGGCCGCTGCCGCTGAGCGAAATCAGCAAAGCGCTGGAAACATCTCGCTGCGTAAGGCCGAGCTGCCCAGCCTTGACGCGATCCACACTGATGCGCAGTTCGGGTGCGTCCACTACCTGATGAACGTGCACGTCGGCGGCGCCTGGAATCCGCGCGATGCGCTCGGACAGATGCCTGGCAATCTCGTAATTTGGCCCGGCGTCGCGGCCGGTGACTTGCACGTCGATGGGAGCGGGCAGGCCGGAGTTGAGAATCTGGTTGGTGATATTGGCTGCTTCGAAGAAGAACACCATATCGGGAAACTTCTCGTGTAACCGCTGGCGCAAGCGTTCGGTGGTGATCTCGGTTGGAGTGTGGTCCTGAGTCATCGAAATCAGAATGTCGCCGTCGTTGCTTCCGATCGCCGCGCTGTCTCCAAAGGCCAGATTGAAGCCGCCCGGGGGTAAGCCAATATTGTCGAGAATGGTGTCCAGCTCCCGCTCCGGAATGACGCTGCGAATCTCCTTCTCGATTTCGGCGAATAGCAGCTCCGTCTTTTCGATGCGCGTGCCGGCCGGCGCCTGGGCGTGCAAACGGATCTGTCCGGAATCCACGGTGGGGAAGAAATCTCTTCCTACCAGATAAACCAACCCTAAGGAGCCCAGAGAAAAGGCCAGGAACACGGCGAGAACGGCGGGCCGATGATCCAGCGCCCAGTCCAGCAATCCGGTATAGGCCGCGCGAAAACGCTCGAACTGGCGATTGAAAGCGAAATGGATGCGCCAAATCAGGGGATGGCCCTCGGCGGTTCCCCCTTCTCCGTGCTCGCCGGAACGGTACATATCCACTTCCGGCTTCAACAGATAATGCACCATCGTTGGGATCAGCGTTCGCGACAGCATATACGACGCCAGCATCGCGAACACCACGGCCAGCGCGAGAGGCGTGAACAGATACTTGGCCGCCCCCGTCAAAAGCAAAACCGGGGCGAACACGATGCAGATGGAAAGCGTGGAAACAAAGGCCGGGATCGCGATCTGTTGCGCGCCATCCAGCACCGCGCGCACCAGCGGCTTCTTCATCGCCAGATTGCGGTGCGTATTCTCGATTTCGACCGTTGCGTCGTCTACTAGGATGCCGACCGCGAGCGCCAGGCCGCCCAGCGTCATCACGTTGACGGTATGGCCCATCAGTTTCAAAATGATGAGCGAGGTGAGAATTGACAGCGGAATGGAGATGCAAACGATCACCGTACTGCGCCAGCTCCCCAGAAACAGCAGGATCATCAAGCCGGTGAGCAGCGCGGCTATCAAGGCTTCCCGGACCACGCCGTTGATGGATGCGCGCACGAACAGCGATTGATCGAACAATTGCCGGATTTTCAATTCCGGCGGCATGGCGGCCTCAATGCGGGGGAGCTGGGCCTTCACTTTGTTGACGATGTCGAGCGTGGAAGCCTGGCCATTGCGCAGGATCGTCAGCAGCGCTCCGCGCGTTCCATTGGTCCGCACAATGTTGGTCTGGACAGAGAATCCATCCCGCACCGTGGCCACGTCTTTCAAGTACACGGTGGCGCCGTTCACCGTCTTGAGCGGCAGATTGTTCATGTCGCTCATGAGCTCGGGACTGCTGTTAATACGCACGGCGTATTCGGTGTCGCCAACCTTGATGGTGCCGGCGGGGACGATCAGGTTTTGCAGGTTGAACGCGTTCGAGACGTCGATGGCCGATAGCTGTTTGGCATACAGCGCATTCGGATCCAGATCCACCACCACCTGGCGCTGCTTGCCGCCGTAGGGGCTGGGTACCGCGGCGCCTTGAACCGTGGCCAGTGGAGTGCGAATGAAGTTCTGCGCCAAGTCTTGAATTTCCTGCTCGCTCAACGTCTTGCTTTCCAGGCCCAATTGGAGGATGGGCACGCTGGATGCGTCGTATTTGATGATGCTCGGCGGATAAATTCCCGGCGGCATGGCCCGCGTCACGGAGTTAGATTGCGCCGTGATCTGCGCCATCGCCATGTCGATCTTCACATTCGGCTGAAAATAGACTTTGACCACCGACACGCCGTAGTAGGATTGGGATTCGATGTGCTCAATGTCGTTGACCGTGGTGGTCATGCCCCGTTCGAAAACCGTGAGAACACGGCTTTCCATTTCCTCCGGCGACATTCCAGAGTAGTTCCAAACCACGCTGATGACGGGGATGTCAATGAACGGAAAAATGTCCACCGGCATAGTGATGATCGCCGTCACTCCCAACAGCAGAATGGCGAGCGACATCACAACGAAGGTATAAGGGCGGCGAAGCGCTAATCGAACTATCCACATACACAGCTCAAGCTATATGGTAATAAAGATGTTTTAACCCGTCCCAGGGTTATTGGCCCTTTTGAGCTAACTGTGCATGGGAACGCTTGCTGGTTGCTATACTGCTACTTGTAGGCGCCTCCACCGGGTAGTGGAATTTTCGCGAAGCGTAGTGGAATTTTCCGCGAAGCGCAACCCGGAGATAGTTCTCGCATGCAAACCCCCAGTCTCATCATCATCGCAACAATTGCCCTGTCCACCACCCTGATAGCCGCTCCGCCGGGCACGCCTGTTTCGCTACAGTCGATGCCCCGCACCGCCGACGGCAAGCCCGACCTCGAAGGCATGTGGCAGGCGTCCAGCACCGCGGGAGCCGATCTTCAGGATCACGTCGCGAGCCTCAACATGTTGGCCGGCCGGTCGGTTGTCGCCGCTGGCGAAATCCCCTATCAGCCGTGGGCGGCGCAGAAGAGGGCCGAGAACTTTCGCAATCGGCAAACCGCCGACCCGCTCTCGAAATGCTACATCGCCGGTGTCCCTCGGATAATGTATTTGGATTTTCCCTTTCAGATTTTCCAGACCCCGAAGAGGATCGCGATGACCTTCGAGTGGGAACTCGAGTACCGTCTCATTTACACCGACGGCTCCCCTCATCCCGCCGACACCGATACCTGGATGGGCGATTCGCGGGGTCACTGGGAGGGCGACACCCTGGTTGTGGACGTCGGCAACAACAATGACAAAACCTGGTTCGACATGGCCGGCGACTTTCACAGTGACGCGCTCCACGTGGTGGAGCGATATCACATGACCGGCCGCGACACCATTCAGTACGAAGCCACCATCCAGGATTCGAAGGTTTTCACCAAGCCTTGGACCATCAACCTTGCCTTGCACCGCCGTGCCGATCGGGACCGGCTTTTCGAATACTCCTGTCAATCTGAAGTTGAAGAGGTGAATGGCGCGTTCACGCGTGAGGATCGCACTTGGTATCCCGGTAGCGCAGCCGCGCCTGAGGTGAAGATGGCCGCCTCTTCGCGTGTGCCCGCCGCGCCCGCTCCAGCCGTGGCGAATCTTCGCCGCACCCCGGATGGCAAGCCGGATCTGCAGGGCTTCTATGAATCCCAATCCAGAGGCGCGAACCAGGCCATCGAAGGACAGGCGCCAGGCGGCAAGGACTTGATCGTCGATCCGCCCAATGGCAAACTCCCGATGCAGCCCTGGGCCGTCGAGGAAAAGGCCAGCCGGAACCTCACCGAACGCGGTTATGACGATCCCACGGCGCACTGTTTTCCCCAGGGCGTCCCTCGATCCATCTACATCCCGCAGGGGATTGAATTGATTCAAACCCCGGATTACATCGTCTTCCTGTTCGAACGCACGTCATGGCGCATTGTGCCGCTCGATGGACGCCCGCATCTTCCCGACCAGATGCGTTTGTGGCAGGGCGATTCGATAGGGCATTGGGAGGGCGACACCCTGGTAGTCGACACAGCCAACATCAACGGCAAGACTTGGCTGGGTGAAGGCGGCGAGGTTATCAGCTACGCCGCGCACGTGGTGGAACGATTCGTCCCGGTGGCCCCCGACACTCTCAACTACGAGGCCACCGTCACCGATCCCGTGGTGTATACCAGGCCGTGGACCATGGCCTTTCCCATGCAGCGCGAAAAGTTCGAACTTCTCGAGGCGGCCTGTCACGAGGAAGATCACGACCTTCCGCACCTGAAGGTTCTCAAAGACGCAGCCGCCGCCAAAAAGAAATAGGATTCTACTTGGACGCGACTGGCGGCAGCGTGCCGCCCTCGGCCAGGATCTTCATGTTCTCGAGCGCCTGCTTGAACCGCGCAGTCCTGCCGGCCCTATCCTTCTCGCGTGCGGCGTCGTCCGGCAGCATCGAGTTATCAAAGATCAACGTGTAAACCAGCTTCGAAGTGGTCGCCGTCACCGGCCTCGCCTCCAGCGTGCCGTGATAGAGGTTGTACGTCTGGCCTACCCTCACGGGCTGCGTGTAGGTGTATGACAGGTCCGTTTTGCCCACCAGAACCTCGCTGCCGACCGAGCGGATCGCTCCGAATTCACCATCTTTACCCGAGGTGATGGTGCACGGGATACGCAGCCACTCACCGATGTCGCAATACTTACCAACGCGTTTCCACACTTCGGCGGCGGGGCGGTTCACCGTGATTTCAAGTGGAATGGAAGTGTAGGTGGCATTTGGGACTGCGAGTGGCGCAGGCGGCGGTGCCTGCGCACTGGCGATGGCGACTGCAACCGCGCAGCCGGCAACTATCTTCATAAAGTGATTCCGCATGGATTCCTCCGACGCACATCTTGTCACAAGCGGACCCACGGATCAAGTAGGGCAGTCGCTGAGCATCGTAGCGCACGCACTCTTGCGTGCCGCGTTCACACTCGTGTGAACGCCTGGCGGTGAGGATCCAGCCCCTACTGTTTCTCCCAAACGCTCACGTTTTTCGTCGGCTGGCCCTTTGCATCCGCCCCGCTGGCAGTTACGGTTGTGACCTTCCCATCTTTGGAGACAACGGTCCTTGTAGTCATAACCACATTGCCGGATTTCTTCAACGCCCCGGCGTAAATGTTCGAACCGGAGCGTCTGAGAGCAATGGTTTCCGCGCCACCCACCATGTCTTCTCTCCAGCTCGACGTGCCCGATCCGGTAATCGGATAGTCCTTTCCGTCGAAATTGGCTGTGAAACCATACTTAATGATGCTACCGTCGGGCTCGACATATTCGTAGCTGACGCTCACACCATCGGCGCGCTCTTCAAAAGTCCGCGTTCCGCTTTTTGGCGCTGATCCGGAACTATATTTCGATTCGGCGACGTTCAGCTTCCACGTGCCAACCGCGGAAGTGCTTAGATCCGTCGCAAATAGTACACCTGTAACGGCAATTACAAAAATCCCAACGTGGGAAAGCTCGACAAGGGGCTTCATTCTCTTTTTCTCCGTGGAAAAGGATACTTACGTACTACATGGTATCGAGTCTCACCAGGAAAAGCTATCCTACCTCAGTTGCCGCCGGACCCGGTGACGCCACGCGATCAAACGCATTCGCTTCCTCACCAGGCACTTCCGCGCCGCTATTTCAGCAATTCACGTTCACTGGGAGTACCCTGGAGCCGCATGCCCGCTGTGTCCCCAGCATCTGGCCTCGTTTTTCAAAATCAGAAAAATTGCATAAGTAAACACAAAAAGCACCCGTGATGCGCCGCCCGCATTCCCGCCCCCTTCCTGTAAACAATGCGTCACACCTGGTATTCGACTCCACCCTCCGTGGCTATTTGTTTGGACCTGGGGCGGCCTTATGGCGCACGCACTCCTGCGTGCCGTGTCGCCACTCATGGCGACACCATTTACAAATGAATAATCCCCCGCTGAATCGCCGCCGTCGCCGCCTGCGTCCGGTCGTCCACGCTCAACTTGCTCAGGATGCTCTTCACGTGGTTCTTGACGGTGTGCTCGGCGATTCCGAGCGCGTACGCAATTTGCTTATTGCCGTAACCCTTCACTATCAGCGCCAGTACTTCCGCTTCCCGCGCGCTCAAACCGGCGGGCAGGGCGCTCGATTCAAGTGCGGCCGCCACGCCAGGCGGCAGATAGTTTCCGCCCGAATGCACCGCGTGGATGGCGCGGATCAACTCGTCGTGCAGCACGTCTTTGGTCAGATAAGCGCGTGCGCCCGCCTGCAGCGCCCGTCGCACGTCTTCATCGCCGCCGTAGGTGCTGAGCGCGATAATGTGCGCTTCGGGAAACTCAGCCCGGATGGCCTGCGTGGCCTCCACGCCGCTCATTTCCGGCATGCGCACGTCCATCAGGCTTACGTCGGGGCGATGTTTGCGGAACAATTCCACGGCCTGCAGTCCGTTGGCGGCCTCGGCCACCACGGTCATATCGGGCTGAGCGTTAATGATGGTCTTCACGCCCACCCGCGCTATCAGATGATCCTCCGCGATGAGGATGCGAATTCGATGGTCTGTGGTCATGAAATCGGGACGGTTACGGCTACTTCCGTTCCGTGGCCTGGTTCGCTATGCAATCGAAGTTCGCCGCCCAATCGCTCGGCCCGTTCGCGCATGCCCAACAGGCCGAAGTGGCCGCCTACTTCGGAGAATGCCTCATCCTGCTCGAAGCCTCGGCCATTGTCAGCTACCCGCAAACTCAATTCCCGGCTGGCCATTTCGAGATGGATACTCACTTGGCTGGCGCGCGCGTGCTTAACGGCGTTGGTCACCGCCTCCTGTGCGATGCGCAGCAGGTGTTGTTCGGTCTCTTCAGGCAGAGGGCGGCTCTCGCCTTCCACATCCACGCGGACTTGCACCGCGGAACCCGCCGTCCACTGGTGGGCCGCCTGGGAAAGCGCGGCGGGCAGATCGTGACCTTCCAGCGCCGAGGCGCGCAGATCCATCACCGATCGCCGGGCTTCCGTCAAGCTGTGCCGCACCATCTTGCGCGCCAGATCCAGGTGTTTGCGCGCCACGTCTACATGTCCGTTGAGAGTGAGCGCCACCGCATCCAGCTGCGACGAAATTCCCACGAAGCCCTGCGCCAGCGTATCGTGAATTTCTCGCGCCAGCCGTCCGCGCTCTTCCAGCACCAGCGAAAATCGCTGGCGAATTTGACGCAGGCGCAGATTGTACAGACCCCAAATGCCCGCAGCCGCCAGAACCCCGCACAGATAACGGAACCAGGCTGTCTCGTAAAAATGTGGCAGCAGCTGGAATGCAAAGGACGTTTCGCCCGACGGTCCATTGGGAACCGCGGCGCGAACGGTGAACCGGTATTGGCCGTGCGGCAGGCTGTTGTAATTAGTCACCCGCCGCGCTACGGAACTGACCCACTCGCCATCCAGTCCCTCCAGTCGATACGAATAACGCACGCGCTCCGGCCCGCTCAGATAAATGCCCGCGTATCGGAACTGCATGCGGCCGTTGCCCGGCGCGAGCCTGGCGCCGTTCGCGATGGAAGTGGGACGGCCGTCCACGGTTACCTCGAGCAAATGAACCACGGGCGCCACCACGGTGGCGGGCCCTTCCCGCGGATCCAGTACCGCCAGGCCGCGGCTGGTGGGAAACCACAAGCGTCCATCGCTGCTTCTGGTGCCACCGCTACTGGTTGGATATCCGGGAGCGCATTGCGCGCTGCGCAGTCCGTCCGCCACCCCGTAATTCACGGGGGTGATTGCTCGGATCTTGCCACTCACCAGATCCCAAATATCTTGCTTGCGGATGCGGCAGATCCCCCGCGTGGTGCTCAGCCACAACGTCCCCTGGCCGTCATCTTCGATGTGCGAAACGTTGTCGCTCAACAGGCCATCCCGAGCGGTGACATGAAAGAACTGGCCGTTGCGCAGCGCGTCCAGCCCGCCGCCGAACGTGCCGATCCAGAGTGTCCCGTCCGTGCCTTCTACCAGCGAGCGAATCTGATTGCTCGAAAGGCCGTCGGCAACGGTGTAGAGGCGCAGCTGCCCCTGATCGTTGCGCCGCCACAGGCCCTCGCTATAAGTCCCTGCCCACAGACTGCCATCGCGCGTTTCGCACAACACAACCGCATCGTTGTTGAGCTGCGATCCACCCGGAATCACGGTGTGCGGACGGTTGCCTTCCAGTTCGCTCACCCCGTTCGGAGAAGCCACCCACAGTCTGCCGGCCCGGTCCTGCAGGTAGTCAAACGCCACGCGGCGGTTCAGCGGATCCCTCATCACCGGGTTCACGAAATAACCGTCGTGCAAGCGGCTGGGTCCGCCGCGAGCCGCGATCAGCAGGTCGCCGTCCCGGTTTTCGCGAATGGAAAAGATCTCGTTGCTCGGCAGACCGTCTTTCTGCGTATACACTCGCACGGGCTTTCCGTCCACCAATTGCACCAGGCCACTGTCGTGAAAACCGACCCAAATTCTTCCTCGGTGATCCTGATAAACGGTGGTGGGCTCGTCGCTCGGCAGGCCCTCCGCTTCGCCGTACATGCTGAACAGATCGTTGCGCAGTCGATTGAGGCCGCTGTTCATTCCCACCCACAGATTGCCCTCGGTGTCCTCGTAGATGCAGCGCACCCAATCTCGCTCGTCCGAACTTGCCAACGGCCTGCTCACAAACCGGCCATCTTCCAGCCTCGCCAGTCCGCCATCCGTGCCGGCCCACAGATTTCCGTCACGGTCTTCCCACAGCGAGCGAATGTAGTTATCCGGCAGTCCGTCCTGAACTGTGTAACGTCGGAGATCGCCTTTGGGACTGCGCGTCAGAAGCCCGAAGCCTCCACCTGCCCACAGATTGCCATGACGGTCCTCAAGGAGGGAAACGGCAATATCGCCCCCCGACCCAAGCACGGAGACGAACCGATTCCCCTCGTGGCGCACCACCCCGCCGAAACCTGCGACGTAGATGCTTCCGTCGGGTCCACAGTAAACCGTCCGCAAAGCCTGGATAGGCAGCCCCTGGCGTGGGCTGTAATTGGTGAACTTTCCATCTTGGAAGCGATTCAAGTAGACCCCGGCCACCACCCAGATGGCTCCGGATGGATCTTCTGTGATGGAGTTGACCGACGTGTCGTCCAAGCCGTCTTTCTTAGTGAAGGTGGTGAATTTTCCGCTGCGATAGCGTGTCAGGCCGCCCAGCGTTCCGATCCACAGGCTTCCGTCTTTGGCCGCCCACAGCGCGGCCACGCTGTTGCTGGGCAGCGCGCCGTTCTCTTTGTTGAAAACCACGAAGTCGTAGCCGTCGAATTGCGCCAGCCCCTCGTCGGTCCCGATCCACAGGTAGCCGTCCTTGGTTTGCGCGATCGCTCGCACCGTGTCCTGGGGCAGACCGTGTTCCTGGGTCCAGACCGTTCTGGTGTATTGGGTGAGCGCGCGGCGCGGATTCAGCGACCATGCCGGATGACTGGCGGCCGCCAGGGCGATGACGGCAAGGAGCGCTCTTGGATACACTTCTAAGTTTAAATGATTGGTCAACACTGCATTTTGATTTCGCTTCTGTTGACAGGCTGCGCGCATCCCGATCGCAGGCCGCTTCAGGATTTATCGGGCCACGAGGATCTATCGCGCTTCACCATTCAGTCGGTGCGCGGCGTGCGCGATGGCGACCATTTGAGCGCACAGGTTCTGATCAGCGACAGCTCGTCGATCTTGACGCTCGATCTGCACTTCGCGATTGGCTCGCCCACCACTCTCGAATCGGGCGGCTGGCGCTGGTCGCGCCCTGGCGGGATGCTCAACGGCACAGTCTCCGCGCGATCGGTGACGTTTCTCGGCGGACAAGACGGCCCTCCCAGTATCGGAGGCACCTTCGATCTGTCTCCCGGCAACGCTCGGGTCACTCTTCCGCTTACGGTGCTGCCGCGGTCTTTTCAACCTGCAACTTCAAACCCGCCACACCATTGACTCGAACGGGGGCGCCCGCCGGGATGTTGGAGGGCGCCACTGCGTCCCAGTATTCGCCCCGCACCAGTATTTGCCCCTCCGGCTCCAGCGCCGTCTGCGCGATGCCAAGCTGCCCGATCATTCCCTCGGCGCCCGTGAGCACCTTGTTGTGCCGTGCCTTGATGACCATGGAGACCAGAAACATAGTGATCGCCGCGAAGGGCAGGGCGACTGCGAGCGCGGTGGACAGATGAATGCGCATGTCCGGCGGTCCATTGACCAAAAGCAGCGCGCCCAGCACCATGGCAATTGTTCCGCCCACGCCGAGCATGCCGTGCGAAGCGAATTTCGCTTCCAAGATGAAGAAGGCGATCGAAAGCGCCAACAATCCCACCCCAGCCCAATTAATCGGAAGAATGGAGAGTGATGAAAGGCCCAGCAGAGCCAGAATTGCGCCGGCGATTCCGGGGAAAATCAATCCCGGTGAAGTGAACTCGACGTAGATTCCCAGAACGCCGAGCACCATCAGGATGAATCCAATGTTGGGATCCGCGATGGCGCCCATCACCTGTTCGCGCAGGGTCCGCTTGGTTTCCGTTACGCTCGCGCCGCCCAGATGCAGAGTCAGCTTGCGCCCGTCCCAGCGCGTGATTTCACGGCCGTCCAGATCCTGGAACAGCTGCTGTTCGCTGTTCGCGATAAATTCGATCAGCTTTTGATCCAGCGCTTCTTTCTCGGTGAAGGATTTCGCGCTCCGGATGGTCTGCTCGCCGACCTCGCTGTTGCGCCCGCGGCGCGACATCATGCTGCGGAGCATCGCGGCCGCGTCGTTCTCAACCTTGTTGCGCATCACCTGATCCATTTGGCCGACCATCATGACGGGTGAAGACGCGCCCGTATTGGTCCCCGGCGCCATGGCGGCAACATCGCCCGCTTCAAGCACGAAGAACCCGGCCGATGCGCCACGCGCTCCGCTGGGAGTAACGTACGTCACTACCGGAACCGAAGATGCATCCAGCTTCTGGATGATCTGCCGCGTGGCATCCAGCAAGCCGCCCGGCGTGTTGATCCGCACCAGCAGCAGCGCGGCGTTTTCAGACTGTGCCTGCTCGATGGCGTGGCCGACGATTTCAACCGTGATGGGATGGATATCGCCTTCAATGGACACCCCGACGACGCGCGGCGGGGCTTGCCCGAACGCGGACACGGCCCCGAGAAGGGCGAATATCGAGAGTATCCGCAAGCACATTCACTATAGCTTTTTTCGAGCTGCGCTTCATCCGGCATTGACTCGGTATTGGACTAGTGGTACAGTTTGTACCATGACACACGGTCGCACATCGCGCGCGCGTGTCAAATCGCCGCTTACCGAACTGGAGAACGAAGTGATGCAGGTGGTATGGGAAGTGGGCCCCTGTTCGGTGGAAACGGTCCATGAGAGCGTATCCCGCAACCGCAAGCTGAAGGAGACCTCAACCCGTACGCTGCTGCGCCGGCTGGAGCAGAAAGGCTATCTGCGGCACAAGACCCATGGGCGGGCGTACCTCTATCGGGCCGTGGAACCGGCGCGAAACCTGGCGGCCCGGGCGGTGCGACAGATCATCGATCGATTCTGCCAAGGGTCGGTCGAGGAGTTGGTCAACGGCATGGTGGAGTCCAAGGTGCTAAGTAACAAAGAAATGGACCGTTTGGAGGAATTCGTTCGGGCTCGAAAGCAAGGAGGTAAGTGAATGACACAGCTGTTCCTCGAATTCACGGTGCGAGCCGCGCTGATGGCAGCAGCCACGGCGGCGGTGCTGAGCGTCATGCAGGTCCGGACAGCGGCGGCGCGCCACAGGGTATGGGCAGGCTTTGTGTTTGTGATGCTGTTTCTTCCCCTATGGTTGACTTGGGGACCGCGGGCGAATCTCAGAGTATTACCAAATGTGTCGAAGCCGGCGGCGGGGATGGCGGGTGCTCCGAAGATGCTTGTTGATCCGACATTGCCGTCACAGATGGAACCCTATATTTCCGCGATTCGTCCGGCGCCCCGCGGTCCCCGTCTGCTGTTGGGACTGTATTTGTTAGGGGTTTTCGTACTGCTCGCGCGATTAACGATTGGCACGGTGCGAGCCCGTAGGTTGGCACGCCGCGCGGTCAACCGGGATGGCAGACTGACCAGCAGTTCCTGCGCCTCGCCTGTGACCGTGGGATGGATTCATCCGGTGGTGATCCTGCCGGAGAACTGGACTCAATGGCCAGCGGCACAGATGGAGGCGGTGTGGGCGCATGAGCGGGAACACGCCCGCCGGCGCGATCCCCTGGTGCAATGGTTGGCCGTGTTCAACCGTGCCGTGTTCTGGTTCCATCCCGTAGCCTGGTGGCTGGAGCGCAAGCTATCGGCGCTCGCAGAGGAAGCCTGCGACACGGCCGTGCTGGAATCCGGTCACGACCCACGCGAATATTCCCAGTGTCTGCTCGACATGGCCCGCTCCGTGATGCGACAGGGATTTCGGATCGACGTTGAAGGCATGGCGATGCCGGGCTCTTTCCTGCCGCAACGTATTCGCCGGATTCTGGCGGGTGCCCGCGCACCGCGGATCTCACGGACTCGCATGGCGTGCGCGAGCGCCACATGTGCGGTCCTATCCGCGGCACTGGCCGCCGGCACGTTGACCTACCGACCGCAGCAGCCGAAAGCCGCGGCAACGTCTACTTCAGGCTCCGCTCCACGGCCTGCTCCAAGCGTCGCGCCTGCTCCACCAAGCGTTGCGCGGACTCGCCCGCACGTGTTGCTCGCGCAGACTCAGAGCGGGCAGGCCGGGCAAGCTCCGCTCCCCAAAACTCCGCCTGACACGAGGCGCTTATACTACACGCTGGGAACCGGAGACCAAGTTCTCGTTCGTGTGCCTGAGGCGGAGGCAATCGATAACAGGCCGTTTCGTTTAGATGCCGATGGAAACATCAACGTGCCGATGTTGGGTCCAGTCCACGCCGGCGGTATGAAGCTGCGAGAGTTGGAAGCCGATCTTGTAGAACGCTTGCGAAGGGATGTCAGTGATCCACACGTAACCGTCACCGTGCTTCAATTTCGCGCCCGGCCGGTGTTCCTGGTAGGTATGTTTGCCAGGCCTGGCGTTTATCCGCTCGAAGGAGACATGACATTGCTACAAGTGGTGATGGCCGCCGGCGGCCCGCTACCCGATGCCGGCCCCAACATCAAGATTACGCGCCATGCCGAGTACGGTTCCGGAAACACGATTGAGATCAGCGTGAAGAGCCTGCTGGACAACGTCAATCCGGCAGAAGACATACTCCTACAGCCTTTTGATGAGATCGTCATCGGACCAAGATAGCGGTTCTGGACTTCGATAAGCTTTAGAGCATGATCTGGTCCAGAATCCTGAGCGCCTCGCTGATGATCGCCTGGGCGGCGATGGCTCAAACCCCTTCGAGCGACGCGCCGAAATATCCTCCCGGGCTGTATGCGGCGATCACCACTTCGGCGGGCGTAATCACCGCGCAGTTGTTTGAAAAGGAGACGCCGGTAACGGTTCGCGCCTTCGTCGGCCTGGCGCGTGGCACGCAGCCTTGGCTGGACCCGAAGACCAGGAAGCCGGCTACTCATCCCTTGTACGAGAATCTGATCTTCCATCGAGTGATCCCCGACTTCATGATTCAGACCGGAGATCCCACAGAGACTGGGGGCGCATGATTGCGGATTCAAGCTTCCCGACGAGTTTGTCGCGACGCTCAAGTTCGACCGTCCGGGCCGCGTGGCGATGGCCAATGCGGGGCCCGGAACTGCCGCCTGCCAGTTCTTCATCACAGAGGACAAATATCCCGAAGGAAACGGCCACTACACAATCTTCGGTCAGGTGGTGGATGGCCAACCGGTGGTGACCAAGATTTCCCACGTGATCCGCGACAACCGTGACCGTCCGAGAGTACCGACCAAGCTGATCAAGATCACCATCACGCGCGTGGCGGCCGACGCTACGCCGCCGGATAAGTGAGCTGTGGGGCGAGCGCCGCCGTACCCTGCTTCGCTGGCGCAAGCGCGATAAAGGCTGCTCCGATTACCACAAGAACACCCACGCCGATCAGTTCTTGGCGTGAAATCATATTGAGCATGGCCTGCGAGCCCATGAGGGCGGCGTGAGCGAAACTGGACCATGCCGTGAAGGCGATCAGGCTGCGACTCGCCGACGGGTTGCGGATAGCCAGAAGCAAGAAAATGCCGAGCGTGACATAGAGGCTGAACATCATAGACGTTGATGGCGATTGTCGAATAAACATCGCGAGAGGATACCCTAAAGCGATAAAGAGCACTCCCACGAACGCCAGCGCGATCTTCAAACCCATTTCTCGATTCATATATGCCTCCCGAAAACGGTGCAAAGGTTGCTACCAATAGTACCTCCTACCCGGACAAGTGACCATTCGCGAGGAGGGTATCCCAAGATCGGACACTGGACTGTAGTCTGGAGCTTTCGTTTTGGTCCTTTCTAGTGGCACGAAACATGCGGAGCTACTTCTATGAACTCCTTCTGGCAGGATGTCCGGTACAGCCTGAGACAGCTGGGTAAATCGCCCGGCTTCACTGCCATCGCCTTAATCAGCCTGGCGCTAGGCATTGGCGCCAACTCCACGATCTTCTCCTGGATTAACGCCACGCTTCTGAATCCTATTCCGGGTGTATCGAAGACGGGGGAATTGGCCGCCGTTTCCCTGGGCAAGGACGTCCAAAATCCTTTCCCGCTGACTTATCCTGACTTCGCGCACCTGCGCGAGAAGGCGCACAGCTTTTCTGGACTCGCGGGCAATTCGTTCCCCACCGCGGTGAACCTCACGGGAGCCGGCAAGCCAGAGCGCGTTTGGGGAGCGGTGGCGACGGCAAACTATTTCGATGTCCTGGGCGTGAAGCCCATTCTCGGGCGTGGCTTCCTGCCGGCGGAAGACCAAACGCCAGAAGGCGCACCGGTGGCAGTGCTCAGCTATAGTTTCTGGCAGACACACTTCCACGCGAGCGAGGCTATCTTGGGCCAAACCATTAGCGTCAATCGCCACACTTTCACCATAGTGGGAGTGACTCCTCCGCTCTTTCAGGGCAGCATGACCGGCGTGCGGACCGACCTGTGGGTGCCCGTGATGATGGTGCGGCAGTTGCTGCCAAACGGGGACCTGATTCACGATTACCACTATTTCTGGATGATGGCTTTAGGACGCCTGAAGCCTGGGATTCCACTCAATCAGGCGCAGCAAGAGCTCACCGTGCTGATGCAGCCGATGGCGCAGCAATATCCTGAAGAACACAAGGGACACGAAACGGCGATGCTGACCCCGCTGTGGCGCGGGGTTGGCGCCAACACCTACCTCTCTATGCTGTTGCCGATGCTGCTGGCCACTTCCGGCGTGGTGCTGCTGTTGACCTGCGCGAACGTAGCCAATCTGTTGCTGGTGCGCTCGGTGGCGCGGCGGCGTGAGATTGCCATCCGTTTGTCGATGGGAGCCAGCCGCGGGCGTCTGTTGCGGCAGCTTCTGATTGAGAGTTTGATCTTGTCGGTGGGGGGAGGCTTAATCGCCATGCTGGTCACGCTGTGGACTTCCGGGAGCCTGATGCTCTTCATGCCACCGCTGGACCTTCCCATCGGTCTGGCAGTGCATACGGACGGCACTGTTCTGCTGGCCACGTTGGTTATTTCGATTGTCACCGGCGTGATCTTTGGAGTGCTCCCCGCGCTGCGGGCCACCGCTATTCAGCCGGCCACCGTACTCAAAGAGGATTCCAAGGCCTCGGCGGGCGGACAAAACAAGGCGCGACTGACCAACGCGCTAGTAGTTGCGCAGATCTCTCTTTCTCTCCTTTTGCTGATTTGCGCGGGGCTGTTCATTCGCAGTTTTGTGAGCGCGCAGCTAGTGAATCCGGGGTTTAATTCCGAGCACGTTTTACTGGCTTCGTACGATCTGTTTTCGGGTGGCTATAACAATGCCACTGGCGTCCAGTTCAACCGTCAACTGCTGGGGCGGCTGTCCGCGCTGCCGGGTGTGGAAGCGGTGACGCTCGGGAGCCGCGTTCCGCTGGGCCTTCCCAGAGGTTCCACCAGCGTTAAGCCGGAAGGCTACCAATGGCAGGCGCATGAGTCGATGGAGGTCCACGAAGCGATGGTGGGCCCGGAGTATCTGCACACCTTGCAGATTGCTTTGGCCGCAGGGCGCGACCTGAACG
>Ga0206814_10132_pt1 | contig 20724 bp, 25 predicted proteins | sample Alteio_BWOrgCont_90_FD_152850 | JGI IMG/M metagenome (GOLD analysis project Ga0206814, IMG submission 152850) | Enriched cells from forest soil in Barre Woods Harvard Forest LTER site, Petersham, Massachusetts, United States -... | ecosystem: Environmental > Terrestrial > Soil > Temperate forest >...
GTCTTTCGTAGAACAACGATATATTGCGGGCGGCTGCCCTGGACCCGAGGCCGTAATCAATTTTCCGGGTACCGCCTCCTCCTGGTCCAATAGGTCGATTCGATATTCGTGACGGATCTGCTTACTAGACCGAGCAGATTCGCGGCGAGAGGCTTCCCATATTTTTAGGCCGAGGGCCGGCACAAGCAGGCCCACGATGAGAAACCCCGCCACTCGTGATCTGGAATTGGATCGGCTCATGCCCAGTTGCTCTAGTAACCAATATAGCCGCTTGGCCCGGATTATCGTAAAATGGCGACATGGAACTGTCAAGAATGGATCAGGCGGCATTGGCTCAGGGAAAGGCGTTTGTGTGGCATGAGATCACAACCGGAGACGTTGACGGCTCGATCGCGTTCTACACCGGCGCGCTCGATTTCGGCACGCTTGAGATGCCGATGGGCGACATGGGAACGTACAAAATGCTGACGAGGAACGGTGCACCCGTCTGCGGGGTCACCGCCAGCCAGCCCGGCATGCCACCCCACTGGGCGGTCTACCTTTCGGTCGACGACGTAGACGCAAAACTCGAAGTGGTAAAGACAAAGGGCGCATCGGTAGTCGTACCGCCGATGGACGTGCCCGAAGTCGGCCGAATGGCCCTGATTCAGGATCCGCAAGGCGCCTACGTCTGGCTTTTCAAGGGCGTGTAATAGGAGCGGAGCGCGCGACTTCAGTCCGCGTAGGTGTCGCGGAATTTATTCCGTAAGCGACTCGATAAAGCGCAACGGATTCGCAAATTGAATGCGAATACCCCACTGAAGTGGGGCGACACCTACGCGGACTGAAGTCGCGCGCTCCCAAGATACGCACCCATCGCTACAATGTGCCGACTTCGAGGGTGGGCGTGAGGGCCATCGTTTTTTCGACGATTAGCTCGGGATCGAGGCCTGGATAGTGGATTGGCCAGTTCTTGGCGCCGCGTAGAGTGGCGGGGGTGTGCTCCTCGTAGTAAGCCAATTCCTCACCGGTTGGCTTCCTAAACTGCCAAGGCAGTTGAAGGGCATCGTCTACGCCGATGACGTTGAATTCAGCCTTCAATCGGACCAGAAAACCATTGAGGTTGCGCTTTGCGCGTTCGTAGGTTTCTAGCGGCAATGGTGTCCCGTACTCCGGCGAAGGCGGGGTTCGGCCTCCGTAGTACGGTATGTCCCACCAATCGGTGTAGCGAAACTTCGTGGGATGGCCGACGAATAGCCCTACCCACGGCTGATCGATGACTGAAATGGCCCGTAGAACTCGATCGGATTGGGGCGCCGTGCGATCATCGTCAGCCCAGTCCAATTCGGAAATGCTCAGCGCCTGCGGCAGCGCAAATACCCCGTTGAACTTGTGCACCGCTTCATTCGGTAATCGCGTCAGCGCATACACGTAAGCCGGGATTCCCAGTCGCTTCATCGCGGCCGTGATCTCGGGCGACCAGGTGTTTCCGCCGCCGCCCCAAAACGCCGGCGGACGGCCAATCAGATCGACGAATGCCTGGAATCCTTTTCGTTCGACCTCGTACGCGGCCGCGCACCCCTCATCCCACTGCAGGTCCGCGAGCAGCTCCATGGTAGATGGGTGGAAGGAATGGGTGTTCGTATGCAACCCCAAGCTGTGCGGCATATACGCCTCTGCCACATCTGTTCGCCCTCGGGCTTTGAGAGTCCTACATTTTTCGCCCGTCAAACAGAATGAACCGCGGACACCGGCTTCGTCGAACAACAAAGGAAAGTCCAGAGCCGCGTCGTCCGCCAGCGGATTAATCGGATCTTCGACATCCATGAATACGGACACCGAGGTATTGGGTATTGGGTATTGGGTGTTGGGGGGACGCATAGTTCAATAAATGCTCATTCTAACTCCTAAATCGCGTGGCATGCGCCGCTGTCCAAGTTTGTCGATTGCTCTGTTAAGCCGCATCCCACGATGTCGCGTAGCGGTGCCCTGCGCGGGCGGCGCATTCCTGTTTGCTGCCTCGAACCCCGCTTAACGCTCGCGGACCGGGCCTGTCAAATAACTCGCACGCACAAACATCGCGCTCAAACAGATTTGCCAGACCAGCCCGGTCCAAGCTCACTACGGAGTTCAGGTCAGCAAACAGGAATGGTGATCTCATTTTTTTCGACTCGCGCTGCGCGCATCGGCATACGAAGAGGATAGGAATGCGCCGTCCGCGCAGGACACCATTACTAATCCTCGTAGGAGGCGGACAAACGGAGAAATCGACCAACCCCCCCCACCTCATCCCTGTATCCTACAACCATGGTCACAGTCAGCACAGACGGAACGGCGTTGCTCCTCGAAATCGAGGGATTCGACAAGATTTGGGCGATCAAGAGCCGGCTCACGATCCCCCTTGAGCATATCGCGGGGGTAACGGTCGATCCGCCCGGCGTGCACGACTGGTGGAAAGGGCTCAGGCTTGGTGGTACGCAAACGCCGGGCCTGGTCGCGGGTACGTTCCTGTATCACGGCAATCGAGTGTTCTGGGACGTCCACGACCCGAACATGGCGATCGGTATTTCGCTTCACGACGAGCGGTACAACGAGTTGATCGTGGAAGTCGAAAACCCGGGCGATGTGGTTGAAATGATTCAATCCGCGCTACAAGCCCGCTATTAGCCTGGCTACGTACCTGGTTTTTTGGCCGGTGAGGGGCTCATCTGGGTCTGCCCCGATGGGTTGGGCGGCGGCGCCGGCATGGCAATTGAGGGGCCTACCGGCTCTTTCTTGTGGCTGGCCCGAGGCGGCGTTAGGTTTGCATTAGGCCCAGGCGGAGGCGCGTGAGTCTGCGACCCGGTGTCGTCGCCGGAGCTTGAGCAGCCGGCGGAAAGGGCGGCAAGGATCGCCAGACCAAACGGAAGCGCCTTCAATAGGGGGCGCCCCATTCGTATTTTGTGCGGTCCTGAATGAGCGCCAGCCCCAATCCTTGCCCGATGTGCCAGTTGGTGCCGGCGGCGATCGTCCCCAATTGTTGGCTTTTTGCGTGGCCATCGCAGAACGCCACGATCGCGCCGCCCGGCGCCCGGGGATATACGCCTCCCGATTGACTCGTCGCCGTGCTGCCGAAGATGCCGCCGAAGTAGAAGTTCGGATTGGGTCCCCAGTCGTCGCCCGCATAGGTGCAAACGTCTGGGGCAGTATGGGTGCCTGGCGCCAGCGCGACATACGAGCCGACGTTCTGCTCCGGCGCATCCTCACCGGCATCGGTAAAGAAGATCGTGTTTGCCGGTTGATGGAGGGTCGAGAGCTTTACCGGGGGGCCGAACAGATTGATACCGGCGGCACTACCCTGTAGGGCGTTATTGCACTCTGCGTTGATCGGATTGAGCCACGAGGTGTTCATGCCGTACTGAAAGAAATACTGCCAGTTGCCGATCCAGTTATAGGCAGGCTGGGAGAACGTGACCTCCCAAGCGCTTGTGGCTTTCGGTCCGCCCAATGGCGAGTACAGGATGTCAGTGTTTCGCATGTACGGCTGGATCGTTCGGCCCCAGGTAAACCAGGGGCTGCCTCCCGCCGTCGGCGCCCAAGCCGCCATCACAACCGTGTCGTCGAAGTCGTTCTGGTACACCAACTCGCACGTAATCGTTTGTTTGAGGTTGCTGATGCTCACCGCATTCTTGGCGGCGACTTTCGCTTGTGCAAATACCGGAAAAAGGATCGCCGCAAGCAATGCAATGATGGCAATCACGACGAGCAACTCGATAAGGGTAAATGCTTTGCGGTTCAAGGAACCTCCGGAAGGCTAGGGAGAGACTGACGTTGGCACACAATATATCAAAAGGAAGCCCTCGGTTGATACTGAAAGGATTAGCATGCGTTTGATTTGAGCGTAACTCCGCAAATCGCGATAAGAAACAAGCCATGAGCAAAACCCAGCTGAAACCTTTACCCATCGTGATTCTCGGTGTCGGCTTGGTGGCGTTCTTTGCTATCCTGAAGTTCACAGTCGAGGGACTGGGAAGAGCCAAGGGTGAGGCAGATAAGCCGGTTCACCATCAATATCGCGTCGACCTGATCAGCCAAGAGGAGGCGCAGCCGGGAAAGATTGTCCGCGCTACCATCGACGGCCTGACGCAACACGATTATAAGTGTTCCAGTCAAGACGCATCTGTTGCAGTCGTTTATGTAACGGATTCCGTGCCCGGGTTCGTTCCGAATATAACGGTCGGTCAGGCCAAGGACCCGGCCGGCAATAGGTATGCGACGAACCTTCATCTGTTCAATAACCTGGCGTTTGTTACGATCTACAAGGGTTTCTCAAACATACCAAAGAGCATAACGCTTCCGATGCAGGTTTCGGGCGTCGTTTTCCCAATCACGGTTACCAAGATCGCTCCGCCTGAGAGAGCATTTGAGCCTCCTTCCGCGTTGGAGGTCAAAGAGGCTGAGAAGAAGGTCGTCGCAGAATATGTGGAAGCGCATAAAGGCATATTTCTAAGAGTGACCAAAGACCCTGCCCATGGCTTCTACCGTGGCGCGAGGATATTAGCCTCCGATTTCTGCCCAGAAACTGATTGGGAAGGGACCGGTCCTTGGCAACAGCAGACGTCCTCAATCCCAAGCTGGGTCAAAGTGCAGGTGGCTAGATACCGGATGAACGGCGGACTAACGACGCTCACATACAAAAACGCGCAGGTACGCATCATCAACGGCAAGCGCGTGTTACTGTTTCCGTCGAAACAGAATATCGGCAAGCTCCACGGTTGGAATGCGTTCGTGAATAGCCTGACTGAATCGGCCTACCGGGACGTAAAGCTCAAGCACTCGGTTGGCGTGATCGCGATACATTTCCCCGAGCTTGATAACGGGCAGCATTCCATCGGCACCTTTGAAGCAAGGTCGGTCAGCCTTATCCCGAATGTGGAAGATCTCGGATTGGATTGGGTCGAGGTAAATATGGACAACCTTCGAATTAGGCTGCGCATCGAGGCGAAGCATGCCTCGCAGGTGGGCCACTCGCTCACGATTCCTGAGCTCAAGATCCGGTTCGATCAAGCGCAGTCAGTCAAAGTCGCTTCGCAGATTCTAATTGTGCCCGTTCACCGGGTCAAAAACGATCCAAAACTATTCGGCGCCCAGCCGGTGATTTCACCCTCTGCATCCGTCACCTCAGGGCCGCTTTTGATCGCGCCAAAAAGAAATGGACCTTCCCCATAGTGGAGAAGGTCCATTTTCAGCTATTGATCGTCGCGCTTTAATCAAGATCCGCGACAACCTAAGCCGCAGTTATCGCCCTTTGCCTGGTGGCAACTTCATTGCCCCTGGCTCTACGGCTTGGCCCGGAGTAATGGCTCCTGGCGCCTTCTGCCCTGCCATCAATTCCTTCGATTTCGCTTCCTCTTCCGGGGTCAGCTTAATCTTGGTTGAGTAGTTGGGATCGAAATCATCCTTCTTTTGACAGGCCGTGCAACAAACCGCGACTCCGATAACCAATGCCAGACTGATGAATCCCTTCACTAAGAGGTGCCTCCCCAGAGGTAGGCATCCGGATTTGTGACGGAGGAGGTCAATGGGTTCGCGCCTGCCCAGAGGTTCGGCGTTGGCATGGTCTTTGCATGACCGTCTTGGAAGGAGATGACGACCATGCCCTTCGAATAGTCCCAGCATGCGCCATAGTTGAACTCCGTGTCGTTTGGCGGCAATGACCCGAACGTCCAAGGACCGAACCAGTACTGGGTTGTCGAGTTCCAATAGCTGGGAGCCTGAACAAACCAGTTACCGCCGCCGGTGGGATTACCGCCGGGTGCATCCCAAAGGCTATCGACAGTTGTGATTGTCTGCGCCGGTCTTCCGATCGACGTGCTGCTGACACCGACGAACTGAACATTTGCATTGAACGGCGAGAGGTAGAAGTAGTTATATCCGTGGTCCGATCTCTGAGTGGCGTTGAACTGCTGAGTAAGCGGGTCAGTTGCGCCGGCGTAAAGCTGAGCGTTCGTCGCATTCGGATCCAACGGGTTTCGCTGAATATCGAGGTTCTTCGAGTACGGGTTGATCAATTGACCCCGGTTCTGAATCAATAGTTGAGGATTGGTTGCGAAAACGTCATTGTAGCCGTTGGGGCTCGACTGAAGCGGCACGACGATGTCGTCGTAGTCACCCGCATACATGATGCCGGCGAGGGCATCTTGTTTGGAGTTGCTGAGCTCGACCGTCTTCTTAGCAGCGACTTTAGCTTGGGCAAATACAGGGAAAAGGATTGCAGCAAGAATAGCAATAATGGCAATTACAACAAGCAATTCAATAAGAGTAAAGGCTTTTCGGTTCAATGGAACCTCCGTAAGATAGATTGGGCGCTAAATGCGTCCACGTACACTATATGCGAAGCCACCCAGATTTGTTTGAAAACTCTTACGAACTTTGCCCCGTCGCGCCTTTTTGCGCAATTCAACCGAAAAACGTTCCGCGCATGTAAGACACGTTTGCAAGAGGAAATACTGCGCGCGGTTCAATACTTTAGTGATTTGGTAGTGTGACGGCATACATGTCCAAACCGAAAGGGACCTGAATTCTACATGCGCACGGGTGCAGGTTTGGCTCTCGGCGCACCAGTCGGGGCTCCGAACGCGCCGGCTCCGCCGCCTGGCCCAGTCGGTGTTGGCGCTCCGGCAACGCCGAGATTAGGTCCGCCTCTTTGCGGCGGGAAGAGAATCGGGTCGTCTTTGACGTGATGTACCGGCAGGGTTAGATCCTTCGAGGACACTTCGACGTCGTTTGTCAGATGAATGGTCAGCGTCAGTTTGGGAATCACGGTCATTGCGGATGGTTTCGTGGCCCCGGCCGGCTTTAAGTATGTTGAGTAGGCAAGGGAGTCAATGGAAAGCTGAACCCAGTCGAGACCCATCGAGTCGACACTCGGCGAGACGTCGATCGATTCGATGTGGCGTTGCTCGGGCAAGTGCTGCCCGACGGCTATCGGCAGACGAACCGCGAGTATGCCGAACGAATGCTTCAGCCGGTTCAAGCTGAAGGAAGACTCCGTGAGTGGTTTTATAAAGGCATCAAGGCCCAATAGCCTGCCAATCGTTTGCCCTGAAGGAAGCACAAGCAGGCGTATTCCGTTCACGGTTCGAATCTCGGCGTTGTTGTAAGTCAAAACGGCTTGGGTCGAATGCCGCCGATACTGCGTCAAGCGAACTTTGACAGCGTCCTGTTCCCCGTCGGTTTCGGAACTGATATTGATGCTGTGTTCAGGACTGAAGGAAGTCGCAACAATTAAAGCTTGGGCGTAAAAGCCGGGCGGCGCTTTTTCCTTGACCTTAACTTGTAGGCTTTTGGCGCTCTCAACATATTCTGCAATCGCCGTTTTTTCGGCCTCTTTGGCTTCATTTGCAGATGGGACCGATACGTACTGTCGCGGAGGCACGATCTTCTTTACAGTAATCGGCACTACTATGTTGGGTTTCGGTCGCTTGTAGTTCGCGGTGATCGTCGAGTTAAACTGCTGTGGCTCAGTCACCGAAACGGGAAAGGTGATGCTTTTTGGCGCCTTCGAAAATCCCTTAACGATGGTTACGAATATAAGGCGGTCGAAGTAGTGACTGGCAGTCGAGTAGATGTGTCCCTCGGGATCCTTCGCAGGCCCGATTTCGATTGTCGGGGAACCTGGCGTTGGAGAGGAGTCCGTTACATAAACGATGGCGACCGCCGCGTCTTGGGGCGAACAACGGTATTCCGGTTGCGCTGCACCGGGGCTCTTCGCCCGAATGACTTTGCCCGGAGTGGCCTCCGTTTCGGCGATTAAATCGACTCGGTACTGGTGGTGGACGGGTTTTACCGTCTCAGCGGATTCGCTCTCGCGCGAGTCGCGAAGGGTTTTTACGACAGCAAGACAAGCCATGAGACCTAAAAAAAGGACTCCAAGCGTCTGAGGCTTAGGATTGGATTTGCTCACGCCCAGTCTTCCTTTCCGTCAATGATGCCCTTATGTTACTGCGGAACAATTAAGCCGCTCGAGGAGAATCCCCGAGCGGCTCTTTTGAACGCATCAAGCGAACCTACTTAGGCGGACCGGTAGGGGTTGGCGCAGCAGACGCGCCTCCTCCACCCGCAGGAGCCTTTGATCCCTGAACAGGCGCTTTCGTGTCGGCCGGTGGTGGTGGCGCTTCTTGGCTGCACCCGTATGCAGCCAATACTAAGCCCGCGAGAATGATCCAAAGGATGTTTTTCTTCATTGTTGACCGTAGTAGTGCTCGATCGTCAAGTCGGTAACCGTAATTGCAGACGACTGCTGAGTCGGAACCGAATTGCTCGAATTGACCTGCTGCTGGTAGTTTGTACCGGCGCCAAGCGTGCCAGGAGCCATCGATTTTGCGTGCCCGTCCACGAACGAAGCGACCATGAGAAGTGGGCCTCTCAACGAACCGCCTCCTGTCCAAGCGCCGGCTGCCGTGCTGCCGTTCAGGTAGCCGCCAGGTCCGTAAACCGGGTTGTTGTTCCAGCCTTGAAGGCAGTAGTAAGTGTTGCCTGAACCGCCGCAGTCGGGTGGATCGATCGCGAGGTCGCAAAGGAACGTGCCTGCGCCGTACCAGATACCGCCGTACCAGCTGTTGTACTGCTCTTCGGAGCTTGAATACTTCTGCTCGAACATAACGATGTCGGCCGGTCGGCTAACTGACGTCTGATTTCGAGGAGTCAACGGCAACGGTGAACCAGCAGGATTGTAAGGGAACGTTGCGGGCTGGATGAGATACGGATTGATTCCGTAGTCAGGACCGTAGAACTCGTTGGAATTCGCGGGGATTCCGGCTGCAAGGCTGGCAGCGTCGACTTTCACAAGGCTAGGTGCCTGGGGATCGACCATGATGTCGCCATTCTTGGTGTAAGGCTGGATCAGGAGGGGCCAAGGATTGCATGGCGCGCCGAAATAAACTGGAGCAGGTGCACTCCAACTCGTGATTGCCACGATCGTGTCGTCGAAGTCGCCGCTGTACATAATCTCAGCCAGCGTCGTCTGCTTGATATTGGACAGAGAAGCGGTCTTTTTGGCGGCAGCTTTCGCTTGGGCAAAAACAGGGAATAGGATGGCAGCCAGGATGGCAATAATTGCAATCACAACGAGCAATTCGATGAGGGTAAATGCTTTTCGGTTCAATGGAACCTCCGTAAATATTTTGGAGCGCCATTTGCGCCCTTGTACACTATAGCCTACCGAGCATCCAAAATGTATTTGCTAATTTTCTCGGGGGTCTAAAGGCCGGATTCTTTGGGAGGTGGGTATCCCCTTAACTCAACATTGGGTTTGGTAACTCCGCCTGAGATCACAGGAGCCCCCGTAGGCGTTGTCTCTGTGGCAACGCGGCAGCCCATGGCTCTCCCGGGCTGATTGCAGGCTCGAAGCGCTCTTGATCGAGAGCTCCGGACGTTGTCAAGGAGACAACTGCTACCGAGGCTGTTGGTTTCTAGATCTGGCGGTTTCTTTACAAGTTGTAGTGTCTTAAGCAATATATGGGGCCCAGCCCCACCGCCAACGCAAAACCACCGTGTGAGGTCGCTCTCGTCCGGCGGTTCCGGCCAAACCATCCTGAGAAATGGAGGCACGTCGGAATCAAAGAATTCGCTGCCCCAATCGTGGACGGCGACGAAGTCGCCTTCGGCGAGGAGCGGCGCGAAGCGCCGGACTTCCTCGCGCTTATTGCCGTTATCGCAAAAGAGAAGTCGCGGCCCTGGGAGCTCCTCCAATATATCGGTGACCTTTTCCACGGACCCATCACCAATCAGATCCAGGCCGATGACCTCCGAACCCAGCGCTTCGAGAAACAGGAGGTTCTCAACCTGCCCTAGATTCGAATCCATCGTGACAAATCTCGCGCCTCTGGCCGCCGCCTGCAGGGCGAGGAAGATCGACATTCCGCCGCGAAACGTGCCGAGTTCGATGATCGATCGCACCTCGTTCCGGTTGAGGAATTCCTCCCAAAGCGCCAGGTCGTTCCATGCTTGAGCCATGAGCGAGCCGCAAAACGTGTTGCCTGCATTCGGGGCGGTCATGCTCCGCGGGAACTCGGCCCGAGGGCCAATGCCGACTCTGGCGGTCTCAAGGCGATGCCGTTGACCCTCCACCTATGGCGCCGCCAGCCCGAAACCTGTGTAGTGGTAGGTCGTTCCGGTTTCGAGCTTTGCGCAGTCAAGCGGACTCCAAAACGAGCCCATGTTGTTCATCGTGATGTCGTCAAAAACGACAAGCGCATTCTCCGAAAGAAACGGGACGTAAAACTCCCACTCCTTGGTTGCCTGAGCGCAGGTGTGGTCGGTGTCGATGAACAGGAAGTCGATATCCGAAATATCGACGCCGTCAAAGGTGGCCAGATCAAGGTCGTTACCAGTCAGGACCCTCAAACGGGAGTCGCCTAGTTGATGGGTCAGGTCCGACGCCCGCTCCTCGATGTCGACGGTAATCAACACCCCGTCATCCGGAAGCGCCCCAAGCATAAACAGCGCCGAGGTGCCAAGGCACCGGCCGAGTTCGACGATCTTCTTCGGTCGCGTCACCAAGACAAGTGCGTGCAGGTACCAGTAGTAGCCGCTAATATTGTCGAGCCGCCACTTCCCCAACTGGTCTTTGCGAAGAAACTCACCGAAACGCTCTTCAAAGCCATCTGAGGCAATATGTGCCTCAGCGGTGTCATGCTCACAAGGGCGCAAAGCACGCCCGCCGAGGCGCTCGAACTAGGACACCCGGGCGACTTGAACGCCGTTAGCTTGATAGGAGATCCGCCGATGCAGACGTTTCCGCTTGGATTAAATCCGAATTGGTTGAGGCAATCAAACCTGCGAATCGAGACCGATCTTGTAAGGGTGGAAATCCGGATCGGCAATCGTGCCAAAACGATTTCACCATAGGTTGCATTTCTTCGTACAAATATCACATGCCACCAAGCTGCGTGGAGAGTTTGAAGAACCCTTGCAGAATTGCGCAGGGAACTCAGTTGCAATTCCCACTACTGAAAGGACGACAAGGTCTGCGTATGCGCGAGGCCCCTGTGGAATGTCCGACGAGTTGGAGATGTACCCAAAAGTTCGGTGATAGAATAACGGGATGCAGCGGACGGACCCCTTTGATACAAAGGACTGGACTCATCAGGAGATGAGTCAGGAGGTAGACCGATGAGCTTTGAACCGCTTCCTCAAAGAATCGAACAGGGCGTCAGCCGCTATGCCGAACAACAACACATCAGCCATGACGAGGCCGTGTTGGAGCTGATTGAGACAGGTTTGCAACTCGTGCTTCCTACGCAAAACAAGCTTCTAGGCAAGAATCCTGCCGAGGAGTTAATCGGGCTGTTTTCCAGTCCAGACGATTGGGTTTTCATGGATGAGGTCGTCACCATCGCGTACGAAGGCCGGAAGGCTGCAGCCAGTCGCGAATTTCCAGAATTACCAGGCGGGAGGGCAAACAGATCGCACTGGACGACTGCTTAATCGCAACCACCGCTCACGGACTGGGCCTTCCGGTCTCAACCGGCAACAGCGATCACTTTCATGAGATGATTGATGCCGGACTCAATATCGATAGTGAGAACTGGCGTGAGCCTTGATGGCGGGGCGCGCTGCGCATTGCCATGAAAGACAGTGAGCTTAAAGCCGATCCGCGCAGCGGGAGAAGAAGAGAAAGAAAACACTCATTCCTAGCCTCTTCCCTGAGTCCTGTAGCGAACCTGGGCCGTGCTGATGCCAGATCATACGTGTTTGAGCGAAGCGAGTCTGATCTGGCGCACGGCACGTGAGCGTTAAGCAGGACTCCAGGACGTGGATAAGAGCGCAGGGCACCATTACTCACATTCGAAGGAGGCGGCCTCGGAGAGAAATCGACCAGCATCTTCACGCACTGCGTCAGTAACGCGTATGATGCCTATAACATCCTTACAGTGCGCTCAGGAGATTCACAACGATTGACGCGTTGAACTTTTACACTTCGATGGTCTACGACTTGGCCGCACAAAATACAGGCCGGCAAAATGCCCTGAATTCATGGATAACCCTTTCCTATGACCTGGCTGGCCGCCAACTTGCGCTTTTCAACGAAGTTGGCTTCGGCGTAACCAATTCTTATGACGCCGACGGTCGGACGGCATCGGTCATCAACGGCATGTCGAGAGTCAAAACCATGACCTACGACGCCGCTTCGAATATGACTGGCACCGCTTACTTTGATGGGACCATCCTCACTCTCCAATATGACCCACTAAACCGAACTACAACGATGTCCGACTGGACCGGCATGACCACCTATGCCTTCGATCCCAGGAGCCTACTCGTCGGCAAGACCGACCCTGGACCTCTCGTTCAGTTCTATTCGTACGACGCAAACAACAACCGGACCCTCCTCATCGATCCCGATTCCGGACGCTACACGACGACCTTTGATGCCCTCGATAGGTCCTACGTTCTCACCGATCGCGCGAACCGGGTGTTTACGGGTCTCTACGACGCCGACGGCCGGAATACAACGCTTCTTTCCGCGAACGCGGCGCAAACGATCCGAACCTTCGATCCCGTCGGTCGAGTGATAACGCTCATCGAAGCAACCGCGGCGGCGGTGCCCGTCATGACGATTGTCGATGCTTACGACCCAGGCGGACGCAAAACCTCGACCTCCAAGAATGGTGTGGTCACTACTTATTCGAACGACGCCACCAACCGCCTCCTCGGTCAGACGGTCCTTAATGGCTGCGCGACTTTCTCGTACGACGCGGTCGGAAACGTGCTCCTAAAGTGGGATCAGGGCCTCGCGCCGCTGACTATGACCTACGACGCCGCAAGCCGGCTAGTGACGCAATTGTTCGGCTCCACCACAACGCTCACCGCCTATAACCAGGCGGGTGGAATGTCGACGGAGACCGTTGCCGGAGCGATTACAAGCTATGGCTACGATGGCGAAAACCGGCTCCTAAAGATAACGTATTCGTCGAATCAGGTTCTGACGAACTCGTATTCTGGAGACGGCCTACGCATAACGTGGCAAGCCTTCGGCGGCCACATCAACACCCAGATCTGGGACGGAGCAAACTACCTCGGGGAGATCCAATCCTAATGGCAATGAGTGCCACCTACACGACCTTCATCGGTCAGATTGTTAAGGAAAATCGAGGCGGCACGGAAAGTTTCTATGCGCCGGACACGCTCGGGTCAACTGCTGCTCTTCTGAGCACGACTGGATCGGTCACCGACACCTACGACTACTGGCCCTTCGGCGAGATTCGAGACCACAACGGCTCCAGCACTACGCCATTTACTTACTGCGGAACTCTCGGCTATTACCTGCAAGTTCTGAGTAACTTCACTTACGTTCGGGCCAGTTGGTTGCGGCAGGCGCTTACTCGGTGGCAAGTAGTTGATCCGCTGTGGCCCAAAACGCTTGCTTATAGGTACTGCGATGACGCGCCGATCATTTATAACGATCCGTCCGGCCTCCAGGTTGCCCCACCAAATTATCTACCATCCGGACCAGCGCCAGCCTTCCCAATCACCTGCGGTAGCGGAGGCGGATGGAGCCAATGGATATGGCAATATTGCAATTCTTGCTACTATTCTCCCCATCCGGTCTGGAATTGCCGCTCAGTTTGCTCGTACTGGGCTAATCAGTATTACCAAAAGTGCAACGCACCGTCATACCCTCGTCTCCCAGGGAGCCCGCCCTTTGCGCCTTCTAAACCAGGAGGGCCAATTGTCCCGTCTCGTACTGGACCGTTGCCGCCCCTTTGCCCACCGGCAGAGACACCTTGCGACCTCTGCCCCGCCAAAAACGTAACCTCGGACGGATATGATCTACTCGCATGCTTACAATGCTGCAAAACTTGCAGCGGCTGGCCTGTCCTTGTCTGTATGATTAACTGCGGGACTGTGAGTGGCACGCAGGCTCCGATAGTGTGGCCGGGCCCGGGACCAGAGCCGGTGCAGCCCGGTCCTCCGCCTCCATGAGAAGTCCCATGATCCAAACTATTAGCCGTATAGTAAGCGTATGCATCCTAATCGGAGCAATTTCATATTCATGGGCTGAGTCAGAAGCTGATTTTGTCGGTGTTTGGACATTTGTGGGTGTCGCCTATGAGAGTGGTAACCGCATTATCGGTAAGATTCAGCCGGTTCCATCCGCAATTCGTGGAGACGTAAAATTGGGTCTAGGAAAGTCCCATGAGTACTCCGTCGTGCCGATGAACTGGATGGGTGTGTGGCGGTTGAAAGACCATGGAATCGTCTTGATTCCCGGTGACTATCAGAGTAGCTTCGAGCTATTTATCAGGACTTTCCAGCGTGGAAGTCGCACGATCCATAGTGCGCAGGCGTTCAAGCCAAGCGGGTCGAAAATGCTGGCGATCAAATACATTTCAGTGAACAAGAAGCCAGGTCTTATTTTGTTCAAGAAAACCGGCTGACCACTGTGTCAACAGCTCCAATCATAGTTGAAAGAGTCCATAGTATCTGGGAAGGGCCGATCGGTGATGGAAATTTTGATCAAGCTGCCAAATCAACGGGGCCGTCAGATTCGAAACCGAAATGGCGCAGGTAGCCGTGCTTGTTGAGATAGATCGTATCGACGAAGTTGCCATGGTCAAAGCAATTGATCCGGAAGACTGCGTCTTCCGGTTTTGAGAGGACGTCGCGAACGAAGTCTTCGTCGCTGCGGTTAATCCGCATCGCCTTCAGTTCGCCGATTTGGTACACCTTTTCTAAGGGTTCGCTGGACTCATGACTCATCGGTTTATTCTATCACTCATCCATAAGGGAGTTAAGCCTATTCATTAGCTCGTTAAATTGATAAGTGGCTTATACTATAAGCATAGATGCACCTGGTGAAATGATGAGACAGACAGGCTTAGGCGGACGATTTGTTACTGACCAAGAGTTGCTTCTCAAACCTGTTCGCGCGACTCAGTGGAATCGGCACAATGATCCTACCCTGACACTCAGTCAGCGGACGCTCTTTGAGAACTGGTGCGAGCAGATTTCGCTGCATCCACCGGCTCCTTCCAGGCCGGTATCCGATGCCGAACCGATGGAGTATTGCACGACTACTCAGTACACAACTGCGTTCGGCCAGACCTACGTAACTCGTTATCGGGAGAAGACTGTTGAGGAGTTGATGGTCTACTATGTAACAGAAAGATCCGGGGACGCAGGCGTCTCCGCCCGGATCAAGTCCGACTTGGTCGAGGCGCTCAGGCCGGCGAATCGGTATACAAATCGTACAGAGGTGGAAATCCGGACCGGCAGTCGTGTCAGGATAATTTCACTGGAATGACTTTGTAAGGCTGTCGGGAATTTCAACGGCTTCCATACGACTGCTAACAGTCTACAGTGCCCTGATCCGGATGATAGAATCCATGAATGTCATCACACGGGGACGTTGACCTTGAGAAGGCAGGGTACGGGGATCTGTCTGAGGAAGAACTTTTCCTTGCCGCTGGGAGCCTTTATGACCGAATCGGCGATTTGAATTGTCCCCGGTGTGGCGTATTTCAGGCACGGTTTTCGCGGCTACGGCTCTCCCAAGGATTAGGGCTCCTTCCTCGTCCGTGCTGTGTATTGGGGGCGTTCTCCCTGATTCCTGCCTTCGAAGATGCGTGGCTCTCGCTTGAGCCAACGACCCGGCCCGTACTCGTATTCGGGACGAGCATGGCAGTGGAACAGGACCCCGGGGGCGATGAAGATGCCAAAGCTAACTACCGAGCGCAGATGCGCGACCTGCTTCTGGGCGTGGCCCAATTTTCGCCGTGCCGCCGTCATGGCGCGGATACCGCGGTCCGCGTCGAGATCGTCCACCGAGAAGATCCGTTCTGTGAGTTCGACGTGACAGCGTGCTGCAGGGAGTTTGAGCGGGTTGTGGGATGCATTGCCGTTCAATTTATCTTCGAGAGTTCGGCCGGCGGTCCGCCTATCTTCTATCCGCCGGACTAGTTAAAGAGACCGATTCAACGAAGTTAAACCGCCGGCAAAACGCGAAAAACGGCCATCAAAACTGACTGCTCAACTCCACTGCCGAAATTCCTTAACCAAATCAGCTAAAGGTCCGTTCATTTTGCATTTTCAGCCGTCCCCCCACCAATGCACTGGCATTAGGGCCGATTACTGTACGCGCTAAGAAGCGACTGTGCCAGGTCAAATATCGGAAATCTACATCATCGGCTATTACAATTCATCGTACAATTACCGTGTGGAACCCGCCGCGTAAACTCATTGTGAACCCGGAGTATGGAATTCTTGCGACAGATCTTACGGAGTCTTAACAATGCCGATGAACACTTTCTATACAACGTTTAACGGCCAAATCGTTAAGGAGGATCACAACGGCGTTGAAACCTATTTCGCGACCGACACTCAAGGCGCGACTACCATGATTCCTGGGGCCTCAGGCCAAACAATTTGCCCATGCGTATCCAAATTTAGCGACTTACAACCGTCACCTTGGCATTTTGGCGGTCAGATAGGCGTCTACGGTGCCGAACTGCGCGATTCTGAAGGGGAACTGAACTGACATGGCGATGAGCGTGACCTACACGACCTTCAACGGCCAGCTTGTCAAGGAAAATCGAGGCGGCACGGAAAGCTTTTACGCACCAGACACGCTCGGATCTACGGCGGCACTTCTCAGTACGACGGGATCCGTAACTGACACCTACGACTACTGGCCATATGGCGAGATACGAAACCATTCTGGGTCCAGCATAACGCCGTTCACATACGTTGGGACCTTCGGCTATTACCTCCAGATTCTTAACAATTTTAGCTACGTACGGGACAGGTTTCTTCGCCAAGGGTTGGCCAGATGGCAGTCGCTAGATCCATTTTGGCCCGAGGAAATGCCTTATGCGTACGTGGAGTCATCGCCAACGGTCTACGTCGATCCAACGGGAGACGGGCAGTTGCTGTGCCCCCCAACGCTGGCAGCTATCTGCCAAAATGTCTTTAAAGATTGCGATCAGGATTGCAACGCAAACCATAGCCACTCTGGAATAGGGGTGTACAAGGCTTGTAAAACGAAATGCCTCACAGCAAGGATGCACTGTTTGAACGATGCGTATGGCCTTCCTCCTGACTACGTTGCTCCTCCCCACGTTGGGAAGGGTCCGTATAAAAGATTTAAAGATCGGAAGCCGCCACTTCGTCTCGGTGGGTCCTAAAATCTATAGGTAGGAAATGTTGAAAGGCAATGATAAACGCTTCAAAGATCTTCCTTCTTGCGGTAGCTACCGCCCAAACTGACCATTTCCGTGGCGGACCACTCCTCGTCTATGTTGAGACCGGATACTCAACCGAGGGCCTGCCATCCCAGGTACTGATTCGAACCACCCTGGCTGTCGGGGACATGGTGTACATGCGCGAAACTGTCCACGGGCACACCGTTATCACCCACTATAACCACTCAAAGCGGATCTCGAAGGCGGCCCTGGACGATGGCCGGAACATTCTCGTTTCGAAAGAAAGGCAGCACAAAGCTAGCGATCCGAAAGATACGCCATTGCAGAAGCCGGATAAAAGCCACATAGAAAAGATCGCTGGTTATGACTGCTATCGGGTTATTACTGGACCGTACGACGAAACGTGGGTGCCAGTATCAAACACGAAAGAACCGGTCGCCTTTTTCTTTTTCGACCGGGGAGTACCCTCTACGTCAGTCGTATGTATAGAAAATCGAAAGAGCTTGCCTTCGGATATTCATCTTTTCGATTTTCCCACGAACGCCCACATTAAATGGGTTTCCGCGGACGAATTCGAAGCATTTCACGACAAGTACGCCCCCGATACAACGCCCGATTGGGTGTGGACTTCGCCCTTAGCGCCGATAAAGTAAGGTGTATCTGTGAAACGTCGAAAGTCAGAGCAATGACGCGCTAAGCCGCCTCAAATCTTGCTGACTCCGGCACCTATTTTGCAGCAACGAGATCAATCGACATAGGCGTTTTCCCTTGGATCAAGTCCGATCTCGTCGAAGCGATCGGAGCCGTTATTCGGAATACAAATCTTATAGAAGTGGAAATCCGGATGGGCGGTCGTATCAAGACGATTTCAGTGGAGTGCGTCGGATAAGGGAAAGGCGTATCCTTTCCCTCATCCATTGTTAATCCCATTTCGTAAGGCTGCTGCTAGAATTCGAGGGTGATGCCAAAGTATCCACTAACGGCCAAGCAAGGTCCTGGGTAAGAAGAACCCGACGATGGGTGGAGACATTAACCTCGATAATGTTGAACACGGGAATCTGTCTGAGGAAGAACTATTCCTTGCAGCAGGATGTCTTTACGATCGAATCGGCGAGCTCAAATGCCCGCGATGCGGCTCGTTTCGCGCGCGATTTTCGCGGATACGGCTCTCACAAGGATTAGGGCTCCTTCCCCGTCCGTGCCGTGTATTGGGGGTGTTCTCCCTGATTCCTGCATTCGAAGATGCATGGCTCTCACTTGAGCCAACGACCCGGCCCGTACTCGTATTCGGGACAAGCCTGGCAGTGGAGGAGGACCCCGGGGGCGAGAAGATGTCAAAGCTGACTACCGAGCGCAGATGCGCGACCTCCTTCTGGGTGTGGCCCGATTTTCGCCGTGCCGCCATCATGGCGCTGATACCGAAGTCCGTGTCGAGATCGTCCACCGAGAAACCCCGTTCAGTGAGTTTTACGTGACGGCCTGCTGCAAGGAGTTTGAGCGCGTCGTGGGGTGCATCGCCGTTGAATTTATCTTCGAAAGTTCGGCCGGCGGTCCGCCGACCTATTATTCGCCGGGGTAGCCAATGACGATGGTTAACGGCGCTGAGGGGCTCCGCTCCCCGGAGACGACAGGATCGCTATCGCTCCCGGAGGCGGGCGCCCCCGACTATGCCCTTTCAGCCCCTCTGAGGCTCGTTGAGACGCTTCGCGGTTAAAAGGGCTGGTCCGATTTCCGCGCCATAGCCGTTCCGGACGGCGCCACAGAGGCACCGATTACGGGAGCTGATCTGGTTGTCAGAGGGCAATTACCGGCCTCAACGTTTAGCGAAGTGCCATTCGCGCGGACTACAGTAACCGCTTGAAATCGCCCAGAAAAGGCTCGTAGTTTCGCCATCGGCCAACCGATGTTGAGTAGATGGGCTGGCGGGCTTGCCACCAGCTTGGAGTCTTGATCGAGGCGTCGTTGCGCTCGTGGAAAAGGCAGGCGTCGTCCCATTCGAGGCCGCAAAACTGCATCATGCGCCGTGTGACCTCTTCCCGATTGCCGACCAATTCCTCGTAATCGACTTCAAGGAATCGATCCGGCGGCAGAACCTGTCGCCAATGCTCCATCAGACGCAAATATTGCTCGTAGAAGAAAACGATCGTGTCTTTGTCTTGGCCGAAGCTCACCGGCTCGTCGAAATACGTTGTGTAGATGGAAACGCAAGTGTCGACGGGATGTCTTCGCGAGTGGATGATTCGTGCATTTGGAAATAGTAGATGCGCCATACCGGCGAGCATGAAATTTCCCGGCATTTTGTCGGTTACGCGAGCCTTACCTGGGCGCAGACCAGTTAGCAATTGAATGTAGCCATTCGCAACATCAACGGCGGCTTCGCGATGGGGCGCTCCCTTCGTGGGCTGAAGAATTTTGCTCCATCGCTTGAGCAGGTAGGTTAACTCGCCGGCGGCGCCTACTTCCGGGTGGCTGGATATGATCTGCTCAATTAGGGTCGTGCCCGATCGAATCATCCCCACGATCAAAACGGGCTTGTCCGATGGATGGTTTAACTCCCGGTGCCGCGCAATGTATTCGGGAGTAAATGTGCGGATGGTCATATCGATGTTGGCTTTCAACAACGCGCGATCGAACGGGGCGCTTCCAGTTTTTATCTGCGTGACTCCGTTCCCTTCGTCGAAGTGCTGCATCGCCTTTTGGTATTCGCCCAAATCGTCGTAAGCTTTGCCAAGCGCGAAGTGAAGGAAGCGGCGCCCTTCGATCGTGTGATTCCGATCGCGCAGGAGCAGCGCCATCCTCTCGATTAGATTCGCGTCTCCGGGCGTCATGCGCCGACAGTAGGCAAGTTGAAGGTAGGCGGCTGTGCCCGTAGGCTGGAGCTCGATCGCCTTTTCCAAGTTCGGTATCGCCAATTCGAATCGGCCAAGCTGCCGGTAGATCGTTCCCAGGATCGAGTATGCCGGCGCCAGATTCGGTTCGAGTTCTAACGATCGTTTGACGGCCTTCAGAGCGTTCTCGTGCATGTCTGATTCGATGAGCGCTTGCGCCAACCTGAGCAGGCTTTGAGGCTCATCCGGAGTATTTTTGAAAACGCGATCGGCCAGTTCCGCGGCTTCGTCGCGACGTCCCATTCCACTTAATAGCCGGGCCGCGCTAATTGTGCTATTTGGAAGGCCGGGGTTCAACTCGACGGCATGGAGATATGCCTCGATCGCTTCCTCTTCCCGAGCAACTTGCTGTAGCGAGTCTCCCAGGGCTTGAAATACCACGGCCACGTCCGGGGCAAGGGAGGCGGCCGTTTGCAGAAGGGGAACTGCGCGCTCCGGTTCTCGCAACAGGACGTAACTTTGAGCGAGGCTCGCCAGTGCCTGCGCGTCATCGGGGCGCAAAGAGACTGCCCGTTCGAGGTGATGAGCGCCTTCGCCGATGTTGCCCGTAGATCGAAGGGCCGTTCCGAGCCATACGTGCGACTCGAAGGAGTTTGGGTCAAGTTTTATCGCGGCTCGCAGGAGTTGGATTCCCTGCGCGGTCCTTCCAGCCTTGGCGTAGACGATGCCAA
>Ga0206814_10134_pt1 | contig 20655 bp, 20 predicted proteins | sample Alteio_BWOrgCont_90_FD_152850 | JGI IMG/M metagenome (GOLD analysis project Ga0206814, IMG submission 152850) | Enriched cells from forest soil in Barre Woods Harvard Forest LTER site, Petersham, Massachusetts, United States -... | ecosystem: Environmental > Terrestrial > Soil > Temperate forest >...
AACAGATACACTCGCGCTTTATCGGAGTTCATCTCCTTCAGACTGAATCCCATCGAGCCAGCCACTCTCCGTCGACTTAGGTTACCGGAACAGCCTGAACCTGCCTACGCGCCAGCATAGACAAAAGCCGCTCACGTATCAGGTTTTTCAACATCAGACACGGCCGCTCCAACAGAATACAAACCACAACGATGAAAAGGAAGACCGCCGCAAGTTGTAAACGGCTGCTTTTGTCGTACGGTACGATTGTGCTAATCAGATCGAGCATTGGTGAGTGGAACAGGTATAGCGCGAAGGTCCCGTCTGCAACAAAACGGACGGACCGCACCAGCCGGGAATGCGAAGAAACCGGAATACGCTGAAATACCAGCAAGGCGCAAAATATCGCAGCCCCAAACGGAATTGCAACCTCCCAGCACCAAGTTGATGCCCAGTGCATGTGCAAAGGCTGCAATTTTCGATCGATCGCGAGCACGCAATCGCTAATCACGCGGCGCTTCGGATTGGGAAGCATGACGAGCGCGAATAGGGCGGCCGCCCCTGCTATCACCGTCGGAACAAGCACCACAGCAGATCGCTTCGCCGAGCGGTGGGCCCACTGATAAGCATCCTGTAGGAAGCACCCGAAAAACCATAACGGTGCCATAAAGAGAATGCTTGGACCGGCCAACATGCATCCGGCACAGGCCGCTATAGGCCGGCGCCAACCCCGCAGGTAGAACGCGAATCCGTATATCCCGTAATAGAATGCCTCAAACGAAAGCGACCAAAAGGGCATGTTTAAATAAGGTGTCAGGTCGAGAGACCAGATCTGGCCGGTAAAGCAAATCGTAGCTGCAATTCGTAGCAGGTAGTTGCCTGCCTGAACCGTGGGCTCCGTACTAAAATTTCGAATCGTCAGGTCGGCTACCACCGTAAATAGGAGGGCCGGAAGCATGACCGAGAACAGCCGCGACACGCGATCCACGATATATTCAGCCAAACTCGCCGCTCTGCAAGTCGTCGCATACCGGATGACGAATCCCGAAAGTACGAAGAAAACACCTACTGCTCCGGAAGAAAAAGCCATCAAATTAGGCAGCCCAGACGAGTGGTTAGGTAAGGTTAAATGGCCAAGCAGAACCGTCAGAGCGGCAGCGAAGCGGGCTACATCCAGGACAAGAGATGCTGCGGGCGAAAGACGCAACGTCGACGTCGGTAGCAGTTCCCCCATGAGCCCGACCCTGCGGTCTACTTCACTCTTGTTGGCAGTCAACATTCCTCCTCTCAGAAAACTCTCCTATTTTTTTGCGTGTGTTAGTCGCTCACGTCAGAGGCGGCCAGAAAGAAATCTCCTTTTATCAGAAGAGATTTACTCGAATTGTACGGCTTTCCATCTGTAATGCAAGACCGATGCTGCATCGACTTCCGAAAAACGGAGCATTTCCAAGCCGCCTCGAACCCGACCGCGTGATAAAGAGAATTCCTCGGCGATTTCTCCGATATGATCTCTCCCCCTTTACTCGCAGCGATCCGACTGATGGACTTGGGATTCCTCATTAACTGACCGTGTGCGGCAGCATAGGTATCCGTCGCTACTTCGCTGCGAACAGGCCTCGTGTGAGTTGCGCTTCCGTCAGCGTCAGCCAGTAATACCGCCTATGCTTTACCAATCGTCCGCCGGTTTTGACTGGTTGCTGATGTAGGCTCCTCAGGAGAGAAAATGCCGTGCAGACCATTCCGATCTGATGCGTTTGTTGTATAGTGATCGATTCTAATACCAAGTGTAAGGTCGAACTCGGACGGGACCGCAGAATTTTGCCAAGTCGAAGACAAATTGTCTTGTATCACCTTCCTTGGGACGGGAATTTGAAACTATCGAGCCGGACGTTACAACTTCCGAGGTAGCCAGTCCGCAGTGGCAAGAATCAACAGCTATACTTGGATCAATCGTTGGTCCGAAACTGTGGAACTTGCCTACGGTAGTTCTTCTTCGCCAACGCACTGTATAGCCCATTGATTCACATGTCAAGGATTTGTGCCAGTTTGGAATTGCGAGTCCACAGACCATGAAGATTGTTCTGTTTCTGTAAATTTAAGCGACGACGGCCAGGTATGACGATCGATACCGAGATTGACGAGATCAGCACCGAGGATCGCGACGAATCGCGTTTTCGCGCGCTTGAGTCCCGCGCCCTTAAGGGAACCTATTTTATTGTCGCCTTTTATGGGATGGCGTTGGGTCTTCGATTTATCGGCAGCATTATCATGACGAGACTCTTCGCCCCGGAATTCTTCGGGCTGATGACCTTGCTGACAACAATCATCGTGGGCTTGGCCCTTTTTTCCCACATCGGATTGGAAGACAGCGTCATTCAAAATCCGCGCGGTGACGACGAGCCGTTTATTAACACAGCGTGGACCATTCAAGTCTTGCGCGGCGTCGGGCTATGGCTGATAATGGTGATTCTGGCTTGGCCGGTAGCCCGTTTCTATGACCCGCGACTGCTCTGGCTTTTGCCGGTTGTAGGCTTCGGAGCCGTGATAGGTGGCTTCAGCTCCCCTGGGCTGCTGTCGCTTTCCCGACACCTTGGGGTCGCCAGGTTGTCGGCGCTGGAACTCACCTCTCAGTTCGTCCTCTATGGCGTCTCTATCGTCTGGGCCTACTTTGATCGAACGATATGGGCTCTAGTAGTCGGCAGGTTGGCCTCCGAACTGGTGCGAACGTTATTAAGCTATCAGCTGGTAAGACAGGGAATCCGGCCCCGTTTTGTGTTGGAACACGAAGCTGTGCGTGCGCTGGTGAAGTTTGGACGCTGGATTCTTATAGGCACTGCTCTCACCTTCCTTGCTAACCAGTCTGACAGATTGATTTTGCCCAAGCTACTGCCCAAATCCACTGCCTTTCAGATGTTGGGAGTTTACGGAATAGCTTTTGCACTATCTGACCTGCCGCGCCAGATAATTAGCATGTTCTCATCGAGGGTGGGTTTTCCTTTCATCTCCAAATTTGCGCACCAACCAAGACCTCAATTCCGCAAAGTGCTCATCAAATACCGCACGATGGTGTTGGCCGCAGGCGCGTTTTTGCTTACCTTCACCATTTGCGTCGGCGATGTTTTCATTCTTCATGTATACAAAAAGCCATATCACGGAGCGGCCTGGATGATCGCTATTTTTGGCCTGGGCCTATGGCACACATTACTCTACAGCACCATCTCTCCCGCGATCATGTCGCTGCAAAAGGCACATTACAACGCGCTGGCGAATCTGCTCTATTTCGTCTCCTTGCTTGTCCTTTTGCCGCTAGGCTATCGCTATTGGGGAATTCTTGGCGCTGTAGCTGCTGTAGCAATTAGCGATCTTCCAATGTATATCGTTAACGTTTACGCTTCCTACCAGCAGGGACTTGGCATGCTGCGCCAAGACTGTTTTATGACGATGTTTTTCATCGGCACACTTGCTGCAGGCTTTGCAATCCGGCATGCTTTCGGATTGGGCTTTCCGTTTCCAGGGATACCGCATTTCTGATCGTGCGGCAAGGCGACCATTGGCTGTGTTGTCTGGTAGTCTGCCCGACAAAAAACAGTTCATTTTTGCGCATTGGAATTGAGTTGACGAAGTGGAAGTTGGTGCACACTGGGAGCGTGAGACTTCAGAGGTATGGATGATGGACCTAACCAAAAAGGCAGGGCCATTATCATTCGTCAGCCCTGCATTTTCCGTAAAAGTAGAGTAGCGAGAGACTGGCTGAGGAGCCTTGGATGGCACGAGGAAGGCGGGTTAAGGCAGAACAGGTTGTTTGCTGACGCTCGTGGGCATAAAGAATGCATCTGTTATGAATTGACTGGCGATAGCATGCGCCCGGCCCAAACAGCTTAAGCGCCTTACTTCGCACAAGGGGTTAATTAGCCTTGGGGTTACCATGGGTCGATTCAACAGTGGTTACCCCGCGCTGCTTCCATCCCTTACTCAGTGGTTTGCCGAGCCCAATCCAGTAATTGTAAAAGGAAAAAGTAGAGAGGTGCGCCAGGCCAAGCACCCCAAGCATAGCCGGCACCCTCTTGGCATTCTTCAGCAGCGGCGGCCCTGCGCCCAACCAGGCTCAGTTCGCCATAGAATGAAAGGTGACCCTCCGAGTAACTCATCATTGACGGGACTGGCCAGCCGGGATAGGTTACTTGGCCAGTCTTACGAGGCAGGCGGTAGGGATAAGGTCGGCCAAGGCCTGGATGGAACGCTCGGCCAATCCAGGCAGCACGTCGGCCAGGTACTTCCGTGTAGGGATATTCAGCTTGCGGTCGCTCTCGATCACGCTGAAGATGGCTGCGATCTTAGGACTTGGTTCCTTGCTCCCCACGTGCAACCAGTTTTCGCGACTATCGAAATATTTCGAAAGCCGCAATTGGTAGTTGAACGGCGAGAGTTGAGGCCGCGAAGCTCGATGGAGGCCGAGATCTGGTCCCTTCTGCGGACTTGGTTCAGCGAAAGGGCTGGGTTGCCAGCTGTGTGCGGCAATGAACTCGCGGATGACATGATCCGGTTTCAAACTGTTAGTCTTTGAATCCGGAGTCGACGCCTCGGAACTACTTGGTGGTTCGAGTGCAGAATTACATCAAGGACTATGCCACTTCACAGCACTCGTGACTGGTGCCAGGGCCAAGGTCCTCGGCAGTGTTCGCATCGGTGACGATGTAGCGATTCAAGGCAACGCATTTGTCATCGTCGATGTTTCTTGGATTTCGATCGCAGTAGAAGTTTTGGCCAAGGTCCGAGCCGGGGAGGATTCCAAGCGAATCCGGGCCGGGAACGAAAAGGGCCGGCGCAGTTTTGCAGGCAGTCCACCCGCCCGCTCGCCACCGCTCATCAACTCAGATCCCAAATTGAGAGAAAACAGACTGTTTAGGCGTAGGTAGTGTCCCAGTCTGGTTTGTTGTGCTGCTGTTGCTCCCCATCTCTCGGCCAGATCGCAGTCGAGCCACATTGCCGCGAGTCTGGCGCAGCAATGCGACTCGCCAAGTCCTTCCGCCCATCTGAAAAGCGCCTCTCACTACCAAGCTCAATGTGAGCTGGGCAAGCCTGTCTTGTATCTTGAGGCTCTCGAGGCGTTGCTGGCAGTCTTCATCGCATGCTAGGGTAGGTTGTGGAATCGCGATCACACCGTTTGAGGTGGGTTTATTATCACTCAGCTTGTGCCTGTTCCTATCCGTTATGGCCGCTTTTCGCTTTTGGTGATCCCGTTTCTGACGTCGCGGGTCGCGTTTTCGGGCTGGCGATGAGCCAGGCCACAGGTATTACCGGCACAGTGCTAGGCCGAAGTAGTATGGGTCTGCAGATATAAATTGCGGACGGTTACGATCTGGTACCTTGAGAACAGAACATCCGGGTTTAACGGGCAGTTCCGGGTCTGAATGCAGCCATCGAATGTGAGCAGAATGCGTATGAACGCTTCTGCATACGTAGCGAACTAACTGGAAAGCCGGTTGATGTCCAACACTCGACAAGTCTACATGGTGCTCTCGCCACGTTCTCTGAGTTATTCTAGGGACGCGCTTGCAAGTCTGTTTTGCAACTCTCTTGATCCAATTCACCTTCGCCTCATTACCGATTCGAACCGGGACAAGGAAGAGTTGTCCGAGGTGGTCTCGGCCCTCGAATTGGGTCCGCATGCTTGGACAGTTTATTCTGAGGAAGATCTGGCCGTTCGGGAAGAGGCGCTATTTGCAAACTACGACAACCTGCACGCATTCCGTCGCGGTCATCCATGCTGGCGCAAGATTACAGATCCGTTATTGCTGAGCGAGCCCGGCGCAGAACTGGTGCTGCTCGACCCCGATCTTTACTTCCCGAACTATTTTCGTTTTGAAGAGACTCCCAAAAACGGGCTGCTCTTGATGTGGCAGCGACCGAATTGCCTCTATCCGCCCGAGATAGTGAGAATAGCAATCAATAGTGGCATCCGGCTGGCGCACCATGTGGATATCGGGGTTGCGCACTGGCGTGCTGTCGCGGACCTGGATTGGCTGAACTGGCTGGCAGGTGCACTCGGCGGCAATAATCTGCCCCGGATCATGCATGTGGAAGCGATCGTGTGGGCCGCTTTGGCGATGCGGGTCGGCGGCGGCCACCTTGACCCCGGGTATTGGAAGTGCTGGCATCGTTCGCCGGCAAAACGTGTCATGATGAAGCTGGGAGTCAGCGGCAAGAGCATTCTTAGATCGGAACCTTGGGCCGATCTGAAATGCTTTCATGCAGGTGGCGAAGCAAAGTGGTGGCTGCACACGGCGAGGGAATTGGGGCCGTTGGACAGACGAGCTACACACAGCCAGCCGGGGAGCATTCTGCCGTTTGTCGAATTGACACCGGCCGAATATGCTAGGGAACTGGCGTTGAAGCGGGTGCTGCAGATATTGGGATTTTACCAACTGTTTCGTTCCGCGTGAGCCTATATGCGCATTTGTATTGTCGCCGAACACGCATCTAAGAACTTCGGCGGCGAGGCCATTCTTCCGGTCCATTACTTTCGTCTGCTGCGGTCGCTCGGCATCGAGGCCTGGATGGTTGTGCACGAGAGAACGCGGAATGAATTGGCAATGGTGTTTCCGGATCAATTCGATCGTATTCTATTTGTTCCGGACCTCTGGATTCACAAACTTATCAATCATCTAAGTGGCTATCTGCCGAGACGTCTGTCAACAGCAACACTAGGGCTCCTGAATCAGCTCATCACACAATTCTGTCAGAGGGGCATCGTGCGCCGGCTGATCCGCGACAAGCAGATCTCCGTAATTCACCAGCCAATACCGGTGGCGCCGCGATTCCCTTCTGTACTGCATGGCTTGGGCATACCTGTAGTCATCGGACCGCTGAATGGCGGGATGGAATACCCTCCTGCATTTCGTCGCGCTGAGCCGTTGGTGGCTCGAGTAGGAATCGCGACAGCTGGGCTTTTCGTAAATGTAGTGAATGGGCTGCTTCCAGGAAAAAAGCAGGCAGATGTGATCTTGGTGGCAAACGAACGGACGCGGCTGGCTCTGCCATCGGGGGTTCGAGGAAGGGTGATTGAGCTGGTAGAAAACGGAATCGACTTCAGCGTTTGGCAGGGCATCTCCGCCAACGTCGAGAGCACGCCGGCCCGCTTTGTCTTCCTTGGGCGCCTTGTGGACTGGAAAGCTGTCGACGTCGTCATCCGGGCGCTGAAGACAGTTCCCTTGGCGGAACTCGAAGTCATTGGCAATGGTCCCATGTTGGAAGTGTGGCGAAAATTGGCTGGGGAGCTAGGAGTACAAGATCGCGTTCACTTTGTCGGTTGGCTCCCGCAGGAGCAGTGCGCGGCGCGCCTGCAAGCCTCGCTTGCGCTGGTACTGCCGAGTATCTATGAATGCGGCGGCGCCGTGGTCCTGGAGTCCATGGCCATGGGCAAGCCAGTAATTGCCACCCGCTGGGGTGGCCCGGTGGACTACCTGGACGAATCTAGCGGAATACTCATAGAGCCCAAAAGCTATGCGGATTTGGTGGCCGGCTTCGCTGAGGCGATGACGAGGCTGATGAGTTCCCCGGAACTGGCGGTATCCATGGGAGCCTCTGGACGCAAGAGGGCCGTTCGCGATTTTGACTGGCAAAAGAAGATTCAACAGGTGATCAGCATCTATCAAGCCCTCGAAGATAAAGCGGAGGAACCCCTTGAATACAAAGAAGGCCGGGCTTCGCCCGCTGCGGTCTCCGAACACCGATTACGTTAGTCTTGGTCATGGACCGACTCGAGTTGGCAAGACTTAGGGCTACGAGCCGGAAATCCAGAGGTGCGCCGAATTTTGGCTCGTTTGGTGCGCAACGATGCGTTTGGACACCTTCTTTCCGTTGTGCCTAAAATTGCACACTACCGTCGCGCTCAGTGCCCCCGCTCTGTAAACGGACATTGCGTTATCGACTAAGCTGCGTTAGCGATTACGCAATTTTCCCGACTCACGCCGGACTATTCGAAATACGACACCCTCATCCCTGAAATGCCGAGAGGGCGATTCAAGATTACCTTATGCTCGCTTTCTGAACAGCTGTTCAGCGAGAGGGTAATTTCTCCAGTACGAGGTCGACGAGATCGCCTACAGTCTTGAGCTTTTGTAGATCGGTGAGGCTGAACTTTACCTTAAAGCGGCGTTGCACCATCTCAATAATCTCGATGTGGGCAAAGGAGTCCCAATTGGGGGTTGTGAGTGCGTTCGAGTCGCGGGTGAGTTCAAGGTTTGGTACATCTAGAACCTCTTCGAAGATCGGTTGAAGGTCAGCGAGGAGGGTATCTGCGGTCAAATCTGCCATTTGTATGCTCCGTTAACTTGATGTGTTTGTTTTTCCTTGTATAGTTGAGCAACTCAAGCGCCCAAACGGTAGTTCCGTTGACGCGTCCGGGCAGTTCTGGGCCCGCTTGAGGGGGAAGGCAGGGTTGGAAACCGAGGCTGTGGTAGAAGTCTGTAACCATCCCGTTCTTTGCAGTAGGCAAGTAATAGCCGTATATTGTATTAATTCCGTTGGCAATGGCGCACTGCGTAACGGCGTCCAACATGGCGAGTTCGACGTCACGCTTAAGGACGCGACAGCTCATAAGCCATAGGTCCATGTGGAGCTTGTCCTCCTGCATGTGTCCGAGGACAACGGAAATAAGGCCGTAGTCGCCGAAGCGATCACAGAGCCGGCAGTAGAGCCCCAGAAATTCTGGATCATTTGCGATGGACTGCATCTGGGCGAGGGTGTATCGGCGTGTGGTGAGGTTGAATTGGTTGGTCTTGTTGGTAAGTTGAGCAATGCGTTCAAGATAGACAGGTTTGAATAGCTCGATCTCGGCAGCCATATCTAAGGAGTCTAGGTATTCACCATAGTTGGCAAAGGTCTTTTCGAGATGGGCCCGCTGGGCGTTGTTGGAATAGATGGCCGCGCGTTCTAGATCTTCCGTGGAGAGAGTGGCGGGCTCAAAGTAGCGACCTTGCTCAAGGATAGTGGCGTAGCGTGTCACCTGATCGCCGACGTCGGGGACGGCGACAGCGGGAAGCTGGGCGGAGACGATTGAGCGTTCGGCGGGGTTGTCGTCGACGAAAACGAAGCTATCGACGCCAAGGTTGAGTTCTTTGGAGATGTCTAAGATGTTTTCGTGTTTAGGTTCCCAGTTTGCCTTGAAGCAGGAGATGTGTTCAATCTTGAGGATGGCGCTGGGGTGCTCGAAGCCGGATCTTGCGACATCGTCGTCGTTTTTGGAACAGACGGCAAGGAGGACCCCGCGTTCACGGAGCGCGAGGCAGTACTCCTGAAATGCAGAGTAGGCTTCCCCAACCGGCGTCTCGCGACCGATTTGGATTTGGTCGACACCGTCATCACCGATGACGCCACCCCAGAGGGTGTTATCGAGGTCGAGAACCAAGACCTTACGGCTTTTCCCGTAAAGCGCATTGACGAGGGAGTTGAGAGACCGGGCAAGTTCGAAGTTAGCCTCCGGCGTCAGGAGAATCTTGTAGCTAAAGTAACGGTCCCAGTCGAACCAGTGCTTGAGACCGAGCCGTGCGGAGATGCCGTTGACATCCTGCAGCAGGACCCTAGGACGCGTCGCGGCCTCTTGAGCAAAGGCGATATTGAGTAGCATGACGAAGCGGCTGAGGCCGCCTGGAGAGTAGGCGTCCATGTTGCCGAGCATGGCATAGGCCGGTGTTTCGAAATTGTTTTGAATGATCTGGCAACTGAGGTTGGCTTCGAGGGCATTCCATATCTGGCGGTAACGAGCGAGTTCCGCCTCGACGTACCCCGGTAAGTCGGCTTCGGTGCAGTTGAGCCGAGGTCGAATTGTGATGTTGCGGCACGAGGTATGGACATAGACAATATCGGGTTTGAAATCGATGAGGGATTGGGGATTGAGCACTGCGTCTTCGTAGTAGCGGCTATAATCGGACTGATGGAAGGTGGGACGGAAGCCGGTGGAGAGCAACAGGATTTCAAAAAGGCTGACGATCTCGTCGGTGGTGGAGCCGCCGAGTACTGCGATTCTGATTTCCCTAAGCCCTTCGGCGGCAGCGAGAGTTCGTCGAAGGGTCTTGCGTCGCATCAAAATGTCGTCAATGGAACAAAAGTCAAGATTGAGCATTACCAATGTTAGACCGCCGCGGGCCATTTCGACCACAGCGTTCTAGAGCATAGCCGAAGCGCAGTGAAGAAATGCCGTCCTTGGCTTTCCTCAGCATGGCTCGATGGGTTCTAGTGGCGCGGCGGAGTTAAAGTGAGATAAAGCCGCCGCTCTCGTTTACCACTTCCAGATACAATATGTCTGCGGCACTAAGCAGGAAAGGTAAGGAAAAGGTCCTCGGACCTCATCGAGAGGATACTTCGACGCATCAGCTTTTGCACACTAGTAGGCTCTTTGTTTCGAATCGAGGAGACAGGAAAAATGATCAGGGGATTGATTCGCAGCATTGCCTTCAAGACAGGGTGGCTGAGTGGATTGTACATTCGATTCTGTCGTCCTTCAGGTGACGAATATGCACGCTTTCTCCGTGCCAGGAAGACGTTTCAAACGCAGGGCGAGTTTTGTTACATTATGCCAACGACTATTTTTACCGATCCCAAGTTTGTCGAAATCGGTAATAACGTGCAGATGGCGACATGCACGGTGTTTGGGCATGATGGCTCGGTTGCGATGTTGAATCGCGCGTATGGAGTGATTTTGGACAGCGTGGGACCAGTACGCTTGAAGGACAATGTCTTCATTGGCCACAACTCGATCGTGATGCCGAATGTTACGATTGGACCAAACGCGATTGTGGCTGCCGGGGCGCTGGTTACGCGAGATGTTCCGGAGGGCAAGATCGTCAGCGGCGTGCCGGCCAAGGTGGTTGGTAGTGTGGATACGTTAGTGGCGTTTCGGGAGCAACTGACGAAGGAGTTGCCATGGGCAGATTTGCTGATCGAGCGGGGCATATCCGCATATGAACCAAAACTTGAGCTGGAGCTTATGGCGAGACGGATCGCATACTTCTTTCCTCGCTCATGAAACCTGGCAGGCCTGCATGCCTGTTGCCGTAGATCTTCACTTGAGTTCGATTCACGAGAGAACACACTCGTAAATCCGACACAAATCGAGTCTGCGGCCGAAATTCTTTAACCCGATTGGGCTTAGTTCTCAAGGGGGGCATGGGTCTCGGTAGATTGATTAACAGCGAACATATCGTGAAGCGTTTGCAACTTCTAACCAACTTGGCGAATTGCTCATACGATGCCGAGTTTCAGTGAATGCCAATCCGTATCCGGAGTGAAAGTGAGATTGCCATGAAGGAATTGCTAAACAGTGAGTATCTCAACAAGCTCGAGGTTCTCGCAAAAGAGAAGGCCGAGGAATATAGGATCAACAAGCCGTTTCCGCATATCTACTTCGAGGACTTTCTACCGGCCGAAGCAGCGGAGGCTGCATTGCGAGACTTCCCTGAACCCAAGCAACTAGCATGGAGTGAATTCAATTCACCCACAGAGCGAAAATTGGCCTTCGATGTGGCCGAGAAGCTGCCTGCAGCCGTACGCGATGTCCTTTATTTTTTGAACAGCCGTCCCATGTTGCAGTTTCTTGAGGTGCTAACGGGCATCGGGCATGTGATCCCGGACCCCTACTATGTCGGAGGCGGATTGCACCAAATCAAACGGGGCGGCAACCTTGAGGTACATGCCGACTTCAACTATCATGCTCAACTCAAGCTCGATCGTCGCATCAATTTACTGATCTACCTGAACAAGGACTGGAAAGAGGAATACGGCGGCCATTTCGAACTTTGGAACAAAGATATGACGCAAGCAGAGCAAAAAATTCTCCCGCTCTTCAACCGGTGCGCCATCTTCAGCACAACAAGCACTTCATATCATGGACACCCGACGCCTCTTGCCTGTCCTCCGGATCGGACGCGCAAATCCATCGCAATCTACTACTACACCAACGGCCGGCCTGAGGAAGAAGTAGGTGAGGCACATTCCACACTCTTCCAACAGCGCCCGGGAACTGAGATGCCGTCTGCACAGGATACGGTCAGGAAAGTTCTGCACGCGATCACGCCGCCGATCATCGTGGACGCCATCAGGAAAGTCAGAGGCTAAGGTGAAGGGTTTCGGTGGGAGACTTCGGCTTGGACATCCGGCTCGATTCGAACACTCCTTGGCGGCCTCTGATCCGTGATGAATAACTTTCCAAAGTTGTTTGTCGAATAGTCAGAAGGCAGCTGTGAACGCCACTTCCAAGTCAACGAGATCATCGGTCGAATTTTTGATTCATTTTCTCAAGGAAAGCATTTGGGCGGGTAGGTGTTGTTCCCAGCGAGTGTAAGCGCTGGAGCGCCAAAGGCATGCACGCTCGATAGTTCTATGGAGCCACTGTTATAGGTTTTGGCGATCGACAAGTATCATTATAAGCCAGCACTATGCGGTGCCAGCTTTCGATTCACCTTTCGCTCGCTCATGGAAGCACAGTTCGTGGCCCGCACGAGGTTATTCCTTCCGTGATATATGGTCACTGCAGAACGTCATGTTTCAGTAGCGGGTTCCTCGCAGGTTCCTCAGTGATAGAATTCGTATCTCTGGCTGGTCTGCCGTTTGAAAGAGTCCTCACTGTTGGGACTCCAAGGAGAGCTCATTTGCCACAATCAGATGCTCAGAATCAAGGTCGAATTTGGGATGTCGCCATAATAGGAGCTGGGATGGGGGGGGGCTTCACGGCACGCGCACTTGCCGAGGCAGGGCATGATGTCTTGCTGATCGAACGCGGCATTGAAGAAAAATCGCCGCGCGATGGCGGCGAGTTCTGCAATGATCCGGAAGCGAGGCTAGCCGGGAGCAGGTGGCCTGAGTTGAGTGCGTTTGAGATTAATGGCGTGGTGAACCGGTGCTACGCCCCCATTGGGTCGGGAATTGGTGGAAGCACCAACTGGTATGCTGCAGCGCTGGAGCGGTTCGCGGATCTCGATATCGACTTGCTGCCGAATGCACACCATCCTACCGGTGGGTGGCCTATCAGATATCAGGAGCTTCTTCCTTACTATGAGCAAGCTGAGCGGCTGCTTCACGTTGCCGGAACCAACGACCCACTTAGTTTTCATAGAGCAGATCATCTTCTGGAACCACCGCCGTTGGGACCTTGTGATACAGATTTTGTGCGCTTGTTCCAAAAGAATGGCCTTCATCCCTACAGACTGCATGTGGGCATTCGCTATCTTCCAGGATGCGATGAATGCCTTGGCAGGTTGTGTCACCAGAACTGTCGGGCAGACATCCGCTCTGTGCTCGCTGAGGCCCCAAAGAAGCCAACGATTATGGCTCGCAGCAAAGTCATGCGACTTGAATCCACCCTCGACCGCGTAACGTGTGCGATCGTGGCTCAGGGCGACAAGCAGATACGGGTCCAGGCCAAAGTATTTGTCCTGGCGGCGGGCGCGATCCACACTCCGAAGTTACTTTTGAAGTCTAAGAACGACCATTGGCCGAATGGTCTCGCGAATCATTCCGATTTGGTTGGCCGCAACCTGATGTTCCATGCAAACCAGAATTTCGCGTTATGGCCGAGTGACGAGCTACCGAGTTCGGGTCCGCGTAAATCGATTTGTTTTAGAGATTTCTACTATACGGACGGCGAACGGTGCGGATGTGTTCAGTCGACCGGATTCGAACTGGGATATGGCGAGTTCTTAATGCATCTGTATCAACGCTTCGATCATAGTTCGCCAAACTATCTAAGGTTCCTTCGACCCTTTTTGAGAATTCCGGCGGCCATGACAATCAAGAGATTCGGTCGCGGTACGATCTTTGTAAATCTCATCGAGGATTTCCCTTACGCGGAGAATCGTGTTGTGCTCAACGAAGATGAAGCCGATGGCATTAGTCTCAAATATACCATCAAAGCTGAACTGCGTGAGCGCGCGGATCTCCTCCGGAAGCTTTTGACCGATCGCCTGAAGGGGAGGCGTTTGACTTTTCTTACACAAGATATTGAACTCAATTTCGGTCATCCTTGCGGTACATGTGTTATGAGCAATGACCCTTCCACCGGGGTAGTCGATCGGGACTGCCGGGCGCATGGCATTGCCAACCTGTTTATTGCAGACGGTTCTTTCATGCCGACTAGCGCAGCGATCAATCCCTCCCTTACGATTGCGGCCAATGCACTTCGTGTGTCCACCGTTATAGATGGCAATCTCATGGCATGGCGTGAGATTGCTAAGCTGGCAAAGGTATAGCCGCGAAAACTGTAGGCCTGATGCAATACTCCAACGAGCCATCGTTCAGTCTTCTGGGATGGATTGGAAGGGTGTGGACTCCAGTCCCCGATTGCGTAGTTTTTGTGGCGGGTCGCTCAACAATCGGATTGTTCAATTAGGTATAAACTGGGTCAACGATTCTGTAGCGACGGTTGGCGATTACGGTCGGCTCACAATAACTTCGTATCGCCCAAGTTGTTTCCGTCGCATCACAGCGAGAAGACAATGGCACAATTTCATCCGCTTAAATTGAAAATGGGGAGCACCAAGTTTTTGTTCGGATCAGATCTGATCTTGCGCCAGTCTTAGGTTGGAATAGCTCTGTAGCCAAATCGATCGATTGATCGACGGGCAGCTTCAAGGTTTGGTAGTTCTTCAACTTCCTGCGGATGGCAGGGGCTTTTTTCTCGCGTATGAATTCTGTGCTGGTCTCCCCTTGCATCGATAACCTATGTGGTAGTAGGGGCTATGCTTGATGGACGGGTCCGCCTTGCAGTGGCACCCTGGGGAACTGCAATTGGACGTTGAGTTGAAAGTATTGTGGACGCAAATCTCCAAGCGCGGCAAGATCCCTATCGATCTTCTCGATCTGACGTTTGATTTGAGCTTCCCACCGACACTCCCGTGGTCTGTCTCGCTGATGGTATCGAGGCTCCCAATGAGTGCAGGCAAGTGTCTGCCATGAAGATGCTGTATCAGTGATAGACCAGTAAGTCCAAGCCCGAATACCTTTGCCTCGATCTGCTAACGGACTGTCGCTCGCCTAGTCCGGTTTGTCATCGTTTACCGCCCCCCTGACGCACGATCCTCCTTCTTTTCACCGACTTCAGCTTCGAACCGCAGGAGATCATCGTGCTTTTGGGTGTCTGCATGATTTGGACACTGATCAGTTGTGGGGAGTACGGAGCGAGTTCTCCCAGATTGGGACTATCGGTGCGAAATTTATTGTGGCTTCGGTCCGAAAGCAACTAGAATAGCATCTAGCGGTAATCTCTTGAGTGGGCGGCAATACTTAAGACGAATGAAGTTCCCGTTCAGGAATATCCGCACCGATCAACGCGAGAAAGGTTCGCGCCCAGATTTCTGAAACGGGGGGATCGAATCCGCCTTGCAGTTATTTCCGATACGCATGGCCTCAATAACTGAACAGATCTTTATAGGGTACGATATTCTGGGGAAGGTAAGTACTCAAGCCTAGCATTGTCAATGAGATGGGATCGTTTCAGGGTGCTGCATTTCTGGCCCTCTGTGGTATTTTTCGCTCCCTTGAAAGTGAACGTGCTGGAATGGAAGCACTTGCGGGCAGGGCGCCCCCACTCACTTGCTCCGGTGTGCGCCGTTCGAGAGAGATTCCGCGCAAACAACTCATGCGGATAGTCGGCCATTTGTGTGGCGGACTACACCAAGTGATTTATATGCTCTGCCCTGTCGGCACGACCGCCGGAATTGACCCCGGGAACTGTACCTCGTATGATCGCCAAGTTGGCTAATTCGATCATGATCGCCACCGAGAACCCGCCGACCGTAGTTTGACAGCGGATTCTTCATTTGTTGCCCCTTCATTAAGAGGTACGACAGCTGCCTCGGGGGCAGCATATCGTTCGAATCCCCCTGTGACGCAGGCAATGAAATATCCCGTCGAATGAACATTCTCCTCCTCATACCGGGCATAATCTCGTTCGTTCTTGTGCGTCGAGGGCGGACCGACACGGCATTCTTGTCTGTCTACTTGCCCTCCCTCTTGCTCCTTCCACAAGGGTACTCCCTGCGGATACCTCATTTGCCCCCACTCTCCGCTGCGCAATTCGCTCTCATACCAATTGGTATTTTTGCATTGGGTCAACTCATTAAGAGCCGCTCTTTCCGACTCATGGACGCCTTGGTGGTCCTGTTTGTTGCGAGCTGGGCCACCACTGAGATTCTCCGCGAGCCAATCGTCAACGACGGTATCTTCTCAGCTATCGATTCGTTTGTTTCCATCCTGTTGGCTTATGTGACAGGGCGACGGTTGATTGAACCGGACCTGCGCTTAGAAACAGTCCGAAGGATCGTGATTTTCTTTCTCCTGACTGTTCCAATCGGCCTGTATGAGTGGAGGATGGGCACCAATCCTTATGGCATGGTGGCGCAGGAATTCCTAGGCATTCCCAATTTAGGGTTGGTGTACCTCAGGGCCGGACATGGAAGGTTAGGAGGGGCCTTCAGTAACCCCGAGATCGTGGGAATCGCTTTGGGAATGACGTTTGCGTTAAATGCGTGGCTGGTCTTGCTAAATAAAAAGCAGATGGGAGCAAGACTAGGGAGGGGGGGATTTTCGAAGCTTGAGAGATTCCATGTACCTGGACTTCTTCTGGTTCTCTGTATTTGGTGTACAGCGTCCCGCGGACCACAGATCGCACTCGCTGCTGGATTTCTAATTCTTCAAATTTCCAGGGTCAAGTATACGAAACTGGCGACAGGAGTGGTTGCGGTGCTTCTTATTGTTGCAGCTTGGGAAGCGAAGCAATACTTCGCCCGTGTAACGGACATCAGTGACACAACCGGGATTAGCGAGCAGGCGTCGAGCGCACTGTACAGGCGCATGATGAATGAAATTTATCCACCAATCGCGGAGATGGGCGGCTGGTTTGGCTGGGGCGTGACTGGAGTACCGCACGTTCAGGGAATGTTGTCAATCGATAATCACTTCCTGCTGGTTCACTTAATACAGGGAGAGCTAGGCTACATTCTTATCGTGTTGATAACGGTGGAATCTATCCGCACCGCGATTGCGCGATTATGGAGCTTCCAGGTATTGGAAGATCGAGCTTTTGCTTGTAGTATGTTGGCTGCTTTCGCAGTTCTCTGGATTACGCTCTATACAGTCTATATGGGGGAACAGTTGCCCCAATTTGCATTCCTGCTGATCGGCTGGGGCCAATCTTTGGTGACCGGAAGGACTTCTTCCGGACCGGTTGTTGGAGTCGCTGAGCATCCCAAGTTTCTTCTCCAGCGGGTATTCACGTAGTAAGCGCCGGAACACACGGCCGATACGACGTGCTTTAACGGGCCGTGAGTTCGACCGGCTTCAAAGAGATGTTTCGCAACGACACGGTGAGTTTCCGACGTTGAATCTCAAGTGGAAGGTTTACGTTACAAATCCTTCTAGGGCTTCTCTGACTGTGTGTTTAGTCGCGGCATTTGATGGGTTGGATTGAGAGTAAATCTGTCTGGGTCATTTTGCCAGCATTTGCAGATGAATTCGCAAGCTGTGAGTCCACTGAGAATCTTGAGTCGTTTGGCGAAGTTGAAGGCAGCGATGAAGTCAGTGAGGCGCGTTCGCAGCTGGTCCTGGTTGTTGTCGTGGTAGCGCTGCACGGTGGCCTCGTTGATAGTGCGGTTCATGCGCTCCACCTGTCCGTTGGTCAAGGGATGATTGAGCTTGGTGAGGCGGTGATCGATGCCATGCAAAAGACAGACCATGTCAAAAGGATGACCACGGAACCGGGCAGTTGGGCCTCTGCGGTCCTTGGGAAGGTCGGCGAACCGGGTGCCGTTGTCGCTGAACACGGTGTGGAAGCGGTCCGGAACAGCGGCGATGAGTGCTTCCAGAAAAGCCACAGCCGCTCTCATAGCGAACCCAGCAGGAGTATGCCATGACACGACGGAAGCAGTCTACATTCCAACGACTCAGCCTGGACCGTTTGAATCGCAGGCAACGCAGGGATTTGGGTCGGCGTCTGGAATCCACAGATCCCGGCTTGAGCATTGTGCACAGCAATGCAGGCGGGATTGACGTAGGCAACGAGAAGCACTTTGTGGCTGTACCCGCGAACCGGGACTCGAGTCCGGTGCAGGAATTCGGTGCTGGACCGAAGATCGGGTTCGACTGGCGAAATGGTTGCAGGCATGCAAGTTCGACACGGTGGCGCTGCAAGCCACCGGGGTGCACTGGATCGGGCTGTACGACATCCTGGTGAGCATGGTATTCAGGTGGTGGTGAACAATGCGCAGCACACCAAGAACCTGCCGGGCCGGAAGACCGATGTGCAGGAGAGTGCCAGATGAAGCTGCCCACCTACGGGCTTCTGCGTAATTCCTTCCATCTGCAGGAGGATATGCAAAGTGTGCGGACGGTGTGGCGGCTGCGGGGCCAGCACGTGCAGGAGGCCGTGCGTGAGATTTAGCACAAGCAGAAGGTGTTGACGAAGATGAACATCCAGTTAGCCAACGTACTCAGTGACATCAGCGGGCTTAGCGCACAGGCGATCATCGGGGCCATCCTGGCTGGCGAGCGAGACCCCTACAAGCTGGCGGATCTGTGTCACTGCCGAGTGCTGGCCAGCCGGGAGGAAGTGGCGCGAAGCCTGGAGGGAAATGGCGGGAAGACGTGTTGTTTGAGTTGCAGCAGACAGTCGTGAGTCGCCGATTCCGGCAGCAACAGATTCAGGCATGCGACCAGTACCTGCAGTACTATATCAAAAGACTACCGACACGGGTAATCGAGATCGACGATCCCGTCTCCCAGCCGGAGTACATCCTGGTGACCAGGAAGACAAAGAAGACGAACAAGCCCGGAGGGAAAAACACCCCGGCCTCGGCTCTGAATCTGAATGTGGAACTGAAACGAATATGCGGCGTGGATCTAACCTCGATTGACGGCATCGACGTCGTCACGGCGCAGACTGTGATCTCGGAAATCGGTACGGATATGAGCCGATTCCCACCGAGAATGATCTTGCCTCATGGCTCAACCTGGCGCCCAGCCACGATGTCAGCGCAAGCAAGACCATCCACAAGGTACGCAAGAACGTGCAAAACCGCGCTGCTGTGGCACTGCGAATGGCGGCCACAACTCTGCTCAACCGCAAGAGCTACCTCGGTCCTCGCTATCGACATCTCCGCAGAAAGTTGCCAACTAAGGCTTCTGCGGTCAAAGCCAGGCCCACTTCATGGCCGTCCTAATCTACCGACTGCTCACCAAAGGTCAAGCCTGGGTGGACCGCGGAGCCGACAAGTTCGAACAAAAACGCACCGAACGGGAACTGGCCAGTTTGAAGTCCAAAGCGCTTGCCAAAGGCTTCAGGCTCACGCCGATCGCCGAAGCGATCTAATAACATAGCCCAATCACCATCGGTGCGAACACGCCCACTCGCGCAAAAAGCCTCTCTTGCGCCCAATCGCAAACCCGCCAACCTCTCAGGCTCCCGCTGTTGTCCAAAATACTCCCAACAATCCAGTACGATGGACAAGTTCCCCAGCCAAGTAGGATCAAGTTACTAGAGAATCAGTCAAAAAAGTGAGTTTCCGGTAACGCTACGCACCTTTGCCGAAGACACACGCTGCTTTGCGGGTACTGATTGTTTTCACCCCAAGGACGAATAACCTTCCTTGGGGATACCGTTAAAGAAATCAATACCTTACAGATCCACCCCCTGGGTACACCTCGTGTAGATTTGCTATATCTCAAAGAGGCACTTGAGTCCGAAACGAGGCTAGCGTATAGAGCATGTGCAGGAGTACATGTCCTGTGGCGATCAGGGCCGGGATATAGTATGGCTATAGTAAATCAATCCAAAGTGCGGAGAGTGCAAGGAATGAACACCAGGGTCAACGAGACACCGTCTTTGCCGACGATGGAGTTCTCTACTCTGCAGCCTGTAGCGGGAATGCCGCGGTTTGCTGCGCTCGATGGCTGGCGCGGGGTGAGCATTCTCCTGGTGATGGCGGGCCATCTGCTTCCGCTGGGGCCTTCGCGGTTGCGACTGAATGAGTCGATCGCGGCGCTGGGAATGGCGATCTTCTTCTGTCTCTCTGGATTCTTGATTACGACGACGCTGCTCCACCGGCCGAGCGTGGTCGAGTTTTTGATCCGGCGGCTGTGCCGGATCGTGCCACTGGCGTGGGTGTTCAGCTTGGTAGCGCTGACGCTCGCGCATGCGGCGTGGCCCGTGTATCAGGCGCAGCTGCTATTTTATTCGAATCTGCCCCCTTTCTGGCTGACCGATTATACGGGGCACCTTTGGAGCCTGGGCGTCGAGATGCAGTTTTATCTGCTGATCGCGGCGTTGTGCCTAGTATTCGGGCGGCGCGGGGTTTGGAGTGTTCCTCTGCTGTGCGTGCTTGTGACGGCGCACCGGATCGAGGCGCATAAATACATCACGATCGTGACTTCGCTGCGAGTGGATGAGATTCTTGCCGGCGGGACGCTTGCGTTGATCGCGAAGGAGGCTCGGCTGGAGTGGGCGCGGCGTTTGATAGAGTGGATCAACCCCTGGTGTTTGCTGCCGTTTGCGTTTGCTGCCTGCTGCAATTGGTCAGGACCTTTGAACTATGCGCGGCCTTATCTGGTATCAAGCATGGTTGGGGCTACGGTGCTTGGGGATGGCTTGTCTGGAACTATGCGGTTTTTGCGGGCGCGTTGGCTGGTGTA
>Ga0206814_10135_pt1 | contig 20627 bp, 24 predicted proteins | sample Alteio_BWOrgCont_90_FD_152850 | JGI IMG/M metagenome (GOLD analysis project Ga0206814, IMG submission 152850) | Enriched cells from forest soil in Barre Woods Harvard Forest LTER site, Petersham, Massachusetts, United States -... | ecosystem: Environmental > Terrestrial > Soil > Temperate forest >...
CCTGCTTGTTGTTGACTTTGAGGCTAATCCGATGGTTTCTTAGTACGAATTCGGAAAACGACCGCGGCAGCCAGAAATGGAATCGCTGATCCAATGAGCATGGGGCCAATCACGTCCGCTCCGGGGCCATGTCCCACAATCAAAGTCCTAATCGTCATCGCCGTGAACAAGGGGATGTAGAAACATGAAACAGCAAACAAGACGGGACTCCTCTTATGGAAAGCCGTCAGCTTGCTTTCTGGCATGTCCGAAGGTTACCCCGGTGGCGCCGAGCGCTTGGCTGCCGGGTAGTGGGTCCGTTTCGAGCAGGTAATTATGCTTGCTGTGAGGTTCAAGTCTAATACAGATACTTTCTCGCCTTGTATCCGAGATACATGAACAGCCATATCCCAGCAAATAAGCTTAGGTCGGGCGAACCATGATGGTGAATCCAAGTGTGTAAGGCAAATGATATCAAATAGGAAAGAGCGAATCCAGCGACACACACTATTCCTGCATGATCAAGAATCCACGCATTCCTAGCAGCCGATTTACCTGATCGCTGGTATGCCACTGATTACCCCTGTGGTGCCCAGCGCTTGGCTGCTGCTTGGGTGAACCCCGCGCCCGTTTGAAATATCATCATTGCTTCGAGGCCATGCCCCATTATAAGTGATATCCAGCGATTTGCCCTGAATCGGATTGAAGTGAGTCACATGAAGCCTGCGGCTACCGTTTGATTAATCGACGCGCCATAAGAAGTGCGTATCCAGCCAAAGTAAGAAGTGTGATAGCTCCGAAAGCAAAAACCACCGATAGCCAGCGCATCCTTTCGATTTGGGCTTGAATCCCTTCAAAGTCACGATGCATTGTGAAAACAAAAAACAGCGCTACAGCGCATATTCCGTAGATAAACGCCATCAGGGTAACAAGAAGTCGACCCGTAAGCCGGAGGTATTTGATTGCACGCCTGGCCACACCCCCAGTATAAGGGCTGTTTGAGGGACCCATCCTCTTCAGGAGAACTCAATCGTATAATGACTGGGTGAAGATCGAATGGACTCCACAGGCGCGGCGTTACCATCGAGTAGCAGCAATTGTGGTTAGCTTGGCGACCGTTGGCTCACTTGCTTTGAATTACATCTACACAAGGAGTCTGAAGATTGCCGCAAGCGGCAACACTGAGGCATTCGGCAAAGTCGTGGACGGGGAGTCACATCGCCTCAACTTTATTGCCCTCGCGTTCATCGGTTGCAGCTTGGCCACTTTTTTATTCGCGGTCAGAAAAAAACGCGGTTAAACACTTCGGCGTGCAAGCAAACGTCCGTTTCATTGGACACGCCGCCAACTAAGTAGTGGCTCGAAAGAGCGTGCGGGTTCGACTCCCGCCCCGGGCACGAACGCGGTGACTCCTTTGCCTGCGAATGCCCCCCGCCGCGATAAATTAAACTCGCCGGAACGGCGAGCCAGCCCCAACGTCGCCGATTTCGATTACGGCATGCCGACCGGCACTTTCGAATATCAGTTGGGTCTGTTTCGAGCAGGTAACTCTACCAATGTGAATCTTGAGTCTAACGGCGGAATATCGGTATGACAAAATGGATGCCTAAAGCAAACAATAAATGGTTACTAGCCCTACGTTGCGCAACGCTTCGCTCCTGGTTGATCGACCCATTCGCCCATTTGAAATTAGATTGCGACTACGTTTTGAATCTGTTCATCATTCCCTGCATCATGCGAGCTATGGCATCAAAGAGCGCGGTGGCAATGATTAAGCCGACAAAGATGCCTAGCGGATTTCGGGTCAAGTAGCCAACAAGAATTGCGACGCAGACAATCTCAGTCCACGTAAGAGCTGTAACCAGTCGCCCTGGTTTTGCGGTATTTGTCAGCTTCACACCCTTAGTATAAGGGCTGTTTGTTGGAGCCATCCCCCGTTGAAAGTACTCAATCGTATAATGGACTGGGTGAAGATCGAATGGACTCCACAGGCGCGACATTACCACCGAGTAGCAACAATCGTGGTTGCGTTGACGATCTCTGCCTCGGCTGCTTTGGATCTCATCTACACGAGGAGCCTTAAGATCGCCGCAAAGGGCAACAATGAAGCATTCCGCAAGATCGTCGAGGCGGACTCCCATCGCGTCAACTTTATTGGCATCGCGTCCATCGGTTGCCTCTTTGCCCCTTTTTTATTCGCGGTCAGGAAAACGCGGTTAGACGCACCGGCACGAAAGCAAACTTCCGTTTCGTTGGACACGCTGCCAACATAGTAGTTGCTCGAAAGAGCATTCGAGTTCAATTCTCGCCCCAGGCGCCAGAAGGCGTCACGGAGTAACCGTGAGCGTTACAGTCTTGTTCACACCGGAAAGGTTCGATGTGATGGTGGCGGTACTCGTCGCCTTCACAGCCTTTGTTTTGACTGTGAACGTGGCCGAGGTTTTGCCGCCCGGGATCTTGAACGATGCCGGGACACTGGCGGACGACGCACTACTTTTCAGAGCGATCATGATGCCGGCAGCGGGCGCCACGGAACTGATGGTCACCGTTGCCGTTGATGACTTGCCCCCTTTCACGGAAGATGGGCTAAGGCTGATCGACACCAAAGTTGGCGGGCTAATCGTGAGCGTCGCCGACTGTGAACTGCCGTTGAGGCTCGCAAGGATCGTCGCCGGCTCTTGACTCGATACCGCATCGGTCTTGATCTTAAACGTCGCGGTGAGTTCACCGGCTTTGACAGTTAACGATGCCGGCAAGCTTGCTGCTTTCGAGTTGCTGTGCAGTTTCACTACGCTGCCGCCTTTTTCCGCCGGACCTGTCAGTGTTACGACACCGACCGAGGAAGCGCCGCCGGCCACAGCCGACGGGCTAAGCGCTAATGAAGCGACGCTCGGAAGGGCGATCGTAAGGCTTGTTTCCTTCGAAACGCCTCCACTCGTCGCGGTGATCTTCGCGACTTGCTGTTTCGAGACGACAACCGTATGCGCCGTGACGTTCGCGGAATTGTGGCCGGATGGGATCGTCATCATCGCAGGGACGGTGGCCGTAGAGTTGCTGCTGGACAAAGAAACCGTCATACCGGCGGGGCCGGCGACGCCATTTAGGCCAACCGTTACCGTCGAGGAATCGCCTCCAGCGACCGTTCCCGGACTAACGCCAATTGATGCTAGCGATGCCGGACCGATAGTAAGACCGGCAGTTTTGGACAGTCCGCTCAACGTGGCGGTGATGATCACGGACGTGGAGGCGCTGACCCCAGACGTGCCAACCGTGAATGTGACACTGCTTTTGCCTCCGGAAACCGTCACCGATGCAGGGACCGATGCGGCCGGATTGTTGCTGGAAAGTGTCACTGTCGAACCAGTAAATCCAGCGGGTCCATTAAGTGTCACCGTGGCAGTTGAGTTGGCGCCCCCGACCACCGCCGTCGGGTTCAAAGTCACCGATGCCAACGACGCTGGAATCACGCTTAGCGGCGCCGACTGCCAGCCGCCGCCGGTTTCTGCGATGAGCACGCCATTCGATTGGACGCTTACTGCGGTGGTCGGCACTGGAAAACTTGCAGATGTCGAACCGGCTGAAAAGGCAATCGTTCCCGAACCGCCCACACCCTCGCCTCTCGGTATGATGTTCACATAAGCTCCACGGGCAGGCGCGGGAGTCGCCAAGGTGATGGTGCCAACGGCGGACGTTCCGCCGACGACTGATGCCGGAGACACAACGAAGCTTTCCACCAGGGGCCCTGTGGAAAGACTCCAGACGGTGCCCGCGCCATTTGAGCCGCCCCCACCGGTCACGCCATAGAAGTGGCCGGCATTGTCGAACGTGACCGCATAAGGGCCGGCGGCTGCATTGTTGCTGCCGAAATCTTGCAGGTGACCGTACGCTCCTGAAGAGCCCAATTCCCACAGGGTTCCACCCCCATCGCTGTAGTTCTGCCCGCCGCCTGTCGTTGTTCCGTAAAGCGTGCCTCCGATTTCGAACCCGACTCCCGCTTGCGGGCGAATGCCGTCACGCAGGGGTTCGTTGGAAAATGGAGGAACGATAAAGTTGTTTATGTCGAAGTCGTGAAGGTCCAGGTACGTTCCCGAGGCTGTGAGTTCCCATACCATCCCGTCGCCGGCCGGACCGCCGTTTGACGCAGTGCCGTAGAAATTGCCGAATCCATCGAGAGTGACTCCCGCGAAAAGGGGGTTCGCCCCGTCAGGACCGCTCGTTCCACTTGCATTGATGATGGTTCCGCCAAAGTCGTGAAGGTCCAGGTAAGTCCCCGAGGAAGTAAGCTCCCACACCATGCCGTTAGCGTTTGCGCCGCCGGAAGAGGTGGTGCCGAACACGTCATTGAGCGTGTCGAAGCTGACATTCGCCACGGGATTATTTCCATCCGGCCCGGTTGCCCCTCCTGCGACCATAATCGTCCCGCCGAAGTCATGTAGGTCCAGGTACGTTCCGGAGGGTTTGATCTCCCATATCATGCCTCCGCTATTTGGGCCGCCCATCGTGGCCGCTCCGTAAAGGTCGCCGGCGCCGTCGAGGGCGATGCCCCATGGAGCTTGCCCGTCCGCGCCTTTCGCTCCACTGGCGTTCGTTACGGTCCCACCGAAATCGTGGAGGTCTCGGTAGATACCGGAGGCAGTGAGCTTCCACACGATGCCTGCGCTATTCGGGCCGCCTTGATAAGTGACACCATATAAGTTGCCGGAACTATCGATCGTAACGCCCGATCTGGGGTTTGTACCGTCTGGGCCGCTGGTCCCGTCCGCGTTAGTGATCGTTCCGCCGAAGTCGTGAAGGTCCAAATAGGTTCCAGAGGAAGTCACCTCCCAAACCATGCCTGCATGAACGTTCGATCCAGAATTCGCGCCGCCGTTAGTGGTCGTGCCGTAAATGTTGCCGGCGGCGTCGACGGTCACACCCCCTTGGGGGTATCCGCCGTCTGGGCCGCTGTTCCCATTGGTGTAGGTGATCGTCCCTCCGAAGTCGTGGAGGTCTTTGTATTGCGCAAATCCGGAAACGGATAACGCGACTGACGCTACAACGAGTAGTGTACGCACTTTGTTCAGGAGAACTACCTCACAACAACTCTTCCCACCATAGCAAACCAGCACGCACTCATGGAGCGCCGCGCCCTAAAATGGTTCCTTTTCCGCTGTTCTTAGGGCGGCGCGTTGTCTTTCTTGTCCTTTATCTCTGCTTCATTTCTCTGGCCAATAAGGTCTGAAGCTCTTTGGCCTCGCCGGCCGGATCGGCTTTCTCGACATCGCCGACCTTACCGGTCTGGGCGTTTATCTCGACCTCGGTGACGGAGCCGTGACCTGCGGTCAGCACTGCGTACTGCCAGTGACCGTCCTCGAACTCGAACGTGGCTTGAACAGGTCGCTGATGGGTTTTCGCGCGTGCCGTTGCCATCGCTTCCCAGGGAGTGACTTTGCCGGACGGGACAGTTTTCTGACTGGCAACACGACTTCCTCCTGCAGCAAGGGCCGTATTTGAACATAGCGCTCCCCCGATGAATACACCTAGAACCAAGGCGCCGATGGTAACGAAAGTAGATCGTTTCATAACTCTCCTCTTGTGGATGGATCACCGTCCCTCCACGACCTTAACCTAATCCTAATACATGGGACGTAAAAGAGACGCATCGTGAAGTTCTCATGGTTTCTTGCAGCGACGTCTCTGGCGTTGCCCTTACTTTCCAGCGCATCCGCCGACTCCTGGAAATTCATCGTTACCGGCGACGATCGAGCGGGAAGCAACAGGCCCGAAGATCATAACGGAGTGAACACGGTGATCATGGCCGAGATGGCGAAAGCCATGGTCGCAGAAAAACCCAAGTTTGTGCTGTTCTCCGGCGACCTTGTTGCCGGACCCAAGACGGACGCCGAGATGGAGTCCCAGCTAAGCACATGGCTGGACCTGATGAAGCCAGTTTATGACGCGGGAATTAAGGTTTACAACATCCGGGGCAATCACGAAATGCACGTTCCCCACCCCGAGGCCGTGTGGAGGAAGATGTTTGTGGGACCGTACGCAATGCCGAATAACGGACCGAAGGGTGAAGAGGCCATGAGCTTCACGGTCAACTATAAGAATGTGCTGATTGTTGGCTTGGATGAGTTTCAGACCGAACAGCTACACGTCAATCAGGCCTGGCTGAACGATGTGATGAAGAATAAGAAGCAGCAGCACATCTTCGTTTACTCCCATAAAATGGCGTTCAGAAGCGGCCACCACGACGATGGCCTGGAAATCGATCCGGCATCACGGGATGCCCTGGTCAAGAGCCTTATCGCAGCCGGCTCACGGACGGCTTTCTTCGGGCACGATCATCTTTACGATCACCTGGCAGTGACCGCGCCGGGAGACCCGCCGAGCAAGACGTTCCACCAATTCGTCATCGGCACCGCGGGGGCGCCCCTGGTTCACGGCACTAACGATCCTGGCAACAACAGCATTTGGAAAGTGGAGAAGTTCAAACACATCGAAGATAAGTACGGCTACGCGGTCGTTGAGATCGACGGCCCCAAGGTTACGATTACCTTCAAGGCCCGGACATCACCAAGCGTTTACGAGCCTGCCGATACCTTCTCATACACGGTGAACTAGACCCCAAGCGGCTTACAAGGTCCAGAGCTGGGCCCGGCGCCACGGAGACGCCGACGACGGGGGCCGTTGGTGATTGGAGCGATGGCGATACCAATTCACGGAGAAACCGTTTCGGTTGGTTTTGAGGCTTTGAAGAGCCAGAAGTCGTTGTGGCGGGCTTGGTTGAAGTTGAACAGCTTGGCGTGGCCGTCGACGAACAGGTAGTTTTGGCCGGCGGTGTGGAAGAACTGCGGCTGATAGGCGTAGTCGTATTTGGGTAGGTCCGGGCAGGGGAGTTGGTCTGACGGAGCAGAGGAGGGGTACGTTCTGCCGGCAAGCTCGGCGGCGTCGCACTCGGTGAAGCCGGAACCTTCATACTCCCCAAGCCAGGAGTCTGTGAAATGCTGCAGGCTAAAGAACACCTCGGCTAAGGCGAATGTGTCGGCCGGTGAATCGAACTGGGTCGTCGTGCGTCCGATGGCCTGCGCCGACTTCTCGCCGATCGTGATGCCGGTATTCGCGTCCGTGGCACTCGAGCCGCCTTGTACCGTAAAGATGTTGCCGACGACGGCGTACGATCGCTTCTCCTCTTTATCCCAATAGCTGCCGTCCCACCAGAGTGACAGCGGCTGGTCGATCCACGTCTTCGGCGCGCTTGGACAGTAGAAGACGGCGTCGCTCTTCACATAAGGCGAAACCATGGTGTCGAACGGGCGAAACGAGTTGCCGCCGCCATTTATGGGCGGTTGTACCGGCGCAAGCGCAGGAAAAGTGTCATCGAAGTCGCCGGCATATAGAAATGTGGCCAATCCGACTTGGCGGATCTGGCTGAGACACTGCGACTGCTTTGCCGCAGCCTTGGTCTGCGCGAATACTGGAAACAGGATTGCAGCGAGCACGGCGATGATCGCGATGACGACGAGCAACTCGATAAGCGTAAATGCGGCTCTTTGAAGCGCCATGCTACGACCTCCGCTGAAAATCCGTTGGGCGTATTATCCTACGAGATCAGCGTACACGGCATCCGCCCGGTACCACGGTTATTGGATAAAGGCACGAAAGGCCGATTGGCTTACCGGGGTCTCTTAAGCCGCGGGGTGTCCTGAATCGACTTCAGAGCGTCCTTAGAGCAGGCAAATCCGTCCCCATCGTTGTCCAGGGTTTTGCCGTCGGGATCCTTCAGCACGTACCGGCGGGTGGCGACTTTGCCGTTATAGTGGCCGCTGACGTCCACAAGTTGGTACCCGCGCGCTTCAATCCGAGAGATGGTCACCGCCCTTGCCTCGTCTTGAGTCCTTCTCGCATGCTTATTACCGCGCGGAAGCAATATGGAAATAAAGTTTGGCAAATTCATTAAAATGTTTCAGCCCGACAATCACTAAATGCCGGGTTCACCAGACCATTCTACGATATCGCACCCCCTTACCGACATTAGGTTAATTGCCGTCATTAAGTGCTACTTTCCTATCTAGCGACTTGGCTACTTTCTGCGCCAAAGCCAAGATCTCCGGCTCAGTTGTTTTAGAGGCGAGCGCGTGATAGCCCGGCTTACTCTTCCAAACGGCAACAGACACGGCGCCGCCCGAAGCCACATAGAATTGATGGGCGCCTGAGTCGACCAAGCGCATGGCATCAAGCACCTTCGAGGTTTCACTGAACGAATAAAGGAGGAACACGGAGTATCCGTGCTCGTACTGCATAACGGCCGCGCGGTGGCCGCCAAAATCGGATTCACCGACCGTGGTGACGTCGACACCCAGGCTCTTCAGGTCAGGAACATCGACCTGATAGCCGAGGTCCTTTGAAATCGAGGAAACATCCGCCGCCGGTTGAACAAAGGAGGACAGGAGTTCGGTCGCGGGCTCGACCATCAGAGTGTTGGGAGACTTTTCGTCGGGAGCGATTTTCAAAAACCAGATCGCGGACGCCAAGATGAGCGTGGAAATCATCGATCCGACCCGGAACCAGGGAAATCCTGCGTGATCAGGCTTAACCTGCGTGCCAATAATCGATAGCTGTTCGTCTGTGAGAGCGTCAAAAGTGTGCGTCATGGTGTGTCTCCACTGACCACACGTTGGGGCATAGCGTGTTGCCTGGCGATAAGATCTTCCTGCGGATTTAGGTCTGGTCCAAGTCACCCTTACTCAGCCCCGCGAAGCTGGTAACGGTTTTACGTGCGAATTGCCGGCGTATCAGGAGGCGTGGCGCACACGGGGCTGCAGATCTCTGGCCGAACGCCAGGTTTCTTCCGGTTGGCGGTCGAGGACAGCCAATGTCGACTCCCTCGCACTTCTCAAGAACACAATTTCTGTAAATTCGGGGTGGATGATTTTTGTGACGCCGCTCGGCTCCGGCGTCGAAGGCTCGACGGCTTCGGGCTGCACGGTGGCCTCTTCCAACTTGGGGTCGCCGTCGACGAGTTCGTCAAGCCATCGCTCGGCCAATGCAATCGCTGCCAATGCCGCCTTGCGGCGAGGAAAATATTCGGCATCGATGGCCCTCAACTCTTCCACTGCTTCCGCGTTCTTCTCAACAATGAATGATCTAGCGTCCATAGGATCAGACTGACAGCACGGGATACGGCACGCAAGTTACGGAAATTGGTGACCCCAAAACTGGGAGCGAATTGGTACGCCTAGGCGCCCGCAACTTTGCCGGCAAGCATATGCCCTACCGCGTGGAAACCCGCCCTCTCCAGGGTCCTGCGCGATGCCACGTTGGTGGGATTGCATCGGGCGCCCGGCTTCTTCCCGTTCTCATAGCAGATCCGCTTGAGTTCCTGTACCAAGAAACTTCCATGCCCTTTTTGGCGGAACTCTGGGGCCGTCTCCATGTAGATGTCACCGTAGGGCGGGTTGTAGTGGCAAAGGTATCCGCCGTTTGCGACGACCGCGCCATCGACTTCGAGGACCCAGTCGCCCTGCGGTTCGCCCTCATTGGTGACGGGATCGCCTTGCCGAAAACGGCGAACTCCGTCGGTGGGACCGGCAAGATGGGTGGTTGCAAAGTCTTGGAACAAGACACTCTCCTCCACGATCTCCGTGCCATTTGCGTTGAGCATTTCGAGCATCAACGGCATGTTCGATTGAGCCTCGATTTCGGTCGCCTTGCTTGCTGCCAGCAACTCTCGAAACATCGGCAGCGCATGGTCTCGCGTGTACGGAAGGGTATAGAACTCAAACAGGCGACCCACGTAGTGCTTGATGAACACCGCGCCGTATGCCGCCATCCGCCCATCGATCGACAATAGGTATGTGTCCCCAAAACCACGCGATAGGCTGGAGTCGTGAACGATCTGGCAGTTCGCTTCGTGCCGGTATAGCTCACGAAAAGGCATAACTTCCTTATATTCGACTTGGCGGATGTCGATCTTCATGACTGGTACTAATGGACGGGATAATCGGTCGCGAGGAGCCTGTCTTTCCATTTCTCCCTGTCGGCATTCAGCGCCTCGATGTAGAGGTCGATTTCCTCATACGCGAACTGACCCATCGGAAGCCTCAATGGCGGTTCCGGGGATTCGGCAGCCTCGATCATCAGTTTCACGGCTCGAACCGGATCGCCGGCCTGGTTACCGTTCATCTTTTCATAGATACCGAACGCGACTTCGTACAGGGCTTCGTATTCCGGCATCCGCTTGGAAGGCCATTTATAGGAGCGACCGGCAAAGTCAGTCCGAAACGGACCCGGCTCAACCGCGATGACCTTGATGCCCCACGGCGCCACCTCGATGGATAGGCTCTCCGACATCCCCTCTAGAGCATGTTTCGTAGCCGCATAAAATCCGCTTCCGCGATAGGCGACCAAGCCCACGATACTGCTGACGTTCAGTATCACGCCGCTGTGCTGGTTTCGCATGGTGGGCAACACCGCCCGAATTGTCTCCAAGGCGCCGAAGACGTTCGTCTCGAAAACGGCTCGGACTTCCTCGATGGGCGTATCCTCGATCATTCCCCCTTGCCCGTAACCGGCGTTGTTGGCAAGCACGTCGATTCTTCCCCACTTCGCAACGGTCTCCTCGACTGCGGCGCGCGTCTGTTCCGGCTTGGTCACGTCCACCTGCGGCGTGATTAGCGAATCGGGGTATTGCCCACGCAGGTTCTCAAGCAGTTCCGGCTTTCGAAGCGTGCCGCACACTTTGTAGCCCATCGCCAGAAGCTGCTCGACGAGGCAGAGACCAAAGCCGGTCGATGAGCCGGTTATGAACCATACGGTTTCAGAAGTTGAACGTGACACAGCCCCTTTTTACCCGTCAAGTCAAGTGAATTCTAACAACGAATCGCCGTGGTTGAAGCACTACCATATATAAGGTTGTCAGAAGCAGGAATTCAAAGATGATAAAACTTGCAGGCTTAGTTCTTTTTGCGTTCGGTAGCACGGCCGGTGTCGGCGGCACACTGACGCATCGAGGTAACCCAACGGGACAGGCAGAAGATCCTCCGCTCAAGGTTGTGGCTTGGGATCCGCCTGCGACATCGATCGATGTCGGTTACGTAAGGATGGCGAAGGCTCTTTTGGGGAACGGGTTGGCCGATCCTCGCCGAGGAGTCTTCAGCAAGGTTATGGTATCGCTCGGAGATGGCGCCGGATCCGGACCGCATCCGATGGAGGGGTTCGGTTGGGTTCTGCCCGGCGGGAGGCGAGCGGTGCTGCTGGATGGATTGGAATGCGCTATCACATCGGTCGTCGCACCCTTGGCCATTGATTCAATCTTCTCGCCAAAGGGCGACTCAAAGCCAATCCCCGTTTCTCCCCTGGCGGTGAATGGCTGGACCGAAGCGGAGCCCGCATTGCTTCTCCTGGCCGGGCGGGCGGATTTGGCGGAAAGGGCTTTTCACGGAAGAGCTTCCAACGGGATGGAGCAGCCGGCGTATCTGCTCGCAGAAGCCCTTCGGTCTCGTTACACCATGCAAGTCGCCGAATCGCTGATCGACCACACGGACACCGAGGGAGCGAATTGGGCTCGACTGCTTCTGACATCTTTATTGGTAGAAGCCCAACAAGGCGCCAAGCCGAGTCATCCGGAACTCACACGGATAACGCCCGATTTGGACATGAGCAGAGGCCTCTACCGCGATATGGTTGGAAGGGTCGAGCACCCCAAGCCGGTAAAAATCGACTTGGATGCAGTGCGTAAGCTCGACACCAAGAGGCGCATCGCGTTCTACCTAGACAACCTCGATGAGATCGCGGGGAGACAGTACAGCCAGCCCGGTGACATCGACTTCAACATGGACCCACTGTTCAAGGCCATCCTCGACGAGGGCCAGGCCATGATCCCCGGGCTCATTGAGGCTCTGCAGAACGACACTCGCTATACCCGATCGATTTCTTTCTTCCGCGAATTCTTCGCCCAACGCAAGATTCACTCGGTCAGAAATGCCGTTCGCGAGTTGATCAGTCAGATATGGCCCTCTTCGTTCCGGTGGATGAACGGAGACGCCGTTTCGACGGCGATAGCGCTCAGAACAGCGTGGAATTCTCAGGCAAGATTTTCAGAGCCGGAACGCTGGGCCGATGTTTTAGCGGATGACAAAGCGGATCCAAGCAGTTGGTTGCGCGCCAGTTTCTACTTGGTGAGTCCCCTGGACGAGGTGAGGCACGGAGGCTGGGTCCAACTGTCGCGAGAACCTAATTCCCCGATGAAAGGTGAGGCGCTTCGCGCCTCGCGCGGCGCGGAGATTGCCAACTTGATGGATAAGCGTGCGGTTCAACTGGTCGATACTCCCATTCGAAGCACGCTTGAGATGAATACGCGAGCCATGGGGCTCGACATCGGCCATTGTTTGGCCAAATGGGCGCCCCGGTCTCATGTTCAAACCCTTGCCGCGCTAGCCCATCGTGTGCTTGCGGACGTCGGCTCGTATGGGGACTATTTTGAGACAATTTATGGGCGCGCATTCGGGGACCTGACGACTGACCGTGTTCTTCAGGGCGACCGCACAGCGCTTTCGGATTATGCGGAGGCATCAAAGTACTTTAAGATGAACAACTGGGTCGATATCGGCTTATATAGGATGTTCTGGTCGTTTCCTCAAGACCTAGAAGTCCAAAAGCTCGCTGTCGAGGCTTTAAGGCCCGAGGAGCAGAGTCTGATTTCGCCGGATCCGGCTAAGCCGCAGCAAGCAATGTTCTATTTCATGGGAAATGCGCTGCATTCCCCGATGCTTACGGTCCCTACGTTTCGGAAAATACTGTCGGAGGGAATCCAGAACGAAGCTGTTGCCGGCATGGCATGGTCGGAACCTGAGAGCAACTATGAGGGACTAAGGTTCAAATTCGACGGTGGGGCAAACGGAAGCGTCGGCCCCAGCACGGTTCCATCCGGCCAGCCATCCGGAAAGCAGGTCCAAGTCACGGTAGGCGATTACTTGGCGCAAGTCGCAGAGGGCATAGCGGGCGCGCCGGCCTACTGCCTGATTTGGGAGCCGTCCAAGCGGAAGACAGCCAAGCAGGAGTTGGTGAAGTGGCTGCTGACGGACAAACACGATTGGTTGGTTGCGGCAAAGGCGTCGCCGTTCTACCGGGACACGTATTGACCGGGTAGAACAGGGCCATGCCTCCATTCGATCGCTATAACGACGGGAGCTTGAATGCGCCTCGGCTGCAGATTCAGCACTCGCTCTGGTCACTAATCGGCTTACCGATGAACGGCGATGTCGAATGGACCATTCCCGAGAAGCTGCAACGCGTGAAGGCAGCCGGGTTCGAAGGCGTCGAGTGCTGGCTAAACGACCAGGACGAGGCAGAACGGCGGGCGGCTTTAGATAAGGAGGGGCTTCGACTCACGTTGGGCCACCATCCGCACACTTTGGACGATGTCAAAGCGACGGTTGCCCGAGCCAAGCGGCTCAATGCCGACTTCGTATTCGCTCAGCCGCTGAATCCGTTCTATCCGATCAAGGATGCGGCGGTGTTTCTTCGCGAGGCTCGAAAGATCGCCCACGAAGAAGGGCTGGCTCTCTTTGTCGAGACCCACCGCAACAACGTACCTGAGAGCCTAAACCAAGCCCTTCAGCTTATCGAGGAGATACCGGAAGTGCGCTTTACCGGGGACTTCTCGCACTTTGTGGTGGTTAGTGAATTCTACGGGTTGGAGTACGAGCGGGCGATCGAACGGATGATGCCGGTGCTGTGTCGAACCTCCCATCTTCACGGGCGCATATCCAATGGCGAAGCGGTTCAGGTAGACGTAGGCGACGGTTCGGGAGCGACTGCACAGTTCTTTGTCCAGATATGGACTGCCGTGATGCGGGAGTGGCGAAAAGACGCGGGACCTGGCGATGTGTTTCCATTTGCAAGCGAGTTGGGGCCGCCAAGATACGCGATTACTTTGCCGGATGGCAAAGAGTTCAGCGACCGGTGGGAGCAGAGCCTGGTCATGAAACGCCTTGCTGAGCGGGCCTGGCACCAATCGGCGCAATCCTGAGGGATATGAAGGATCGAACCTTTGTTACCGGCTTCGGCGCGTTCCAGGACATTGCCGTGAATCCGTCCTCAAAGTTGGCGGAGACTTGCGGCCGTCCGTTTCGGAATCTTGAGGTCGCCTTTCAAGCGGTAGATGATTTCGTACAGGAGCTATCACCAGCTACCTTTGACCGACTCCTGATGCTCGGAGTGGCGTCAAGCCGTGACCGGTTGACACCCGAACTGTTTGCCCGCAACATGCTTGGCCCCAGTAAAGACGTACGAGGATATGCGCGAGAGGGGTTTATTGTGCCGGAGGCGCCGCTTCTGCTCGAGTCGACTCTATGGACGCCGCAAATCTTGTCGGAGATCGTCGCCTATGATCCGCACACGAAGATCAGCATGGATGCCGGCGAATACCTTTGCAACTACATCAGCTATCGAGCGCTACAGAGGTTTCCGGACAAGCAGGTCGGGTTTCTTCACGTGCCGTCCGAATCACACTTGCCGTTGGCTGAACAGTCAGCGACTCTGGAACGCATCCTTTCGGTTATCGAGCGGTAATACGGCGATCGGGAACATTAAACGGCTTGCTTGGGCCAAACCCACTAAAGAGGTTCGACTCTATGCAAACCGCCGCTCTACATCACGAAATGGTTCAGACAGTTCCAGCCGGCCAGCTTCACCCTGCTCAGCACCTGGAGGGTCACAGCGTCAAGGATGCGATGGTGTTCGCCACACGATTCTCGCTCGCGTGCTTCATTCCATTCGGCTTCCTGGTCGGTCTCGACCGCTCCGCCACCTACGGTAGCGGTGTCTCGGGGATGATTTGGCCGATGATTCTTGCGGTGAGTCTCGGCGTGGGGGTAGGAATTCTAGTTGGGTTCGTCATGGGCGCGATTCAGCACGCAAGCGACCCCAGTTCCGAGGTCAAGCCTGTCGAGGTGCCGACTCCGGAAATGTCCCAAACACGCGATCTTCGTTTGACACCGCATGGGCGGCTCTAGAGGTACTTTCGCGCGTTCTCGATCGATCTTGGGATCGCCGTAAACGGATCCTCGGCGCCTTCGTATTCGACGCTTAGCCATCCGTTAAAGCCGGCATACTTGAGCTCTTGGATGCATTGGCCAAGAGCGACCATTCCCTCGCCGACGGCGGTTCCCAGGAACTTCTGTCCATCGAGCGCGGTGTAGGCCCAGCCTTCGTGGTCAACGGGCGCGGCGATGAAGTCCTTGAAGTGAACCATGTTCGCAACAGGCGCGACCTGCCGAATGGCTTCGTGGCTGGGTTGATTGACGAGCAAGAAGTTTCCGGTATCAGGGTTGGCGCCGAGCACATCGGTTCCGCTCATTGCCCTAACATCGTCGATGATGCCCCGGACTTGGTCGCCGCGGCCGGCCAGCGTCCCATGGTTTTCCAGCGCAAGCTTGAGGCCTTTGGAGTGAGCATATTTTGAACCCTCGCTCAAACCCTCGACGATCCAACCCCTGGCTTGATCGTAGGTAATCCCCTCCGCAACATCTCCGGCAAAGACGCGGACGACCTTTGCCCCGTACGCCAGTGCCTCATCCACACCGAACACAATTCGCGCCAACTGCCTTTGCCGTTCCTCGGGGTCGATTTTAGCGAAATTGTTGCCAACCGAAAAAATCGGACAGGGCAAACCTGTCTCGGCCAGTGCCTCCAGAGCCGCTTCGCGATCGCGATCGATGTCTTTGTAGAAGTACTCCAGAAGTTCGACCCCTTCGGCACCCGCCTTCTTCGCCTCACGAATAAATCCCGGAATGTCGAGCAGCCCCTTCTGGACGGACTGAGCGTAACTGTACATGCTCACGCCGATATGCATAAGATCACTTGAGATTTAGAAACCCGATAAGAGGGGTATAGAAGAACACCGCCGCGAAGATTCCTGCTGCGCACACGGCGCACACTCCGGTAACGGCCGCCGAGGGCTTTTGTATGGCTTGCTCGGCTTGATCCGAGTCCGATACGAAGGCGGCTCGAGCGATCGCCATGTAGTAGTAGATGCTGATAATCGAGTTCACGGCCAAGACAATCGCAAGCGGCGTCAGCCCCGCCCGCAACGCATCGAAGAAGATCAAAAACTTACCGACAAAACCGGCCGTCGGCGGGATCCCGATCAGCGAGGCCATAAATATAACGAGCGCTACTGCAGCGAAGGGCGACCTGCGCCACAAGCCGTTAAGGTCTTCCAGGCGCGTGCTCTCCCGGCGGTTTCTGGCCATGAGCGTGACGACGGCAAAGACTCCCACCGTCATCAGCGTGTAACTCAGCAGGAAGTAGGTGACGGCGCCAAATCCCAGGTTGGGCTGCTTTCCATAGGCGATGATGGCAACCAGCACATATCCTGCATTGGCGATGGAACTATAGCCAAGAATCCGCTTGACATCTTTCTGCACCAGTGCCGCGAAGTTCCCCACGAACATGGTCAAGATGGCGATCGCGCTGAGCGCGGGAACCCAGATATCTTGAAGCGCGGTAAATGCGCCCATAACCCGAAGCAACGCGGCAAACGCGGCGATCTTGGAGCTTGATGCCATAAAGGCGGCCACGTTGGTTGGCGCGCCTTGGTACACGTCGGGAGTCCATTGATGAAACGGCGCCAAGCTGGTTTTGAAGCCAAGCCCGATCAGCATAAGCGCCAAACCGAATATAAGCAGCGCGCGAGACGATTCATGGTGCAGCCAAACGCCACTCACAACCGAAAGGTCGAGTCCTCCTGTGGCGCCGTATACGAACGCGATACCGTAAAGCAGAAAACCGCTGGCAAACGCCCCGAGCAAGAAGTATTTGAGCGCAGATTCCTCCGATTTCTCTTCGGTTCTGCTCATCCCCGCCATGACGTAGAGGGATATAGACAGAATCTCCAGTCCGAGAAACACCATCAAAAGGTTGGTGGTTGCGGCCATGATCATCGCCCCAACCGTGGACCAGAGCACAAGCGGATAGAATTCGCCGAACGGAATCCTCTTTTGACGCAAATACTCTTCGCTGAAGACAATGGTTAGACCGGTGGCCAGCAACAGCAAAAGGTGAATGGACGAACCAAAGGTATCGCGAGAAAAGAGGTCGCCCGCGGTTTGGTAGTTCGGCTGCTGCAGGAGAAATACCGACGAAAGCGCCGCTAACGCCAACCCACCCAAGCTGATGCCGACAATCAAATTGTTGTTATGTTTGGGCCTCAACATTTCGGCGATGAGAGCCAAGACGCCGGTCAGCGCAACGATCGCGATCGGCATAACCGCCGTCCAATCGATCTGCGGAATGGCAAAGTGGAAAGCCTTATCCAATGTTGGGTTGCTCCAAATTCTCTAGGTAGTTCTCATGTCCGATCAGAAGTGTGATCTCACTGGAGGGATCCGAAGACGCGACCGCGCCCGATCTAGAAGTTCTCACGTCATCCGCGGTGATCCGCGTCAATTCGCAGTCCCAGGCAAACACATGAGCCGGCAAGTCGCTTACAAAATCGAAATACAGCTCTTCCTGACCGGCCACAAACAACACGTTGAGGGTCGCAGCCGACGCTTCGCCGAGCAACTCACGATCCCTCTCCAAATAGTGGCCACCATATTGCATGGGTGAGCAATGCTTGGGGCACGCTCCGTGGAGACGGTAGAAGATGCCGTCGGCCCCATTTCTCAAACCAACTGAAATGTGCTCTCGAACTTCGTCGACCAACCCGTCCAAGAGGTTGCCACCCACTGTAGGATCGTCCTTCAACGCCTTGTTCAGGTCGATACCTTTCTTCAGGGCCAATCCGAAGGGATTGGATACGTCGACGAGCACGGTTGGGCCCTCCACCGAGCTTCGGAAACCGCTTCCGGTTTCAATCACGACCGCGTCAGCCTCTGCCTCAGCCATCCAGGCCAAGGTCGGCTTTCGGTCAACCTCGCCCATCCTGCCCGCCGCCAGGAATCGCTCGCGCGATGTCACCGGCCACCCGCTCCCGGCGGCCGGCCGCCTGGCCCGGGATGCGCAATCAGCCTCTTTGTTCCCGGCGTCAATAAGTGTGATGGAGTTTGCGCGGCCATCGACAGCTTCCTTCGAAAGAATGGGAGCGGCGTCTCGGGATTATCCCAGGAGGGTCGCCGTCCGACACCATTGGTCGCCATAAGGATCGTGGCGTCGACACTTACCTTCATCGGCTTGAGAAACGTATTCGGAAACAATCCGCCCCAGAATACGAAAACGACCAAGATTCCGGCCAACGCGATCTCAGGCTTGGTCAGGTCTGCCAGCTTCGCATTTTCCGGATCGGTAATCTCGCCGTAGAACAGTCGCTGAAACATGTAAAGCAGGTAAGCGGCAGCCAGAACGGCGCCAAACGCGCCCACCACCACAAGTCCAATGCTGAACTGATTGGCATAAGCCGATTGGAATGCGCCAAGCAGAATCAGGAACTCCCCGACAAACCCATTGGTGCCCGGCAACCCGACGCTTGAAAGCATGGCGATCAAGAACAGGGCGGCGAAGATTGGCATTGTCGCCTTGAGTCCGCCGTAATCCTTCAGCATCGTGGAACCCTTGCGTTGACCAAGGTAGCCGATAAGCAAAAACAGCAGCGCCGCACTGATTCCATGGTTTAGCTGTTGAAAAACTCCGCCGATGACTCCGATGGAACTTAGGGAGAAGATGCCCAAGAGCACAAACCCCATGTGGGACAAGGATGAATAGGCCATCAGCCGGCGCATGTCCGGCTGCACCACCGCCACCGCAGCGCCATATACAATGCCGAATACGGCCAGACAGACGAGGATGGGGATCTGTGCGGGCAAGATGTCCGGAAAGAGAGGAAGACAGAATCTGAGGAACCCAAACGTCCCCATTTTCACCATCACGCTCGACAAGATCACACCGACGATCGGCGACTCGGCGTACGTGTCCGGCATCCAAGTATGGAAAGGAAAACCGGGCGACTTGACCAGGAACGCAATCGCGAAAGACCAGAAAACGAACGGTTCCGCAGCAATCGCACTGGTCCAGAGTTTGCCCTGGGCGACCTGGCCTTGGATTCGAACGATATCGAAGCTCATCGTGCCTGTGGCTTGGAAATGCAGGTAGCCAAGACTGATGATGCCGATGAGCATAAAGATCGAACCGGCAAAGGTGTAGATCAGGAATTTGTTCGCCGCGTGCGCACGATTCTTGCCGCCCCAAATGTTGATGAGCAGCCACATCGGAATGAGCGTCAACTCAAAGAACACGAAGAACAAAACCAAATCCAGGGATAGAAACGAGCCAAGCATGGCCGTCTCAAGGATCAGCACGCAGGCCATAAACGCCCTGAGGCGAGATTCAACCCTAAGGCTGCAGGCGACGGCGACGACGCTGAGAAGCGTTGTCAGCAGCACCAGCCACAAGGATATGCCGTCCAAACCGATTCGGTAGCCGATTCCCAGCGATTGAATCCAGTTGTTGCGCTCAACGAGTTGAAAACCGTACGTCTCCGGGTCGAATTTGAACAGGAGTCCGAGGCTCACCACAAAAGTTAGAATCGTGGTGAGCAGCGCTACCTGCTGGATGGTCTTCGTCTTCCGCTCAGGAAGCGCAAGCAGCCCAAGCGCGCCAAGCATGGGAAGGAAGATGATGGCGGAAAGCACAAACATTATCGAACTCCTCGCTGAAACACGATTGCGAAGAATCCTATCAAGCCTACAAGACCCAAAAGCATCATCAGCGCATAGAGCCGTATGTAGCCGGTTTGCCACCGCCTCATCAACTCCCCAAGGCCGCCGGAAACTTTGCCAAAGCCTTCGACGATGCCGTCGATCAGGGCGACGTCTACCCACTTCCAAAGTCCACGGGCAATATCGCCGCCGCCATCCACCGCGGCGACCGTCACGGCATTATCGAAGCCAAACTGGTCACGCTCAGCACGACGCAGCCCTAGCCACTGAGACTCATCGAACCCTTGGTTCTTGGGCAGGCCCTTTAGGTAGAAGACCAAACCAAGTGCGATTCCGCCCAAAGCGGCGATCATCGAATACATTGCAAGCGGAATTCCCGTAGGCTCGGTCGAGACCTCACCCAAGACCGGCAGTCCGCTTGGATACAGCCAGTGCTCAAAAGCGCCGCCATTCGCAAGAAAGTACCCGCCGCCGATGGACAAGAGGGCGAGCACGACAAGTGGCAGCCACATGCTAATCGGCACTTCATGCGGCGTGTGGTTCTCGTCCAACGCGTGGTGTGTATCGCTATCCTCGGCATGGTCTTCTGCGTGGTGCTCCTCGGTATGAGCCGGAATCGCTCGCCAGCGCTCTTCGGAGCCGAGGAAGGTTAAGCACGTCAGGCGCGTCATATAAATCGACGTCAGCAGTGCAACTCCGAGGCCGACCCAACCCGAGATCTGGCCGAGTTGCACGCCATTGATTTGCGCGTGCGTGTTGGCCAAAGCGCCACCCAGGATCGCCTCCTTGCTGTAAAACCCAGCGAAGCCGAATACTCCCGGTATGCCGACGGCACAGATCGCCAGAGTTCCAACCACCATGGTCCAGAACGTGATCGGCAGGTATTTGCGGAGGTTGCCGTAGTTGCGCATGTCCTGGTTGTGGGCCATCGCGTGAATCACGGCGCCGGCGCCCAAGAATAGAAGAGCCTTGAAAAACGCGTGGGTGGTGACGTGAAACATGCCTGCC
>Ga0206814_10089_pt1 | contig 20601 bp, 29 predicted proteins | sample Alteio_BWOrgCont_90_FD_152850 | JGI IMG/M metagenome (GOLD analysis project Ga0206814, IMG submission 152850) | Enriched cells from forest soil in Barre Woods Harvard Forest LTER site, Petersham, Massachusetts, United States -... | ecosystem: Environmental > Terrestrial > Soil > Temperate forest >...
CACAAACGCCGCACGATGACAAAAAGAATCGCGGCCACACCGCAAATGGCGGCGAGCGTCATACACCCGAGAAAAACCGGTGATAGCGGGATCGCGTGATAAACAATTTTGTCATATCCCCCGACCAGAAAATATGAATTCGCCGTGGTCCAGAAAAAGATCCAGCAGATAAGCGCGTTGTAACGAAAAATCTGTTTTTCAAAGTTTTCCAGGTATCGTTTCTTATAAATGGAGTCGATAATCAGAATGCCGTAGGCCTGTTTCGTGTAATGAAGAACGACCAGAAATACGAGAAGATTTCCGACATAACCGAGCATCCGTGGATCGGGCCGCGTCATCGCAAAGAGAATGAAGACGGTCAGCGCCGCAGGGAACAGAACACCCGCGAACAAATAGCGCAAACGAAACGTGCGGCTCAATTCCCGGTGAAAGGCCTTGCGGCGAAATCCACGATAGTAAATCTGGTATGTGCTCAAGAAATGCGGCGCGTTTATAAAATAGGTCGACACCATGAAAATGATGCTTCCCGATATGACCTGCGGCGATACCGGCAGCCAGGCAAGCGGCAATAGAAATATCGTCAATCCGCCCAGACTCAAGAAATCGATGATGGGACTAAACAGATACCCGCCAGATTTGGGCGCGGCCGGAGCCTGCGAAAGGATCTGATCCTGAACGGTCATAAGGTTGGTTCGCACGTTTAATGTTAAAAAAGCATTATATCATTGATCGTTTCACGAAGGAAAAGCCGGTATATTCCGATACTAATACCTTCTATCTTAAGATAGATTCTTGCTCCGGTATTATCGTTTTATGCAAAACCCTGTCCGCATCCCTCTCGCAGAAGCGAATGAAACGCCCACACCGCTGGCCGTCGGGAAGCTGACGCTTGCCAATTTCCGGAATTACGCAGATCTGGTTCTGCATCTCGACCCCGCGCCGGTGTTACTGACCGGCGCCAATGGCAGCGGCAAAACCAATCTGCTGGAAGCAATAAGCCTTCTGGTCCCCGGCCGCGGTCTGCGCCGCGCGCATGCGCGCGATTTGCAGAACCAGAACCGGCCTTCACCCTGGGCGGTGGCGGCCGATCTCACGACCTTATTCGGAATTCTTCAGATTGGCACCGGCCGTGATCCGGAAGACCCCGGCAGCGAGCGACGCGTCGTCCATATCGAAGGCAAACCGGCGCGCCGCCAGCATGCGTTGGCCGAACATGTCGCGATGGCGTGGATTACGCCCGACATGGATCGTTTGCTGATCGAGGGTCCGAGTGCACGCCGCAAATGGCTCGACCGTCTCGTTTTCAGTTTCGATCCCGCACATGGCGGCCGCGTGCATCGTTATGAAAAGGCGTTGCGCGAACGCCTGCGCCTTTTACGCGAAGGCCTAACCGATGCCGTGTGGCTGAATGCGCTGGAAGACGAAATGACGCAAACCGGCGTCGCGATTGCGGCGGCACGCAAACAAATGCTCCGCCAATTGCGTACGGCCATTGCCGAAACCGCCAGTGCCTTTCCGCAGGCCGATCTCGCGATCAAAGGCATCGCCGAGGAAGCGTTGGAAGAAGCGCCGGCGCTATTAGTCGAAGACAAAATGCGCGGCGCCCTGCTCCGCACGCGCGGCGAGGACGCGCAAAGTGGCACATGTTCCACCGGCCCGCATCGTAGCGATCTCGCCGTTGTTCATCGGGCCAAGCAATGCCCCGCCGAACTCTGCTCGACCGGCGAGCAAAAGGCGTTGGTCGTCGCCATTATGCTGGCCTACACGCGCGCTTTGAAGGATGCGCGGCACATTGCACCTTTATTACTGCTCGACGATATCGCCGCGCATCTTGACGACATCCGGCGCGAGGCCTTATTCGAGGAAATCCGCTTTCTCGGCGTGCAGGCCTGGTTGACGGGCACCGACGCCGAACCCTTCGCATCTATTCTGCCGCACGCCCAGCATGGCGCAGTCGCCAACGGCAGCGTTCAGGTCTGACATGAATATTTATCTGCCCATCGCCGAATTATCGATGAACGGGTTTTTACTCATCGCGCTGGGCCTCGTCAGCGGATTTATTTCCGGCATGTTCGGCGTCGGCGGCGGGTTCGTAATGACGCCGTTGCTGGTCTTCGCCGGCATTCCGCCGATCATCGCCGTCGGCACGCAATCCTGTCAGATGGTCGGCACCACAATCTCCGGCGCCCTTACCCATTACCGCAAGCGCATGATCGACATTCGTATGGGCCTTGTCGTCATTACCGGCAGCTTCATTGGCACCTTCGGCGGCGTGATTTTGTTCAACTGGCTAAAACGCGTCGGCATGATCGATCTCACGATCAATTTCGGTTACATGGTGTTGTTGACATCCGTTGGCGGCATCATGATTTTCGAAAGTTGGCGCGCCATCAACCGGACGCGGCCACTGCGCGCTGCCAAGGCGCCGAAACGGCCGAAACGCCTACCGTTGGGCGCCAATTGGCCATTTCAAGTGAATTTCCCGGTCTCGAACTTACGGACCAGCTTCTTCAGTCCCATGCTGATCGGCCTGCTCTGCGGCGTCATGGTAGCGATTTTTGGTGTCGGCGGCGGATTCATTCTCGTCCCGGCGATGCTCTATCTGCTCCGCATGCCGGTCAACCTCGTCAACGGCACAGCGTTGTTCAAGGTCGTCTTCACCACCGGCTTCACCGCCATTCTGCAAGCCGCCATTACGCATAACGTCGACGTCGTATTAGCCTTTTTCCTGTTGCTCGGCAGTGTCGTCGGGGCGCAATTCGGAACGAAATATGCGCAGAAATTGAAGCCGGAAATGGCGCGGTTTCTGCTGGCCGTTCTGATCCTCGCCGTCGCCGGGAAACTGTTCTATGACCTCGCCGCCACGCCCCCCAGCCTTTATACGCATGAAATGAGATACCCATGACGCGGCTGGCGATCTTGCTAATAGCAATCTTGCTACCATTTCCCACCCATTCCCAGGACCTCGTCGCGGATATCTCGTCGCATGAAGTTCAGGTCACGACCGGTTTCACCGGTGCCAATTTGATCGTTTTCGGCAGCATGGAACGATCGGGTGATATCGCCATTGTCGTCGAAGGCCCGACCGCACGCGCGACCGTGCGCCAGAAATCGCGTATGATGGGCATCTGGGTCAACACGGACTCCTACATATTCGATGATGTGCCAGGTTATTACGCCGTCGCGAGTTCGAAGCCGGTTGCCGATATGCTATCGCCCGCTACCATTGCCAATAAGAAACTCACTCTTGATAAGGTCGATTTTCCGGTCCGCAAGAACGACGCTCGCGCCGAAACTTTCCGGCAAGCCCTTATCCAGCGCCGCCAATATCGCGGCTTTTATTCACAACAACCGGGTGGCGTCACAGTTCAATCGGGCCACCTGTTTCGCAGCGCTTTTGCTCTGCCAGCCAATGTTCCCATGGGCCCATATAACGTGTATGTTTATCTGATCCGGGACGGACATATTCAGTCGATGCAGAAAGTAGTTTTTTCCGTCGACGAAATCGGCCTCAGCGCGACGATATTCGAGGCCGCGAAAAATTATTCCGTGCTGTACGCATTCGCCTCCCTGTTAATGGCAATTGCCATGGGTGGCGGCAGTGCCTGGCTTTTTAGACGGATGAGCTGATGGGCAAACAGCAGCGCATATTTCTCGTCATCGCCGATGCGAGCCCCGAAATGTCGGTAGCCTTACGTTATGCGACTAATCGCGCCCGCCTCACTGGTGACCGCGTTGCGTTGCTTTATGTGATGACGCCACAGGTCATCCAGACCTGGCCAGGCATCGAACAGATGTTTACCGACGAGGAAGTCACCACCGGCAAGGCCGTGCTGCGCGAGCATGAAGATTTCATCGCCAAAGCCACCGGCGAGAAGCCGATTTACTACATAAAACGCGGCGACACGCTGACTGCGCTGCTTGAATTGCTGGACAAGCAGCCCGATATATCCGTTCTGGTCCTGTCCGCATCGACGGGACCGAAGGGTCCGGGGCCGCTGGTCAGCTACCTCACCAGCTTAAAAGGCATAGGTAAACTCAAGATTCCGCTGGTTATTGTGCCTGATACGTATCAACTGGATAACGGCACGCCGCCGATGTAAATTTTAACAAGGGAGGAAAGATGTTCATTCAAACCGAAGAAACGCCGAACCCGGCGACGTTGAAATTTCTGCCGAGCCGCGATGTCATGGGTCAGGGGACGCTTGAAATCGCTGACAAGCGCGCGGCGGCCAGTTCACCGCTGGGCGAAGCTTTGTTCGAGATCGAAGGCGTCAAAGGCGTTTTCCTCGGCCGCGACTTCATCACGGTGACAAAGGCGTCCGATAAAGGCTGGCCCGCGCTTAAACCACCGATCCTCGCCGCGATCATGGATCACTTCACCAACAACCGCCCCGTCGTTCTCGACCCCGCCGCGCATGCGAAGATAGAAGCCGAAAACGCCCCGTCGGAAGATGAGGGTGAAGTCGCGAAACAGATCCGCGAAATTCTCGACGTCAAGGTGCGCCCGGCTGTGGCGCAGGACGGCGGCGATATCACGTTTCAGAGCTACGAGGACGGCATCGTCTATTTGAACCTGAAAGGTTCATGCGCCGGCTGCCCCAGTTCGACCGCTACGCTGAAGGCGGGCATCGAAAACATGCTCAAGCACTACATTCCGGAAATCAAGGAAGTCCGCCAGGTCCGGCAGGATTAATCAGGAACTCATCCCATGCACATCGTCCTCATCTCCGGCAGTCACCGCCAGAATTCGCAATCCGCCCGCATTACACAATATCTCGAGAAGCGCCTTGCGGCAATCGAAACCGGAACCACGACCGATACGATCAGCTTGATGGGCAACCCTATCCCGCTATGGGACGACGAATTCTGGAAAGTGGGCAGCAACCTGCAGAAAATGTTCGAACCTTACGCCAAACGGTTGCAGGCGGCGGACGGTTTCGTCGTCGTTTCACCGGAATGGCACGGCATGGTCCCGGCGGGTTTAAAGAATTTCTTTCTCTATTGCTCGCCGAAGGAAGTCGGCCACAAACCGGCGCTGATCACGACCGTCTCCGCGTCACGTGGCGGCGCTTATCCGGTCGAGGAGCTGCGTATCAGCAGCTACAAGAACAGCCGCATCTGCTATATCCCCGAACATCTTATCGTTCGCGACGCGGCGACTATTTTCGCAGGCGACACGCCGAACGGCAAAGACGATGAATATCTCCGTGACCGCGCCGATTACGCGTTGCGTGTGCTTATGGTTTACACCAAGGCCATGAAGTCAGTGCGCGACAACGCTTTCATATTCGAGAAAAAGTACTCGAGCGGCATGTAATCTTGCCCGGCATGCTGATCCTCTCACTCGATTGCGCCGGTTCCGGTTGCGGCGTTTGTCTGTGGAAGGACGGGCAAATCCTCGCCCAGACCGAAGAGTCGATGGATCGCGGACAAGACCGTCGTTTGATCCCCCTTGTCAACGATACGATGCAAAACGCGAAACTCGATTTCGCCGATCTCGACCGTATCGCCGTCACCCGCGGCCCCGGTAGTTTCACCGGTTTGCGTATCGGTCTCGCCGCCGCGCGGGGCATTGGGTTTGCCGCTGGAAAACCAGTCATTGGCATCGACCGTTTTGAGATTTACCGACGTGCCGTTCAATCGCCGGATCTTCTCGTCGTCATCAATTCGCGGCGCCAGGAACTGTATTGCCGCTTTTATCCGCAAAGCGACACAGCCGGCGAGCCGGGCATGATGACCGAAAAACAAATCACTGAATTTCTCGCCGACAAAAAGGATGCCGTTACGGCCGGCGATGTTCCCGGTATTCCTCGCTTTCAGGCCGCCATGGACAAGGAAACAGCACTAGCTGCCATTCTGGCGTCCAAAGCTGATCCGAAAGATCCGACCTACCTGCCACGCCCGCTTTATATCCGCCCGCCCGATGTTACCTTTCCCAAGAACAAAAGCGCCTGACCGATGAGCCGGACGATCCTCATTCAACCAGTTCTTGCCTCTATGGCCCCGACTCTTACCGAGCTTCATGCTGAGAGTTTCGGGGTGGAGTGCTGGAACCTCGCGCAAATGGAAGGCAGTCTCGAACTGGCGACAACGCGAGCCTGGGCCGCAAGCGAGGGCGATGCCGTAACCGGCTTTATCCTCTGCCAGATCATTCCTAAGCAGATCGAAATCCTAACCTTCTGCGTCAGCCCCACCCGACGGCAGCAAGGTATCGGTGCGGCACTATTGCGACGGGCTATCGCCGCTATGCGTGAACAAAGCGGCGGCAAAGTGTTTCTTGAAGTCGCCGCCGATAATAACGCCGCGCGGAAGCTATATGAAGATCACGGTTTCACGATCATCGGCAAACGCGCGAATTATTACAAGCGCGGCGCGGTAACGGTGGATGGGTTGATGTATGCGGTTAGGGTAGACATTTGAAAGGACAGCGACCAAAATTTATACAAAATTGTAAATAAGAGATATATCTACGTTGGATCATCCGACATTCTTCTGGCCAGCTTACCTAGACTATCACTTGAAGGATGCTTGGGATTATGAGCAGCCAGATGATCTATAATAACCCAGCGCGTTTTGTCGTCAATTTCATTATCTTTAAGCACCTTATCAAAATCTCTCGATACTCGAGCCAACTTTATGACTTCATAGGCGCGCTGATGCCTTCTATTTTGTTTTACCCATGACAATAAATCCTTGGCACGGACTAATTCGTCACTCCCAGTCGTCAATATCCGATCAAGTCTCTCGTCTGTTGTCGCATGAGCATTTGATTGCGGTTTCGGCGGATACCGGCCGCCGGAAAACCTCTGCTGAGGTTGAAACGGAGATCTAGGATATCTAGGTTTTTCGTCACTCACGACATACGTCCATTATAAAGAGAGCCTTGTTTGCGACAATAAAAACGATACATCTGGAAGCCTAATTCGACCAATAAAAATAATACTTTCAGGAGGTTCGACGTAAATGGAAAATCGGACCCGGATAACAACCCCACGAATGGCCGAACTAAATGTCTTCTTATGCTTAACAGCCACTTAAGCAAACCCAGCATACATCAACAATTCCTTCATCATCTCCCGACTATAATGGGGACTTAGGCAATATCAGGGGTTTACTGCGCATGCGAATATCCATGCATAAATTTCTGCGCTCCGAAGATGCGGCTACGGCTATCGAATACGGGCTGATTGCGGCGTTGATTGCGACGACGATTGTCGGTGCGATTACGGCGCTCGGAACGGGCATCGTGAACGTGCTCTATACAAAGATCGCAGCGGCGTTCGGTTAAGCCGTCCGACCCAGCACGCCCATCAACTCAGCCCATTCGCGTTTGGACAGGCCGCTGTTTTCCTGCGTGACCTTGTCGCCGTCCAGCATCCGTTTGATGATCGCAAGACCGGTTGCCGACACATGCGCGGCCCCCTGGCGGTATTCGACGAAGGCGGCATAGGTCAGCGGCGTCCAGCGTTTCAGGCTGTCCATCATCGCATCGGCGTAGACGCGGATTTCGTATTGCGCATGCGCATCGGCACGAAGGCGCAGAAAATTCATCAGATTATGTAAATCGGTCTTCCAGTACCATTGCGTGTAGAAATTGAGATTCAGGTTCATGCGCGCCAACTCGCGGGCAAGACCCTGCTTTTCGTCATCGACGACATTACCCTTTTCGTCTTCGTTCAGCATGTCCTGATAACTGCCATAGCAACGCTCGGCGTCCTCACGGAGCAGGTTCAGCACGCGATGCGCCTGCTCGGGCTTCAGAATTTCGCCGCGTCCCTGACGGTTCTGCGCCGATTGCACGGCCAGATGTTCCGGCGACGGCAGATAGAATTCCTTGTCGAGGATCGAGTAACGCGCCGAATATTCGTTGACGTTGGCGGTGCGGTGCCGGATCCACTGGCGCGCGACGAAAATCGGCAGCTTGACGTGGTACTTGATCTCGCACATCTCGAACGGCGTCGAGTGCCAGTGCCGCATGAGGTATTTGATCAACCCGGCGTCCTCGCTGACCTTCTTGGTACCCTTGCCGTATGATACCCGCGCGGCCTGAACCACGGCGGCATCGTCGCCCATATAATCAATCACGCGAACGAAACCGTGATCCAGTACCGGAACCGGCTGATAAAGGATGTCTTCCAGCTCAGCCACCGTCACGCGGCGCGTGGACGCGGTTTGCGCACGCTGCGCTTCGATCTCGGCCTGCTGTTCGCGGGTGACGGGCATAGGAGGTGATTCGTGAAGTCCATGGGGCATACCCTAAAACGCCACGAAAATGGCCGGAGATCAAGAATTAATAGGCCGCAGAAAACCGCGCTTTACGACCATTCAGGCGGCGTCCGCTGTCTGCGGACGCTTTGGACCAGTCCCTGCTACCTTGCGTCTGCGATCTAACGCTTCACGTAGAAAACTTTCATTCACTTCATTGCGCTCTGCCGCTATGCGTCTCGCCATTTCGCTCCTGCTTATCGGACGCTCGGGCATGAGGCTGTTTAAAAGGCGTAATGTTTCGTAATCGTCCCTTTCCATACGCCCCGCGAGCGTGCCTAGATTGCACGCAAAACCGATACCCTGCCCGCCGAAATGCCCCACATACACGACCGGAATATGTGGCAGATCAAGACTGCCGTTTGTTTGTGTGGACAGTTCCGGAAATTTTACGAACCGTGAGGATGCCGGATCGTAACCCAGTACAGCCGGAAGATCGTGCGACGAAAAAATCTGATAACGCGCCCAAGCGCCAACAATGACCGGATGGTCTTCCGGCGTATGTTTTCTGCTTCTCGCGTGAACAAAGGGCAAGCTCTGCAGAACTTCATCTTCACTGCTATACTTGGTCAGCTCTCTTTTCAATTCGGGGGAGATGCGCCAAAGATTATCAAGCACATCCTTCATCGTGAGAGGCTCTTCGTTTTTACCCATCCGGCCGCTGGCGCCGAAAAGAAAAACCGGCTTATCCACGTCGCGCGTAAAGCGATAATAATCCGGTAAAATCGTTTCCGTTCCTTCATGCGGCACATGTCCAAAACGGATATTACGCAAATCCATCAGTTTCTGCGGTAAATTCGTAATCGCCACCATGCCGGTCGTAATCTGATGCCCTGGAGGAAATCCTGGAAGAATATCTCCCGCATCGCCGGTCAGAAACACGCGATTAGCTGTCACGGAACCCATTTTCCCGTTTTTATAAAAAACGCGAACAGTGTGCCCCGGTGCCGCTTCAAGTCCTGTCATGTGCGTGTTCATACAGATGGAAACATTCGGATATTCAGAAAGTTTGCGCATTATGCCGGAAATGAGATCGGCGGACGCCAGCCTCCCCCCATGCGGCGAATGAATGGCGCCGCGTATGTAATGCCGTCCGCCGATAAATTCGCGCCGCTGTAAATCCGTGTATTGTTCGGGCTTATAAATATCACCAGCCAGATCAAAATACAGTTGTCGCTTTTTTAGAAAATCTTCTCTCTGTCTCCGCGTCCGAAAAACATTCACATAGCCCGATTGATCGAAACCGGCTCCAACTTTTTCAGCCAGATCACGGACTGCGCCGATGCCGTCGTGGCTGATTTTGATGAGACGTGCTGCCGTTTCCGCTCCGCAAAGCTTCATCAGGCGGCATATATCGCCCTCGAAACCGTCCAGAGCTATGCCGCCGTTTTGCGCAAAAATCCCGCCCGGCCTTGAAGACGTTTCGAAAAGAGTGACTTTCAGGCCCTTTTCCGCCGCTGCCAGGGCCGCCGTCGAGCCAGTCGCTCCAGAGCCTGCGATAATCAGATCGCTGTGCTCATGCGGCTTCTGCCCATGACGATAATCGTTATGTCTGGGCCGCTGGGCATACATATACGAAGGGGCTTTAAATACGTTGGCTATCATTATGACTTAAGAACGCCACGAAATCGGGCGGAGATCAAGAATAAATCAACTGTGGTGGGTTATTTGAGTAATTTTTTCAACCGTCTACCGATGGTAAACGCGAGGTCACTTTTGGGCAACAGCGCCGCCGGCTAGGCCGAGGCAAATTCCTTCTGCAGCCATTTCACATCCTCGGCCAGGCGATCCATTCCGAATTGCCAGAAAGCCGGACGTGTAATATCACCGAAAGGCCGCAAAAGCTGCTCTACGGTTTGATGACTCCTTCCCTTACGCATCATATCTACAAAATCCTTTGTTGCGCCCCGGCGATGCTCGAATCCGTTCATTACGGCTTCGCTTACTAAGATAGCGAACGGATAAGTTACCGTCGATAGATTAGCCGCCAGCAAAAGTCTTTGGTGCATCCAGCCAATCCTTAATCTCCACGGCATCGCCCATGTACTCTTTCAATTTCTTTTCCCATAAATTACTCACATTATCAGCCGTGACCTTTCCTTTTTTTGACCAAATCATTGAGACCAAGATCAAAATCCGTAACCATAGCCATGTAAAATGGCCCCTGTATTTTTTTGACGATAAGATTTAATCGCTCTAATCTTTGTTTTTCCGGGTCATTGAACGAATGCATTAAATAGCGGCTCACAAGGCGTTCGGCCATCGCGCTGACTGTTTCTCCAACCAAGCGCGAAGTGTTGTTAGCTCCAGCCAACTCTTGATGGACCGCATGTCCAAGTTCGTGCGCAGCACTTCGCAATACTTCTCTTGTTCCGTCGTAATTTATCGAAACAATGCCTGGATGCCATTTTGATGGATGCTTAAATACCATGTCACGAGAACGGTATGGCCGTGGCTGCGCATCAATTAACCCATCGCGAAAAATACCGTTCTGCAGCTTTTGAGACTTCAGGAGATAAGGCGCTAAATGCCTTCGATAATGATGGGAAGACCTAAATTATTCATATGAAACACCAATAAAACCGCTCATCACGCCTTTTTTTAACCAATATAATGCTATATATAGCCCTGTCGGCTTGCCGACTATGGCGATAAACGCCTTGTGGAATAGACGCTGCGGACCCGGGGGCGGTACCCGGCGCCTCCACCACCAGATGCCGGACTCCGGCCTCTGTTGTGGGGGCGAAACAGGATCGACGCGCGTGGTAAAGACATGGTTTTTGCTCGGCATGATACCGCCGTTATCGGGTCAAACCTAGAAATGCCAACGACAACGTTGACATGGAAGTCCGCGCGGCTGCCTAACATTCGCTTTGCGAATTAAGGTAGTTGTGTAGCTTACGCGGCCCGGGGGGAGCCGGGCAACAGAATCCCCCCACTCATTTCATTGTTACGTCGTCACAAGCCCGGAGTCAGAGGGCTGATTTCACTATGAATTCATTATTTGGACTCTGTGCAATGCCCCGCTAAGATAATCCCGTTCCCCGAATACTGACCCCTGATCGCTAATGACCGAAGATATCCTGCGTTATGACCTGATGATCGAAGCTGCGCTGCGCGATGTCGTGCGCGAAACGCTGTCGAGTGTGGCCAAAAACGGTCTGCCGGGCGAGCATCATTTCTACATCACCTTCCTCACCCATTTCCCGGGCGTGGAAATTCCGGATTATCTGAAGAAGCAGTATCCGGAGGAAATGACCATCGTCCTGCAATATCAGTTTTTCGGATTGAAGCTGGACGACGAAAGCTTCACCGTCATGCTCAGCTTCAATAACGTAAAAGAACGCCTGAAAATACCGCTGGAAGCCATCACGACGTTCGCCGACCCGTCGGTCAATTTCGCCCTGCAATTCCAATCCGGTAACGAAGCGGACGATGAAGGCGACGACGACGAAGATATCGGCATCGGCGATACCGAAAAACGCGCCCTGCCGAAAACGTCGAACACCGACGTGAAGGAAGACAAGGCTAACGGCAAAAACGCCAAGCCCAAAACCGCCGCCAAGGACGACAAGGGCGAAAAGGACGGCGATAAAGAAAAGAAGCCGGGCGAGGTCATCAGCCTCGACATGTTCCGGAAGAAATAAGTCTTATGCGCGCTTCATTTTTTGGCGCACAAAATCGAAAATTTCAGCCGGTTTCCATTCCTTGGCAAGGCTTATGGTCTTGCCGACTTTCAGAACTTCGCCGATACGGCGATCGAGAAATTCCCAACTCGCCTTTTGCCCGCGCGAGTCATCGTCCAGCCAGAATAGAACCGTCGTTTTAAACACAGCCAGCAGTAAGCCGCGCTTGGTATAAAAATTAAAATCAGTCGCATTGTCGCCCGCCGCACGCCAGATAAGATCGACGGTCTTATAAACCCGCCGCAGCCCAAGCGACACATGTGATGGCATGGCATACCAGACCACCAACCGACGCACCGCTTCCCGGTGAGGCATGTATGATTCAAGCCGCGCACGAACGCCGAAAGCAATCTTTTCGCGCACGCGCAAACGGGCAAAGCCCGGCTCGGCGTCGATTTTAGCCAGCATGCCGTCGTCGGCCATGGCGCCGAACAGATCGATCACGTCGCGCAGGCCGGCTGGCAATAACAGATCCGCCTCGCCCCGCGTGATGCCGGCGGCCTTCAGGCCACGCATATAGGCATGTTCCGTCCACCCGTCGAACGGAATTTCGACCAAAACGGCAAGCAGGATTTTACGGCGTTTGCTTTCGCTCATTCGACATTCACGATCGGCAGATCGACGTTCACGTCGTATTTGATCTGCTTCAAGTCATAATGCCCCTCAGGCAAAACCGAAAAGGCGCCTTCCACATGCAGATGGTTCTGGGGCAGCGCGTTTTTCAACGGTTTCGGCTCGCCGACCGTTTTCGGGAAAATCAGCGTAAATTTCCATTGCTCATGCATAGCGAAGCCTTTTTTCGGTTGCGGAATATTGGTGGCTTCGACACCATTTAGCGTAACCGCCGCCAAACCGATGGCGGCCAAGGGAATCGAGCTTTCGTTACTGACGATAAAATCGGTGCTGTAACCGCCATCTTCCGTTCTTTTAAATGGCGTATAAGAAATACCTGTATCGAAATACAAGTTATCGCGTTTGTAGTTGGATACGGCGATCGCTTCGACAACGCGGCTCAATTTGCCGTTCTGAACCGATATGTATGTTTTTCCTTCCGACAGGGACGAAGCAACGGCATCGGGACTTACGGTAACGATGAGAGGTTGATCGACAATATATGCCGTTTTCGGATCATGAGTAATATCCAGCTTCGTTCCATCGGAAAAAAACCCAACGACCTTGAGTTGAATGTTATCGCCCAGAGAATAAAAAACGATCGGCGACGGCGTTATTTTTATTTCGACCGGAGTCGGCGGCCACTTAACATTGATTTTTATATAAGGAGATTCAACGTAATCGCCTTCATATTCCGACACCGCCTTCATGTTATAAACGCCTTCCGGCGTGGATGCCGGAATGTCCAAGGTAAATTGATTGACGTTTGGCGTATCTTTGGCGCGCGGAAGTCCTGCGGCGACGATCAGGGTATTACTGATTCCGGGGTCGGCATTGACGGTGATCTGTATGGTCTGGCCCGGAAAGAAGGAATCCCCATCTTTCGGCAATGTAATCTCCATTTTGGGCATGCCTTCCGCATGGACCGGAATATCCGTCCGCAAGAGGCATAAAACCACGCAAAGGGCGCACAGAATGGCTATTTTTGTATTTTTTATCAGTGACATATGCAACCTATGGGAGGGCTGAATCGGGAGGGTGCAAGGGGCATTTTATACCGCCTGTGTCTGCAAGCAAACCGGTTTTAAAGGCTATTTTATTATATCTTACATGATATTAAGCCACAATTAAGTCCGGGCGGCGGCAAAGAAACACTTTCCACCAATTACTTGATTATGCTATAGCCACGCACGTTTTCGTGTTTAACCATCAATCCCCGAGGAGGGACAGGTTCGTGCAAGTTACCGTCCGCGACAATAACGTCGATCAAGCACTCCGCGCGCTCAAGAAGAAGATGCAGCGCGAAGGCATTTTCCGTGAAATGAAATTACGCCGCAATTATGAAAAGCCGTCCGAGCGCAAGGCACGGGAAAAGGCTGAATCGGTCCGCCGCCAACGCAAAGTTGAGCGTAAGCGCAAGGAACGCGAAGGCTTCTAAAGGTCAGGGGCCGGAGATTAGAGGCTGGAGACTTTTTGTTTTATTTAAGATTTCAAACTTAAAGCTCAATTCCATTAGCCCCTAATCTCCAGCCTCTGCACTCCTGATGCCCGAACTTTCAATCATCCTTCCTTTCCATAATGAATCGTCTGGCGCGGCGCTACTGTTTGAGCGCCTTTACCCCGTATTGGGTTCGCTACAGCTCGATTACGAAATCATCTGCATCGACGACGGCAGCACGGACAACACCTACGACACCCTGCGCCACGAACGCGACAAGGACCGCCGTGTAAAAATCGTGCGCATGGCACGCAATTTCGGCAAGGAAGCCGCTCTGGCCTGCGGCCTGCATTTTGCCAAAGGCCACGCCGCTATTACAATGGACAGCGACCTCCAACATCCGCCCGAAGCCATCCGCGAGTTGGTTCAGAAATGGCACGATGGTGGCCAGCTTATTTACGCCGTCCGCCGCAACCGTAAGGGCGAGAATTTTATTTATCGCATGTTTGCGCGCGCTTTCTACGCGGTATTCCGCAGAATTGCCGAAGTTAAAATTCCCGAAGGCGCCGGCGATTTCTGCCTGCTCGACCGTATCGTCATCGACGCCGTCAATGCCCTACCCGAACGTAACCGTTTCATGAAAGGCCTGGTCAGCTGGGTCGGTTTCCGCCGCGATACGGTGACGTTCGACGTCGAACCGCGTCAGGGCGGAGCGAGCAGCTGGAATTTCTTCCGGCTTCTGCGTTTCGCCTTCGACGGCCTGTCGGCCTTCAGCACCCTACCCCTGCGCATATGGACATGGAGCGGCGCTTTGGTTTCCTTTGCCGCGCTCGGTTATGCGCTTTATCTGATCCTCGACACATTGCTGTATGGCGTCGATGTACCGGGCTTCGCGTCGGTGATGGTCGGCATTCTGTTCCTCGGCGGATTGCAACTGCTTAGCCTTGGCATGATCGGCGAATATCTCGCCCGCGTGATTACCGAAGTGAAAGCGCGCCCGCTTTATTTCATCGCCGAGCGCGATGGGTTCGAGGCCTAACCTATAAACAGGTGTTAGTCTTCGACCGCACGAATAAACACATCCCCGCGCGTCACGCGTTCGTGCATCGTTTATTTTCCTGCAGCAATTTAGGTGCATTGGCATTCATCACGGAATGAAGCCGCCGTGACTTGCCGAAAAGGAAGCCATCATGATGGGGTTGTATTTCAGTAGCCCCAATAAGACGCAAGCCGCAGCCTTGCTGCGCGTCAGTCCATCGACGCTTTACGGGAAATTACAGACCTACGAGGCTGGTACGGTGGTGTAATTTATGGGTTTTTGCGATTGCAGGCACGCAATGCGTCTTGCATTCTGCCTATCCATGCCTCTCTTTTAGGCGATTCTACATGCTGACTATCGATGGCCGCAGTAGCAACCGCCATTTTATCCTTGGCGCCATCGCAATCACCAGCTCGCGCCGCTGACGTAGACTGAAAGCTGAGGTGCATGGCCGTATCTGAGCTATGCGATTGAGCGGAAGCTAAGACAGGCTGAAACATGAGAGATGCTGCGGTTAAAAAAGCCGACACCGCACTGCGCCGTTCAGAATGCATGATCCATACTCCTTATAGAAATAAAATCATCCACATATCTTAAGGACAAAATTGCCAAAATGGCAATAGGGCCCAAAAAAAAGACAAACATATAATTACCCGTTTTTTAGATGCGGTATATTCTGAAGGCCCTTATTTATAAGAACACATACTTTCGTGTACTGATCCGCATATTCTTGTTTTACGCTCGGTGAAACCGGACTCAGGATCAATTGAGTGCCGGCAATCCATGCCTGCTGGCAAGCATTGGTATAATTGAAAGATTGCAATCCCGCATCAACGTTTCCGCGACCCACCATATTAATGATGGTTGCCGCTGATGCAAACGCTTGATTTCCACGGTCAATAATTTGATCGGGTGTGTCTGTGGTTGAATGCGGCGTAACTCTAAAAGGAGTCTTGCTTCGCTTTATGCAATCACTAATTTTTTGAAACACCAAATCTATTACATGTTTATCATCATCGCTCAAATATTTCTGTGGCACCCTTAACCCATATTGGTCCTTATCTTCATCCTCTAATTGACCAACATATTTATCATATATGGCGGTGCGAGAAGCCTGCATTTCCAGCATACCAATTTCACACAAATTCCGCATGGAGGCATGCTTTGCCGAAATGGCATGCGCATACATCCTGAAATCAGGACTTTCCGGATCAAGAACTTGCGCCGAAGCCGATGTAAGCTTAAGCGCGGCAAAGCCTGCGGTGGCGAATTTCTTTATGGTGCTCTTCACGTTCAATGTTCCTCGACAAATAAAGCAGTGCTCGAACTATAACGCCAAATATAGCAACTATTCAGCGCCGTAACATATTGAAACGACATTGTTTTAATCACACCAATGTGGAACTGGGAAATTCATGCCTTGAACCGATCGGCGTCGCAGGACGGCTCGCCGGGGGGCATGAGGCTTCTTCTTTGATATAAATTTTTTCCTCCCGCGTTTCTCCACCGAAACCCTTCTCGGCGAAAAGACTCAGGCATACACCAGCGGCGCCTTTAATAAATTCTCTGCGGTTCATCGATCGTCTCCTGAAATAACTTCGTTGAAATGCATTAAATTTGAATGCCCTATCATACACCAGAAACACGCAACTGATTGCGGTCACGCTTTGAACATCGCCAATGAGTTATTTCATTAATGGTAGTTTAACGACGCAAATTATGCTTTAACCATGGGCATGAAACCACATCACTACGAACGCATTCTCATCACCAACGATGACGGCATCGATGCGCCGGGGATCGAAGCGCTCGCCGAAATGGCAAAGGAATTTGCGCCGGAAATCTGGATCATCGCACCTCAACATGACGAAAGCGGCACCGGCCAGAGTCTTTCGCTGCATCATCCCTTGCGCGTTTATCCGCGCGGCGAACGGCATTGGGCCGTTGCCGGAACGCCGGCCGATTGCGTCGCCATCGGCGCGTCCTACATTATGAAAAGACATCCGCCGTCATTGATCCTTTCTGGCATCAATGCGGGCAGCAATACCGGCGACGACGTGAATTTATCCGGCACGCTTGGCGCCGCGTTCATGGGCCAGATGCTTGGCATTCCAGCCATAGCGCTCAGCCTTTCCTGCGTACGCCGGGCACAGGCGAAATGGGAAACGGCGCGCGCCATAGGCCCCAAAATACTGCGCCATTTCATCGAAACCGGATGGCCCGAAAACACCTGTCTGTCGATCAATATTCCCGACCGGCCGCCGGAAAAGATTACCGGTTTCAGCTGGGCGCGGCAGGGCATTCGCACTACCACGCATATCCATGTCGACCGCCGCATCGATATGCGCGATCAGGATTATTTTTGGATGACGCTGCACGATCAGGAACCCGACGCGAAGGGTATATTCGATCACGAAATCCTGCATCGGGGCGATGTCGCCGTAACCGCGCTTTCCCTCGACCGCAGTGTCGGGGTGAATCTGCCACGCGTGGTGTTCGACGCTCCCCGTTCCGCCGTCAATGAGTGACCACCAGATTCCCGTCGGCCTGATGGTCAGCGCCCAGATCCGCATTGCCGCGCGCGAAGCCGTGCCCATCGTCGTCCGCCAGCGCGGGCATGACACGATCGGCACGATTGTCCTGAAAATTAACCGCCTCGACGGCACTGCGCATGTACTGACGCAGGTCCGCATGGGTGACGAAATCGTCTGGAATCCCATCAGCCGCACCGACCCGATGCCCGACGCCGATGCCGAACGCGCCATGCAGAGACAGGCCGATATGGACCCGGACTCCTGGCTGCTAGAGATTGAGGACCGCGAGGGACGGCATTGGTTTCCGGGACGTGTCGTAAAGTTCTAAATCACTGAAAACAGGCCATTCACGGTACTTCCGACGTTTCTCCGGCCCTGAAAGTATCGCGCCGCCCAAATCGCTGTTTTTGCTCATTTTTTTCGGTAGGGATTGATGATTTTCTATTTATTTTCAAATAGATAGGTTTATTTTTAAGCGCGTTTTAAGGGCGTCATGTTCAATGTTAGAATATTAGCGAGGTATATAACCGAGACCGATAAAAATGCCCGCAGCCGCTGCAGCATTAGCTGAACACTCAGATGCTATTACAGCACCTGAAGCGTTCCGTGCCTGGGCGCCTGCGAAAGCCCCTGCCGTCGGCAATTGGCCCCTATGCCGGCCTTGGCCTGGAATATAATTGTTATTGTCGACGGTCGGAATTCTTTCATCATGAACGTCATGAAGGGGGGCGGCCTTAAGATCGGCTTTGGTCACTTGGATATATTCCGCGCTCATCACCCTGGCCCGGAAGGCCCACCGGGCGGTATTGAAGGCTTCCGCTATGTCATTCCTAATAGAGGCCCGTTTTTCCGTCAGTAGGGCGTTAAGCCTTTAATTCAGGCCCCGCTTGTCGTTCAGGCTGAACCCTGATACGTCTAAAGCGATACATTTCGTTCCAGCAAGGGAATGCGCCGCATGCCTGATTACAGCTCCTTACCGCCGCCTCAGAAGCCCGCAAATAGCATCCCGCCGGCTCAGTCCAATGGAAATACCACCCCGGCCGGGCAACAGGCAGGCGCCGAAGCTATGCCCATGTTTTATAAGTCGCCGCGCCCCTTGGACCGCGCCAAAGACGCCAACATGCGACTGTCGCGCCCGACCAATTTCCGCTTTGCCGGAACCACCAATGCGATCCCCCTTCTGGTCGACGAATTCCCTATGTCATCGGCCTATTACCCGATCGTCTTTGCCGACGGTCCGCTGCCGATCCCGGCCGCCGTTGTGGGCCTCAAGAATGACGAAAACTTGTATGTCGACCAGGCAGGCAATTGGGCGCCGGGCGCCTATCTGCCCGCCTATGTGCGCCGCTATCCGTTCATCCTGATGGACGATGCCGAACGCAAGCAATTCGTCCTCTGCGTCGACGAAAACAGCGACATGCTATCGACCAGCGGCGAATACGCCTTGTTTGAAGGCGAAGAACCCAGCGAATTCACGAAAAGCGCCATGGAATTCTGCGCCGCTTTGCGCCAGCAGGGCGACGCGACGGATGAGTTCGTCACGGCACTGAAGGAATACAAGCTGTTGAAGCCGAACGACGCGCAAATCGACATGCCGGACAAATCGCGGCTGCAGCTGAGCGGCTTCCTCGTCATTGATCCGCAGAAGTTCGACGAATTGCCGGACAACGTCATTCTCGAATGGCGCCGCAAGGGCTGGCTTGGCCTCGTCTATGCGCAGTTGTTGTCGTCGCACCGCTGGCAGGCTTTGGTCGATTTGATGCAGCAGCGTGGCCAATGAAGCGATCGCTAAGTATTGCGCTCGCTTTTCTGCTTCTCTCACTTCCCGCCATCGCCCAGACAGCAAAAAGCGGCATCGCCCTTCACGGCGATCCCAAATACGGTCCCGATTTCCAGCATTTTGACTATGTAAATCCCGACGCGCCGAAGGGCGGGGAACTGCATATGGAGGGGATCGGAACCTTTAGTACGCTGAATCCCTATACCCTCCTTGGCCACGGCAGTGATGGCGCTGCCGGCGCTGGTTTGGTTTTCGAAACGCTGATGGCAGGCACGGCTGACGAACCAGAAAGCCAGTATGGCTGGGTCGCCGAAAGCATAACTGTGGCGCCTGACAAAAAATGGGTTTCGTTCAAGCTACGGCCGCAGGCAAAATTCCACGACGGTTCGCCGATCACACCGGAAGACGTTATTTTTTCGTTTGAAACCTTGCGCGATAAAGGTCACCCTTTTTATCAAAGCTATTACAAGGATGTCGTGAAGGCCGAAAAGACCGGGCCGTACGAAGTAAAATTCACGTTCCGCGACGGCACAAATACCGAACTTCCCCTCATTATCGGCCAGCTGCCGGTCCTCTCCAAAAAATCCTGGGAAGGTAAGGATTTCGGCGCCAATAATCTGGATCTGATCATGGGCAGTGGACCTTACGAGGTCGTCAAAATCAATCCCGGCCAAAGCATCACGTACAAGCTTGTGAAGGATTGGTGGGCGAAAGATTTGCCGGTTAACCGTGGCCGCTTCAATTTCGAGACCATCCGTTTCGATTACTATCGCGACATGACCGTTGCACACGAAGGCTTTATGGCCGGTCAGTACGATTTCAAGCAAGAGAGCGCCGCGAAAATCTGGGCTCTCAACTACGAAAGCCCGGCGCTCAAGCAGGGAAACATCAATAAGGATATGATCCGCAATTACATTCCGCAGGGCATGCAGGCGTTTTTCTACAACATGCGCCGCCCGATTTTTAAAGACCTTAAGGTCCGCCAAGCCCTGAACTATGCCTTCGATTTCGAATGGACGAACAAAAGTGCGGCTTTCAACGCCTATAAACGCCTTAACAGCTATTTCGAGAATTCGGAGCTGGCCGGGCACTGCTTGCCGACACCCGCCGAGCTGAAATTGCTCGAACCTTTACGCGGCAAAATTCCGGATGAAATCTTCACCCAAGAATTCAAAAATCCGACGACGAACGGCAGGCGGCAACTAAATCTTCGCGGCTGTTGGCGTGGATGATGGCATTGACGA
>Ga0206814_10139_pt1 | contig 20512 bp, 15 predicted proteins | sample Alteio_BWOrgCont_90_FD_152850 | JGI IMG/M metagenome (GOLD analysis project Ga0206814, IMG submission 152850) | Enriched cells from forest soil in Barre Woods Harvard Forest LTER site, Petersham, Massachusetts, United States -... | ecosystem: Environmental > Terrestrial > Soil > Temperate forest >...
TAAAGCGCGCGTGCTCGCCTACATCGGCCCGCGCAACGACCAATTTTTGGAAAATTTTGTGAAAGATTTGGGCGCGTTGCGTTCGGAATTGCTCGCTGGGAAATATGGCATCGGCGATTTTGAATTTGCACGTCACGGCATCGGCACCGGCTTCGAATCATTTTTGGTTTTGGGCAACGGACTTTATCTCATTTGCAACAACACGCGCGAAACGATGGACGCCATCGCCAAAAATCCGCGCTGGCTTGGCGCACAAGTGCCGTTTGCGGAATTAGGCGACAAAGTCCGAAGCAATCCGCTCGTCGTCTCCGGCGACAACACAAAATTTTTCAAAAAGAATTAGTTGATGACCTTCCGCAAGGACTTATTTCGGTTCCGGCCCTTGCGTCACTTGCACTAAATCATCCGGTCGAATCCATTTCGCAAACGCAGCTTCAACGTCCTTCGTCGTTAGCTTCGTATAAATTTTTCCGGCGCGAACGCGTTCATCCAGCGGCAAATTCCATTCGACACGATTGAGCCAAATTTTTGCGATTAAATCAAAGTTCGCTTCGCCCAACGGGATTTCGCGCAGCAACATCATTTTCGCCTGATGCAATTCTGTGTCCGAAACGCGTTTGGTCCGCACATCCTTCAATTCGTTGATGATGGCCGCGCGCGCTTTGGAAACGTTCGGCGGATCGCAGGCGTAATCCACTTGAAAAATGCCGCGCGAGAGGCTGAGGTCGAACGACGAATCCACGAAATAAACGAGTCCACTCTTTTCGCGCAAATCGCGATACAGCCGGGTCGCGTAAAACCCGCCGCCGAGAACACTGTTGCCCAGTTGCAGCGTGTAGAAATCGGAATTCGTCCGCGTGAGCGCGAGCGTTTCGGCCAGCGTCACTTTGTCCTGCACGCGGCTGGCATCCGGCACGTGCGTGACGGCGGTCGAATTATTTGGCGTAGACGGAAACAGTGTGTTCGGTTTCGTGCCGTCGGCTTTCCAATCGCCAAAATATTTTTCAATCGTGGCGACGGCATCGGTCGGTGAAATTTTTCCGAGAATGACAATTGTCGTCATGTCCGGGCGGAATGCGGTGTGAAAATAATTTTGCACGGCGGCAATTGTAAGCGACTTCACCGTTTCCGGTGTCGTTTCGCGCCCGGCTGGATCGTTTTTTGGAAACAGCGCGCTCGTCAGCGCGTGACCGGCGATGTGGTCGGGACTTTTTAATTCGCCGGCGACGCTTGCGGCCAATTGCGTTTGAATGATTTTAAAATCGTCATCCGGCAACGCGGGAGAAATTTCATTTTCGGCGAGCAATTGCACGCCACGGTCAAAATTTTCGGGCAGCACTTGCAGCGAAAATTCCGCACCGGCAGATTCATTGGCACCGATGTCGTCGAGCGCTTTTTGGAACGCAAGACGGTCCAGCGATTTTGTGCCGTAGGAAAATAATTGGCTCAAGGCCGAATCCACGCCGTCTTTGTCCGGCGGCATTTCGACCTTCGAATTATTTTTCACGCGGCCGTAAATGCAAACGACGTCGCTGATGCTCTCTGGCTGCACAATCACCTTGATTCCATTGGCTAAATTCGTGACGAACGGGTTTAAAGTCGTGGCTGGCGTCGGCAATTGTTCGGTCACTTTTTTCGCCCAATCCGGCAATTTCACATTTGGATTTTTTGACGAGGCAAAACTTTCTGCACCGCCAAAACTTTTTCCGGAAATCGGTTTGTCGGACGGCACCGGCGTGAGGACCGCAGAAATCGAATGGTCGAAATCCAGATATTTTTTCGCGACATGATTGACGTCATCTGTGGTGACTTTGCGATATAAATTGATGTCGTCTTCAGGCGAATTGCGGCCTTCGATGGCGACGGCGTCGGACCACGCGGTGGCCAGACCGTCGATCGAATTTTTCTGCAATTCGGCGTCGATGATTTCGCGGCGTTTGGCGGCTTCGACTAATTCATCGCTGACACTGTTGGTGATTTCGGTGAGAAGAATTTGTTTTACGCTGTCCAACAGATTTGTCGAATCGCCACCGGCAGGAAATCCGGCCGTCGCAAAGCCGAGTCCAGATTTTTGAAAAGTATAATACGAAAAATCAGCGAAGAGCGCTTTGCCTTGCGGCACGAGGTCGTAAAGTTTTCCGCGCTGGCTGCTCAAAACATCGGAGAGAATTTGCGCGGCGGCGAAATCGGAATTATCCGCGCCGGGAAAACGAAAAGTAACGGCAACGAAACCGTAAGGAGAATCGGTGTTGAGCTTGAGCAAATCCGGTTGGACGGGTTGAAAATTAAATTCGGGACGCGGTGGCAATTCTTTTGATGGAATTGCGCCAAAAATATTTTTTACCTGCTCTAATGTCTTTTGCGGTTCGACATCGCCGCAGACAACGAGAATGGCGTTGTTCGGCACATACCACGTGTTGTGAAATTTTCGCAAATCGGCGCCGGTCGTTTTGTCGAACGACGGACGTGTGCCGAGCGGACTGTGTGCATAAGGCGTGCCTTTGAATGTCGCGGCGAGAAGTTGTTCGTAAAAAACATATTCGGGATTCGATAAATCCTGCGCGACTTCCTGCTCAATCGCGCCGCGCTCTTTCGTCCAAAGCGATTCGTCTGGCAACAAATCCTTCATGCGTGTGGCTTCGATGTGAAGCATGGTCTCCAAATTTTCGACTGATGTGGTAAAAAAATATCGCGTGACGGCTTGTTGTGTGTTGGCGTTGTCGTCACCGCCGAACGCGGCGGAAATCGCGGCGAGTTGGTCGGCGGACAAACCAGGGCTGCCGCGGAACATCATGTGCTCCATCGCATGCGCGGTGCCGGGAAAATTGGAAGGACATTCGTCGGCACCGACTTTATAATTGAGCATCGTGGTGACGACCGGCGCGAGCGTGTTGCGAACAACGATGACTTGCAGGCCATTCGTGAGCGTCGCGCGCAGGACGTCTTGGGCGTTGGCGGACAAAGTTATCGCCAACGAAAGAATAAAAGCGGATAAAATAAATTTTTGGTTCTGGTTCATAAAAACTTCAATTTCAGACAAACAATAAACGCGCATTGTTCAAGTGCGAGAAAAATTGTAGCGGAAAGAAAATTGCCCCAGAATGGGTTTGTGAATTTGGATTGGGAAAAAATGTGTGCGTTGGCATCGGCGGAAGTGGAAGCCATGCTGATGAAATTGCCGAAGCCATTGTGCGAACAGGCGCACAAATTGCCAGTGACATTTGAGCGTCAGCCGAATGCGGATTTACAAGCGGACGGAATTGAAATTGATACATTGGGATTGTTTGTTGGTCCAGATTTTGCGGATGAAGAAAGCGTTCCAATGCCGCCGCAAATCATTTTATTTTTGGAGAATCTTTGGGGCTTTGCGGAAACGGATGAGAAAATTTTTCGTGACGAAGTGCGGATGACTTTTTTGCATGAGCTGGGACATTATTTAGGATTGGACGAAGATGATTTGATTGAGCGCGAGCTGGATTAGTGCGATTTTATTGGTGTTTTTACGATTTTCCCCTTCCAAAATTTTTTTGAAAAATCTCTTGCATGGGATAAATTGTTTGATAAAGTATTCGTCCGCTCGCCGGTAAAACGGCAGTGGCTGGACAGCGATGTCCGTTGACAAGTGATGCGGTTGAAATAGATTACGCGTCCTCGAAACTCGAATCTGATTGCCGAGTGAAGTTTGTGATTCGGCAATTGGGTTTTTTTATCCCCTAAATGGGAAATGAAATCAGGTGAAGTTTCGGAAGCAATTTTCGGGCGGAAACGTCCGGTTGCTCTTTGAAAATTGATTTGTGCGATTAGTAAGAGCCCCTTCAAGGTTAGCCAGTTAGTGGCTGACTACGAAGGTTTTAACCAATAAAAAGCCCTTCGATTTTACGATCGAAGGCGAGTCAACTAACGTTTTTATACGGAGAGTTTGATTCTGGCTCAGAACGAACGCTGGCGGCGTGGATAAGACATGCAAGTCGAACGCTGGCATTCAGGTAGCAATATTTGGATGTTGGAGTGGCGCAAGGGTGTGTAACACGTGGATCATCTGCCGTGAAGACTGGGATAACTCGCTGAAAGGCGAGCTAATACCGGATGTGAATGAAAATTCAAAGTTGGGGACCGCAAGGCCTGACGCTTTACGATGAGTCCGCGGCCTATCAGCTAGTTGGTGAGGTAACGGCTCACCAAGGCTAAGACGGGTAGCTGGTCTGAGAGGACGACCAGCCACACTGGAACTGAGACACGGTCCAGACACCTACGGGTGGCAGCAGTCGAGAATTTTTCTCAATGGGCGAAAGCCTGAAGGAGCGACGCCGCGTGGGGGATGAATGGCTTCGGCCCGTAAACCCCTGTCATTTGTGAACAAATTGCTTCACCCAACACGTGAAGCATTGATTGTAACGGAAGAGGAAGGGACGGCTAACTCTGTGCCAGCAGCCGCGGTAATACAGAGGTCCCAAGCGTTGTTCGGATTCACTGGGCGTAAAGGGTGCGTAGGTGGCCGGGTAAGTCTGATGTGAAATCTCACAGCTTAACTGTGAAACTGCATTGGATACTATCCGGCTTGAGGAATGGAGGGGAGACTGGAATACTTGGTGTAGCAGTGAAATGCGTAGATATCAAGTGGAACACCAGTGGCGAAGGCGAGTCTCTGGACATTTCCTGACGCTGAGGCACGAAAGCCAGGGGAGCAAACGGGATTAGATACCCCGGTAGTCCTGGCCCTAAACGGTGCGCATTTGCTGTGAGTGGAATCGACCCCGCTCGTGGCGAAGCTAACGCGTTAAATGCGCCGCCTGGGAAATACGGCCGCAAGGTTAAAACTCAAAGAAATTGACGGGGGCCTGCACAAGCGGTGGAGTATGTGGCTTAATTCGATGCAACGCGAAGAACCTTACCTGGCCTTGACATGCAAGTAGTAGAAGGATGAAAATCTGACGAGGTAGCAATACCAGCTTGCACAGGTGCTGCATGGCTGTCGTCAGCTCGTGTCGTGAGATGTTGGGTTAAGTCCCGCAACGAGCGCAACCCCTGTGTCCTGTTGCCACCCCTTAATTGGGAGCACTCTGGACAGACTGCCTCGCTTCAACGAGGAGGAAGGTGGGGATGACGTCAAGTCAGTATGGCCCTTACGGCCAGGGCTGCACACGTACTACAATGCCCGGCACAAAGGGAAGCAAGAGCGCAAGCTGGAGCAAATCCCCCAAAACCGGGCCCAGTTCAGATTGTCGTCTGCAACTCGACGGCATGAAGCTGGAATCGCTAGTAATGGCGCATCAGCTACGGCGCCGTGAATACGTTCCCAGGCCTTGTACACACCGCCCGTCACATCATGAAAGCCGGTTGCACCCGAAGTCGCCCCTAAAAAGGTGCCGAAGGTATGACTGGTGATTGGGATGAAGTCGTAACAAGGTAGCCGTAGGGGAACCTGCGGCTGGATCACCTCCTTTCTAAGGAGAAACCACGGGTTCGAGATAAAAATCGAACTTTCGAGGTCGGACGAATGTTTGAGAGTCAAATTTCAAACTGTTCGGATTTGGCTTAAGCTAATCGCACAATTCAGTTTTCAAGGGCATTGCTCTTTGAATAAATCAAGTGAACGAGATCGAACGTTGACCAGCGGTGAGAATAAATTTATTCGTGTGGGGCTGTAGCTCAGTTGGTAGAGCGGTAGCTTTGCAAGCTATAGGTCAGGAGTTCGAATCTCCTCAGCTCCACCAGACCTTATAGGCCTGTAGCTCAGTTGGTTAGAGCATGCGCTTGATAAGCGCAGGGTCACTGGTTCGAATCCAGTCAGGCCTACCACTTGATTTTTGAAACGATTTACCGAAGCAATTTATCGGAGATTAAAATTCCCCGGCAATTCTATTCGGCGCGTTCTTTGACAACTACACATAGGTAAGAAAGTAAAAGTAGGGCAAAATTATACAATTCGCTGAGTTATCCATCGTTAATTCGATGGTATTCTTTGTGATCAAGCTACTAAGGGCTTATGGTGAATGCCTTGGTGCCAAGAGGCGATGAAGGACGTAGTAAGTTGCGATAAGCCACGGGGAGCCGCAAGCAGGCATTAATCCGTGGATTTCCGAATGGGACAACCCAGCCAGTTTCACAACTGGTTATCATTGGATGAATTCATAGTCCAATGAAGCGAAACGGGGCGAAGTGAAACATCTCAGTAACCCCAGGAAAAGAAAATGAAATGATTCCGTCAGTAGTGGCGAGCGAAAGCGGAACAGCCTAAACCGGGAGGACTTGTCTTCCCGGGGTTGAGGGACCTTAATGTGATAGACCGAGAGTTAGCTGAATCTTCTGGAAAGTTGAGCCATAGACCGTGACAGCCGGGTAAGCGAAAACTCAAAGTCGTCTAAAGGTATCCCAAGTAATGCGGTGCACGTGAAACTCTGCATGAATCCGTCCAGACCACTGGATAAGGCTAAATACTCCTTGGCAACCGATAGTGAACTATTACCGCGAGGGAAAGGCGAAAAGAACCCCTGTTAGGGGAGTGAAATAGAACCTGAAACCATAAGCCTACAATGTGTTGGAGCCGCGCAAGCGGTGACAGCTTGCCTTTTGCATAATGAGTCTGCGAGTTATTGTCAGTGGCCAGCCTAAGTTGCTTTGCAACGGAGGCGAAGGGAAACCGAGTGCCAACAGCGCGACTAGTCGCTGGCAATAGACCCGAAGCGGAGGTGATCTACTCTTGAGCAGGTTGAAGCTGCAGTAACATGCAGTGAAGGACCGAACTCGTAGATGTTGAAAAATCTTGAGATGACTTGAGAGTAGGAGCGAAAGACTAATCAAACCCCGTGATAGCTGGTTCTCTCCGAAATCGCTTGAGGGCGAGTCTTATGGAAGTTCCCAGTAGAGGTAGAGCACTGAATGGCTTAGGGGCCCCACCAGGCTGCCAAAACCAATTAAACTCCGAATTCTACTGGTCTGTATCATAGGAATCAGGCTGCGAGGGATAAGCTTCGTAGCCGAGAGGGCAACAGCCCAGACCATCAGCTAAGGTGCCTAAATGTGATTAAGTGGAAAGGATGTGACTTTGCTTAGACAGTGAGGATGTTGGCTTAGAGGCAGCCATCATTTAAACAGTGCGTAATAGCTGACTCATCGAGCGAGGTCGCGCCGAAAATGATTGGCGATTAAATCACATACCGAAGCTATGGATTCGAGAAGTTTTCGAACTTTTCGAGTGGTAGGAGAGCGTAATCGTTGCAGCGAAGCAGGACGGAAACGGACTGTGGAGCGACGATTAGTGAGAATGCAGACACGAGTAGCGATAAAGCAGGTTAGAATCCTGCTCGCCGTAAACCCAAGGTTACCTGGGCCAGGTTCGTCCTCCCAGGGTTAGCCGGGAGCTAAGATGAGGCCGTAAGGCGTAATCGATGCACATCAGGTTAAATATTCCTGAGCCCGCCGGGATTAAGGCTGCGAATGACGCATAGAGAGACATCAACTAGGCAATCGAATGCTGAGCTTAGGCTTCGGCCGAAGCGCATTGGTGGGTCTCTGTGTCTAGAAAAGTTTGCAGTTGTTTCCCCGACGGCCCGTTCCGTAAACCGACACAGGTGGGTGAGTGTAAGCGCACTCAGGCGCGCGAGAGAAACCTCTCTAAGGAACTCGGCACATTAGCCTCGTAACTTCGGGAAAAGAGGTGCTCACTTCGGTGAGCCACAGTAAATTGCGTTTAGCGACTGTTTAACAAAAACACAGCTCTCTGCAAAGTTGTTAAAACAACGTATAGGGAGTGACAAGTGACCAATGCGGAAAGATTAAGAGATTTTGTTAGCCGCAAGGCGAAGCTCGGTCTTTAAGTCCCCGTGAATGTCGGCCGTAACTATAACGGTCCTAAGGTAGCGAAATTCCTTGTCGGGTAAGTTCCGACCTGCACGAATCTTGTAACGACTGAACGACTGTCTCGGAGAGGATCTCGGCGAAACTGTAATGGCGGTGAAGATGCCGCCTGCCCGCAGTAGGACGGAAAGACCCTATGCACCTTTACTGTAAGCTCGTATTGTGTTCTGGTTATTTATGCTTAGCGTAGGTGGGAGACTTTGAAGTGCCGGCTTCGGTTGGCATGGAGTCGCAATGTGAAACACCACTCTTAGATAATTAGGATTCTAACCTCAATCTGTAAAGCCAGATGAGGGACAGTGCGTGCAGGTCAGTTTGACTGGGGCGGTTTCCTCCCAAATGGTAACGGAGGAGCGCTAAGCTTGGTTCAGCACGGTTGGCAACCGTGCGTCGAGGGTATGGCTATAAACCAGGTTGACTGTAAGACCCACAAGTCGAGCAGATGCGAAAGCAGGCCCAAATGATCCGACGGTTTAATGTGGAATTGCCGTCGCTCATCGGACAAAAGGTACGCTAGGGATAACAGGCTGATCGGATCCAAGAGTTCATATCGACGATCCGGTTTGGCACCTCGATGTCGGCTCGTCGCATCCTGGGGCTGGAGAAGGTCCCAAGGGTCCGGCTGTTCGCCGGTTAAAGCGGCACGCGAGCTGGGTTCAGAACGTCGTGAGACAGTTCGGTCCTTATCCACTGTGGGCGAAGGAAACTTGAGGGGTTCTAACCTTAGTACGAGAGGACCGGGTTAGACGCACTTCTGGTGTGGCAGTTGTTCCGTCAGGGGCATCGCTGCGTAGCCATGTGCGGAAGAGATAAGCGCTGAAAGCATCTAAGTGCCAAGCTCATCCCAAGATAATGTTTCCCGGAGCGTAAGCTCCCTAAAGACCACGGGCAGACTACCCGTTTGATAGGCTGGGAATGCAAGCACCGCGAGGTGTTCAGTTGACCAGAACTAATCGGTCGTGCGGCTTGATTGCTTTTTCTTCATGTTAAATCGTTAAATCGGGTGACCGATTTTGCGAACACACTGAAGAATGCAATTTCAACTCGCGAATTGTGGAAATGCTCCACTTTTCTTCCTGTGTGTAGTTTTCAGAGAATCGCCGAACGCTTCGGAACGATCTTTATAAATAAAAATTTTGCACGTCAAAATCGTGCGCAACAATTTGGTGGCAATACCGCAGTGGTCCGACCCGTTCCCATCCCGAACACGGCCGTCAAACACTGCATGGCCGATGGTAGTGGTTGTATAGCTTCCGCGAGAGTAGGTAGCCGCCAGTCTTTCAAATAAAGCCCGAAGAATTTTCTTCGGGCTTTTATTTCAGAGTCCGTTCAACACATCAATCAATTGCCGCAAACGCCCATAGTCGCGGCGATTGAAATTAAAAGCGATTCGAGCCAAGTCTAAATTGTCTTCATCTTCAATCTCTTCCGGTGTCGGCTTGATAACTTGAATTTTTCCTTCGACAACGATATCTAAAAAATCTTCATTCATCGCTGCGAGCGCGGAATTGCCCGGTGAATTTTTTAATCTGACAACGAGCAAATCTTTTACAAAACGCGTCGAATGAAAATTTCTATAAAACCGCGTGATAATTTTTACCGCCTCATCAACGCTGTCGGTGATTTGATAAAGACTCAAATCATCCGGCGAAATCAATTTATCGCGTAGCAATTGGCCGCGGATATTGATGTCCCACGTTTTCCAAAAAATTCCACCGGGTTTATCCACAAGCACGAGCGGCATCAGTTGACTCTTTCCAGTTTGCATCAAAGTCAGCGCTTCAAAACCTTCATCAAAAGTTCCAAATCCGCCTGGAAACAATACAATCGCATCGGAATGCCGGATAAAAATCAATTTACGCGTGAAAAAGTATTTGAATGTCACCAATTTTTTATCCTCGGCGATAATTGGATTGGCGCTTTGTTCCCACGGCAGACGAATATTGACGCCGAAACTTTTTTCCGTCCCAGCGCCTTCGTGTCCAGCCTGCATGATGCCGCTGCCCGCGCCGGTGATGACCATGAATCCGGCCTCGGAAATTTTGCGTCCGAATTCTACGGCCTGTTGATACTCCGCCTTGTCGGATTGCGTTCGCGCTGAACCAAAAATGGTCACTTTGCGTTTGCCAGCATAAGGCGCAAACAATCGAAAAGCGTAACGCAATTCCCGCAACGCCGTTTTTACCACCCGCACGTCGCCGGTGTCTTTCACGTCGGTCAAAAGCTTCAACGCATTTTCAATGATGTCTGCGACCTCCGTTTCATTGTAGCCGCCGCCCTTAAGTTCGATTAATTCGTGAATCTGCTTCCTCAATTCGATATTTGCGGGTTTTTCGTTTTCGCTTCTCTTTTTCATTGCCGAAAAGATAGCTTCGACAGTGGCTGTCTGCAAAGACCTTTGACATTGACAATTTCCGCCAGAAATTTATTCTATCCGTTCATTTATTTTGCGGGCAATCGTCCCGCGTGAAAGGAAGTGAGTTGCATGACCGAAATTAAATTGAAAAAAGGCGAACCTGTTGACCGCGCATTGCGCCGTCTGAAGAAAAAAGTGGACCGTGAAGGCACGCTCAAGGTTGTGCGCGGCCATCGGCATTTTGAAAAGCCGAGCGAAAAGCGCCGCCGCAAGGAAAAGGCCGCCCGCTTCTCTGCCATGCTGACCGCACGTTACGCAGACTTGTAATTTGTCATTGCGAAATTTGTTGAACCGTTAAATCGTTGAATAGATCACGATTTAACGGTTTAACTATTTAACGATGTATTCATTTTCCACATGCTGGAATTCGCATCGCCACACCGATGGACGCGCCATGCTGCGCGAAATCCGCGATTTGGGATTTGAATACGCCGAGTTAAGCCATGGCGTTCGCATTTCGCTCGTGCCGGGGATTCTTGAAGCCGTGACCGCTGGCGAAATCAAGATTTCCAGCCTGCACAATTTTTGTCCGCTACCGCTCGGCGTCAACAATGCCGCTCCGAACCTTTACGAATTTTCCGACGAGCGCGAACGCCAACGCGAACTCGCCATCAAGCACACGTTGAAAACTTTTGAATTTGCCGAACGCGTCAAAGCGCCGCTCATCGTGCTGCATTTGGGCAGCATTGAAATGAAAGATTACACCGGCAAATTGAGCGAAATGCTCGAACGTGGCGAAAAGAATTCTCCAAAATACGAAAAGCTGTGCGCCGAAATTTCTAAAGTTCGCGAAAGCAAAAAAGAAAAATTCTTTGAACGAACCAAAGAAACACTCCGCGCAATTTTGCCCGTCGCTGAAAAGCGCGGACTGAAACTCGGTTGCGAAAATCGTCAGGCGCTCGAAGAAATTCCTGTCGAAAGCGATTTTCAATTTCTCTTCCGCGAATTTTCCAGCCCGAACATTGTTTACTGGCACGATTGCGGTCATGCGCAAATCAAAGAAAATCTTGGTTTCATTAATCATAAATTGCATTTGGAATCCTTGCGTGAAAAGCTCGCCGGATTTCATGTTCACGATGTTCAATTTCCTGCGCGCGACCACGCCGCGCCCGGCACCGGCACGGTGAATTTCGCCGCGCTCAAGCCATTCGTGAAACCGGAGCACGTCAAAGTTTTTGAATTAAGCCCGTCGCTTCCGACCGAAGCCGTCAAATGCGGCATCGCGCATCTGAAATTGATTTGGGGAAAAGAATAAATTTCTTGTGTCTTTGCCACTCCGCGCCTTTGCGTTAAAATTTCAAAGTGAATTCGCCGCGCGAAACTGCGACTGAAATTGTAAAAAAATTGCAAGCTGCCGACTTTTCCGCATTTTGGGTCGGCGGCTGCGTGCGCGATTTTTTGCTCGGACGCGAACCGCAGGATTTTGATATCGCCACGGGCGCGAAGCCGGAACAAGTCGAAAAACTTTTTAAACGAACGATTGCCGTCGGAAAAAAATTCGGCGTCATCATCGTTGTCGAAAACAAACATCAATTTCAAGTTGCGACGTTTCGCGCGGAAGCGGATTACAAAGACGGCCGGCGACCGGAAAAAGTTGTTTTCGCAAATGCAGAAGCCGATGCGCTGCGCCGCGATTTCACTGTCAATGGACTTTTTTACGACCCGATTTCAAAGAAAACTCACGATTGGGTAGGCGGCGAGAAGGATTTGCGCGCGCGCATCATCCGAACGATTGGCAAACCTGAAGAACGATTTGCCGAAGACCATTTACGATTGCTGCGCGCCGTTCGCTTTGCCGCGCAATTGAATTTTGAAATCGAACCGAAAACATTTGCCGCAATTCAATCGCTCGCGCCGAAGATTAAAATCATCAGCGCGGAAAGAATTCGCGACGAATTGCTAAAATTATTTTCGTCCAAAAAAGTAGGACAGGCTTCCAGCCTGTCTCTGACTGAAAAGAAAGATTCAAAAAATGAAGACAGGCAAGATGCCTGTCCTACAATCGCGGCACGCGGATTGGAATTGTTGCGCCAAAGCAACTTGCTCGAACATATTTTGCCGGAATTGGCAGCGACGATTAATTGTGAGCAATCGCCGGATTATCATCCCGAAGGCACGGTTTTTGAGCACATCAAATTGATGCTGGAAAAACTTCCGGCGGATGCGAATGAACTTTTACCGTGGGCGGTTTTGCTTCACGACATTGCCAAGCCCGTGACGGCGGAAAAGGATTTGAAAACGGGCGCGATTCACTTTTACGGTCACGAAAAAGTCGGCGCGGCAATGGCGGAGAAAATTTTGGAGCGATTGAGATTTCCGCGAAAGCAGATCGAGGAAATTGTCGCGTGCGTGACGCATCACATGCAATTCAAGGACGTGAAGCAGATGCGCAAGGCGACGCTGCGGCGATTGCTGCTGCGCGAGACGTTTCCGCTGGAATTGGAATTGCACCGGCTGGATTGCCTCGGCTCGCACGGCTCGCTGGAGTATTACGATTTTTTGCGCGAGCAGGCGGAAGAATTACAGCGAAAGCCGGAAATCAAACCGCCGCTGCTGACGGGCAAAGATTTGATTGCGCTGGGAATGAAACCGGGGCCGGCGATGGGAAAATTGCTGGACGAAGTCCGCGAGAAACAACTGGCGGATGAATTGAAAAATGCGCGTCAGGCAAAAGCGTGGGTGAAACGGATGCTGGCTCAATGAATTAAGGCATGCAGCCAGCGCCGTGGGGCGGGCATGGCCGATGACCTCCCAAAGCCGCCTTTTTCCGGTTTTGGGCTCAAAAAGGGCAAAAATGGCTAAAAACAGGCCGTTTTTGGTCTGCAACCCGTCGTCTTGCACGTGCAACTCGCCGAGTTGCACATGCATCCTGCCGTCTTGCACATGCAAAAGGTCGTTCTGCACATGCAACCCGTCGTTCTGCACATGCATCTCATCGTCTTGCACGTGCATTAAGCGGAGTTGCATATGCAATCGGGCGTCCTGCGCATGCAACTCATCGTCCAGCACACGCAGCCCGGCGGGTTGCACAGACAATTCAGCACGTTGCACGTGCAATTCGGGCGGTTGCACAGGCAGGGAAGGATGGGAAAATTGCTGGACGAAATCCGCGAGAAACAATTGGCGGATGAATTGAAAAATGCGCGTCGGGCGAAAGCGTGGGTGAAGCGGATGCTGGCGAAATAATTTTTCAGAGCACGGCTGCTATGGATTATGACAAAATTCTTTGACAACAAGTATGAGCGTGAGCACAGAAAGCACAAAAGTAAGAACTACAAGCCAAACAGTCAGCCTGCGGATTGCAACAGTGTGCCGTTCCATCCTTACTGCAATCTTTTCTTGATCGGCGCTTAATCTGGCCATCAAAGTGGAAGCCTTCGCAATCGTCTTTGAAATCCTTCCCGCACCATTTTGGTCGCTTGGGTCATTTTTTGCATCATACAAAGACTCTTTGTAAATATCAAAAAGTTGCTCCCTTATGTCGCTGTCAAAATTTGTGGCGACCCATTGCCTGTATTTTTCGGGGGATTCGTCACTCATAAGCATAGAACAATAACTCTAACCTTGTGGAATTGGTGTGAGATACATTTTCCGAATTTCAAAATCGGCGCCTTCACTTTGAATTCCGACGAAGCCATTTGAAATTGTGCATTCGGAAATTTTGTTCAGCGATTTGCCGTTGATAATCGCTTGAACATTGTTGCCCGCGCAAATCGTCACATTCGTATTCCATTCGCCGACGGGATTTTCGGCTGAAGCTCCGGTAAATGCGACGGGCGTGTTCGCGTCTTTGCCGAGAGCCAAATGTTCTTTGCATTCCGCGCCGGCCATGACGAATAAATCGCCTTGCCGACCAGACTTGCCCTGATTTTGCACGCACATCGGCCAGACCTTGTCGGGCAATTGCATGTTCACGAGCACGCCGGTGTTGTCCTTCTTCGGCTCGACTTTCACGAAGCGCCATTCGACGGTGACGACGTAATTGCTAAACGCCTGCTTCGTCCGCAAATAACCGATGGCCGAGCCGTTGCAATGAATCACGCCGTTAGTCGCGCTCCACGTTTGCATCGGGTCGGCGTCGTTCTTCATGCAAAACGTGAAGCCGTCGAGATTTGTGCCGTTGAAAAGTTCGATGCGATTCGTCGGCGTGATGACATCTTGCGCGCTGGCGATTTGTGCAAAGGCAAAGGCCAGACAGATTGAAGTGAAGATTTTCATGGGAAATTATTTCAGCGGTTCGAGGGATATTTTTCGGATTTCAATTTCCGCGCCTTCGCACTGGAAGCCGACAAAACCGAAGGTGACGGTGCAGCCGGTGATTTCGTTCATCAGTCGGCCGTTGATAGAATTTTTTATCGTGTCGTCGGCACACAGCATTTCGCAGGAATTCCATTCGCCCACGGGATTTTCATTCGACGGCCCGCGCATGGGCACGGGGCGATTTTTATTCTGTCCGAGATGCTCATTGCAGTCCGCATCCGACATCAAATAGAGGTCGCCTTGCTTGTTGTGCAAGCCGTCGGACTGGACGCAACGCGGCCAGACGGCGTCCGGCGGCTGGATGTGGACCATGATGCCGGCGTTGTCGGCCTTTGGCGCGATTTTGACGAAGCGCCATTCGACGGTGAGAACGTAATTGCTGTAACTTTGCAACGTGTGGAGATAGCCGACGGGCACGCCGGAGCAATGGATGACTCCATTGGTGATGCTCCAGGTTTGCGCGGGGTCGGCGTTGGTCTTCATGCAAAACTTAAGACCGTCGAAATTCGTGCCGTTGAAAAGTTCGATACGATTGGTCGGCACAATTTGCGCGGAAACAATTTTTGTAAACGCGAAGCAAATTAAAACTGCTGCTGCAATTTTTTTCATCGCAGAAATTATTGCAACGGCTCAATGGAAACTTTGCGGCCTTCCCACGGGCCGCCTTCGCTTTGCAGGCCGATGTAACCGGAGGAATTGTTGCAGCCGGTGATCTTGCTCATGGAAGTTCCGTTGACGACGATTTCCACCGTGTTGCTCCGGCAGATGGCTTCAAACGTGTTCCATTCGCCCGCTGGTTTTTCAGCAGACGGTATTGTCATTTTGATTCCGTTCTTGCCTTGAGTTACCGGCTCGCTGCATGTCGCTCCACCTTGCAGCCAGAAATCGCCCTGATGATCGTGCATGCCCTGACATTCGATGCAATTTGGCCAAACCTGATTCGTCGGCGCGTCGGCGGGACGGTCTTGCATGAAAACGCAAACGCCGGTGTTAATTGGTTTGACCATGTTCGTGGGGAAACGCCATTCCACCGTGACTTTGAAGTCGGAATATTTTTTCTCCGTGCGCATATAGCCAGTCGGTTTGCCGGTGCATTCAATCATTCCGTTGGAAATGCTCCACGTTTTTGTCGGGTCGGTGTTGCCGCGCTCGAAAAACGTCCAGCCGGTGAAATCCTTGCCGTTGAAAAGTTCGGTGCTTTTTGTGTCTTGCGCATTTGCAATTCCGACAAATGCGAAGCAGGACAGAATGATTGCGAGAAGTGTTTTAGCGGTGGTTTTCATGCCGCGAAAATGAAGCGGAGTTTGCCGCAAGTCAAGTCGCAGAAATCAATTTTTGCGCGTGCTCAAAAACAGCTTGCGGAGAAACGGCGGTCAGACATTCGACGGGATTTTTCCACGTGCAATGCGATTTCATGCACGGTGAGCAAGGTAATTCAATTCGCAAAACATTTTGCAATTGGCCGTAAGGCCCGGTGCGGCGCGGCGCGGTCGGGCCGAACAGCGCGACGAGCGGTTTGCCGAGCGCGGCGGCGACGTGCATCGGGCCGGTATCGTTCGTGATCATCAAATCGCAAAGACGAACCCATTCAATCATTTCCGGCAACGACGTTTCGCCGCACAGATTCAAAGTGCGATTGGGTTCGATGCGGGAAATTTTTTCGCCGAGCGGTTTATCTTCGGTGCTGCCGAGAATGGCGAAGCGCGCATCAGAAAATTTTTGCGCGAGCAACTTTACCAGCGCAGAAAAATTTTCGACCGGCCAGCGTTTATTGTCCCAGCGCGCGCCGGGCTGGATGGCAATCCATTTTGCACCGCCAGTTTCCCATTTTGATTTTACGGCATCAGCGATTTGCGGACGTTCTGGAATCCATTGGAAATTTTTGTGAACGGGAACTCCGATTTGCGGCAGCACGGACAAATACCAATCCACGGCGTGCGTGTGAAAAGATTTGCGCGGAACGGCGAGGTCGTAAAATCCGCGTGCGCCTTCGCGGACTTCGTCAAGGCCGACGAGAAATTTTCCGTTGGCGAGCCACGCGAACGCACCGCTGCGCGCGAGACATTGCAAATCTATGACCAAATCAAAACTTTGTCCACGCATCCAGCGAATGCTGCGAAGCATTTCGGGCCAATGAACAGGAGATTTCCAGCGCCTGCGTTCAAAGTGAACGATGCCGGCCAAATCAGGATCGCCTTCAATCAGCGGCGCGAGCGCGGAATCAATCCACCAGAAAATTTCGGCATCGCGAAAATGCAATTTAAGCAAACGCAAAACGGGCAGTGCTTGAATCACGTCGCCGAGCGAACTGGGTTTGAGGATTAATATTTTCATTTACCGCAGAGACGCAGAGTTAAAGACAGAATTAACAGGATTTACAGAATTAAATCACAGAAAAATTCTGTATAATTTTGTTAATTCTGTCTTGAAGAAAATTATCTGCCGTAAGCGAGTCGCTCGGCGAGCCGCTCCGGCAAACCGGCGGCGAGAATTTTTTTCTGCGTGGTGGCGATGTCGTAATCGAGGCGGCGCAATTCAATCGTGCCGGCTTCCATGTCGTAGATGACGTAGGCGGCTTTGGGATTGTTGTCGCGCGGCTGGCCGACGGCGCCGACGTTGACGAAATATTTTTTCGCCGGATCAACTTTGAATTTGGAATACGTTCCGCCACGAACCGCTGTATCGCGCATGAAGGCGACGGGCACGTGCGTGTGGCCGAAAAAGCAAACGGAAGTATTTTGATATGGAAAACTGGCGGCGGCGGCAAGTTTGTCGAAGACATAACCCCAGCGTTCCGGCGCATCGAGCGTGGCGTGGACGATGGTGAAGTTCGCAACCATCTTGGAATACTTCAAATCACGCAGCCATGCTTTGTCGTCGTCGCTCAATTGCTTGCGCGTCCAGTGAACGGCGTCGGCAGCGGCGGGATTAAAACCTTCGAGCGCCTCGTCGGTGGAGCAATATTCGTCGTGATTTCCTTTGACGCAAGGAATGTTCATATCGCGAATAATTTTCAGGCATTCTTTGGGATTCGCGTTGTAGCCGACGACGTCGCCGAGGCAGACATAATGCGTGGGATTCTGTTTTTTAGCGTCTTCCAAAATGGTTTGGAGCGCTTCCAGATTCCCATGTATGTCAGCGATGATGGCGTATTTCATTTTTAACCGACAATCTCAAAGCTCTTAAATTCACTGCGCGCTTCGCTCCACGTCACGGCTTCGTCGCGGATGAACATTTTCAATCCGGAGTCGCGAATCGCGGCGCGAAAATTTTCCAATTCTTCGCGCGCGCCTTCGGCAATCAATTCGACGCGGCCGTCGGACAAATTTCGCACAGTTCCGGCAATTTCAAAGCCCGCAGCGGTGGATTTTGTCAAGTAACGAAACCCGACGCCTTGGACTCGTCCCGAATAAAAAATTTCCATGCGGCAACGGTCGGCGGCTTTCGGCTTGTCCGGCACGGCGGACATGAAGCCAAAGGCGGGCGCGTGTTGCAATGTTTTATTGGTCGCGGGCAGAAAAATCATTCATTTTTTTTGGAATTGTCATTGACCGGTGAAAAAATTTCCGGTAGTCAGCATGGGTTGCCATTGAACCCGGAAAATTCCGGGCATTTTTTATCGGCGGCGAGCGAGCGATGTTGAGTCCGAAAACATTTTTAGCGGTTGATTTTGGCGCGGGCAGTTTGAAACTGGCCGAGTTTGACACCAATGCCGAGGGCGGATTGGTTCTCAAAAGTTTTGTCATCAAGCCGCTCGGCCTCGAAGGCTCGCAGGAAGCCACGCGAGAAAAAACCATTCTCAAAGCGCTGCATGAAACGCTCGCGGAAAAAAATCTCAAATCCAAAAACATCAACGTCTGTGCGCCGGGGTTCCACGTGTTTTCCAAATTCGTGAAATTGCCGCCGGTGGACGCGAACAAGGTCACGCAAATCATCCAATACGAGGCGCAGCAAAATGTGCCGTTCCCGCTGGCGGAGGTGGTTTGGGATTATCAAATCCTTGGCACCGCGGCGAGCGGTGAATTGGAAGTGCTGCTGGTCGCCGTCAAATCGGAAATTGTCGAAGGACTTTTCCGTGTGGCGGCGGACGCAAAATTGAAATTGAATTTGTGCGACGCTTCGCCTGCGGCGCTGTGCAATGCGTTTCGATACAATTACGGCGACCTCGAAGATTGCACGATGCTGTTGGACATCGGCGCCAAGACAAGCAATTTGTTGTTCTTCGAAAAAGGGAAAGTTTTTTCGCGCAGCATCGGTCTCGGGGCAAACACCATCACGCAAGATTTTGCGAACGAAGCAAAGTTAAAATTTGAAATGGCCGAACAAATCAAAGTTGCTGAAGGCTTCGTGAGTTTGGGCGGCGCATACGAGGAGCCGGAAAATCCAAATCAAGCGGCCATTTCAAAAATCGCGCGGCAGTTCATGACCAAGCTGCACATTCAGGTCAACCAGACGATGCAGTTTTATCGCGGCCAGCAGGGCGGCAGTGCGCCGCAAAGATTATTTTTGTCCGGCGGCGCGAGCATCATGCCTTACACGGCGCAATTTTTTGCGGAGAAATTAAACATCCCGGTCGAATACTTTAATCCGTTCCGCAACGTGCAGATTGATCCGGCGGTGAATCTGGAAGATCTGGCGAAAGTCGCGCATTCGCTCGGCGAAGTTGTCGGGCTTGGACTCCGCAATTTGTCGGATTGTCCGGTGGAAATGAATTTGATGCCGGACAGCACGTTGCGCTGGCGCGCGTTCAACGAAAAGAAGCCGTATTTTTTGGCGACACTGTTCCTGTTGGCGCTGGTGACCGGCGCGGTGGGATTCATGTTCCAGAAATTAGCCGAGTCCAAAGAAGCGGCAGCCGTTGAATTGGAGCCGCAGGTTGAAAAAATTTCGCAAACTGCCGACAATTTCAAACGCGCGTATTCGGCGTTGCAAAAAGCGCAGGCGGACGCGAATCAAATCACTTCGTGGCTGGAGGATCGATATTATTGGAACGACATTTTTGATCAATTGCATCAGGCGCTGATGCGTTCGGAAGATGAAGTCCGGAAAAAATACGCCGATAAAAAACCCGGCGTTGAAGCCGGCATTTGGATTGAAACGATGACGACAGCCGGCCCGCCGCCGATCATAATGAGCACGGATACGGGCGGCGGCGAAACGGCCCCGCCACCGCCAACGAATACCGGCGCCATCACGCTCGTCTGCCGCGCGGTGGATTTGTCCAGCGTGGATTCCGGGGCGAACCAGGAAATTGTTTATTCCATCGAGCGCCAATTGAAGGTCGCGACCATTTTTGATCCCAAGACCGTGCAAACGTCGCAACAAATTTCGTCCGTGGATCCGAACGGCACCTTTACGTTCACCGTCACGCTGACGCCGCAAAACCCGTTAAAATTGTCACCGCAATGAATTGGTTGAAACGCAATTTATTTTTTGTCATTGGCGTCGCCGTTGCGGTGGCGCTGATGGGCGCGGCGGGTTTTTATATTTTCAAAAGCATGGCGCGCAACAACACGGCGATTGAGCATTTGACCGAACTTTACGGCAATTTGCGCGACGCGGCCAACGGCAAGCCGTCCGCAGGCAACGAAAAAGTGAACAACACGCAAGCCGCCAAAGATCAAACTGTGCAATTGCAGCAGTGGATCAAGCAGACGACGAATTATTTCCAGCCGATTGCGGCAATCCCCGCGCCGGGCAACACGCCATTGACCGATTCTGCGTTTTCCACAGCGCTGCACAGCAATATAACGGTGTTGCAACAAGCCGCCGCCGCAGCGAACGTGACGCTGCCGCAACAATATGATTTTTCATTTCAAGCGCAGAGCGACAAAGTGCGGTTCGCACCGCCGGGCAGCGCGGATAAACTGGCGGTTCAATTGGGCGAAACAAAATCGATTGCAGAAATCATTTTTGGCGCACACGTCAACGCATTGGAAAGCATCCAGCGATTGCGCGTGTCGGATGACGACACGGCAG
>Ga0206814_10140_pt1 | contig 20387 bp, 12 predicted proteins | sample Alteio_BWOrgCont_90_FD_152850 | JGI IMG/M metagenome (GOLD analysis project Ga0206814, IMG submission 152850) | Enriched cells from forest soil in Barre Woods Harvard Forest LTER site, Petersham, Massachusetts, United States -... | ecosystem: Environmental > Terrestrial > Soil > Temperate forest >...
CCTCCCCCTCCCCATCCTCTCCAGCCCCAACCACCGCCGAAACCGTCGTAATAAGTATTGAGAGTTTGATGAGTTTGGTTCATTTCCATGGCCATGATGGACACGCTTCCGCCTGAATCGACCAGCGTCCAACCCTTCGCTGCCAGCGCCGAATTGACAGCCGACTTGATCCGATCAACCCACAACGGGTTTTCTGTGTGAACATTCTCCCAGGAGAACGTCTTGTACTGATTGAAGTCCGCATTTCGATCGTAGTCAGTCTTCACCTGCTGTGCGAAAGACGCTGCCGTGAAGAGAAACACGATTGCGATGAGGAGGGATATTCCGCGACGTAAGCTCATATGGGCTCCTTATGCTGTGTGAACGTTTGTGATGGCAACCTTCAGCCTGACTAGGCTCCAGGTTGCAATTCGAGAATCATCGATCTCGCATTCAATAGATGCACGCGTTGTGCCAATCAGCCTTGTGCCCAAATCGGGGCTTACGCCCATTGAACTGAAATAGTTAGCTATGCTTCGGAGCCAGAACCTCAACAACGCAGTATTTAGAAATGTTGTTGAGTCGTCTCGAAGGTCGATGCAGCGACACGCGCCTCTCGATTTTCACGGCCGTGGTGATGCTTGTTCTCAGTCGACAAGGCGACCTGAGCGTCAGCCCATGGACGCACTATTTCGCCAGCATGACGCAGATTATGAAGAAATAGATGGTTTTGAGTAGTTGCTACCTTTGGCTATCAACCTGCATGAATAGGGCTGTCTTCGCTCTCGGACATTGAGGTCCAAGTGAAGATTTCAGAAATTAAGAACAAGTCCAGATGGCGGGAGGTAGCAATCATGGGAACGGCACTATTCGGAGTCGATGAAACGCATTTGAATGATTACCATCCAGACGTTGATAGGGTTCGAGAGATGGAAATAGTGCTTTCTCGCTGCCTTCCTTCATTTCATCGACAAGCTTTTCGATGCATGGGGAACGCTGCCGATGCGGAGGACGTAGTGCAAGATGCATTGGTATCCGCATATAAGCACCTAGGGCAATTCAGAGGTGAGGCGCGGATGTCGACATGGTTGACGACGATTGTGATGAATTCAGCACGAGTCCACCTGCGAAGGCGGCCACGCCAAATTCACGTTTCGTTGGATGATCATCCCGAAGCGGAGAACCACTATTCGTTCCTGGATCAACTGGCAGATCGCGGGCCAAGTCCGGAAGACGCGTTTCGAAGTTCGGAAGACAGAGAGTATCTGATGCAATTGATGCAAAAGTTGCCGCCGACACTGCGTACGGCCTATCAGCTTCGCGCCTTAGAAGGGCTAACGATCCGAGAAATCGCCAGCAATCTGGGAGTGACTCAGAGCGCGGTGAAGTCTCGAGTATTTCGTGCACAGACTGCACTCAGGGGCATTGCCAGGAAACTGAAATTAGAACGTTCAGGAAATGCCACTAGCGGACGATTCCGCGGCCCTAAGCGTAATTCATCCTTGAGAGGATCCGCTTAGCTTTCGAGAGGATCCCCGCACATTAATAACGCCGATTGCGCGCTCGGCTAGGTTGCAACCTGAGAATCCAGCCGGTCGAGATGGCTGTAGCCGCCTTGCGTAAGTTTCGAGCCAGGCTGCAGCTGAATAGGTATTGGTTTGTCCGAATGTGGTTCGGGCTGTTCCAACGTCACGCGGGAGATTCCATGCCGTTGCATCATTGCGATCAGGGTCGTTCTGGGCACTCCGAGCTGCGCGGCCGCTCCGCGCCGCCCTCCAACAACCCAGTTCGTTTCGTGGAGAGTCGCTAAGATGTGTGCGCACTGGGCATCATCGAGTGTTCGAGCAGATGCTGACTCCGTGCTGTGTCGTCGAAGCTCTGACGAATGTAGCTTCAGGATGTGGTCCGCGCTCAAAATCACTGCGCACTCCATGACGTTCTGTAACTCCCGGATATTGCCGGGCCAGTCATGGCTCATCAACTTCTCAATCACGTCCTCCGGAATGCAATCGATCGTCTTGCCTTGTTGTTTTGCGAACTTTCGAACGAAGTGCTCAGCAAGCCGTGGAATGTCGTCCATCCGGTCTCGCAACGGGGGGAGTGTAATAGGGAATACATTGAGACGATAGAAAAGATCGGCGCGGAATTTTCGATCTTGTACCATCCTCCAGAGGTCCTGGTTGGTAGCCGCAATAACACGCACGTCCACTCGGACAGCTCGGCCGTTGCCTAAGCGTTCCACTTGTCTCTCCTGGAGAACGCGCAGAAGCTTTGGTTGCAATTCAAGGGGAAGATCTCCTACCTCGTCCAGAAAAAGAGTTCCGCCATCGGCAGTCTGGAATCGTCCTATTGTCTGGTTCACTGCTCCGGTGAATGCACCTCGTTCGTGGCCGAAGAGTTCACTCTCAAGCAGAGCGGCGGGAATCGCTGCGCAGTTCACGGCCACGAATCGTTTCTGACGGCGGGGGCCGGCGTCATGGATCGCTTGAGCGATCACTTCTTTGCCCGTGCCTGTTTCGCCTTGAATCAGGACAGCCGAGTCTACCGGTGCAACCATGTTTATCTGGTCAAGCACAGTCCGGAATCTTGCACTGGATCCGATCATCTCGAAAGTAGTCATCGTTGACCTCCTTAGGGAATCGCGCCGCGAATGATGCTGATTCCTTGCGCTGATTGATGGCGGCATCCTGGATCATATCGAGCTGGCCAGCGGTACCGAGAGATCTATGGAAAACACGGCAGGCGTTCTGATCGAGAGCTTTCCGAACGGCATGTGTTCGGTTCAATCTGCGTAGAGTCTTGAAGTCGCCGATATTATGGCTCTCAACTGGTCCCAATCATGAACTGACTTCATTTTGAGAACATCCCTCAATGGGGGTTTCTGCGGTGGTCTCAAAGGATGGCTGTTGGAAGCAACCCTTTTAAGGGGGAGGGAACCACTCTAGTGTTCTCGAATATCAATCCGCTTTCGTCCAAAGAGGCGCGCATCGATGGATCGAACTCCAGGGCCAAGCATCGCCAGGGCGGCGCCGAAAGTGGCAAGCGCCACGCAATTACGCAGGTCACCCGATCTAGACAACATGGACCATAGTTCGACAATTACGACCAAAATCCCAGTCACGGGTGTCCATAAACCAACGAAAAGGAGCATCCCGGCCGCGGTTTCCACGAATAGCCTGATGATTCCTGCCGACGGAGGCCCTTCCAGCAGTCCAGTGACTCCATCGTTGATCAAGAGAATGCCTGAAACTATACGCAGGAGTAGAAGGCCCCTCCCGGGCCACCCGTTCGGGAACATCGAGAAAAGTCGTTGCACGGAAACCTCAACGACAAGCATAGGTGTTCCGCAATGGCGGTCGAATCTCCAAAAACAGGCTTCGGCATGCCCCCCTTTCGGGGGGTCACAGTTCGATGATTCCGCGTTTCAGTCCAATGGTTACTGCGTGCGTTCGGTCATTTGCGCCTAATTTAGAAAGGATGCTCTTGACATGGCCTTTGACAGTCTCTTCGGTGATCGAGAGTTTGTCCGCGACGATTTTGTTTGCATTGCCCGCGGCAATCAGTTTGAGCACGTCGATTTCACGAGAAGTCAAAGAGTCGTCCGCAAGGTGGTCGGCAACTTGCACGGCGACTTCAGCCGGAATCCGTTTTTGGCCTGCGTAGACTGCACGAATTGTATCCAGAAGTTCCCGGCGCAGGAGGCTTTTTAGGAGATATGCACGAGCTCCAGCCTTGAGCGCCCGTGAAATCTGGACATCGCCTGCATAAGTTGTTAGAACAATGAAGCGCGCATCGGGGAACTCATTGCGGATCGCAATCATGGCGTCGATGCCGTTCATGTCTGGCATTTGCAAGTCCATTAGGACAACGTCCGGCCGGTGCTTTCGAAACTCTTCGATCGCTTCCTGCCCGCTGGACGCCTCCGCTACAAATTCCATATCGCGCTCATCTGCCGCAAGCGCTTGTACTCCCTGGCGGAGTACATGGTGATCGTCGGCTAACAAGATGCGTATGGGTCTAGATGGTTTATCCGTCATGGATTTGCTTTCCGTCTCCAAAATTGCCACGGATTGTTTTGTGAAACAACCTCTTCGTACGCAATGGAAGCAGGAACCCTCAACTCAATCTCGGTGCCCGCTCCCGGTTCACTCCACACTTCCAATTCTCCACCAAGATGCTCCGCACGCTCGCGCATGCCTTTCAGACCCCAATGCCCGGTTCGTTCGACGCGGACCCGCTCATCGGGGTCGATGCCTTTCCCGTCATCGCGAACTCGCAGTCGAAACTGGCTCTCGGTGTATGCCATTTCTGTCTCAATCAAGTGCCCTTGAGAATGGCTGAATGCATTTCGCAGAGCCTCACGCGCAATGCGGAAAACTTCAATTTGTAGATTTGGGCGCATCGGGCACGCCGAACCTTCAACTACGATCCGGAATTCCATTGCCGCTTTCGCATTCCTGCCGTCCGCGGACAGCTCTTCTCCAAGCGCCGTAATCTCTTCGGCCAGAGCATTGGCGGCGGTCGTGGAAGAGCGTAAATCGTAAATCGCATCTCGTCCTTCGACAATTGCTTCTTCCGCTCCATCCAATGCCATATCCAATGTATGGATCGCCTCCGCGGCGCGATCAGGCAGAAGATTGCGTGCTCTTTGAAACTGGAGCGTCAATCCCTGAAAGCTTTGCAGCAGCGTGTCGTGCAGCTCGCGCGCGATACGCTCCCGTTCCTCTAACCGCGTTCCAAGGCGCTCTTGAATATGTGCGGTGACCTGCCTCAATCGAAGCGTGTAAGCCACCCAGAGAAGTGCGAGAACGGCCAATGCGACCAGGAATTCGAACAAGATTGTCTGGAACCAAGCGGGAGCGATGGCAAAGCTCAGGTTTGCACCGACCTTGTTCCAGACCCCATCGTTATTACACGCGATGACATGAAACTCGTAGCGGCCGGGAGGCAGCCGGCTATATAAGGCTTCTCTTCTTGTGCCGGGGTTCTGCCAATCTTTATCGATGCCATCGAGCTTGTATCGAAATTGAACTTTCTCTGGAACCGACAGACTCAGCGCGCTGTAATTGATTTGCACGTTCGCCGTACGCGCCGGAAGCCGCAGATCGACCAGTTGTACGTGAGGCGAGCCATCTGCCGATACTGATGTAATGGAAACTGGCGGCGGGATTGTGTTCCTCAAAATCTTTCGCGGGTCAATCCATGCGACACCTTTTGTTGCAATGAACCAAATCCGTCCGTCCGATCCCTGGATGACATGCGGATATGGTTCCGAATGCTTGCCTCTTCCCGGAAGGCCATCTGTTGAATCAAATTGCTCCCACTGAAAGCGATGGGAGGGATCCTTTAGAGATTTCTCTATCTCGGGACTGGGAATGTGAATCACACCATCTACAGTGATGAACCAAACTCCTTCGCTCCCCGCGTCAACAATTCCAGGAATGAAGCCAAAGTGATCAGAACCTGCTGGTTTTATCAAGGTAGAACGGCCATTGTCGAACAAAAGCAGTCCATCTGCGCTGGTAATCCAAACTCCTGAGCCGCGCCGAGCAAATGCACTTACATACTTAAGGAGGCCATTCGTTTGGCGGGAATAGGTCACGATGTTTCCTTTGTCCATGGTGACAATGTCACCCGAGTAGGTTGATACCCAGATGCGGCCGGTATTATCGCAAAAAGCTACGGTAGGCCATAGCTTGGCCAGTTTCGGTGGAGTCGGCAAAGCTTTCCATCGATGCCGATCAAGAGAGAAGAAGCCAAGGCCTTTGACAAATGCCCAAAGGGTTCCTGAGTTGTCGCTCACGATCTGCATATCGCCTCCGATTCCACTCAGTCCCCCCGGAGCGCCTGCGACCCTCTGAAATCTGCCTTTTTCCCATCGCTGAAGACCGGAGCCGCCCAATAACCAAGTGAGGCCGGCGGGGTCGCGATATGCTGAATAAACCTCGGCGTCTATTAGCGGCAGTTTCATCGAGTAGCCATCAATTCGTGCGACACTCACGAAGTTAGAGCTAGCCCAAACATCTCCTCCGTCAGCCGGAGCTAACCCGATTTCCATCGTCGAGGATGGAAACACGACCGGAACGAGTCTGGTATCGCGGAACTGATCCAATCCATCGCGCGTCGCGACCCAGATACTTCCTTCCCGGTCTTCCAGAATGGACATGCAGTTATCTGCACTCAAGCCATCCTTTGAAGTGAAGCTCTGGACTTCGTCCTCGATCTTCTTAAGGGGTTTGTTTTTGAGCCGCTGAGGATCGGGCAAGCGAAGCAACCCGTGTCTCATCGCCGTAACCCAAAGGCTGCCATTGCGGTCGAAGAGCACTTCCATCGCATCGGTCCGGATTTCAAATTGACTATCGCTCGGGCATTTATCAGTAAATCGGAGGGCACGCTCCTCGCATTGGGCCCTTGCAGTCGACATCGCGTTAACGGGCATGCTGAGCACGCGGGTCGCCGAGGTATCGTCAGCCATCCATATCTTTCCGTCGGGCGCTTCTGCCATCGATATCACTTGGCCGGCATATGCGCCCGTCGGTTCAAATCGCTTCGATCCCTGTTTGAGATACATGACGGTATTGCCGACACCAGCCCACAGAGTCCCGTGACTATCCACAAACAACGCGGTAGAGCCAGTGTGCTGTATCTCCTGCGGAACATTCCATTGGCTGTCCACCCGCTCCCATTTCGTACCGTTGAGACGAATCAAACCTGTCCCAGTGTTTGCCCACATCGTGCCATCATGATCCTGGGCAATGGAAAGGATAGTAGTGTCCACAGGCAGGCCGGCAGCTCTGGCGTAGTTCGTGACCTTGCCATTCCGAAGGACACTTATCCGACCTTCGCGCGCAAACCCGATCCACAAACCGCCATCTGGGACAGCCAGAAGGCTTACCACAGCGCCTCCTTGAAGCTTGTCACCTGATCCTGATAGATATCGTTCAAATCGAACTCCATCGAAGCGGTAGAGACCGTCATTGGCACCTATCCATAGGAATCCATCTGTGGTTTGTGCCAGTGCCCGCGGTTGACCAGGATACCCGTCCTTTTCGAGCCAGGAGCGGTGAGCAAACTGGTGTATGTCGCGCTGCGGATCAAGCGCAGAAAGCGAAACATTGCATAGGCACATCACCGCCCAAAGGCAGGCCCTGCGCAAGAAGTACGCCCTGTGGTGGCAAATCCGCACCGATCTGGATGGGTTGTCCCTCATTGACCCCTTTTTCGTTTCCAAAACAGCCAGGGAATATCCGGTGAACGAACTGTCTCGTACGCAATGGACGCAGGAACCCTCAACTCAATCTCCGTCCCTGCTCCCGGTTCACTCCACACTTCCAATTCTCCACCAAGGCGCTCTGCGCGTTCTCGCATGCCCTTCAGTCCCCAATGCCCTGACCGTTCGGCTCGGCCCCGCTCTTCGGGATCGATGCCTTTTCCGTCATCGCGAACTCGCAATCGAAACAGGCTCTCGGTGTATGCCAATTCTGTCTCGATCAGGTGTCCCTGAGAATGGCTGAATGAATTTCGCAGAGCCTCGCGTGCAATGCGGAAGATGTCAACGTATGCATTTGGACGCAGCGCGTGCGCTGATCCCTCTACCACCGTTCGGAACAGCACGGGCTCCTTCTGATCGGTGTCCTTCGCCGCAAGCCCTTCCCCAAACGCCGCAATTTCCTGCGCCAGTACATTGGCAGCGCTTGCCGGGGAGCGCAGGTCATGGATTGCGTCTCGTCCCTCCACAATCGCTTCTTCCGCTCCATCCAAAGCCGTGTCCAGTGTCTGGATCGCTTCCGCGGTGCGATCGGGCAGAAGGTTGCGTGCTCTTTGAAAATGGAGGGTTATTCCCTGGAAGCTTTGCAGCAGAGTATCGTGCAAATCCCGCGCGATTCGGGTGCGCTCATCCACACGCGCCTCAAGCGTCCTGCTGAATTGATGTTTGAGTTGGTTCAGGCGAAGTTGATAGAGGGTCCATAGAAGCAACAAGAGCGCAATCGCACAGAACGCGAAAAACCAGGTTGTCTGATACCAGGCCGGAGCAATGGTGAAGTTCAAGAATGCGCCGGTCTCGTTCCACACGCCGTCGTTGTTGCACGCGATCACGCGAAAGCGATAGCGGCCTGGCCCAAGGTCAGTGTAAAAGGCATGACGCCGTGTTCCTGGTTCTTGCCAGTCCGTATCGTGGCCATCGAGTCTGTAACGAAAACGAACCTTCGCTGGCTCCACCAGACTGAGCGCGGTGTAGTCGATCTGCAGATCGCGCACGCGCGGAGGCAGGGTGACATTCGACTCTGCATCGAAGTCCACCTGGTAGGCTTTGCGGTCGGCGACGATCTGCTCGACGTGGACCGGTGGCGGGAGCTTGTTAAAAAGGAGATGGTGAGGATCGATGGTCTGAACGCTATGGGTCGCAAACCACAACCTTCCATCTGGAGACTTCGTGGCCGGATTAAAGTCATCTATTTCAGTCGAAGCCCCGTCGAAAATGTCAAAGAGTCGATATTGCACAACGGTGTCTGGTTTGGCCCACCATCTTTGCATTTCCGAATCGGTAATGGATATGTAACCGCATGGAGCCTCCAGCCACCAGTTCTGTTGGTCGTCTCGAATAAATCCGAAGACTCCATCGCAAGGCAGCCCGTTCCTCTTCGTTAGGCGCTGAATATTCCCCACGCGGAAACTCAGGAGGCCTTCGTTCGGCACGGCCACTAAAACCGATCCATCTGGCTCTGCCTCAATCTGTCGTGGTGGGTCTCCTTTGACCTTTAACGGAAACGTCTGCACGGCCCCAATCTGAACCCGAGCAAGGTCGCCTGCCACAGTCGAAACCCAGATTCCCCCCTTAGGATCAGCTGCCAGACTGTGGCCTGCCGGTACTTGCGAACTTGAAAATTCCTCTTGGACACGGAAGTCCCGGATGCGCACGAGTTTACGGGGATTGGAAGCGCACTCTGCCCAAATGTTGCCATCGATGTCCTCGGTGATCCCCGTGACCATCCCCAGAGGACGATGATTCGGTTCGGGCAGGCGCCGGAAGTGGCGGTCTTTATAAAGGAACAACCCATCATCCACCCCTACCCATATCTGCCCTGCGTGATCTTCTAAGAGAGAAGTGACCTGAGACCCAGGCAGACCTGCCCCGGATCGAATGGAAAAGACTTCTCCATTGCGAATGTAATCCAAAGAGCGAGGATTGGACAGCCAGACGGTACCGTCGCGCGAAGCCATCACGGAACTGACGAAATCTGCTGATAAGCCCTCTGTCTTTGAGAAAGTATTCACATTGCGGTTCATTAAACTGTCAATACCGGCAGACGTGATAATCCATACGATCCCTTCCCGGTCTTCATATAATCCATAAACCGAGTCGTTCGACAATCCGTCGATTCTTCCAAAATGGTCTACAGTTTCGCCATGAATCCTATAAAGACCGTTGTCTTCGGTTGCGACCCAAAGATTCTGGTCGCGATCCATAAGCAAGGCTTCGACTCTTAATTTAGTTCCATCGAAATTGCGAGTCACGAAGGGCCTGAAGTGGCGTCCGTCGAATTTCTGCAATCCTGCTCCCGGCCCCGGTTTTGGGATCCCGACCCATAGAGAACCGTCTGAGTCTCGCGCAAGACTCGCGATGCCAGTTTGTCCCACGTTTGACCTAAGTCCCTTAAACTCGTATATCTCGGAACGACCCAAATTCCAATGTACCAACCCGGTATCGGCGCCGATCCAGAGTCCTCCCTTTCCATCCAAGAGTATTGCGTCTCCGGGTTGAAAGGGCATACCCGCAGCCTCGCCGAAGCAATTTGCGGACAGGTCAGTAACATGGCAAATGGGCGGTCCTTGAAGCGAATGTCGCGTCGTCCAGAGCGAGCCATCAGCATCCTCGATCATGCGGCCTGGAGTTCCCGACAAAGCAAAATGAGCGATCACTCGTTCGCCCTTTATGTGGGTGACCCCATGGGAATCGCCGATCCAAAATCCCCCGGTCTTGGCAGCTAGGGATATGAAATAGGTGACTCCTTTGGGGGTGATCGAAGATGACCATGGAACAAAGCGAACACCGTCAAATCGGAAAGCTCCAGCAGAGGATGCTCCGATCTGCAGGTATCCATCGCTTGTTTGTGATATCCAGTTTGGACTGTTCGGCAGAAGCCCGTCCTGTACCCGCCACATTTTATGTTGATACTGTGTGATGCGCTTGCTGGGATCAAGCGCGTGCCCGCTCACCGCCGTCAGTAAAAATAAATAAAGGAAGGAGCACGAAAATAAAATCCGCAGAGTTTTCATGCAGTGACTTCGTTCCTCCTCCCACATAGATAAAAACACATCGAAATCTTCTTAAAGTACGCGCAAACAGCTCAACAGGAAGTGCTGGCTCGGCCTCGGTCAGTGATTTGATCTTTTCCGTCTCCAAAATTGCCAGAAACTATCCTGTGAGATAACTGTTCCGTACGCAATGGAGGCAGGAACCCTCAACTCAATCTCGGTCCCCGCTCCCGGTTCACTCCACACTTCCAATTCTCCCCCAAGACGCTCTGCGCGCTCGCGCATGCCTTTCAGACCCCAATGCCTTGACCGTTCAGCGCGGACCCGCTCATCGGGATCTATGCCTTTCCCATCATCGCGGATTCGCAACCGAAATAGGCTCTCGGTGTAGGCAAGTTCAGTTTCGATCAGGTGTCCCTGGGAATAACTAAACGCATTTCGCAAAGCCTCGCGTGCAATTCTGAAGATGTCAACGTACACATTTGAACTTAGTGCGCGAGGCGATCCCTCTACGACCGCTCGGAATTGCACGGGCTCCTCCTGATCGCTGCTCTTCGCAGCAAGCCCTTCTCCAAACGCCGCAATTTCCTCCGCCAATACGTTCGCAGCACTTGTAGGAGAGCGCAGGTCGTGGATCGCGTCACGTCCTTCGATGACTGCTTGTTCAGCTCCATCCAACGCTCGGTCCAGCGTTGGGATCGCTTCCGATGCGCGATCCGGCAGAAGATTACGGACCCTCTGAAAATGCAGTATCAACCCCTGGACGCTTTGTAGGAGCGTGTCGTGTAGCTCCCGCGCGATTCGAGTGCGCTCATTGTCGCGTACTTCGAGGGCCCTATTGAACTGATGCTTGAGTTGGTTCAGGCGAAGTTGATAGAGGGTCCAGAGCAGTAACAAGATCGCAATCAAACAGAATGCGAAAAACCAGGAAGTCTGGTACCAGGCCGGAGCAATAGTGAAGTTCAAAAATGCTCCGGTCTCGTTCCACACACCGTCGTTGTTGCACGCAATCACGCGAAAGCGATAGTGACCTGGCCGTAGGTCGCTGTAAAAAGCCTGACGCCTTGTCCCAGGTTCCTGCCAGTCCGTGTCGCGACCCTCAAGTCTGTAACGAAAGCGAACTTTCTCCGGCGCCATCAGGCTGAGGGCTGTGTAGTCAATCTGCAGATCGCGCGCCCGCGATGGCAGGGCTACATTTAAATTCGCATCGGAATCTACTTCGTAGGCTTTGCGGTCGGCGATGATCTGCTCGACATGCACTGGCGGTGGAAGCTTGTTGAACAGAAGATGATGCGCATCGATCATCTGGAGACGAGTGGCAGCAAACCACAACCTTCCATCGGAAGATTTCGCGGCTGGATTAAAGGAAACGACACCAGTCAAAGCGCCATCCAAAGGGTCAAAGAGGCGATATCGCACGACAGTATCTGGCTGGGCCCACCATCTTTGCATTTCCGAATCGGCAACGAATATGTATCCGCAAGGAGCCTCCAGCCACCAGTTCTTTTGGTCGTCTCGAATAAACCCGAAGACTCCGTTGCAAGGAAGGCCGTTTCTCTTTGTCAGGTGTTGGATGCTCTTCATGCGCAGCCGAAGAAGGCCTTCGTTCGGCGCGGCAACCAAAACCGATCCATCCAGTTCTGCCTCAATCTGACGCGGTGGATCTCCTATGACCTTTAACGGAAATATCCGCACGGCCCCGCTCTGAATCCGAACAAGGTCCCCAGCCACAGTCGACACCCAGATTCCGCCTTTTGGGTCGGCGGCCAGACTGTGGCCGGCCGGCACTTGCGAACTCGAAAATTCTTCCTGGACATGGAAGTCCCGGATGCGCACGAGTTTCCGGGGATTGGAAGCACACTCCGCCCAGATATTGCCATTCACGTCCTCGGTGATACCCGTAACCATCCCCAGCGGACGATGATTCGGTTCTGGGAGGCGCCGGAATTGGTGGTTCTTATACAAGAACAACCCATCATCCACACCTACCCATATCTGTCCCGTGTGGTCTTCCAAGAGAGAAGTAACCTGAAACCCAGGCAGACCTGCTCCGGATCGAATGGAGAAAACTTCTCCGTTCCGGATGTAATCGAGAGAACCTGTATTCGCCAACCAGACGGTACCATCGCGTGATGCAATCACCGAATTGATCACATCTGTTGACAAGCCTTCTTGCTGTGAGAAAGTTGTGACAGTGCGGTCCGTAAAACTTTCAATCCCATTGAACGTGGTAACCCACAGGATCCCTTCCCGATCTTCAAATAATCCTTGAACGTAGTCGCTCAATAATCCATCGGCTCTTCCAAAGTGATCCACAGTTTCGCCATGAATTCGATAAAGGCCTGAAAGAGTACCGACCCACAAATTCTGATCGTGATCCATCAGCAGTGATTGGACAGCGATTTTTCTCCCATCAAAACTGCCAGTTACAAAGGGCCTGGAGTTGTGTCCATCGAATTTCTGCAACCCTGCCCCTTGTCCAGTTTTTGCAATCCCTACCCATATTGAACCGTCAAGGTTTCGCACAAGCGCATTGATTCCACCTTGTCCCACATTTGACTTTAGTGCCTTATATTCGTAGATATCAGAGTGACCCGATTTCCAATGTGCTAACGCTGTATCGGTTCCAATCCAAAATCCGTCTTTTCCATCTGAGACCATTGAGCCTACGATATGAAAAGGAATTCCTTCCGCTTCGCCAAAGCAGCGAGCTGCCACATCGGTGACATGACAAATAGGCTTCTGGACGGAATATCTCGTTATCCAGAGCGATCCGTCCACATCCTCGATCATGCGGCCCGGAATTCCTGGCAAAGCGAAATGAGCGATCACACGCTCTCCTCTTATATGGTTGACTCCGTGGGAGTCGCTGATCCAAAATCCGCCGGTCTTAGAAGGTAAGAAAAAGAAGTAAGCGACTCCATTCGGGGTGATCGAAGATGACCATGGAACAAAACGAACGCCGTCAAATCGGAAGGCTCCGACAAATTGTGCTTCCACTTCCAGGTATCCGTCGGTTGATTGCGAAACCAAGCTCAGACTGTGTGGCAGGAGTCCGTCTTGTATTCGCCACACTTTGTGTTGATACTGCGTAATGCGCTTGCTGGGATCAAGCGCGTGTCCGCTCATCGCCGTCAGTAAAAGAAGGTGTAGGAAGGAGCACGTCGAGACATAGCGCAGAGATTTCATTCAGCGAATTCGCTCCTCCTCCATAGATGAATCACAACGAATCGTAAACTGCTCGCAAATAATTCAACCGTGAAGTGCGAGTTCGACCTAGGTCACCGATTCGATCTTGTTCCGTGCTGCCAATTCACTACTGCGGCGTGAGCGTGTTGCCTCAGCCCGAGTGATTCTCGATTAATTCTGCGCACATGGGCAAGCATTCCACAGCGAAACGCATACATTTCAGCAGCATTTGTCTCGTTCAAATGGGGGACATTCTCTCAGGGCGCGAACACTGGCATCGCGTCAAAAGCGAGAATCTCCAGTTCCTGGGATCGAACAGCGAACTTCAGTTGAAGCGACCATCAACCAGGAAGAGAAAACTCGTCTGAAGCGCCGGAAGCCCGGAAATCTCTCCGGCAAAATCCTATCAAGAAAAAGTAGCGAGGATGAATGATCGCAGGCAAGAATGCGCACGAGTTTGGATGGGATGCCCTGTCAGAGATCTCTTTTCGTCTCCAGAATTGCCGCGAACTATCGTGTGAAAGAATCGTTTCGTACGCAATTGAAGCTGGAACCCTCAACTCAATCTCCGTGCCCACTCTCGGTTCACTCCAAACCTCTAATTTTCCACCAAGATGCACGGTGTCGCAATTGAAGCTCAATTTCCGGCTTGCCCGAACGGTCGGAGGTTTCTGTGAATTTATGGTGTCGGTTTGGTTTGGAATTTGCTGCAATTCCATGCGTCTCCTTGCGATTTCCCGATTTCGCAAATAACTGAAGCTGCGTAGGTTAGCTCCATGATGGAGCTTGGAGCTACCATATGCAAGTGGCCCCTGAACGGTTTCCAAAACCGCCGATCCGACGACAAAATGTCAGCAGAGTTTGGGTCCAATAACGGTTCCCGAGGGTACCAAACATGCTTCAGAGCGCCATCCGTGCCGTTTGGTTTCAATTAGTTACGCCTTCAAGGCTCACTGTCACGGCAGAGGTCGCGGGTTTGAAAGCTTTCCACGCAACAGAGGGTCAAAGAGTCGAAACCACCTCCACGATTCTTCCAAGCACCCGAATCTGATTACGATGAAAGCTCCGACGCGGCCTGCCGGCTGAGGGATTCGGTTGAATGGCGAGGTGCGTTGCTCCAGTTTCCAGATAACCATGCAATGTTTCAGTCGCAATTCGAAAAGCATAAAGCGGTCGGTTCCAAGCGTCTCCATCTATAACCCCGTTTCGGGGTGGTACGGTGTCATCGTCATCGATCCCAATAATTGAGCCAGAGTTGAATATCGGATTGAATTCTAGAGCTTGTTTGTCGAGATGCAATCGGACCAGATTGTCTACCCGCGTCGTCGGCCGCGGGTAGTTCGTAGAAACCAACACGGGCCATTCTCCCCATTGTTGCAATAGCTGCTGCCATCGAGCGATTGGCTCAGGAACAAGGACAGGATCAAACAACGACCGACGCTCGTCTCTTCCTTTCAAGCCCATCAAGGTCTTTAGCGATAACTGCGGCTTCGTAGTCCTCCACATATGCAGTAATCGGAAAACGTCCGATGATCGCAAGGAATGAATTGCGACCAAAGCCAGTAGTACTCCAGTTCTGGGCATATGATCGGCGTTTCCGCGTTCATATCGACGCAAAGTTCTGGTACTCATTCGCACGCCCAGATGTTGCTCCAGCAGATCGCCGATTTGAGAAACATATTTTGTCGTTATGCCGAAGCGCATACCTTCCGCTGCAAGCAGATCGGAGAATGATTTGTGTTCCCAGGGAAGGATCAACGGAGCCTGGCTTCTGGATATCCGCGAAACGAGTGGACCTGGCCTAGGAATGGGTAGCTTCGTCGCAAACCACAGTACCCGGCCGATGATACGTACCTGACCGGGATAGACAAATTCCATTGGCGTGTCCACTCTTTCTCCTCGCGTGATGAGTAAGAGTCGCCCCTTGTCCACGATGCATCGACTGCATGTATAGCCAATCTGATGTTGTAAGAAGTAGTAACGTTCGGGATCAGGGCTCGCGAGTTCACTCGCATCGATCTCGCTTACGCCAATGACGGAACCCGGCGGTATCCGGGGCAGCGCAATTCCGTCGTTGGTGCCGATCTGCGCATAAATCAGTTTTTGACCCCTCCAATTTCGACCATGTATTTCCCGAATGGGGATGTTGCGCTGCCACGAACGGACGAGCTCAGAAAGGAATGAGGTTCGTAGGAACGCACGTTCCTCTCCCAAGACTGCCGGAACTTCGACAAGCCGGTCACGGAAGAAAGGATAGGTCTCAATGATCCGTGTCCTAACCCCATTCAAAACAAAATCCAGTTGACGCATGCTCTCAAGGCTGTAACCAAAAAGTTTGAAGGCTCCGCCTATCGTCAGGTCCAGTTGTTGCGAAAGGGCGTGCAGTTGTCGAGGCGACCGGTGCTGATCGACGTCGTTCTTGCCAACACCTATCCGACCACGATCCTTTCCAGTACCTCTCACCCTATCGAGGACCATTCCATGAAACCATCGAAACTCCATGAGGCGCTTCACGCGCTGATCGGCGAACATGTGCCTTTACATATCTGGGGCGCGTGTGGCGTCGGCAAGTCCCAGATCGTTGCCCAAGTCGCGAACGACCTCAACTACGACTTTCTTGATGTGCGCGCTGTACAACTTGATCCGGTTGACCTGCGTGACAATCTGCTCACCTACCCTCGGCTTTATTTGCGTGGGCTGGATCCGCGCGCGATGTATCGTGTGAGTGCAATGGACGGCAAGCTATCTGCCGATACCTGGAACGTTTCGAGCGGCAGGTATTGGATGGAACACGGCATTGATGTCGATCTGATGGGCGACTTTCAGGCAGGATTACTTCGTGCGGAGCGTTTAGAACTTGAGGTGCCCTAAATCTACTTGGGAAAGACTGCCTGCCGCAGCTCGCGCCGCATGGCGCGAAAGACATCATCATACTGAGGCAATGCTTCCATCTGATGCCCGAGGCGGCCGATCCAAAGCGCTTTCAGGCGCGCTTCTTTCGCGAGGATGCGGTCTTCGATGCCCGTGATGTCTTTTTCCCGAAAGCGCAGTTTTTCCGCGATGGCTCCGATCAGTTGGCCGATTTCAACTCCAGTGTGAGAGGTGACGAACCAAAGATCGTAGAGGTCACGCGGTTCGTTACGAGCCCGATCCTGGAGAGCCACGATCTTTTCGGTGGCGATCTCATTCAAGCTGTACACGGAGATTGGACGATCTTCCGGTACATCCTCAAACTCTGGATAGGCGCGTAGGACCGGAAGCTGTTCCACTGGAAAAAGCAGAATCTCCGAAACCGTGGTGTCCACCTTGACCGTGTTCGATGTCGGCAACGGCCCTTGATATCGGAGATAAAAGGTGTAGCTGTTGACGTGGGTCTGGCGGTCCTCGGCCTCGAAGGAGAATCGTATGCCAGAGCCTTGGGCCACCAACTCATAGACCTCTTCCAGCCCTGCGCGGATCTCCGCGAACTCCACTCTCCTTGAAAGCGTGAAGTCCAGGTCTTCTGAAAAGCGATAGTCTCCGAAGTGGCAGCGTTTGAGCGCGGTGCCGCCTTTGAAGATGAGGAGGTCGCGGAGCTTGCTTTGACTCAGGCTGGCCAGGAACCAGGCTAGGCAGTAATCCCGCTCCAGTACGGCCTCGGGAATGCGACGGCCACCATGTTCCTTATACAGCCGGTTCGCGAGAAGGGAGAGATTGCGCTGCGGGATCATGTGTGCGGAATTGCCTCCAGTTCGTCGATACCAATGTTCAGTTGAAGACGCCAGCGCGCCAGAAAGGAACCTGACTTCGGCAGCGTGGGATCGAGGCGGTCATACGTGGAGGTCAGCTTCGAGCGCAGGAGTTCAAGTTGATCCGATGAGGCCATTACGTAAAGTTCCAGCAGGAAGCCGAGGCGCCGGCGCAGAGCGCCACTTGAGAAGTGCTGCACATAGTTGAGAAGCTGGGGAATCTTGATGTCTTCGCGGCTCATCCAGAGAGCCTTCGCTACTTCTGGGATGCCGCCTGCGTATTGAGGCTGGCGCAGGGCATCGAGGATGGTCCGTTCCTTATCGCTGACCATGACGGATTGCTGTTTCGTAACCCACACTTTCATCAGACCGAAGAAATCCGCCGGTTTGACCGTGACGAAGCGGTACTCGTGTCCATGCACCGAACGTGGCGGCGTCCGCATCTTTGAGCTGACATAGATGGTGAACTGAGGCTGCGTGACCATACGGTGCAGCTCCATCGCCGAGGCGTGGGAGAGGAAATAGGAACGTCCCTCGCACATCTCCCGGGCGATGACATAGGGATCTCCAACATACTCCGTCGCTCGGCCTAGCTCAAAGGGAACGAGCGTGTAGAGGCCGGAGCGCAGCCGGGTCACGAGTCCGCGCCGCTCCGCCTTGTGGATCAGGGTCCGAACAGAGGAATTGCGCAGGCCGGTAATCTCCTCGGCATCCTGGAGAGTGAACGTGGTCTTGCCGCGTTCGTTGAGCTCCACCCATAGGGCAGAAGATCTTGGCCCGAGGGTCTTCAATCCGGGTCCGGTGGTGGTCTTCGGGTTATATTCTGTGCTCATATTGTTCCCCCATGGGAACGAAACAAGAACACAATATCATAGATGGATAGTATTGTATGCGTGAAATGTTCCCTCAAAGGGAACATTTCGTGATTAGGGTATCATTTTGACATCCAAACTCCGCCGTCATGCGACAGAGGTCGCGAGTTAGAATTCTTCGTGTTCTCGGCCAATTGCAAATTGTTTCAACGTAGGGATTCACGCCAAATGGACTGTGCCCATTTTTGTGCCCACCCCACTTCAAAATAGGGCATAATTTGGGGTGTATAGGTAGCAATCGAGTGAAGGGAGGTATGGGCTAAAGTGCACAAAGGATAGGATCTTATAGCAACCGGTAGCAGCGGGAAGGGAAGTGGAGCATTCGGCTGTTAACCGAAGGGTTGTAGGTTCGAGTCCTACCTGAGGAGCCAATTTATCAAGCACTTGCCGCAACCCTTCCTTCAGTGCTTGATCCAGACTTTCAAAAGGCAAATATCAGGTGCTCTGGCGCATCGTGGATTTTCTGTTTCCGAGCAATAGGTGACACCCAAGAGCCTGGCGGAGAGCCTCGAAGGAGATCGCGCTTGCATAGACTACGCGCGCGTGTTTCGTTTACCCGGATTCTTCAACCGAATGTCCAGTCTGGCCTTACCTCGTTACAAGTGAGACAGTTAACAAGGGCTGTTGTAGGGACAGGCATCGTCGGCGACACCGCTACGGGCAAATCGAGCGTCATTCGGCAGATGCATTACCAGGTAAGCGCGGAGTGACAGCGCGATCGTTTACGACCCGGCCTGCGAATTTGTGAAGCAGTTTGTGACCCACCTCGCGGTGTCATTATTCGCAATTCACTCGATGCCAGAATGTCCGTCACGCCGCAATCCATATCCTGGACCGTGCCGGAAAGTCGATCACCGGCTGAAGCTCTCCAGAATCGAGCGCACCAGGACCGGGTCCGCGCCGCTCTCGATGCTGACCATCGCCCGTCCGGGCAGCTCGATATGAACCGCGTCTGAACTTGCTCCCTGCGACTGCGGAGCTCCAGCTTTGTTCTGTCGCTCAGTCGGACTCGAGACTCTGACCAGGAGCAGCGCCGAACATGCTTCCACCAACTCGCCGCGTTCAAACGCTCGCCGACACTTGAACACCTGTTTCGCGTTTACGCCGTGCGCCCGACTATCTTTCCGCTCGGCGCTTCACTACGCCAGTGGGGATCGCCGTACGCTTACAATGAACCAGCGAAAAGGGGGTATGAAGGATGTGTTTCAACCTCGACGCTGCGAACCGTAGCAAACAGGCATTTCGGAGGCGGAATGAAATGATCGTGGAGATGACCTGAGGCGCGGAAGTTACCGGCCGTGACTATCGATGGTCGCGGCATAATCGTGAGCCTTCAACTAGATACAAAGCGTGGCATCTGCCCAAAGGGCCCATTTCGCCGCTCTACGGGAGAGTCGGTTGGTACTCTATTAGGGGAATCTATCAATGAATGTGACCGGTTCCACCTCGTGGATGAAACCCGCAATACGAGTAGCCGCCGCCGGGCTTGGCACCGCGGTTGCCGGACCACTGGGCGGCGCACTTGGAGGGCTAGTCGGAGACCTCTTGGGCGGGTTCGCGCCGACGCTGATAGAAAAGTATGCCCGCAACTTTGGGGAAAAAGCTGCTGAAAAACTTCTCGATATCGGCGCCGACTCCATTACGGAAGGCCTAAAGGACTTCCCGAAAGAACTGGAGAGCGTCTATCGTGAAGCTCTGCGCCTGAGCCTTGCCGAACTTTACCCGACCGAACTCGGATTTGACGACTGGTTCGAAAATTGGGATCGCTGCCTCAGTAGATCCGTATCATTGGAACTTCCTCCCGTTCGACCAGATGAGCTTGTAACGGAGAAGCTTGACGCCCTTTTCCGTAGGACACTCGAAATTCTCGATGCCCAAGGAGCGGCAATCTTCATCGAGAGTTTATCTATCAAACTTGAGTGCCGTCTATTGCCTGACAGGCTTTTTTCCGACCTACAACAACGGTTGCCGGCGCTCCTCAAAATGCATTTCGAAAGCCTCATCGTCAAACCCGAATGCAGCGAAGCTTGGCATCGAGCGCAGATGATATTCAACGCCTACGCTGGGTCAAAGTTATCAGCAATCGACGAGAGTACGCAAAGGATAGACCACAAGACTGACAACTTGCGGGAGATCGCCGAAAACATCGCAGCATCCCGCGATATTCTCGAAGATTTGCGACGGCACATGGTCAACTACCATATTCCCCTCCCCAACTCACTCTTCCACGATGGGGGCACGGAGGAAAGGGCTGCCGTTCTTCGCGGATATCTCGAATGGCTAGTCCGAGCACTTCGGAACCTAAGAGACGGAGTGGAAATTCAGGGTCGACGGATCGAGCTTCCTCTTAATGATGTCTATG
>Ga0206814_10142_pt1 | contig 20166 bp, 17 predicted proteins | sample Alteio_BWOrgCont_90_FD_152850 | JGI IMG/M metagenome (GOLD analysis project Ga0206814, IMG submission 152850) | Enriched cells from forest soil in Barre Woods Harvard Forest LTER site, Petersham, Massachusetts, United States -... | ecosystem: Environmental > Terrestrial > Soil > Temperate forest >...
CCCACATGCGAGGCGGTGGATTCCCGGCGATCGGCTCGCGGGAAAGTCCTTTGACAACCAGTCCACCCATGGCGTTCAAGTCGGCAACCGTCGAGAACTCGACACCATAGCCGTAAGTGCCCGACGCCGCGATCACAGGGTTTTCGAGTTGGATGCCGCACAGGTTGGTCTGAAGGCGACCCATTTCGTTCAAGAGTAACATTGCGCTCCGCGTGGAAGAGATCGACTGGCCTCAGGCGTCTAGGGCTAATCCCTTATGCAGAACACCTTAGTACAGCCGATGGACGACTATGGCAGAGCCATCGAGCGGCGGCCCGATCCAGGCCCGACCAGGGCCCTTGCGGTCCCTCGCCTCGAAATTCTCAATCTTCACGGCCGCGCTGCTCTTTTGGGTGATCGCAACCTTTCTGGCGTACGATCTTCGCGAGGAAACGTTCGACGTCGGCAAAGGGCTTCTGTTGTGCGTGATCGTGCTGCTGGTCTCAGCCGCAATCTCGCGTTTCACTATTCGCTTGCTGGCTCGGCCGCTCGCCCAGCTTCAAGCCGGCATCACGTCCGCTCGAAACGGCCGCCTTGAACCCATCCAGGTGAGCAGGACAGGCGATGAGGTCGAGTTTCTCGGTGAAAGCTTCAATGACATGATTGGGGCCCTGGCCGCGTCGCAGAACGCGCTGCTGGAACACCGGGGTTTGCTCGAAAAGAGAATCAAAGAACGTACCGATCAACTGGAAGAAGCCATGCGAAGCGCGCAGGCGGCCAGCCAGGCCAAGAGCGAGTTCCTCGCCAATATATCGCACGAGTTGCGAACCCCGATGAACGGCGTCCTGGGCATGCTCGACATCGCGCTCGATCGGGAGGTAGGCCCGGAGCTGAAAGAACAGCTCCAGACAGCTCAGAGTTGCGCCTATTCTTTGCTCTCGCTGCTGAACGATATTCTGGATCTCTCAAAGATCGAAGCAGGAAAGATGACATTGGAAGAGATACCGTTCGATTTGCGCGTGCTGCTGGCGGATTGCATCAAGGCTCATCAGCCGAAAGCCGTCGAAAATTCAGTTTCGCTCCGTGCTGAAGTGGAGTCTGATGTGCCGCAACAAATTATCGGCGATCCGCTGCGCATCCGCCAGATCATCGCTAATCTGGTCAGCAATGCGGTGAAGTTTACCGAGCATGGGTCGGTGGATGTACGGGTAGCCGGCGAGTTCATCCAGTGCGGCCAGTTCCAGCTTCAAATCACGGTACAAGATAGCGGGATGGGCATTCCGGCGGACAAACTGCTCTACATCTTTGACAAGTTCACGCAAGCCGACGGCAGTATCACCCGAAGGTTCGGTGGAACCGGCCTGGGACTGGCGATCATCCGCAGCCTGGTGGATCTTCACGGGGGCGAAGTCCATGTTCAAAGCGAGCTGGGCCGTGGAACCACGTTCATCGTAACGCTCAAATGCGAAACGGACGCGGCAGCCGGCGCTTCGCAAGAAACCAGGCTGGCAGCCATCCCGCAATCCACGCCCGGCGCTTCCGGGAGCCCGGCGCGAATTCTGGTGGTGGAAGATAATCACGTGAACCAGAAGGTGGTGACGGCGGTATTACGCAAGCGGGGCTTCTCCATCGAACTTGCCAATGATGGCCAGGAGGCACTGGACAAGCTGGAAAAAAGCGCTGCCTTCGATCTGGTTTTGATGGACGTGCAAATGCCGGTATTGGATGGCCTGGAAGCGACCCGGCTGATCCGCAAGGACGCGCGCTGGGACGGGCTCCCAATCATCGCGATGACGGCGCACGCCATGAATGGCGACAAAGAGCGCTGCCTGGAAGCCGGCATGAACGGATACATTTCCAAACCGGTGCACCCCTCTCACCTGCTGAGTACAGTGGATGAGTTCCTGCTGCAGAAGATCCACTAAGTGACGCGCAGACTGCGAATGGTGCGGCTGGAACTAGCTAATCACGGCTTTCTTAGCACTTTGACGCACCAGATTCCAGGTCTCCTCCAAGTCCTCCCATTGCGTGGCGATGTTTCCGATGGCCAAACGAATGACGAACCTGCCGTTCAACACAGTGTGTGATAGGAACGCTTTCCCGGAGGCGTTGACCGCGTCGAGCAGGGCCCGATTTTCATCGTCGGAGCCCCGATAGCGGAAACAGATCAGCGAAAAAGGCGTGGGCGCGGCGATTTCGAAATCGGGATGCTCGCGAATGAGACGGGCCAGCCGCTGCGCATAATCGATGTGCTTCCGGATCAGGTCCGCGATCCCTTCGCGGCCGTAGTGCCGCATGATGAACCACAACTTTAGGGCCCGGAACCGGCGGCCGAGCTGCACACCGTAGTCCATGTAATTCACCGCCCGCGGGTCCTCGGCGGTTCGCAAATATTCGGGCACCAGCGAGAAGGCTCGCCGCAGGATCTCAGGCTTGCGGGTGTAAAACGCGCTCAGATCGATCGGCGTAAACAGCCATTTGTGGGGATTCACCACCAGCGAATCGGCGCGCTCGGCGCCGTCCAGGACGGATTGCAGCTCCGGCACTACTGCCGCGGCGCCGCCATAAGCCGCATCCACGTGCAGCCACGCGCCGCACTCTTCGGCGACATCGGCTACCGCATCCACCGGATCGATGCTGGATGTTGACGTGGTGCCAACCGTGGGGACAATGCAGAACGGCCGCTTACCTGCGCGCTGATCCGCCGCCACGGTCTCGCGCAACTGATCCACGCGCATGCGGAAGGCAGCGTCCACAGGAATTTTGCGAATGTTATCCTGGCCGATTCCAAGCGTGATGCCTGCCTTTTCAACCGACGAGTGCGCCTGCTCGGACGTGTACATCACCAGGCCGGCGGCGTTCCCTCGAGTGCGGGACTCGGGGTCGGCCATCTCGCGCGCCGCCGCGATCGCATGCAGGGTGCTGACGGAAGCGGTGTCATAAATAATTCCGAAAAATTCCGCGGGCAAGCCCATCCATTGGCGCAACCACCCGAGCGTCACTTGTTCAAGCTCCGTCACCGCGGGGCAGCTTTTCCACAGCATTCCGTTGACATTGAGCGCCGCCGCCAGCATCTCAGCGAGAATGCCCGGTTGCGAAGCTGAAACCGAAAAGTACGCATAGAACCGGGGATGATTCCAATGCGTCAGCGCGGGAACCACCGAGCGCTGGAAATCCTCCAGGATGGCATCCATCGGTTCGCCGTGATCGGGCGCGTGCCTGGGCAGGCGATCCATCAAGTCGCCAGGCTGAACGTTGGGCAATACTGGATATTGCCGGATGTCTTCCAGGTAATCCCCGATCCAGTCCACTACCTGGTGTCCGTAACGCCGGAATTCTTCGTTGTCCATTGGGTTTAGGTTACCTTGAAAGCCGGCCGCTTTCGGTGCAACCCGTCTGTTAAAATCACGGTGCATGTTTGGAACGGTGCTGGTCGCCAATCGTGGCGAGATCGCAGTGCGGGTAATTCGCGCGCTACGGGACATGAAAATTCGCAGCGTCGCCGTCTTCTCGGATGCGGACCGCGGGGCGCTGCACGTTCGCCTGGCCGACCAAGCCGAGCACATCGGACCAGCGCCATCGGCGGAGAGCTATCTGCGCGTGGATCGGATTCTCGAAGCCGCGAAAAAACACGGCGCCGAGGCCATCCATCCCGGTTATGGCTTCCTGAGCGAGAATGCCGGATTCGCGGAGGCGTGCGCGGCGGCGGGTATTGTCTTCATTGGACCGTCGGCCGAGGCGATTCGGCTTCTGGGGTCGAAAACAGCCGCGCGGATTCTAGCGAAGCAGGCCGGCGCCCCGGTGGTGCCTGGGAGCGAAGAGCCGGCCACCAACGTCGACCAAGCCCGCAAGCTGGCGCGCGCGATCGGCTACCCGGTGCTGCTCAAAGCGGCGGCGGGCGGGGGCGGCAAAGGGATGCGGCGCGTCAATCAGGAGAGCGAACTCGACTCCGCGATTCGCGACGCGGTTAGTGAAGCGGAACGCGCATTTCAGAATGGCGAAGTCTATATCGAGAAGCTGATCGAGAAGCCGCGCCACATCGAGATCCAGATCGCGGGCGACCATCAGGGCAACCTGGTTCACTTGGGCGAGCGCGAATGCTCGCTGCAGCGGCGCTATCAAAAGGTCCTGGAAGAATGCCCATCGCCCTTCGTTGCCGAGCATCCGGAAATGCGGACGGCCATGGGCGAAGCGGCGCTGAAGGTGGCGCGCGCGGCAGGTTACAACAACCTGGGCACCGTGGAATTTTTGGCGGACCCCAGCGGGAACTTTTATTTCCTGGAGGTAAACACGCGGTTGCAGGTAGAGCACCCTGTCACGGAACTGGTTACCGGATATGATCTGGTGCAACTCCAAATCCGGATAGCTTCCGGCGAAGCGCTGCCATTCGCACAGAAGGACGTCGCCTGGCGTGGATGGGCCATGGAATGCCGCATAGGCGCCGAAGACCCCGACAACCAGTTCATTCCCTCGCCCGGCAAGATTCAGCAACTGCGGGAGCCAAGCGGGCCAGGCGTTCGCTTGGATTCAGGCGTCTATCCGGGCTGGACCGTTCCGCTGGAATATGATGCGCTGCTCGCGAAACTGGTGACTTGGGGACCCGATCGGAACATAGCGATCCAGCGTCTCGAGCGCGCGCTGGCCGAATATGGGCTCACCGGGATTCAGACGAATATTAGTTTTTTTCTCGAGATCCTGGGAGATCCGGAGTTCCGCGCTGGAAATATTTCCACTGCATTCATTCCCGATTTCCTCGCGAGACGGAAGCCGCCGGACGATCCGCCGCGTGAACTGGACGTGGCTGTGGCGCTGGCTGCTCTCGCGCATTTTCAAACAGCGCGTGTTCAGCCAACCAGCATAGCCCAGGTGGAAGCCAGCCGTTGGCTGGCCGCGGGCCGAAACCAGCTGTTGGGCCAAGTCTAAGCATGAAGTGGCAAGTAGCGGTGGATAACCGCACAATCGAAATAGATTTTGAGCAACTGAGCGCCGTGGCCGAAGTCGAGCCGGGCGTCTATTCGGTGTTGCTGGACGGCGTGAGCTACGAGATTCGGATCATTGGAATGTCGAATGGCTACAGCGCGGAATTGGGCGGACGGCGATTCGCGGTTGAGGTCCGCGACCCTCGTGATACACGCAACGCTCTTCGATCGTCCACACGGTCAGGACGCCAAAACGTAGCCGCGCCGATGCCCGGTAAAGTGGTCCGCGTCCTTGTAAACGTAGGAGACTCGGTGGACGCGGGGCAAGGCCTGGTGGTGGTGGAAGCGATGAAGATGCAAAACGAGATGAAAGCAGCGCGACCCGGATGGGTGATCGAGGTCCGCGCCGGCGCCGGTGAGACAGTGTGCGCGGGCGACACGCTAGTGGTATTGGAATGACTTTGGGAGAATGGGAGTTGTCCCCTTTTCAAGGATCCGTCCGTGAGCCGTAGCCGAAGCTGGCTTGCCATTCTCCTGGTGGGTGCGACGGTGATCGTGGTTTGGGTCGCGACTAAAAAGACAGCACCGCCGGAAGTAGAGTTTGTCAAAGTCGCGCGTGAGACGCTCATCAGTTCGCTCAGCACCAACGGAAAAGTGGAGCCGATCGAGTGGATGCCGGTGCGCTCGCAACGTTCCGGTGTCATTACTCGGGTCTTGATTAGCCGAGGCCAGCAAGTGACCAAAGACCAGCCACTGGTGGAGCTCGACACGCGTGTTGCGAGTGCGGACCTGTCGAAAGCCCAGGCCGCCATTCAAGAGGCCAAAGCGCAGGAACAGGTGTTGACGCAAGGCGGACGCATCGCGGAACGCCAGCAGATTGATTCCGATCTGGCGCGAGCGCGTCTTGATTTCGATGCCGCGCAGAAAAGTTACCAGGCGCTGGACCGGCTGGTGGCAAAGCAAGCCGCCACGCGTCAGGAGCTGGATGCCGCGCGCCAGGTGGTGGAACAGCTTCAGTTAAAAATCCAGTCACTCGAAAAAAGCAGGGCTGCGCTAGTAACCGGGATCGATAAGGAAATTGCGAAGGCCCGGCTGGAGGAGGCGCAGTCTGCCGCGTCGGTAGCGCAAACCAATGTCGATCTCAGCCTCATTCACGCACCGATGGACGGAACCGTGTACGACTTCGATTTAAAGCAAGGCTCGTACGTCAATCCAGGCGATGCCATTGCCAAGGTCGGCAAGCTCGATCGCGTACGCGTGACGGTTTACGTCGACGAGCCCGACCTCGGAAAGGTGCATCAGGGAGAACCGGTGATCATCACTTGGGATGCGCTGCCCGGGCATCAGTGGAAGGGCGAGGTAGACAAACTGCCGACGCAAATTGTGCCGCTCGGCACGCGGCAGGTCGGCGAGGTGGGATGCAACATTCAAAATCCGGATCGCGATCTGCTTCCCAACGCAAACATTAACGCGGACATTCAGGCCACCGTGGTGGAACACGCGCTCGCCATTCCGAAGGAAGCGATCCGGCGGCAGGGTTCCGAGACCGGCGTTCTGTTGTTACAAGGCGATCGAGTGGTGTGGCGCAAGGTGAATTTAGGTATTTCAAGCTATACCAAGTCGCAAGTGCTTTCAGGACTCAGTGACGGCGACGCCGGGGCGCTGCCGTCGGAGAAGCCGATCCAGAACGGATCGCGAGTGCAGCCGGTATTTCAATAGTTCGTCACGCGCGAGGATCAGATCGGCGCTTCTCTCAAACCTGAGATGAACTTGATTCCAGGAACGTTTTTCTTGCTGAGCCGACCGTCGTTCGTAATAAACAGATCAATTTCGGCAGCGGCAGCGCAAGCCAGTTGAATGGCATCCGCGGGATGAATCGAACGATCCTGGCGAATTTCGGCGTAAGCATCCGCGGCATTGGAGCCGAATGGCGCGACCGTGAGCTGCGGGGCGGCAAATAAAGCTCGATACCGGTCAGCCAATGGCTTGTTCCCCAAAGATAGGGGCTTAACAAGAACCTCTCCAATAGTCAGCGCGCTTGTGAAGAGTCGGTCATTTCGATGCAGCATCCTGCGGCGCAGGTCTTGAACAACTGCACCAAATCCGGGGCTATCCTCAAGCAGGTAGATGAATAGGTTTGTATCCCAGAAGATGTTGGCCACGGGAGCCTCTACCCGAGCCCGTGCCGTATCCGAGAGTGGGTTCGCGTCAGCCGTGTATTGATCGGTCTCCCATCGCGGGATATTATCAACCCGTGTCCATCCACCGAAATTCTGAAAGGAAGTCCAGTCGTTGTCCTGAAGCTTTCGCCCTGCCATGCTGTGATTCGACTCCAGATCAAGTCATTTCGTGGCATGCTTAGCTCCGTACCAATTGGAACGAAGGCCCTGAACATATTCGTCGGCGTTTGTATCGGCCCAAATTTCCTTACCAACTCCCCACATTTGAAGGATCGGATCGTCTTCCTCCTTCGTGGTGCTTTGCCTAGCGCAATATTCCCGCTCATACCAGTCGAGAAGGTAGTGGTATTTCAATGGCAATTCCTCTCGCTCCGGAATCATCTTGCCCTTCCTGGCGGGATGCGCGACATCCGTCGGCCGAAATAGCCGGTAGCTATCGTCGGTTAGTTTATAGAACATCCGATACTTCGCAGAGTTTGGCTCGGCGTTGGCCACATTGTGCGAGTAGATGTGAACCTGGATGCCGGGGCGCAACTGAGGATTGGCCTGCTCCGCCTTCACACGGTCAAGAATCTCTTTCGCCGAAAAGGATTCTCGATCCGGATGCTCATGTTGCAGCAACGCCAAAGCCAACCAAGCCTCATCCGCAACGCGAATTGAGTTTTCCGAAGTTTTCATGGATCAAACCTCCAAAACCATTTATAACAGGTTGTGGAGGAGAATGCAAGTAACCTCGATTTACTGGTACAGTCGGCGCTCGCGGCGCATAAACGCAGGCACTTCAATATCATCGGGCATCCCCATCGGCGCTGGTTCCTCGACTTCAGGCTCTTCCACCGGCTCCGGGGGAGCCGGGACATCGCGGAATAGCGACGATCCGGCGCTCAATCCAGTGCTAAAGTGCGGTTCCGCCATAGCTGCCGGCGGCGCGTTCTCAAACACAATCGGCTCGATGGACGACGACGCCGACGCAGTGGCGCGACGAACCAGTTGTGGCTGGCTATCGCGCTGGAACCCGGTAGCGATCACGGTGATCTTCACCGTGTCCTTCAGCGCCTCGTTCATCACCACGCCGAAGTTGATCTGGGCGTCTTCGTTGGCCGTAGCACCGCGAATCAGCGAACACGCCTCGTTTACATCGTGCAGGCTCAGTTTGCTGGAACCGGTGATGTTGATCAGGACGCCGCGCGCGCCTTTGACACCGCCTTCTTCCATCAGCGGCGAGCTGATGGCCTGGCGAGCGGCTTCGATGGATGCATTCTCGCCGGAAGCGGAAGCGGTGCCCATCATCGCGTAACCCATGCCGAGCATTATGGCGCGGATGTCGGAGAAGTCGCGGTTGATCAGGCCGGGAGTGGTGATGATGTCGCTGATCCCCTGCACGGCCTGGCGCAAAATATCGTCTGCGATGCGGAACGCCTCAAAGAAGCTGGTGCCGCGCGGGACAAGTTCGAGCAACCGATCGTTCGGCACCGTGATCACCGTGTCCACCGTGCCGCCCAGCTCGGAGAGCCCGCGGTCGGCCTGCTTCATGCGGCGCGGTCCTTCAAAGGCGAAGGGCTTGGTCACCACCGCCACGGTGAGCGCGTTCAACTCTTTGGCGAGAGAAGCCACCACCGGTGCTGCTCCGGTACCCGTCCCGCCGCCCAGGCCGGCTGTCACGAACACCATGTCGGCGCCTTCCAGCACCTCAATGATGCGCTCAGTGTCCTCCAGCGCCGCTTGTCTCCCGAGCCCCGGATCGGAGCCAGCGCCGAGCCCGTTGGTCACTTTGGAGCCGATGGCGAGCTTGTTGGGCACTTGCGACGCATTCAGCGCCTGAACGTCGGTATTCAGAATGTGAAACTCGACGCCCTGCAAGCCTTCGTTCATCATTCTGGCGACGGCATTTGAGCCGCCACCCCCAACTCCCACCACTTTGATTTTGGTGCCGGCCAGAACTTCTTCCTGTATGGCGAACTTCAATTCGTCCATTCAAAGCCTCCTGTCGTGATCCTGTTCGAACTCATCGGAACAACATCCCCATAAGACCGGGAGCTCTGCGCTTGGTCTCCCGATTGGTCTTCAACCGCGCCGAATACCGCGCCAACCCCGCCACGGTGGCCCACGCGGGATTGCAAAGATCGTCCGGCAAATCCTGGATACCCTCGGGGATGGCATTGCGCGCCGGACAGTTGAGCACCCGTTCCGCCATGTCGCACATACCATTCAGCATCGCTCCGCCGCCGGCCAGAATGACGCCTTCCAGAAGCTTCTGGTCCATCCCGATGGTCACCAGCTCCGAACCCACATGAATGAAAAGCTCCTCGGCGCGCGCTTCCAGAATTTCGTTCAATTGTTTGCGCGGGGCTTCCCGAGGCAACCGGCCTTCGTTGGATGGGACCTCGATATAACTGTTATCGGACGTGAGGCCCAACATGGCGCACCCGTATTCCAACTTGAGGCGCTCGGCATCGTTGTATTGCACCGTGAGTCCCACCGCCACGTCGCGAGTGAAATGATCCGCCGAGATGGCGAGACTGCGCGCCAGCAATACCGCCTCGCCGTCGTACACCACCATGTCCGTCGAATGCAGCCCGATGTCCACCACGGCGACACCACGGTTGCGATCGTCGCGGTTCACCGAAGCATAGGCCGTCGCCACCGGCTCAAACATGGATTCCTCTACGGCATAGGATGCCTGCTGGACGGAGTGGAGAATCGCGTGGTGTTCCTGCTCCGAACAAGTGGTGATGTGGACGTTCGCTTCCAGGCGCGAACAGATGGACCCGCGCGGATAGCGCTTGCCGGCCCGGCCGTCCAGGGTGAAATCCTGCGGCAACAAGTGCAGGATGATGCGATCTTCTTCCAGACGCACTTGCTCGCTACGCTCCACCGCGTATGCCATGTCGTCGATGGTCACCGGGCGCGGCCTGCCGAATTCATAGATGCCGCGGCTGTTACAGCCTTCGACGCCGGAACCGCCGATTCCCACCACCAACGTGTCCACCGAGACTCGTGCTTGCGCCTCGGCTTGCCGAACGGCCGCGCGAATACCGGTAGTGACCGCCTGCTGATCGGCTAATCGACCCTTACTCCAGCCGTCGGAGGGGACCTCGCTGTGCCCCGCGTAACGCACGCGGCCGGTTTCGAGGAACAGGATGAGACAACGAGTGGCCGAGCTTCCAAGATCCAGGCCGACCGCGAGCTGAGGTTTATCGGCCATCGTGCGCCGCCTCCAAACCGGTGATGCGATCGTCGAGCCTCAGATCGAACGAAGTAGCCTGCGGCATTTTGCGGTGGATGTCCGGGTAGTGATCCAGAAAGTTTCTGAGCCTGGAAGAGAAGTTACGATCGCCCAGCATGAGAAACACTGCGCCGCTGCCGGCCTGTTCGGTGATTCGCAAATCGTCCAGATCGGTGGCATCTACTTCAGAAACGCTCGCGGCGAGCGGCCCCAGGTCTTTCATCAGACTCTGCATGCGCCGCACGCGAATGCCCCGTTTTTCCTGGCTCTCGCCTCCCATCACTCCGGCCAGCACGGGAAGCTGGAACGACGCCTTGGCGGGAGGATCCAGAATCACGCCTTCCTCATCGATCAGCGCCCAGCGCGCCATGCTCTCGGCCGGCAGCTTGATGAATGCCGCGGGTTTTCGCTCTGCGATCTGGACGATCACGCGGTTCGGCCAGATCCTGGCAATGGACGCATCATGCACCCACCGGACTCCCAGCAGCGTCTTGCGCCGCGTTGCGAGCGGAAACAAATACAAGCTGCGGCCGTAATCCGGTTCAAAGAGCCTTAGAATCTGCCGGCGCGATGCGTATCTCACGCCGTGCAGCTCCAGGTTGGAGCTCTCCAAGCCATAGTCGGCGGGGCCGGGCAGGAAGAAGCGCGGGTCGCGAATCAGAAAGCGCTCGAAACTTTCCGATGCGTAGATGCAGCCGCTCAACACCACTCCAACCGCGATCGCGATGCCGCCATAGCGCAGCAGAATGTGCGTAGCCAGAGTGCGCCGGTTCTTAGGTTTCGATTTCGTGCTGGATTCGGACGCCACTTACGCAGCCTCCCGAAGCTTTTCCAAAATGCGATCGCCGGCCTGCCATACATTGCCGGCGCCGAGCGTGAGGACGGCATCCTGATCGCGCACTTTTTCAAGGACCGCGGACACGGTCTCCGGGATGGTCCCGGTGTAGTGGACGCAGCGGTGCCCGAAATCCCGAATCCGATCGGCCAGCGCGCGGCCCGTGACGCCCTCGATGGGGGCTTCGGAAGCAGCGTAGATGTCGAGCACATAGACCACGTCGGCCTGATGGAAGCTCTTCGCAAACTCATCCATCAAATGCTGGGTGCGCGTGAAGCGATGCGGCTGGAACACGGCGTGAACGCGTCGAAACTTGCAAAGCTGCGCGGCGGCGAGTGTGGCGCGAATTTCGGTGGGATGGTGGCCGTAGTCGTCAATCACGGTGACGCCGCGGGCCTGGCCTCGCACCTGAAACCGGCGATCGACGCCGGAATAGCTGGCGATAGCCTCGCGAATCGATTCCAGCTTTATGTCCAGCTCCAAGCCCACCGCGATGGCGGCTGTGGCATTCAGCACATTGTGAACGCCGGGCACCCGCAGGTGAAACGTTCCCAGGTTATGACCACGTGTCCGAACCGAGAACCGGCTCTCGAAGGCGCCGCAGTCGACGTCGGCGAGTTGCAGATTCGCCTGCTGGCTGCGCCCATAACTGATGACCCGGCGATTTACCAACGGAAGAAGCTGCTGGACGTTTTCGTCATCCAGGCACAAGATGGCCGCTCCGTAAAACGGCACTTTTTGAATGAACTCGAGGAACGCGGCGCGGATCTCGACGATGGATGGATAGTGATCCAGATGTTCGCGGTCGATGTTAGTAACCACGGCCAGGATCGGGCTGAGCTTCAGAAACGACCCATCGCTCTCGTCCGATTCCACTACCAGGAAATCGCTCTGTCCGACACGCGCGTTAGAGCCGCCCATGGACGCGGCCTTCCCACCCACCACCACCGTGGGATCCAGGCCGGCCACGTTGAGCACCGTCGCAGTCATGGAAGTGGTGGTAGTTTTGCCATGGCTTCCGGCGATTGCGATGCCGTATTTCAGCCGCATTAGCTCGGCCAGTAGCTCCCCGCGCGGAATGACAGGCATGAGGAGGCGGCGCGCTTCCTGCACCTCCGGATTGGAGGCGTCCACGGCGGAACTCACCACAATCGCCTTGGCGCCTGTAATGTTCGCAGCCGCGTGACCTTCGTAAATCCGAGCCCCGAACGCTGCTAGCCGTTCCGTGGTGGGGCTCAACTTCAAGTCCGACCCGCTGATCTGATAACCCAAATTCAGCAACACCTCGGCGATGCCGCTCATGCCAATGCCGCCGATTCCTACGAAGTGCAAATGCTGCGGCTTAAAAAACATTTTATTATTGTATTGTTTCGGCTTTCAAGACCAATGTCAACGGGTGATGGACTCTTCGAGCACATTTGCCGCGCGCCGTGCCGCATCGGGATGCGCAAAAGTCCGGGCGCGCTCTCCCATGCGGTGTAACAGTTCGGGGTGCGTCCGCAATTTCTCCACTTCCTCGAACAACCGGCCGCCATCCATTTCCTGATCCAGCACCAGCACGGACGCCCCGGCCTTCTGGAACGCTTCGGCGTTGCGTAACTGATGCTGGTCCGCGGCGGTCGGCAACGGGACCAGAATGGAGGGCTTACCGGCGGCTGCCAATTCGGCCACCGCTCCCGCTCCTGCGCGGCAAATCACCAGATCGCAGCGCGCAAAGGCCGCAGGCATGTTGTCGATGAAAGGCGCCAGTTCTCCCTCCATTCCGCAGTCGGCGAATTTTTGCGCCAACAAGGCGTGCGACGCGGTACCAGTCTGATGAATGAACCGGACTGGAAACCGAGCCTCGCGAAAATAGCTCCAACTGCCGCGCGCGGCTTCGTTCAGCGTCCGCGATCCCTGGCTGCCGCCGGTGATCAGTACGGTCAGCTTCGCGTCGCGCTGCTTGGGAGCAATCTTGAAAAATTCCGGCCGAACCGGCAGCCCCGTGATCTCCGATTTTCCAGGGGGGAAATAGCTCGCAGCAGCTGGAAAATTCAACAAAGCGCGGCGGACCCACCGGCCGATCTTCCTATTGGTAAGGCCCGGCATGGCGTTCGGCTCCATCACAATCACGGGCGATTTCTTCCACAGCGCAGCCAACACCACGGGGCCGGCCGCATAACCGCCCAGGCTGAAGACTGCCGAGGGCTGATACTGATCGAGAAGCCGCCTCGAGCGCAGAACGCTGAGGGGAAGCTGCGCGAGCGAACGCAGTTTCCGGACCATGCCCACTCGATTCAAACCGCCGATCTCGATGAACTCGAGCGGGAAGCCGGCGGGCGGCACCAGCTTGGCCTCAAAGCCATTGCGCGTACCGATGAACACCGCTTGATGCCCGTCGGCCTGCAACTCTCGCGCTACCGCCAGCAGCGGCATCACATGGCCGCCCGTCCCACCGCCGGCCATCACGATTGTCGCCACGCTTTTTCCAAATTTAATGCCCCGGGTACCATGCTTGTTATCCGCTCGCTCAATATCCGGAATGCTCGCTTACGCTCAATAGCATTCCCAGGCAGATGAGCGTGCTCATCAACGAACTGCCGCCCGCGCTGATCATGGGAAGCGGAATACCTTTGGTGGGTCCCATGCCGAGCACCACGCTCATGTTGATCAGCGCTTGAATCACGATCGACGAAGTGACACCCAGCGCGAGATAGCGCCCGAAGTCGTCGTTCGCCACCCAATACAATTGGATTCCGCGCCACAGAATAACCAGAAATCCCGCGAGAATCGCTCCACAACCCCACAGCCCCAACTCTTCGCCGACCACCGCATAAATGAAGTCGGTGTGCGCCTCAGGCAGGTACAAGATCTTTTGCTTGCCTTGCATCAGGCCCAGCCCGAGCAGGCCGCCACTGCCGATCGCGATTTTCGACTGCCGCACCTGATAGCCCGCGTCGCGCGTGGTCACCGATTGGCTGACGTATTTCTTGATTTTGCCGTCGGGATCCAGTATGTCGAGATATTTGTAGTCGGGATCGAAGAATCCAATGATGCGCGCCATGCGGTAAGGTTTGGCGGCGACAAAACCAACGGCAATCACCAAGCCCACCGCGAGCGCCCCTACCACGAACTTCCGCTCGAGCCCCGCGACAAAGAAAACCACCGCGGCCGGAACAATCAGGACCACCGCCGTGCCTAAATCGCCCAGCCCGACCGTCGCCGCCAACACAGCCAGCGCCAGCGAGGCCGCGACAATGGTGCGACGCGTGTTGATGGCTTCCCGCTTCTGCGTCACGAAGTAAGCGAAGAAAATGATGAGCACGGGCTTGGCGAATTCGGAAGGCTGCAGCGTCCCGACGCCTTGCAGGCGAAACCAGCGGTGGGTTTTGCTGTCGAGAAAGAACACCAGCAGCTGCAGGAACAACACCACTCCGAGCGATCCAAATGCCCAGGCGGGACTCTGCAGCATGCGGTAATCGCGCCGCTTGAAGAACATCAGCGCGACGAAAGAAACCACCGCCCAAACCAACTGGTGGGCCGCGTAGTAATAGCTGGAATTGATGCGCGGGTTGAGCTGCGCCACAACTGAGGAGGCGCTATAGATCATCACCAGGCCGGCGCCTGACATGGCGACCACAGTTCCAAACAACAGCCAATCGGACTTCATTTGCTGGGCCATTAGCGCTTCTCTTTTCCCAAAGCGTTCACCAGATCTTTGAACACGCGGCCGCGTTGCTCGAAATTGTCGAACTGATCGAAGCTCGAGCAGGCGGGTGCGAGCAGCACCGTGTCCCCGGCATTGGCCGAGCGTGAGGCTCGATCCACAGCGGCGGCCAGAGTGCCGCATTGAACTGTCGGCACCGAGTCGCCAAGATGCTTGGCAATTTTCGCCGCCGCGGCGCCGATCAACAACGCCGCGCGGGCTTTCTTGTGAAGTGGATCGCGGAGCACGGTGTAATCGCTGTCCTTGTCTTTGCCGCCCAGGATGATCCAAAGGCCGCCAGGGAACGCGTCGATGGCCTTGAGCGTCGCATCCACGCTCGTGGCTTTGGAATCGTTGTAATAAGAGAGGCCGTCGATTTCTCGAACAAACTCCAGGCGATGCTCAACGGGCGCGAAGCTCGCGGCAGCGGCGGCGATTTGTGACAAACCAGCGCCGGCCCGGGATGCCATCAACGCCGCCGCCATGACATTCTCGTAATTGTGACGGCCGCGCAGAAGCAATTGGTTGACGTTCAGCAGCTCTTCGCCTTGGAGTTTTATAATGTCGCCATCGAGCCAGGCCCCGAAAACCGGGTGCGTCCCACTGAACCAGACCGTCTGTCCGGGGGTGCGCCGGGCAAACGTCACCGTGACAGGATCGTCCGCATTCAGCACTGCGAGATCGCCCGCGCCTTGTGTCTCAAACAAACGAGCCTTGGCTTTCACATAGTTCTCGAAAGAGTGATGCCGGTCCAGATGATTCTGCGTCAGGTTGAGGCATGCGGCTATGGGCGCGCAAAAAGCTTCGATGGTTTCCAGTTGGAAGCTCGAAAGCTCCAGCACGTTCCACTGATCGGGCCGTGAAGTTTCGACCATCGCGGCCGGCGCCGTTCCGATATTGCCGCCCACCTGGCACGCGATTCCCGATTCTCGAAGAATGTGGCCGGTCAACGCCGTTGTGGTTGTCTTTCCATTCGTCCCCGTGATACCGATGTTCTGCCCTTCTAGAAATGGCGCGGCCAGTTCCAACTCGCCAATCACCGGCACGCCGCGCGCGCGCGCTGACGCGAGCAGGTCGAGATCCGCCGGCACGCCAGGAGAAATCACCACCAGCTCCGCATCGCGAAACGCCGCCTCCGTTTGAGCTTCGACCCTCATGTTAGACTCCCCGGCCACGCCTTCCACTTCACCCATGGGCTTTTCATCCACCGCTCGAACGAGGGCGCCCTTTTGCCGCAGCAACCTTACTGCTGCGACTCCAGAACGCCCCATCCCCACCACGAGGACCCTGGTACCCTGCAACCTTCGCATCACTCATCACCGCAGCTTCAACGTCGTGAGCGCGAACAGCGCCATCACCAGTCCCGCTATCCAAAACCGGGTGATGATTTTCGACTCTTGCCAGCCAAGCGCTTCAAAATGATGATGGATGGGAGCCATCTTGAAGATCCGCTTTTTGCGGAGCTTGTAGCTGCCCACCTGCAGGATCACCGACAGCGCTTCGATAACATAGACGCCGCCGATGAAAATCAACAAAATCTCTTGCTTGATCAGAACCGCCACTACACCCAACGCGCCGCCCAGCGCGAGCGACCCCACGTCGCCCATGAATATCTCCGCCGGATGCGCGTTGTACCAAAGAAAGCCGAGCGACGCTCCCACCATCGAACTGCAGAAAATGGTCAGCTCGGCGGCGCCCGGGAGCCGCGCCAGATCGAGATATTCCGCGAATTGCGCGTGGCCTGTCACGTAAGTCAGCGCCGTCATGGCGAACGATGCGATCAGCATCAGGCCGATTGCCAGACCATCCAGGCCGTCGGTGAGATTCACCGCATCCGACGATCCGACAATCACCAGAATCATGAACAGGAAGAAAAACACAAAGGCGAGCGGGTAGGTGTACCAGTAGCGGAGTGGCGCATCGATCAGCAAATCCGGCTTGAACGACTTGAAGAACGGGACGTTGATGTTGGTGGAGTACGACTTTTGGGCGTGCAGCGCGAGCAGCATGAAGCCCACCATCAGCGCGGCCAAAATTTGCAGTCCGAATTTCTGCTTCACCGTCAACCCTTCGTTCTGCTTCCGCCTGACCTTGGCGTAATCGTCCCAAAACCCAATCAGTCCAAAGCTCACCAGGCTGAACATCGCGATCCACACGTAAGGATTCGAAAGATTGGCCCACAGCAGCGTAGGAATCAGGATCGAGATGATAATCAGAATCCCGCCCATGGTCGGCGTGCCGGCCTTTTTCATATGCGATTTCGGCCCTTCTTCGCGAATGTACTGGCCGATTTGAAACTCGCGCAGCTTGGCGATGAGCCACGGCCCCAGGGCCAGGCAGAGGAACAGAGAGGTTAGCGCGGCGAACGCCGTCCGAAAAGTGGTGTACTGGAACACGCGAAACGGCGTGAAGTGGCGAAACAGCTTTTCGTAGAACAACCAATAAAGCATTTAGTTGGGCCGCTCGAGGAACCGCTCCAAGGCGTACTCGACGTGGGTGCCGCGCGAACCCTTCATCAAAATCACATCGCCCGGATGCGCGATCTGCCGCAGGTGTTCGCCCGCGGCCCTGGCATCGGGAAAAAAAAAACGCGGCGTCAACTGCCAGGCCAGCCTGCCTAGCTGCGTCGACTAGGTGACAGGCCTCGCCGCGTATCCCTACAAGCACATCAATTCCACTCTTCGCCACGTAGCTGCCTACGTCGCGATGGAGGGACTCGGACCAGCGTCCAAGCTCGAGCATCTCCCCCAGCACGGCGATGCGCCGTTTGGCTGGCGTTTCCCGCAGCACGTCGACCATCACGCGCGCCGCATCGGGATTGGAGTTATAGCAATCGTTCAAAATCACAACGCCGGAGTGCTCCAGGCGTTGGCCGCGCATGGAAGGCGCCGCCAGTTCCTTCACCACGTCGATAAGCTGCGCCGGGCGAATACCATACAGCGAGGCGACCGCAAGGCCCGCCAGTATGTTCAATATGCTGTGACGCCCCAGCAAGGCGCTTTGAAATGCCACGCCACCCACCCGGAAACTGATGCCGTGATCGCTGAGTTGCACCTCGCCGGCGCGAATATCGGCGTCGGACTCGATTCCAAAAGTGACCGTGCGGCCGGCATGCACATCCCTGAATCTCGCGACCAACGGATCGTCCGCGTTCAGCACAGCGACACCATCGGCGGGCAGAGATTCGATCAGTTCGCGCTTGGCCCCGGCCACTCCCTGGATGGAATCGAACGCCTCCATATGCGCATGCCCGACGTTAGTCACCACGCCGATGCGCGGCTTGGCAATCGCGCTCAAAGCGCGGATCTCACCCGCGTGGTTCATCCCCATTTCGAGCACCGCGACGCGCGCTTCGCCCGGTAACCGCAGAATGGATAACGGCACCCCGACGTGATTGTTCAGGTTCCCGATGGTTTTGCCCACTGGCATGTGGGCGCCCAGCAGGGCTGCAATCACATCTTTCGTGGATGTTTTCCCCGCGCTGCCCGTCACTCCGATTACTTCTCCGCCCCATTGCTTCAGCGCCCAAACAGCCGTGCTCTGCAGCGCTTCGAGAGTGTCGGGAACAACCAGGACTCGTCTCCCTGGTTTTGCGTCGTTGGCGACCGCGGCCACCGCCCCCTTAGCCAGCACTTCCTCGACATACGCATTGCCGTCGTGATTGGGACCGCGCAGCGCGAAGAACAGATCGCCCGGCGTGACAGTCCGCGAGTCGATACTCCAGCCCGTAATCCGGGCGTCAGTCTCCACGGTCAACCCCAACGCTTGCGCCACGTCCCTCAAGCTGAACTCCATCGCTTACTTGTGATACCCCAGCTCCTGAAGCACGTCCCGTGCCACCTCGCGATCGTCAAAATGTATGACGCGATCTTTCAACACCTGATACGTTTCGTGCCCTTTCCCGGCCAAAATCACGATATCGCCGGCCCTAGCCTCCTTCAATGCGGCCCGGATGGCCTTGGCGCGATCGGGCTCGATTGTGTGCGGCGTGTCAAAACGGCGAAGCCCTACCAGCGCATCGTTCATGATGTTGAGGGGGTCCTCCGAACGCGGATTATCGGACGTCAGCACCACGAAATCGCTACCTTGCGCGGCTGCCTGGGCCATCAGGGGGCGCTTGGCCCGGTCGCGATCGCCGCCGCAGCCAAACAGAGTGATCACACGCTTGGGGTGCAGTTCGCGCGCCACCGAAATGACGTTGCGAAGCGCGTCGTCGGTGTGGGCATAATCCACGACAATCAGAAACGGCTGGCCTTGCTGCACGCTCTCGAACCGCCCAGGCACGCGCGGTGAATTGGCAATGGCATGTGTAATGCTGCTCCAATCCAGGCCATAGCTGATGGCAGCTCCGCAGGCGGCCAGGATGTTATAGGCGTTAAATTTGCCTACCAACGGTGAGGTTAACTGCACTCGCTCCCCGCCGTGCTCGACAGTAAAACGCAACCCGTCAAAGTTCATTTCGAGCGACGACCCGCGCAGATCGGCCCCCTCCTCGAATCCGTAGCGCAGCGTGTGTGGCGCAGGCGCGAGTTGGCGGCCGTATGGATCGTCGAAATTGATCACCGCCCACTCGGGAGCCAGCGCGCCTTGGGGCGCGAAGAGCAGACGCTTGGCGGCGAAATACTCTTCCATGCTGTGGTGAAAATCGAGGTGATCCCGCGTGAGGTTCGTAAATACGGCGGTGTGAAACGACATCCCGTACACGCGTCCTAAAGCCAGCGCGTGGGAAGAAACTTCCATTGTGGCATGCGTTCCGCCGGCCTGCTCCAACTCCGCAAACAAGCGGTAGAGATCGAGAGATTCGGGCGTCGTATTGACGGCCGGCAGCACTTGGCCTGCGATCCGGTATTCAATGGTTCCCACCAGCGCCGTCGTCAGCCCGGCGGTGCGCAACACCGCGTCGATCAGAAAAGTGGTCGTCGTTTTTCCGTTGGTCCCCGTTACGCCGGTCAGCTTCAGCCTAGCATCCGGATTTCCAGAAGCCGGGTTCCCGTAGAAATTCCGCGCAGCTAAGGCGAGCGCTTGCCGGCCGTGCTCCACTTCGATCCACGCCCCGAGAAATCCTGCCGGCGCGGGAAGTTCGCTCACCGTTGCTACCGCACCCTTCTCGATGGCCTGCTGGGCAAACTCCCGTCCATCGGTCCGCGCCCCTGGAAACGCAAAAAACAGGAATCCTGGCTCGACACGCCGCGAGTCATACTCTAGTCCCACCACTAGCGCTTTCCCCAAATCGCCCGGGAGCCGCACGCCCCGCCGGAGCTTAACGCCCGAGAGGATCTCTTCCATCGTCATGAGGCCCCGCTAGCGGCTAAAGCGCACGCGTACAAAGCGACCCGATGGCA
>Ga0206814_10143_pt1 | contig 20143 bp, 18 predicted proteins | sample Alteio_BWOrgCont_90_FD_152850 | JGI IMG/M metagenome (GOLD analysis project Ga0206814, IMG submission 152850) | Enriched cells from forest soil in Barre Woods Harvard Forest LTER site, Petersham, Massachusetts, United States -... | ecosystem: Environmental > Terrestrial > Soil > Temperate forest >...
CTGAAACCACACCCTCTACGACGTCATCTCGATTGTCGATGCTGCCGTCAGGCAAACGTTGGGAGTAGGATACTTTGCCCAAACGGTTCTTAAATCCCAGCTCAACCTGACCTAAATTCTTTACCATGACCGGCGTTCCGCCATGTTCCGCGACGACAATATTTCCAAGATCGCTGACAGTATCGGCATATCCCAAACCCCGCACGTTGAATATCTGATCCCCGTGCCGAATGAACCCTCCGCCCGTATTTTGATTATTATTTGAAACTGCTTGGACGACGGCAGCAGTATTCAAACCGTAATTGGCTAAGGCCAAGGGATTTAAAAGGATATTATACTGTTTGGTGAGCCCCCCTAGCCCTGAGTCGTCGGGGACGTCGGGGACCTCCTTAATCCGTTTCTCAATTTCCCAGGTATCCCATTCTTTTAGGTCCATCACACTCGTGTCTTTGCTGTCGAGGATGTACCAATAGAGCTGACCTACCGGACTACAGTCGGGGGATAACGACGGTTGGACTCCGACTGGATAATTTACACCCGCCAGCTGCTCCAAAACATTTTTTCTTGCGGCAAAGGGGGTGGTCTTTTCATCAAAGGTCACGGTTACAACACTTAATTCTGCCAAGGATACCGAGCGAACCGCCGTATGTCCTTGAAGCCCGTTCATACCATTTTCCGTCGGTACGGTGATCAGGCGTTCCACCTCCTCCGCCGCATGGCCAGGCCACTGCGTGATCACCTGAACCCAAGTATCGGCAATGTCGGGATAAGCTTCAATGGGAAGGGCTTTAAAACTGACCAGTCCGGCCACGAGAAGAATTAAAGATCCAAAAAGAATCAGCATAGGATTCTTGAGTGAAGCGCTGATAATTTTCCCGATCATATTCCGTTACTCCCCATCACTGACTAGGGCTTGATCGAGAAGCATGCCGCCTTGGGAAATCACCAAATCTCCTTCACGCAGGCCGCTGATGACTTCTGACATCCCATTGGCTTCCTTGCCTAATTTCAGAGCGACCTCCTGAAAGCGTGAATCCGAAATACGGCGAAAACACATATATTGGTTATGAACACGAAGTATCGCGGCATCCGGCACTAATAGCGCCGGATGCCGACTAAGAACGACATCGGCCTGAACATACATGTCAGCACGAAGAAGCAAATCTTGATTTTCGACTAAAGCTCTCACCTTGATGGTCCGAGCCGTAGGATCAATCACCGGACTGATAAGTGAAATTTTTCCGTATACCGGTTTATCCATGCCAACGGCGTTGATAACGACACTCATGCCGGAGTGAACCTTTGCTAAATCCTCGGCATAAAGGTCACCCAGAAACCAAACTTTGCTTAGATCGGCCAAAGTAAATAGGGTATCCCCAACGTTTTGCAAATTTCCCACGACCGCGGTCTGGGAGATGATGGCTCCGCTACGGGGTGTACGAATTAGAAGCCGACCGTCTGTCTGGGCTGTGGCCGAAAGGCCGGCAATATCTGCTGCGCTAAGTCCCATATTTTCTAATTTCTTGCGTGTCATAGCTTTGAGATCGAAGGAATCCAATGAAAAGGTCCCAGACTGGGCCGAGCTACTTAGATCCTGACTCGCCACTCGTGTACGATCCTCTAACAAGGCCTCTAAATACTCTTCTTTTGCCGCTACGTAGTCAGGACTGTATTCTTCTGCTAAGACCTGTCCCGCCTGAACCAAATCTCCCGTCGAGGTATGGACGGCATCGATTCGTCCTGCGACCCGGGCGGGAACTGCGGTCACCCGATTTTCAACAGGACTGATTCGTCCCATCATCGAAAGCAAATCCTGAAAATCCTGAACCGTAGCGGTAAAGGTCTCCAGATTTGCAAGCGCGTCGGCACTCAGCTCTACGGTACTCGCATCAATTTTCCGTACGGGCTGATCCTCTTCAGAGACTTTTGAAATGTTACTATGGAGCGCATAGCTGGCGAGGCCAAGAAGCGTAAAAATAATGGCAAATATGCCAATTCGTTTCATAAGTCTTCTCCGATAAGCTGACCAAAATTGGTATAGGCACTGGCATAACTCGCCAGCAGCGAATTATAAGTACTGCGTGTACTCCAAAGCGCAGTGGCTGCGGCTGCAAGATCTTGAAATCCGATCTTGGCAGTGCCGTAATTGATCAAGGCCATCTTGAGTGCAAGCTCCGAAAGGGGCAGCAACTGATCCTGATAAATTCCCAATTTTGACTTTAAATTGTCCAAAGTTGCGAGAGCAGATTCCAATGCAGTTTTATTTTGCATTTCCTCAGACCTGAGGCTATCTTGCGCCGCGGCCCGGTCATGGGCACTAGCAGCAATGCCACGGGTTTCATTAAACAAAAACCAAACTGGAAAATTAAAGGCGAGAGATACAGAATAGCTACGATCGATCGGGCTCACGGGTGAAGCACTTGCATCGGCGAAGCTCGGTTCATTATAGGTATTACTTGCTACAGAAATTTGATAGTCGGGTAAAAGGGACATCCAAGCGAGGGCATAATTCTTGGAAGCAGCACGTTCCTGCGAACGCGCCGACAGGAGCTGCAGATTCCGCTGTTCAAGCTTTTCTAAGGCTTCGTTGCGGTCAATATCCAGAAAGGACACGTGCTCCGGTAAGGGATCAATTTCCAGTGGAGCGGCTTGCGGTCGTCCGAGAAGAATATTGAGTTGAGCCCGGGCGTTCCGTTCTGCCAAGACCAAATCGGCTCGCGCACTGTCATTCATCGCCACTGCCATTTGAGCATTGGCCAAATCCACCTGAGTTACACTCCCCGCTTCATAGCGCCGTTTGACCACGGCTACAATCTGATCGTAAATCTCTTCCTGCTCCGAATTCAAATCGAGATTTTTTAAGCTTACCGCCAATTGATAGTAAGCATTTTTAACGTTTCCGGAAACCTGAAGCTCCATAGACTTCACCTGCGCACTCAAGGCGTCGGCCTGGTCTTGCCCGGCCGAAAAACTCAAAATAGCCTTCCCGGGAAAGCTGAAGGGTTGGTTAACCGATGCGACGATGCTGCCGGCATTACTCCAATCCCCAGGCCCTTGTTTTCCCCAATCAAAGAGATAGTTCAGGTCATTGCTAGAAAGTGAAACACTGGGGTCGGAGGGCGAGAGTGCCTGCAGGGCTCGTTGATGTGCACTCTCCGCCTGTTCTTGAAGTGCATGTATGTCTGGATTCATTTCTTGCACGTCTCGGACGGCTTGCGCCAAGCTAAGCGAGTCCCCACGAATGGATCCCCAAGGGGCTAAAACGAGGGCCACGAGTATCGCGCGCAGCCAAGAAAGATTAGTCATGCGTTTCCTGTTTTGCAGATTATCAGATTTAAATGAAATATCCCTTCCCATCCCGGCTCGCAGCCCGTCCCAATCTTAACTATTATTTACTAATATTAACATTTGTTAACATGAAATTCAAGACGGTTGCCAACTCCTGGATGCTCCTAATGCCCCAAAGTAGCGTTTGACAGGGATAGCTCCCCCCACTAAACTTTCCCAATGAAAAGTTCAGATCTTCAAATACTTTTAAACGATGCTAAGCTTAGTCCTGAGGAACTCGGGAAACGCCTGGGAATATCCGGAATGACCCTGCGGCGCTGGGTCAAGAGTCGCCCTGGCGCCCTGATTCCTCAGTTTTACGAACGGGCTCTTTCCGATGAAATCATCCGTCTTTGGATGGAAGGGCGGCTCTTGGAGGACGCTGAATCGGTGAAATGGGCCATGACTCAGGGACAAAGCCTCTATTTTGAGGCTGCCCTGAAAAATCTGGGCTTGAGTGGCGATTTTTTGAAGTCGGAAATGGGCGACGATCGGATGATGCTTTGCCTGACACAAATTGGTTCAGGAGAGGCGCGTCGAAAACAAGTCAACGAAAACCTTAAAACGATTAAAAATTATGGAAAAGTTGGTAAAGGATGGACGGCTAAACTATCGACCTTAATGAAGGTCATAAAATCTAAAAAACTCAATTCCATGGACAAACTTATCGCCTACGGGGCCCTATTCTATCTCATCTGTCCCTTTGATCTGATCCCTGACAGTGTTCCTGTATTTGGACTGATTGATGACTATGCGATTCTCGATCTCGCTTCTGATTATTACCTTAAACGCTTTTCAAAGAAAATCTGAATTCAATATTGCTAAAAGCTGTCGACTTAAAACTTAGAATATAAAAGTTTAAAAATACCGCCATCACGCATGGTGAGCACTCCCAAAAGAATTAAAACGAATGGAACGACGCGATGCCCATAAACCCGAATGGGCGTTCGAAGCGAGGGATGTTCCAATATCCGCTGTGCAATCAGACACCAAATCCCCGTCATCATCACAAACACGATGCCAATCACGAGGATTTCGGAACCTGAATGGACGGCAAATTGCGGTGTCCACACGCCAATGTTGTCTCCTCCATTAGCGATGCAGACTCCTGCTACCGCCACAATCTGTCGCATCCCACGAGAGTTTGCACGTGATTCTGCTACGTTTTTATTTATTTCAGGTCTGGATTTTAAGTCATAAAGTTTCTTGCAACCGATCGCGATCGGGATTAAGCCCAGCCATCCGACCTCGTCAACTGGAACGGCGATCGTGGCCAGGGCGGCAAGAGCGCTTACAGCAAAAAGCAGCGCATTTCCAATATACTGACCAGCCACTACCTGAAAGCTACGATATTTTGCATCCGAAAAGAAACCAAGTAACACGAAAAGTCCGTCTACATTTGTAGAAACGAAAATGGCGATCGCTAATCCAACTAAATATATAAGAGAAAGCATAGAACCCATTATACGCAAAAATGGATGCGAGATTTCCATCCCTTTTGTCGTCTGAGGAAACTATGGGGCTTTCTAGTGCTTCCGAATTTTTAGAGGAACCTTCCTGGCAACGCTGGAAACGAACCAAAATGCCGTGCTGACTACAAGTTCCATCCACGCAATAAGCGTTATCACAAACGCTACTTCGACAATCCAATTAATCTTGAACGACCATCCAATTGCAAAAATACTGGCCCCGGCAGCCATCAGGAGCACTCCGCTCCCGATGGCAAACCGAGCTATTTTTTTTTCCTGCATCAGGCTTGCGCCGTAAGGCAACTCTTCAACAATTGAAAAAAATTTATAAAATCGATCCAGAAGGCCGAACTGGGAAGCGGACGGGGCTCCAATTTCGGCGTTGCCTTTCCTTGCTCGTTTTTTACTTCGCTTGGAGCTCAAGAACGCTTTTCCAAGCTATTTCACACCAAAAACATTGAACACGACACTCAAGATAAACGCAAAGGTTCCCGCACCCAGCAACATACAAACGGGAAGCGTCAAAACCCAAGCCATCAAAATGTTACGAAGCGTGTCCATCTGAAGTCCTGAACGATTGGCAGCCATGGTACCCGCAATCCCTGATGAGAGCACATGGGTAGTACTGACTGGCAAGCCAAAAATGTCCGCCGCTTCAATGGTGGCAAAGGTTACGAGTTCCGCTGCAGCGCCCTGGGCATAGGTGAGATGGGATTTTCCGATTTTCTCACCTACCGTCACCACGACCCGCTTCCAACCAATCATGGTCCCCAATCCCAAGGATACCGCCACCGCGATTTTTACCCAGAGAGGGATGAACTTGGTAAGCTTATCCATATTTTTCTTTAAATCTCCTGCCGCACTTTTTTCTGCGGGATCCGTAATTAAATTCTGTTTCATGGCTTTGCCGAGTGCTTCCGACGTCAAATAAAGATCGTTCCGGAGCGTCCGCCGCTGATCTTCCGTTAATTCACTCAAATTTTTATGCCCTTCTAAGGCCGCCGAAATTTCCCGGCACTTGGTTCCAATCGCTGCAAAAGTTTCAGGGGCAGCCTTGCCGGTTGGATGGAGGTAGTCGGAAATATATTGATCCGCAATTTCGTGTCCTCCCATCGCAATACCGGGAGAATGTTTGTCCATCTGGAAGGAAATCGTCTGGGTATTTGCGGAAAGAGCGTCAATCGCAGCTTGATTCGTATCCAAATTCACTGCAAAGCTTGCCGGTACGACACCGATCAAGATAAGCATGATCAAGCCCATTCCCTTCTGGCCGTCGTTGGACCCGTGGGCAAAACTGACTCCCGTGCAGGTCAGAACCAAAAGTGCCCGAATCCACAGAGGAGGCGCTTCATCTTTTTTCGGGGACGCATAAAGATCTTTTCGTTTAATCAAAGCTTTGCAAAGCATGAGAAGGAGAGCCGAACAAACAAATCCAATGATGGGCGAGAGTACCAGCGCAATTCCAATATCTTTAGCTTTCGCCCAATTCACCCCTTCGCCAAAACTATGTCCTGCGGACATCATGGCGTTCGCCAATCCCACTCCCATAATCGCGCCAAAAAGGGTATGTGAGCTTGAAGCTGGGAGCCCAAAATACCAGGTACCCACGTTCCAAATAATGGCGGAAATCAGCAATGAAAACACCATGGCGAATCCTGGCGCGGAGCCAACGTGAATCACCAGTTCCACAGGCAGAAGCGATATTACGCCAAATGCCACCATTCCGCTTGAGGTTAAAACTCCGGTCAGATTCCAGAGGCCAGACCAGACCACCGCCATCCACGGTTTCAAGGAATGAGTATAAATGACGGTAGCAACCGCATTGGCCGTATCGTGGAAACCGTTCACAAACTCAAAAGAAAGCGCAAGTCCTAGCGCCAAAAGTAAAAAAACTACATGCCCGAGAGACAACATCTGTCCGAAAATTAGCACGAACAACCTCCAAATAGTGAAGTGGAGCGGATCCTCACGTAGTGGAGAGAATATCTGCGAAGATTCTTTCGTTAATGTTACAGATTAGGTCGTTCGAGGTAACAAAGTGGACGAAGAGCTTTTGGAGAGCAAATTTGAAATCTAATTGGATTTTGGTAAAGGAAGAGCTCGTTTGCTACGTCGATCGAGAAGTATCAAATTCCAAGACCTATGGAGATGACATACTCAATACTGACTGAAGAAATCATTCCGCTGGGTCCCTACTTAAAAACCATCCAAGGTCCGGATCATACCATCTATTCCACATATATTGTAATCCTGTATCATCAACGGTCCAACACACGACCCAGCGCCCGATCCTGATTTCCACCGACAATGAAAAGGAATTGCCGGAAAAAGCCGCCAGCCAGGAGTTCCAAAATTTGGGCGCTAACTCAAAAATCATCTACGTGACTCGCAAAGTAAAATGGAGCGGCTAGTGAATCCGCCCATCGTGGCTATCGCCCGCCCAGCTCTTCAAAGAGCCATTCCCCTCCGTCGCTTCGCCCGAACCACTTGACGCTCTTGCCGTCTAGGGCAGGTTCCGTCCGTATGTCGAACTTCTCGCAGGTCTCGCACTCATAGAAAAGTGTGCGCCCAAATTCCACAAGTCGAAACCACTTGCCCCTTTTACACTTCGGGCAAGGAGCCCATCCGGGTTGCTGAAGATCAAATCTACCCTCGTTTTTCACCTTGTTCCTTTGCAGGGGCTTCTATGTTAAGCAGCCAACAGGTCTTTGGCATGTTCTGGGTGGTCCTTAACGTAGCGTATGAGCTTGGTAGCGGCTCCTCCGGGGTTCCTGACCCCCTGTTCCCAGGTCCTGACAGCCCCCACGCCTTCCCCGACGATACGGGCAAACTGTTCTTGGGTGACCTTGAGGACCTTTATCCGGACCTCCTTGACCTCCTTGGCCGTCGCCGGCTTCGGGTGGAGGCTCACTTTCACCCCAGGCACCTTCTTACCTTTGAGGTAGTCGCCCATCTGCTTGACGCTGGTCAGTAATTCCTGAAAATGCTCTTCCTTCATGAAACGCTTTGCCATAACTTTGAACCTCCTGCTGCCGCCATGAGCCTGAGCCCATGTGATCCTGGCAGCGTACCCCTCGGATCGAGGTCCCCTCTACACAGCGTCGGCCCCCAAATTGAGGGGCACGGTCAGCCGAACGCAATGTAGCGGTCATACACCACTGCCTCGCCAGAGCCGTCCTTCCAGCGAACCCGGCAGTGTCCCCTGGGTCAGGGTCCTAAAACCTGCTAAACCCTGTCGAGGGCGTCCTTCAAGGCCGCCACCAACAGTTCCTCTTGTTCCTTACTAATGTTCTCGGCTTCTCTCTTGTCCAACAGGTAGAGGAGAAAAATCTTCTCCCCCAACTTGTAGAAGTAGTGCCAGACTCGGAATCCGCCCCGTTTGCCCCTGGCTCCGGCTGGAGATTGAATCCTCACCTTTCGGATGCCGCCTTTGAGAAGTGCCCCCGCCTCCGGGTTCTTTAGCAGCTCTCCCTCGATGGCTCCCAGGAGCTCGGGATCATCTTCCTCGTCCAATTTCTTGGAAAACACGGGAAATTGAACGAACTCATAATGCGGTCCATCCATCGAGGCCAGCCTTTCTTTACTAAAACAATGTTATAGCTATTCCTCGTCGCCGTCAAGGGGTGTATCCATTTCCTGTGCGGCACCTTTCGGCTCAACTGCCTCCCCCTCGCAGCCTTTTCGGCCCTCAGTTGATCCCCAAGTTCGCCCAGCCGTTGCTCAAACCACTCCCTGCGGTTAACAAGGGTCTGGCCCTTGAAATACACCTTATCAACTTCATCGAAGGCGAACTGCGGGTAACAAAAAGATAGCCCATTCAAACTTCGACAAAAAAACTGTTAGTCAAGTTGTGACTAGTACAGTTTACTTCTATTCGACGCGAATAGACCTTCCGCTTCGAGCTGATTCGTGTGCGGCTTGGATCACAGCCACCACGCGCCGCGTTTCCTCGGGACGAACCGCCAATTTAGCCTTGCGAGAAAGGTGCTCGCTTATGTTCTCATAATAGAGATGCCATCCACTTTGAATGAGTCCAATCTGGGACTTGAGATCTTGGTTTCCAAGTCGCGTGTGCATTTCAAATCGCTGTTGGTCCTCGGAAGCCCATTTCGTCTCGTCCAAAAGCATGCTTCCCTTTTCACCCACGACATACCAACGTGGCAAACGCATGCCCGAAAGCTGCCCGACTTCTGCCAAGCCTTCATTTCCATTGGAAAACTGCAGTCGGGCGCTGGCGTGATTTTCCACGTCCGTCTTGAAGACCTTATATTTAAAAGTGGCAAAAACACTTTTTACTTTCTGTCCCGGATTCAGAACTAGGAGCTGATCCACCAAGTGGGCTCCCCAATCATTGATCAAGCCGCCCCCGAATTTCCGCTCCCGTCTCCAGCCATGCCACTCCCCATAAAAATGAATCCGTTCCTCAATTAAAAACACCTTACCCAAAACTCCTTTTTCCAAAACTCCTTGCAGAGTCCGAAAATCGCGATCGAAACGACGGTTTTGGTGAACTGATAACATCACCTTGTTGCGATCGCGAGCCTGCAACATCGCGTCCGCTTCCTTCGTATTCAAACACATAATTTTTTCAACAATGACATTCTTTTTGGCGTTCATCGCGGCGATGGCCATCGCTTTATGTTCACTGTGGGGTGTTGCAAAGACGACGAGTTTAATCTGCGGATCTGCCAGCACTTCCTTCAAGGAACTAAACGCTTGAATCTTAAAGCGTTTAGCGACGCTACTCAGACGTTGAGGATCGCTGTCGCAGACGCCGCTCAATTCAAGTCCTGCCGTTTTTTGGATAAGCTCACAGTGCAACTGGCCAAATCCAAGACCAACGACAACCACTTTAAATGAATCTTTTGACACAGCGACTCCTGGGAATTTGATTTCTACACTGAAATACTTGGATCATCTAGGAAGAATTAAGATGCTAAAGGTTTCGGATCGAAGCCCTGGGAAAAATCCTCAGGGCACGAAAGATCTCGACGGATTAAATTTTATCGTAGGAACTAAAATTGCAAGAGACGGTACTTGGCTGCGAAGCCCGCGCTGCCGTCAGGCATGGAACTCAGCTGGAAGGCCGGCGGATTTTCCTGGAAGTAGGCCTGCGTCAAAGGCTGACGCTTGCCGTTGTAAATCGCATCCACCAGGGTGAAGGTGTATACCACGGCGAATCCAATATAGAAGATATGGTTCAAATTCGCCATTTCACTCCAGGTATTGTAAGGATCGTCGTAGTCGGCATTGCTTCCCGTCAGTCCCAGATAGGTCTGCTCGGCATTGTTGCCAATGATGTAGGTCGCCACCGTCCCACCCAGAAGCAGCAAGTTCGTGCCCATGAGTACGCCGCCTTTGAGGGGCTGATCATTGTAAAACTGTCCCCATCCCGGCAGGACCGCACTGCGCCAGAGTGGCTGGAACCAGTCTCTCGGTCCATATTGTACATTCACCCCAGCCGCTTCGGCACTTTCAGGGGAGTAACGCGTCAAGAAGTTCGCCAAGGCCGTGTTCTGCGGATTCAATTGCAGGGCCTTCTTGTAGGCTTCTACGGCTTTGTCTTTATCCTGTTTGACATAATAGCAGTTGCCCAGTCCCTGCCAAGATTTTGCATCATTGGGATTGGCAGTTAAGGCGCTGGTGTAAGATTGGATGGCTTGATCGTATTGACGGGCATTGTAATAACGGGCAGCGATCTCGGCAGGGCCGGCTTGAACCGATTGACTCGTGGCCACTTCCAGCTTGGGAATGAAGGCGCCCAGTCCGGTATCTGCTGGATTTAACTGATACGCGTATTTGTAATATTTGAGGGCGTTGTTGTAATCACGTTTGTAATAAAAGGCGTTGCCCAGGCCTTTGTAGGCCGCTGCGTTTCGATTGTTCGCCCTTGCGGCGGTGCTGAAGGCTTGAATGGCCTGATCATACTTCAAATGGGCAACCAGTTGCTGTCCGTAGGCGACCCATTTGTCCGACAAGCTCTGATCCGCTTTCAAAGTCCCAGGAATTACTGCTATTCCGGCCACAAGAACAAAAGCCAAGACAGCGTTTCTCAGCATAAAATCCCTCTCCTTTGAAGCCCCGATCAAGCCCAACAAGCTAAAACGCAGTAAAATTAACTAAGATCAGGAATATTAACAAAGCACCCAAAGACTGTCAACGACTTGAAGTCAAGTCCCGATCCATTTGAGGCATTCCGAGAACCCGTCGCTAACGCGTGACCGCCATTTTCAGTATCTTCCTATAAGCAACTCCCCCACCATTTCTTAATTCGAATTCTACCTCATAGATCCCCCCAGCTAGTCCGGCCGTCCGAAGACTCAAACTGCCAATCCCTGCGGGATCAGCGCCACGAGCAACTAGAGATCCCCCTGCGTCATAGGCCCGTGCGTAAGCCCAATCGCCCATTTGAGGTTTATAAACTACCGACACTGCAAGCGCAGAGGCGGGGGCCGGATTTGGACCAAGAAGCGGAAGCGGATCTTCCGAAATGCTGCCAGGATCTAAAACACTGACTCCATGGGCAATCGTTTTTGTAAGGCCTCCAGGCTCCGAAATACTCAAACGGGCTGAATAGCTCCCGCTACTGACAAGCGTTCCCAGAGAATTACGGCCATTCCAAATCCAAGTCGTCGGACTCCCATCCTCCTGCTCGAAGATAAAGGTCACGGATTGTCCGATTTGTGGACGAAGCGAGCTGTCGCTCCGAGGAGAAAAAGCAGCTGAAGAAAGTCGGAAGTCTTTGGCTTGGGGTGCAATAGCCCTTAAGTCTTGGCTTGCAACCAATTCGTTAGAAGAGCTATAGATTCTCAAGGTGCGTTGCCCCTGACTGTCCGCCAGCGCTACGGGCGCAATCATCGCCGTATTGACTCCAAAAATGTCTGTGAACTGGGCCTTAAAATAATATTGTCCTTCCGGTAGATCTTGTCCCAGTGTGTTGGTGCCGTCCCACTCGAGGGTGCCGCTTCCGTTGAGGCTAGCTGGACCAAGAAGGACTCGCACCGATCCCGTCCCAGCTTGGAGCAAGGCTGCACTGGCAGTAAAACTAAGAGGTATATATTGAATCGAACCTTGAAAAAGATCTTTGACAAGATCACCGGCGGAATTGAATACGGAAATTTGAATTCGAATCGTGGATTCCGACGCGAGGCTATCCACGGCCCGAATATTGCCTGGAAGTGCAGAATTTGAAATGGGAACAGGAATCTCGTTAGGCATAGCTTCAAAACTGGCAGATGGCAGAAGCTGACTGGAGGCATTCGGTGAGAGGGGGCTAGGATCACCCAAAAGTGGAATTCGAAGACAGAGAAACCCGAGGCAAGAGCAAAGCTGCAATTGCCTAGCCAGGAGTCGAAGGGGCGCAATATGGATCTTCAAATTCGAGGTCACGAACTCCTCTTTCGATTGATATCCACCTATCTTCTTAACTAATTTTACACCCCAGATTTAACGATTCGAAGAAAATCACCCGAATCTCACTGAAATCAGCAACGTTGCGTTTCCCGAGACCTAGCTGCCATTCTAAGCAGGAGGCCCTAGGATCACTTCTCGAGCCTCTTGGCTATACTGATATCTTTCGTGTTAATAAGTGTCTTAAAATGCCCAGGATTAAATATCCATTTTTATCCTTATTTTATAATGATTTTATAGACTTTCGACCTGAAACTTAGATATAAATTAAAAAAAGAAAAAAATTATACAAAGTTATAAACATAATGTCAACATATAATCAACAAAAATATCATTTTTTTCGATATTTCAAAGAGTATTGGAGTGGCAGCCCCTAGATTTCGACCCTTTAAACGGGCGTATAGAGGCAGGTCAAAATATTGACAGCTTTAGCCCCAGAGGCCCATCCAAAATGGGATGCTAATGACGCTCAAAAGCGTGGTAATTAGTGTACAGGAGGCCGCTAAAGCAGGATCTCCTCCAAATCGACGCGCATAGACGCCTGCAGACGCCAATCCAGGCATAGCTGCCTCAAGCAGAATCACCGATGCGGCAACCCCTCCAAAAGGGCCAAATTAAAGGGTTTTAAGATAAGTAAAGCGCAAAGGGGCAAAAGTAGCAACTTTATGAGGCTAACGGATGCAATATGACCCATTTTCCCCTTCAATTGGAGTCGTTCTCGGGCCAAAATTGCACCTGTGAGGAGCATTGCGAGGGGTAAAGTGGCTTTTGCAAGGCCATCCAGGGGCTCCATAATCCATTCTGGAGGCTCTAAGTTCAAACTAAAAAGCGCCAGACCTAGAGCGAAGGCCAATGCCTGTGGATGCGTGAAAATCCTTATAATATTGTACTTTTCGTTGACTTTTTGGCCACTTAGAAGTCCGATTCCAAGGCTAAATAGGAAGATATTGTTACCTAAAATATAGGCCAAGCATGCCAAGGTTCCTGGCGCGCTACAAAGAGGCAACGGTATAAATGAGCTATTACCCACACAACAGCTGAAAGCAATTGCTCCTTTCTCCTTATTTTTAAAGGATAAAATCTTAAAAAGTGGCAATGATAAAAGAAGCCCAAGGCAAGGCAGTAGAATCCCAGCAAGCATCGCCAAGATAAGTCCTTTATTTCCAATGATAAATCCGCTTTCAAGGACACCAGTAAAAAACAAGGCGGGCATAGTCACATCTATAACGATCCACGCTATGGTCTCAACGCCTTGGTCTCCAATTAGGTTTCTTCTACCGAAAATATATCCTAGGACAAAAAGAATTCCTAATCCTGCAAGTTTCGATATCAAGAGCATTTGCATCTTAAAGTTCTTTCTTAGTTAAGCCAGAAAAATTCATATTAATAAGGGTAATTACCTCAAAACATTGAATTACTTTAAGTCATTTCAGTTGGGAAGTTTAGCCGGCGCAGGTCACGAGAGTTTATCCACATTTGAAATAAGACTACCATCAAGCTCAAAGCAATGCCTGTCGAATTGGATCCGAGACTTGGGAGACTCCATAGAGCAATCCCAAATCACTGTAGCTAGTGGCCAATACCTCAGCCAAGTGATCTTCAATGGGACCCAAGCTAAAACAATTCTTTGCTGATTCGCGATCTTCTTATTAGAGCACAATTTCAGCTAAGTTTCTCCTTCGACAAGGGCCGTCCTCTGTTTAAAATTCAAGGCGATAACAAGTAGCAAATTAACTTTGATGCAAGCCAAGTTTTCTTCGAGGCCGAACCGAATCCAGGCAGCTAGCATGGAGCCCAGAAAATCTCTTGAGGCTTGAGTCAGAAACTCTACATTTGGGCCATATGAAATATCGAACACTCTGCTTGGGGCTCCTATGTTTGGGCCCGAGAATTTTGGCAGCCGCTCCGATACTGGGCGACATCAAGACTGACCACTTTGGGTATCGAAGCATCGACAGTAAGATCGCCTTTTTCAGTGCAAACCCAGGGCCAAGGGTCGGCATCTACGATGCTCGCAGTCAATCCCTTGCCTATAGTATTCCCCTCAACGCAATTAAAGATATGGGCTCCGAACGCTCCAAGCCCATCATTTCCGGAGATCATCTCTGGTGGGTCAATTTTTCTCCGTTCAGGGTTCCAGGGACCTATTTTATCTATTCTGCATCGCTGAATGAATCGTCCTACTCATTTAGAATATCTGACGATCTCTACCAGGCTCCCCTCCGGGCCGCTCTAAAGTCCTTCTACTACGTCCGCTGTGGAAGTCCTAAGACTGAGGCCAACGGGGGTCTTTGGAATGACAGTGCCTGCCATCTCGACGACGCCGCATGCCGCGCGTTTTGCCCCATCTCGAATGCCTACCCAGGCCTCAATGCAAATTATGGAACTTTGGATCTCTCGGGGGGATGGCACGATGCAGGCGATTACGAAAAGAAAATCGGTCCCAGTACAAACTGCCAGATCAGCGAAACCGGTGACAACGGTGACGCCGTCTGGTACTTGCTAACTGCCTACGAACTCAATCCTGGGCTTTTTAATCGTCTGATGATAAATCTACCGGAAACTGGAAATGGCCTGCCGGATATCCTTAACCAGCTGAAATGGGAACTGGACTGGTACCTTAAAATGCAAATGCGAGATTACCATGTTCTCGAAGGAGTCCATATTTTCAATCTGGGAAGTCTGGTGTCGCCTCCAAGCGCCGACCGAAGTGCCCGCGCCTATTCCCCACCGAATTTTGAGAGTGAAGCCATCTTCTGCGCGTCTTTGGCCCATGCAGCACGTGTGTTCGCGAGTTTACCTGCGGGGATCGACTTTGCTAGAACTATGAAAATCAGAGCCCTGGAAACCTGGAATCACTGGGTCCTTCAGTCCCCTGATCTCGATCCGCATGCCTTTCCCTGGATGCCCTACGGCCCCCTCAAGGTCTGGGCCGCTTCGGAAATATTCCGAATGGATCCAAAGCAAAAAGAAGCCCAGTCCATCATCGACCATTACACAAATTGGGAGCTCGATCCTGGATCCTTGGCCTATGAACATTACGCAATGATCAACTACCTCCAAAGTCCTACAGCTACACCCGCAGTCCAAACTAAAATGAAAAATATGATGGGCCAATTGGTGAATAAACTCTTTGCTCTCAATGATCTCTACAATTCAGGGATGGCTCCCTCTCGATATTCTTGGGGTTCAAACCAATTTAAAGCCGATACAGGCATCTTCCTGGCGTGGGCGGCCCGCCTCAATGCGACGGGATCCTATAGCTCCGAGCAATGTTTAAATCACGCTGAAGATTACCTCCACTATTTCCATGGGGACAATCCCTTGAACATGGTCTACATGACGAATACCGACTCTATCGGTGCAAAGCATTGTGTCTGGCAGATTTACAATAGTTGGTTCGGGCGCCTGAATGGAGCAGCGTATCAAACGAAATATGTCGGTAAACCCCGTTCGGTCAGTGACCCCCTCTATCCCTATAGCCCCTCCGATACTGAAAGCTCCCTCTATGGCCCCCCGCCAGGCTTTGTGCCCGACGGACCCAGCTATCAATATTTTCAGTTAGGAGGAGACGATGTGCCCCCCGATGCTCCGGGCCCCAGTGAAGCCCCCTATGCTAAAGCCTACCGAGATTACAATAAAATTTCAGATATGAAGAGTCAGCCGTGGATCGTCAATGAAGCTGGAATTAATCAAAACGCTTCCTACCTCTTGCTCTGTTCTTTTTTTGCCGAGGCTCCACCACCCGTTGAAGCTAGGTCTCGGCAGTAAATCAAAACTAAATTTCTAAATCACAAATCATTATTAACGAACTAAAAATATTGACAAACCAGACAACAGTTTGTATTTTACTTATAGTTTAATTAACTCATAGGTTAAATAAAAAATGAGTACCGCCAGCCTGAATCGTACCTTTGCCGCCCTTGCTGACCCTACCCGCCGTGCCCTCTTGGCCCGACTGAGCCGGGGGGAGGCTTCCGTGAATGTCCTCGCCCGACCCTTTAAACTTAGTTTGCCGGCGGTTTCAAAGCATTTAAAAGTGCTCCAACAAAGTGGCTTAATCTCTCGAAGCCGAAATGCGCAATGGCGGCCCTGCCGACTGGAAACCAAAGCCCTCAAGGAAGCCCAAGACTGGGTGGAGACCTATCGCATGGAATGGGAGGAACGCTTCGACCGTCTGGGTAGCTATCTGGAGAAATTGCAACGCAAGCCTTGATGAATTCCGGGTCCCATGCTTAAATCAAAAATAAGGAGACAAAATGTCAGTCCCAAAGGCCTTTACAATTTCACGCATCTTCAAGGCTCCCCGCGAACTTGTTTTTAAGATGCACACCGAACCCGAACATATGGCGAAATGGCTTGGGCCTCCGGGCAGTACCGTCATTAAGGCAGATATGGATCTTCGCGTCGGCGGTAGCTACCACTATGGGGTTCGCACTCAAGACGGTCATGAGATGTGGGGAAAACAAATCTATCGTGAAATCTTGGTACCCGAGAAACTCGTTTTTGTACAAAGCTTTTCAGATAGGGATGGTGGCCTGACCCGGCATCCGATGAGCCCCAGCTGGCCCCGTCAGATGCTCTCTACGGTCACCTTCGAGGACCTTGGCGGCACCACTAAGTTAACGATCAACTGGATCCCCCTCGATCCCGACGACGCCGAAGCGGATACCTTTAATAACGCTCAGGGCAATCTGGCGATGGGTTTCAAAGGCAGCTTTGACCAGCTGGAAAATTATCTGGCGGCCTTTTGAATCAAATGAGAAACTTCCAAATGAGAAAAGATGCCGGCAAAAATAGTAGTTTCTGAATTTGTTTCCTTGGACGGAGTCATGGAGGGTCCAGGTCCGGTGGATTCATTTGAATTTGCCGGTTGGACGATCCCATTCTTTAACGATGAAATATCAAGTTACAAAGCAAAAGAGTTATTTGCGGCGGGTTCATTATTAATTGGTCGCAACACCTACAACCTATTTGCGTCCACGTGGCCAAAAATGACGGATAAAATAATGGGGACCGACGAGAAAAATTTGCCTGGCGGATTTGCGGGACGAATGAACGGGATTCAAAAATATGTGGTATCGACGAGTTTGAAACAAAATGACCTTAGCTGGGATCACTCAAAACTTATTGGGCCCAATGTCGTTGAGGAGCTATCAAAATTAAAAGCAGATTCGAGTCAGGACCTTTTGCTTGTCGGTAGTGCGACGCTTGTAAAAACCCTCATCCAGAACGATCTCGTTGATGAATTGAAACTTCTAGTCTATCCTGTAATTTTGGGCAGCGGTAAGCAGCTTCTCGCAAACATAAAGTATTCGAAATTTAATCTGATCCAATCCCAAGCCTTCTCAAACGGGGTCCTTCTCCAACACTATCAGTTGCAAAAAACCCTAAACAGCCTCAAGATGATCTTCAGCGCTGCTTCCTTCCCATCTTAGAGAAGCCGCTATTCTTTAACGGATCTCAACTCTAGCAATTTTTTGGCCTTTTCCACATCTCGGCGTATGAAGTTCGGATCCGACGGATCGAGCTCAAGCGCTTTCTCCCAGAGAGCAATCGCACCCTGGATGTCCGATCCAACATAAAGGTCGATTCCCTTTCGATGCAGACTCTTGACTTCATCATGAATGCGCGGGCTCAGCTTACGCAACATCGTCATAGCATCCGCATTGTCATCGTCGATATGGAGTACTTCGCGGTAATTTTTAACGGCGGTTTGCAAATCCCCCCCCGAAAGGGCCCCGATCCCTGTCTGCATGAGGCCTGCCACGCGGATGCTCACTTGAACGTCAATCTTCTTGCGCAAGTCCACCGCATCTTTAATATCACTGTCAAATTCAAGCACAGCCTCAACCGCGCTTCGCGCCTGCGCGAGATCCCCATTTGCCAGGAAGGTCCTGGCCTGGGCTAAACGATCATCGATTTTCTTCTTTTGTTCGGCGTTCATGCCGCGGGAACGATCTGCAAAAATTTTCTTTTCAATATCGGCCAGCATCAGCTTAACCTGATCGGCCTGATCAAATTGGGGCATAATCTTGAGCACCCGGCTCAAGCTGACCTTTGCTACATACCAGTCCCCTTGATCATAGGCGGCCTTGCCTTCTCCGTATTCGGCCTCGGCATTCTGGGTTACGCCCATCCCTTCAATGACAATATTTCCACCGAAAAGTCCTTCTGAAAGATCAATGGTAATGGCAATTCGTTGAGTTGAGGCGAGCGTCCCTTCGGGAACATACGCGTAATCAAATTGAAAGGGTCCAAAATTTGCCCCTGCGCCAGCGCTAAATCCTTGATCGACATCATCCGCGTCCCCCTGACCAAAACGCCAACCCGCTCGGAGCGCGTAATCTCCCAAGACCTTCCACTCTGCACCCACACCGACACTCGCGTTACTCAGATTAGGCTTGTCCCATTGCCCAGCAAAGGTGAGATTGCGGTCAAACCAGGGTTGCCATGCTGCACCAAGATCAAGCTCGGTCGGCGCATCTCCTTCCTGAACGGAAAGTCCGACATGCCCGAGCTGCATCCCCAAATTCAATCCAGGAATGACTTCATAGAGGGCCCCTAAGCTGCAGTCATAAAGGGTACTCACCGAACTCCCCAGGGATTCTTGCGAGGCTTCGATATTGAGCCCAAGACTTAGCTGGTTGTCAAAAAATCCAGTTCCATACCCAAGGGTGCCTGCGACCGCTTGGTCCGTGCTTGATCCCAGAGAGACCCCATTACTGTCGAGATTATCGAAGCTTCCGTAAGAAAAATAGCTAATCGATCCTGCGATGCCTCCGACTGGCGTCATGCGCCCAGCCCCCAAATATTCCTGGCGGATACCAAGGGTGCTATCCAATTCATTGTGATTAAAGACAATCTGAGGATCTTCTATAAGATTTAGACCCGCAGGATTATTCCGAAGGGATTGAACGTCTCCTGTTGACGCGACCACAGCACCCGCCATAGCCGCTGCCCGAGGATCCACAGAAAGCGTCAGCCAGGGTTGAACTTCTTCCACTGAATTAAAAATCGTGACACTTGCCTGCCCCGCCCGAGCCGGAGCGACAGGAAAAAGTAGCGTTAGAACTGCGAAGAGCAAGTTCAACGGACCACCTTGAATTTATTTGGAGCAATCGAGCTGCCGGGAGCCAAAACCCTATAAATATAAACCCCGGGCGCAAAGCTGCTGACGCTCGCGCAGGTCAGTGCATGTCCCGACGAAACAGTATCGTTAAATTTCGCCACGAGCTGGAAAGCGCTGTTATAAACTTCAATCGTCACCGCTCCCGATTGGGGCGCAGAATAGGAAAAACAAATCTGGTTACTCGCTGGACTTGGATACGCGACCACCTCTCCGCTTGGGGCAAGCACGGGTGTCGGCACTGGCGACTGAGCATAACTTACCTTCCGCACCAGATTGTTCAGATAGTCGGCAATGTATAAATTGTTTTGGGAGTCCACGACAATTCCTGACGGGTAATTCAATTCAGCGGCGGTGGCCGGACCGCCGTCCCCTGAATTGCCCAGCAGACCATTCCCAGCGACGGTGTCGATGATTCCCGTTCTAGCATCAATGCGTCGGACCCGCTCATTGCCCGCATCTCCAATAAAAATATTATTTGCAGCATCCACAGCAAGTCCGACAGGAAAATTTAGCGCAGCGGAGCTCGCCAAGGCACCATCGCCCCGGTAGCCCGCTTCCGTGGGACCCAGCCCACAAAGCGTCACCACGGTCGGAGTCAGTCCCACAAGAATCTTGCGGATCGCATTATTTCCGGAATCCGCAATATAGAAATTCCCGGCGAGATCGGTAACTATATTTTCGGGTTGATAAAATTTAGCAGTCCCAATTCCGCCATTGACAAATCCAGCGGATCCGGGCGTTCCAGCGTAAAGATAGATCGTTTGCGTGGAGAGACTAATACTTCTGATCTCGTCAGCATCCCGTT
>Ga0206814_10144_pt1 | contig 20141 bp, 22 predicted proteins | sample Alteio_BWOrgCont_90_FD_152850 | JGI IMG/M metagenome (GOLD analysis project Ga0206814, IMG submission 152850) | Enriched cells from forest soil in Barre Woods Harvard Forest LTER site, Petersham, Massachusetts, United States -... | ecosystem: Environmental > Terrestrial > Soil > Temperate forest >...
CCTGTTTTGAGAGCCGGCGAAGAACTATGTATGCATACATATCTCTTCGAACAGATTGTCGACCATCTGGCACTGCTGATCGTATGTCGGCTTTGAGACGTTTACTCGTACGTACTCGAAGAACCACTGAGCGGTCGGGCGTTGGTGCCAGCAAATAGACCCGCCTTGACCGTCAGCTATGGGTTCCAGATTAATGAACATTCGAGCGATTGAGAGTGCAGCTTTTGTAAGTCGAGCCTTGCACTCCTCCTCACTGTGGCAGAACCTGGGGAAGAGTGTGCTCGGCGGTCTGCTGCCGTAGTCGATCCCTGTATTCCGTAGCAGCTCTTCCCGGACGTCTCGCGCCAACAGTTGTTGAAGGAATTTTCGAATCTCGGGCCACGGGAGTTCCTTGAATTTTGTTTTGATTTCGGCGACCTTTGGCTTGATACTGTATGTCGCGAAGATGTAATCGACAGCCTTCACGGTGGCGTCACAGAGAAGGACTGACTGAGGGGGCGCGTCCGTCATGCAAGTCCTAAGGGCGGTTTCGAGTGAACAATCAAATGAGGACATCAATGTTTGCGCCGCGCAAAGCAGGAGTTGCAGAAGGCCAGGTTCGCGTACTTCCCACACGCCCCAGTTCTCGAACGGGGGGGTTCTTAGTGTGATGGTTGCGACGCCCTGTTTCTGATTTTCCTCTGCGCGCTCGGCCGCCCCTTCCATCATCAATGACATTGCCCGGGCCAAGAACTTGTCGTTCATGTATCCCCAGTATTTTTTGAGGGCGGTGCGTTGTTCGGATGTCGTGATACGCTCGTCTAACGATTTCTTGATCCTATCGCGGCTCGAAGGTGTAAGCCCATCGGCTTTTGTGTTGTATGCATGGAGCAGGGCAACTAAGTCAGTTTTCTCAGATGCCTTCATTCGAAACGCAGTAATTAATGTGAGAGCGGCACCTGCGTCGTGGCCGAGTTTGTCTAAACCGTCAATATGCGGCATTTGCTCGCGAATGCCCAGCAATGACCTTCGGTATGCCAGTGGCTTTTCGCGGTCTGATTTTGGTCGCTGTCTCGGCTTTTTCATTGTACTGACGGGGCTGTGCTCTCGGTGCAATCACCCCTCGGACCCATTGCTGGGATAGTGGAAACGCTATGACTTCACAAGAGATCAATACGTTTCAGGGAATGCCTTTGTTATTAACATGCGAACAGGTTTGCGGAGAACTTGGCGTTTCGCGCGTTACGCTGTGGCGGCTAATCAAGACAGGCAAGATAAAAAGCATTCGGGTCAGTCGCCGCTGCATTCGGATTGCGAGCGAAGAGCTTCGTGCGTTTCTGGATCGTGCAAAGGCAGCCTAAAACCAGATACCGCAACTGCTTTTGGTGCTGGGCATGCTTGGTGGTGCAACCCATCGAGAAAGGCTTCTCTTTCACGAATACGTGGGAGATCCTGCCAAGGGAATCATGCTGCTCGATGCTGCCAACCGGCTTGACGATTGGTATCACGGCTCCCTGACCAAACTTATCGAATTAGGCGCTTGTTATTGCGTCGCGGTTCGGCCTGGATTTGTTGCGGCAGATTTTGACGGATGCGACGGTCAGGAATCGGCTGACCGGTACGCGATGTCGTTGTCTAGTATGGGCCTAACTCCTGTCTGCTTGAATAGCGGCGGGAAAGGCAGGGCTCACGTTTGGTGTTTGATTGCGGACCCTTGTCTGCGATCAAATGCGCGGGCGCTAATAAAGCCACTTGGCGGCGATGACAGGACAGAAAGCCGCATACGTCCGCCTTTCAATCCCCACAGAACGGGCGTTGCAATGTCGCTTCGTGGTGGTTTAACTGTCGCGTCGGCCCTGGCTGCACTCGACCCAAAGCAGGTCCATGTTATCGAACAGCCAGGTGCGGGGCAACGGTCGCCGGGCCTGATCGATGACCCAAAGCTGATTGAACTGCTTAGGACGGAAGGGGCTGATCGAAGTCGCCATGCCTTTCGCGTTGTTGGGTACATGAAGCCTCGCGGCTACCCGGTAGAGGCAATTCTGCAGGCCATTCTCGATCACCCCGAAGGCGCTGGTCACAAATATTTCTATCCCCGTCGCAAGCGAGTTTCCGAGCAGGTTGCGATGGAAACGGCACGGGTCGACATTTATAGGAGCTTTGAAAAGGTAAGCGGGTATAGACCGGCGCGGATAAATTCGACGGTCGCCGATCGCCTCGATCAGATTGAGTTTCAGGCCCTGAATCACCCTTGGGGTCCCAGGAAAAAGGGAGTTCAAACAATGCTGCTGGCTTGCATCGCTTACTGTCAGGCTAGGGTTCGGCTTGACTTCACAATGTCGCAGCGCTCGCTGCAAGAGCTGTGCAAGATCGGCCAAAGAACTTCAGGCAGGCGGCTCAAGGAATTGATAACCGAAGGTTGGATCGAATGCACTGTTCAACCGACGATGTTGCATTCCGGCACCTATGTTTTGCTTTTGAGGGCAACTCAAGAATATCCACGAAATGACTCACTTAGGGATACACCTATAAAGGGGGCGTGTTCGATACAAGTGAGTCATCTCATGGATGTTTTCTCGGAAGCATTCGTCGGTAGACCGTCGCTCGGAAACTTGGTGCTGTTTATCCTAGGGATGCCTGATAGTTTCACGGTTGAACAGCTAGGGCAAGCCGCTGGGCGTAGTAAGAAGTCGACTTGGCAAGGCCTTAAGAATGCAGAGGCGCTAGGTCTAGTTAAGCCTGACGGTAAGTATTGGGTATCCACAATCGACTCCGAGGTATTGCGTGAGGCGGCAAGGTGTAGGGGAAAAGAGAATTGGCTGAGAAACGCCAAGGTGACAAACCAGCTTGCAAGGGATGCGCACAGAAGATTTCTTGAGGAGAACCTGGTTCCTTAATAGGCTGATCACCAAGGCTCGAAGGAAGCAGGCAAGTTTCCCGTTGTATAATTCGGTGATTCAGTTAGGCAGCCTAACGAACGGGGCTTTCGAAATCTGTAGCACAAGGAACAGCGAGAAAAAGGACGGTCTGATGGGCTTAGAGCGAAGAGGAAACGGCACTTACTACTACAAGAAGGAGCGGGTTAACGGTCGCGTCGTCAGTCGTTACGTCGGCAAGGGTCAGCTAGCGAAGGGGTTTGCGCTGCTTGATCGTGAAGGCCAGGAGGAAAAGGAATTTGAGCGCAACGAACGCCGGAAGGAATTCGAGCCTGCCAAGGCGCTAATCGAATTTGAGCGCTTAGAGTGGGCCACAGTTGAGGCGATGTTTACAACGTTCATGGAATCGGCGGGCTATCACAAACGAAAGGGCGAATGGAGAAAAAGACGTGCCAAAAAATCAGGCGAGTGACCGGGAAGTAATTGCTAAAACGGACGAGGCGGCAGCGCTTGCAAGGGCCAAGCCTGCGCGGTTTTACGGCTTTGTCGATGGCATGGTCCGCGACGGTGCCCTCTACCTAGTGGCTGGCGGAGACGAGGGCGGGCATGGCTTGAAAAAGATGCTTGAAGACGAGGCAGACGCTTTGGTGAAAGAGCTAGCAGGCCCAAATCCCTCCGCGATTGAAAGGCTTCTTGCGGAGCGGATAAGTACCTGCTCGGCACTCACAACGGCATTTGAGAACCAATACGTTTGGGCGTCAAAGAAGTGCAATGCCACGTCGGCAGAGTTTTGGGGCAATCAGGCCGACAAGGCCCACAGCCGGCTTCTTAAGGCCATCGCCGTCCTCGCACAGGTCCGAAAGGTTGGACACGTCGTACAGGTCAACATCGGCGAAAGGCAGGTTAACGTAGCGGGTACCGTTCAGGCATCGGAGTAAATTAAATGGCTAGGACCTGGCGGCAGTCGGCGAAACTTATCAGGGATTTAACAGGGAACAAAATGAATTATCCAGGCGCTACCGGGTATTGTTGCCCGCCTTTCGAGCATCGATGGCAGCCTGGCGAAAGCGGCAACCCAAAAGGCAGGCCGAAAGGGTCGGTTAGCTTTAAGCGTCGCATGCGTGAACTCTTGCTCGATCCCAAGAACAGCGAAACAGTAGCGCGTTTGATCGTCGGGGGCTTCATGGACGGCAGCGAGGAATGTGCTGCCATGGTTCGCGAGCATGTTTTTGGCATCGCCCCTTGAACACTCCGTCCCTGATTTGGCCAGTTTTGATCGTTTGTTTTAATATGGGAAAAGAACGGATCTGCCAACTTTTGGGAAGGGTTGCAATTCTTTGTGTTTGCAGCCACGTGCCTTGCTTTGGTATTGATGGTTCGCAAGAAGCTGAAACGACTCCGGTACTATGCCCCTGACAAAGGCGACGCTGCGGCGAGGCGTCCCGCAAGAAAAAGGAGGCAAGCAAAGATGATGAGTGGCAGGACGAGGAATGAACATTTGCTCGGAAACGGCGATCCTCGGCGAGCGAAGTTCTGGTTCATCGGACCCGAGGCAAGCGAAGACGAGAAGAGGGACGCACAGATCTGGGACACGGTATGGGAAAGAAGCGGCGCTAACGAAACTTGCGATGTCCGAGAGATTGCCATGGCGGCGGCAGCGGAATTTGACACGCAAGCGAAAAGCGGAGTGGACGACGAGTTGCGGAAGCACTGGTCCGAACAAGCCACCAAGATACGGAGGAACTTCGATCCGCAGAAGTGTCTGCTTCAGCGGACATGGCGTGACCTGATCCGACTGGCCCTTTCATTTGAGGGCACGAGTGGACCCGAGGATATCGCAATGCGTTCCTTTCAATGCGAGCGCCTAAGCACAGACTGCATGCTGCTGGAATGTCGAGGCGGCGGGGATCGGGCGCAAAATGCCAAGCGACAATTGACGGGCAACCCGAATGAAAGGGCTCGGCGGATACGAGAGTTGCTGACGAAACACCAGCCCTGTCTGGCGGTCTTTTATGGCACCATCGCTTGCGGACACGCGGGGCAATTCGCGAAGGTATGTAGCCCGTGGGAGGTTGGCGGACGGTGGGCGCTCGGAACCTATGGCCGAACGGTTGTCGGGCTAACTCCGCATCCCTGCGCATACGGCATCAAAGCTGTGGAGTGGCGTGCGTTCGGAGCCGAGTTGCGGCGACGAGCCGACCGTACAAGACCCTAGCTTTGTGAGGGGGATAGTTCCGGATAACTCGCTGACTTTTTGGCGGCGACAGGCGGACGCCTCGTTCTCCAATGTTTGCGTGAATGTTGGGCCTTACGGCTTTTCCGGCGGCAGACTTGCAGCGATTACTGCTCGCGCTGGGCGCACCTTGGGGCAAGGATGCCCCAAGGTGCGAGCGTGGCCGGTTTCTGTTTCGCGGCGCAAGTCCTTGTAAAACGACCCTTTAGGGTCACCGTGAGCGAAAGCGAACACCATAAACGTCTTGCGTAGCCATGGATGGCGATACGCGGCGGAAATCGGCCTAGCCATGGATGGCGTGACGCGTAACGCCTTATGCCTCGTAGGGTCCGCCTGATCAGCGTCCTATCCGAAACTGTATGAGGCCATGGATGGCCGAATCCCTTTTTAATAGGGACCGTGGGGGGGGGGCGGTCTCTCGATCACGCGATAGCCTAACCCCACGGCAACTTGTTGCCGGTTCCCCTTGTCTTGACCAACACCTCGATCTGGGAGAGTGTCGGCAGCGGCATTTAACCAGACAGATCGTTGCGCTAGAATGAGCTGTGAGTCAGCAACCCGATCCCGTGAGGACGTGCCCAATTTGCCACAAAGAAGGCTACGCGTTGGCTCCTTATTGCCTCTTTTGCGGTCATAAGTATTTCACACCTGCTGCAAAACAGCTCACAAAAGAAGCCAAATCTTGGGGGTGGCTCTGGCCGCTCGTAATACTGGGTGCTATCTTCATTGGCTACTTAATTGGCCACACTTCGAGTGGCGGCGCTGCTCAAACGCGGTCCGCTGATGGGGAAGTTGTCACGCTCACGGTCGGTGACACGGTTCCGCTGGCAATGGGCGGCATCCCGCTCACAAGGAGTTCTGAAAGCGTGGAAGAGGCCGCGGGTGACGCTACGACTTCCACAAACGGAGAGCCGCTTTTGAGGCCCGACTTTGAAAGACTGTCCAGATCAGGCGTGATCGTGGGGACTGTAGCCATCGACACTCAAGCTGTTGTTGAAGCCCGTTCGGGACGCGCATACCACGTGCGGATAACATCTGGCCCGAATACTGGCCTAGAGGGTTGGGTGGCACCATTCTTTGTCAGGACACAAAGGGCGCCAAAGCATAATTGAACACAGTTCCTTAACAAAAAGGACCCGTCGGATGCGCGATCCGATCGAAAGTGACAATACACAACTCTACGCCACCTTGCTGCCGGTTCCCCTGGTAGAAGCCAACCTTTCCTTCGCTCACAGTTTCGTGTGTCGGGACTAGAGGTTTGCGCCGGAGTTCCCATCCGGGTTTTCTTGGAGTCTGGAGGTTATAGTGGTGAATTCATCCTGGCTCAGTTCGCCAATGACAGGTTGCTTGGGCCCAGTAGCTGTAATTTGTGCTGCCACTTTTTTGTATTCAGGATCACGTGAATCAGGGTCGAATGCGGCCATTTGGACTTCCTGAAGCTGCGTTCCCTGTGGGGGCGCATTCATCTGTCTGGATTGGCCAGGGGCAAGTTGGACGACGTAGGCGTGGTTATGAACATCGTCCGGTGGGTCACCCTGGTAAACGAGGGCAACTGCCAGAAAGAGCTCCCTATTGCTTTGATTCTGAAACGTCAACGTGTTGCTTCCCTTTGTCGATCGGTAAGTTACGATTACAGGGCCAAGCGGTTTGTCAGCTACAAGGGCAAAGGTCACAACGAGAAAGACAGCTAGTATTAAAATTGCTGCAATAATGACTTGGCTTGCCGGTGTTAGGTAAATGCCAAGCACTGGTCGCACGGTTCTAGGCAGAGAGAGCGGCGGTTCCACCTGCGCGTCGGGCAGAGGCTCCTTTAGGCCCTCGCTACACTGTATGCACACCTTTGCGTCGTCCCGATTCTGCAATCGGCAGCGGGGGCAAATCTGCATACGGCAATTGTATCGCGATTTGTTGCTGGTTGTTCGCCGTTGATTTGAATGACCCACATCGAGCTCCATGAGCTGGCGCATAATTGCTTTATGGGGTTGTCTTGGGACGACTGGTATAAGAGCGTCGATAGATTTCTTGTGTCTAGGAGAAGGGGCGTTCGCGTCTGGGAGCTAGACCACGGTGCCTTAACCGCTGGGTTTGGCCAAGGCACTCCGCCTGCCGTCTTCGCGACGCAGCCTACACTGCCAATTGGCTCTCCTGCCCCAACTCAGCCCGCGCAACAGTCAGGGCCGTTACCATGGGTTGTAGCGCGGCAGAGACAAGCCGTGCAAGTGCTAAATGATCCGCGCTATTTGTTGGATACTGGTCTTGGAATGGGTTGTCCCACGTGCGGATCGACCAACCTGGCGAACAAAGGGAAGGCAAAGGGGACGGGCCTAATGTTCTTTGGCAGCTTGGCTTGGGTTCTAGCTGCAAGTTTGGCGGATTCTGCGATAGCACAGAAGCTGTCCGGCCATTTGATTGAGTGCAATTACTGTGCCGCTACGTTCAACCTTTGAGTGGGGCTTCTTTGCTACCTGCTCATCGCTTTTTGAATTGCTTCGGAAAGCGGCCTAAGGGTTTCTGCGGTTGCGTGGCCGTATAGGTCGGACGTTAGGCTGACCTGTGAATGCCCGAGCATCTTCTGAACGCCGTGGAGGTCGCCCGTTTCAGCTAAGGCCAGGGTGGCAGCTGTGTGGCGCAACTTGTGAGCCGAGATTGTCGGTACGCCCGCTTTGGTGCAAAGCTCAGCGAGGCGGTCATTAACGTGCTTTTGGTCAAGGAGCCGACCTTCAGCGTTAAGGAAAACCATGTCGTCCGGCTGGTGAGTTACGAAGCGGAAGTCGACTTCTGGGTGTTCGGCCATTTGCTTCATCAGGCGATCAAACTGGCAGTCTGAGATCGCCTTGATTCGATCTGCAACGGGTTTGGACAGCGGCAGGCATCTTTCTTGGTTAGTCTTTGTTCCCGCGATGTAGGCGAGTTTGCCGTCTTTGCGCTGCAGTTGTCCGCGAATCCAAACAAGCGGTCTTTCTGACACCGTGAGGTCGAGGTCTTGCCATCGAACGGCGCATGCTTCGCCAAGGCGCGTTCCTGTGGCGATCATAAAGGCGAACAGGTCGGCCAGGTCGCTCGTGTCGAGGGCCTTCATAAACTTCGCTGTTTCTTCCGGGGTTAGGAATTGCTTCTTGGCGTCCTTTGTCCGCCGGGGCAGGTCAACGTCGTCGGCTGGGTTCTTTCTCGTAATTCCTTGGCTCTTGGCTTCTTCGAAGGCTGAGTGCAAGCAGGCGCGGATCAAGCGTAGGGTGTTGCTGCTCAATGTTTGCTCGGAAGCGTTCTTGCCTTCCTTGTCCCTTGGGGTGAGGGTCTGACCTGCCTTTGCGCTCAGCAGCCGTTGGACTTCGGCGCGGGTTATGGCGTTCGCTTGCTTAGTGCCTAGGTGGGGCTTGATGTGAAGCCGAACAAGAAACTCGTATTGCCGGTATGTGTTCGCGCTGCGCGTCGCTTTGATCGTTGTGAGCCATTGGTCGAGGAATTCGCCGAAATTACTGCGCTCTGTTGGCTGCGTTACGCCAAGGCCGTGATCGGTGATCATCTTATTTAGCGCGTCAACTGCTTCATCTCTCGACTGACAGCGGGCCGTCGCGTATACGGCTTTGCCCGTTCTTGCGTCCCTACTGACTTCTAGGCGGGCTCTAAAGTATTTGCCGTCTTTGACGATCTGCCCGCTCTTGTTGTCCCGTCTACCGCTTTTCTTGCGTGCCATAATTAACCTCGATATTTCGTACACTTTGCTTGCAGGCGTGTACGAAACCATGTACGAATCTGTGTACGAAATGATATCACGATTTGGGAAACATCGTGAAACATAAGGAAAGAAAGGGAAAGAAACCGATGGATTTGAACCTACGAAGTGAAACGAGATTAACAACAGGAAAGGGCCTGAAAAGCCTTATCCGATAACTGTTAATCAGCGGGTCCTAAGTTCGAGTCTTAGTGCGGCAGCCAATCTTTTTGGTGATCTCCAATGCGAATCAAGAACATTGAGAAGACATATTCCGGTGAATGGGTTCTCATCGAAGACCCCCGCAACAACAAACGGACTGGAGAGATCATATCTGGGCGAGTCATCGCTCATAGTGCCGATCGCGACGAGGTTTATAGGGCCGGTTTATCTGCCAAACCAACAAGCTTCGCAATACTCTGCTTTAAGGAGCTCGATCCCGGAACGGTCCTTGTTTTGTGAGGATTCACTTCAATTCGCTCCCCATCCTCGTCCCATGCACGGTGGTCGGGCACGGCAACGGTGGTCAGCAGCGACTCGTTCTCGACACCGGAGCAACCGTAACGGTTCTGGATGTCGACTTCCTTAACATCATTGGGTTAAATCCCGAGGAATCAAGAGAATTCTGCTACCTGACGACAGCAAGTGGAGTCATTAAGGCTCCGATAGTGAGAGTTACCTCGTTCACGGCCCTCGGTGTGACACGGTTAAACTTCCCGGTCGCAGCCCACACCTTGCCATCCCAATCAAACGTATCAGGACTTCTGGGAACAGATTTCCTCAGTGATCAAGTCGTCGTCGTGAACTTCAGGAAGCGATGGGTCGAGGTCAACTAGCCGCCGAGAACTATCGAAGCCCCATTCTAAGACGCCATAACGACAGTCCGGCAAATCTAACTGGATCGACGAATTCGTTCGCCGGACTGAAACCCTAGCGTCGATCATGTGCTAGGGCAGCGATATGCCGTAGCCGTACATTGTTTGTGTTTCGCCCGATCCAATGACGCCCCACTCCGACGATTGCAAATATGGATTGTCCACAACAACCAACTTAATGTCATAGCTGCCGGTCGGAACAAACACGTATGGCGATTCCCCATTACCTGGGGCTGTGGTTAGGTAGATCGGAGAAGCCGACGTACTCGGAATCCGATACTGTTCGACGGCGCCGTTAGAACTGTTCATGAATTTGATTGCCCCGTATCCGCTGACCGGTTTCGGTCGGCTGCTATCGGCCATATTTGGCTCGGTCTGCGATTTCGCGTCGTGACCTGCAATGAATCACATCTCGGCCGGTTTCTTGCAGAAACATATCGAGAGGCTTGATGGCTCCGCAACCATACCATGGCGTGCGGCGGCGGAGGGCAACGGCTGGTTCTAATCCGGTCCAACACAGGCGGCCATGTGTAGGTCAATAGGCTATGTTCAAATGAAACTAGCTTCTTGATGTTGGCTGACTAAAGGCAGTTCGGATCCGCGGACGGTCCCCGGACCAACCGGGTAACAGCAGTCCTCAAGCGTCCTGAGTCTCAAACGAATGACTGGTCAAAGCCAAATCAGCAAGCGGTCGTTACCAAGACTTAGCTGACTTAGCGGCCCTTCAAGTAAGTCCAGGGTGAGGACGAAACGTAACGATAAGTTTGAGTTCCTCGCCATCGCCTTACTATATTTACAAACCCACCACGCTCTTTAAACTAGCCAGCACCTCAATAAACGGTTTGATCGACGGCCCGACGGCCGCAGCCACCGCACCGACCGATGTCAAAGTTGCACTCCACCACTCCTTTGGTTGGGCCTTAGCTTCCGCTGACCGGATGGGTTCGGCAACCTGTTTGAGAACAGTCAAGTCCTGACCCGAAGTACATTCGGCTTCAGCCAAGGCGGCAAAAAGCGCAGTAACCCTGGAGTCAAATGCAGCCGTCGAGCCCTCCTCGTGTGTAAGCGAGATATTTATTCCAATGCCGCTATGATCCTGCGAAAGTGCGCCGCCACCCGTAGTAACTTTTACCGTGTTGCTCATATTAAACTCACTTGTTGTTGGCAATGCCGAGGGACGAATTGACCATTGTCAACGACCCGCCCTTTGTATCGATCGATACCACGTTATTAATTTCCTTAAGAATCTCGTCGAGGGAAATGATCGGAAGCCCCCGCCGTTCGAAAACTTCGTGCGATGAATTCACCACAAGCGGCAGCACGCTCTTGAAGAAAAACATGACGTCGTCGCTATTAAAAGAGTGCAAATCTGGAACGGCAACGAAGCATTCGGCGAACGCTCGCTTGAACTCGCCGTGAAAACGAAGTGCCCTTATGAATTTCGACCATACGGCTACGAACCAAAAGGCCTCAAAGCACAGCAAAGCAGTGAAGTAGAGATTGGTCGTTACGCCGGCGTCCTTCACCGACTGGCGAAATAAGAGGCCGAGCAGCGGAGAAAGACTTAACAAGAGATAGCTTAGGACCTTTAATCGGTTCGTCTTACCTAGGAGTAAGGAATCGAAGGCGAGATACAATCCGTCTCCCATCGCGAATGACCGAATTAGGACGGACAGTCTTGAGCCCCGCACCGTTCGATGGGTCACTAAGATGTAATTTCGCGGCGCTTCGATGTTCGAGTACTTTGCATCTCCGTAGGAGACGACTTCGGACTCGGCTTCTCCGAGGGTGCCGTCCGTTAACCTCGCAAAAATCTCTTGGTAAAGATCCAAAACGACGCTTTCGGCTTCTTTCTTGGCAACAGTCAATACGAACGAGCGACTGAACCCCGGCAGCTTAAATCCCATGTCCTCCGTCGGGTCACGTCGGTCAAACAGTGCCCGATTAAAGACTTGAATGCGCGATGGACGCACATCGCTCTTCGCGGTCTTTGGCTCCTCGACCATCATGAAGCAATAATACAATAATTTCCGGATCTCGTAAAGAAGAGGACGGAGAAAGCGGTCCTCGGAAGACTCCTCACCCTCGTCCTTGTATCCATAGAAGACTTGCTATACCGTCTTCCTATAGAGGCAGAACCCAAGGACAACGTGAACTGGTTTCCTCGCCATGGAGGAACATGTGGTCAATCGCTCTTGCGTGGTTCGGTTCATAGTGTGCTGAGCAACTTGCGACCGCCGTCGAGATTCTTCGAGAATAGTTCAGCAGATCAGCGGGTCCTAAGTTCGAGTCTTAGTGCGGCAGCCAACTCTTTTTGGTGATCCACCAGTCGTCTTAGAGCCTGTAACTTACGCTCTCCGCATTCAGAGTCGGTAAACCAGAACCACTTAAACTTTGTCGACGATGTCGCCAGATCGATCCCACAGCAAAACGTAGGCTGCATTTTTCCGAACGCCTTCATCGCGCAAGAAGATGCCGGCCTCGACGAGTTCCACCATGTCTCTCGTGGCTGTTTTTGGACTTGCACCAGTTAGCTTCTGCCATTTCTGACTCGTCATCTTTCCCTCCCAATCCCCGAGCATTCTATGAAGAACTTTACGCTGACGTTCATTCAGGTTCTTTTCGGCATGGGCATGCCAAAAGCCCGCGCGAGAAAGCACGGCGGCGGTTCTGCCGATTGCTGTTTCTAGGGCACGGGCTAATGAACCTAGGAGCCATTCGATCCACTGAGTGACGTCCATAGTTCCGCCTTGCGTGACCTGCAAAGCGTCGTAGTAAGCCTGCCTTTCCTGCAGGATCTGTTCAGACACGCTATAGCATCTCCAATCACGACGATCGGATTGCGCTAGTGCCAGGTCGAGAACGGCTCGGCCGACCCGGCCATTTCCATCCTCGAAAGGGTGGATGGTTACAAACCATAAGTGAGCGATCGCGGCTCTAAGGATTCCATTCCGTTCGGCTCCCCTATCAAACCAGGCGAGAAACCTGTCCATCTCCCCTTCCACGCGGTTGGCCGCAGGCGCCTCAAAATGGACTAGCTCATAACCGATGTCCCCCGAAACGACCAGCATTTGACCGCTTGATTCATCGCGCCATTCCCCGGAATGGATTCGGCCATAGGGGCCGCGTCCGTCGGGAAACAACCGCTTATGCCATTGAAATAGGCGGTCGCTCGTTAAGGGCTCTCGCCAATGATCGGAAGCATCGACTGCGATGTCCGACACGCCTTCCGATCGTCTATCTCCCATGGGGATTCCGCCTGTTTCCATCCCCAACTTGCGAGCAATCGAAGAGCGAACCTCGTCATAGTTTAGGCGCTCTCCCTCTATTTCGCTTGATTTTGTGGCTTCGGCAGCCATTGCGTTAAGCTTTGCTTCTTGCAGATCGCCAAACCCCAATGCTTCAAGTTTTCCAATTAAGAACCCCCGTCGTTCGGCTACATTGGAAAGGGGACCCAGCAGGGCGGTGGCGTCATATCGGAAGTTGGGCCAGTCGGGAAGCTGGTGGATATCAGACATTCGATGACCGAATTATACTGCGAAATTCGGTCGTAAATTGTCCGAAATAAATTGCTTGTGGTCCGACTGACGGCGCTATCCCTAGCGATTCGGCCGGCGTTTGCTATTGAACCGATGGAGTCTTGGTCATCAGCCATGCTTCGCCGAGCGCTTTTTGCGAGGGCGTCGCGGCGGGATCGACGGGTACCGTGTGGATCGGGCGCTTTGCGGCGGCCGGATCGATCGTCACTTTGACGTCCGCCCCATTGCGCTTGACTACCAGTTCAATCGGTGTCCCGACCTTTGCTCCTGTGACCGCGGTCTGAACCAGGCCGATCGCATCTCGCATGTCTTTTCCATCAATCGACGTCCCGTTAACGGACGTGATGATGTCGCCGGTCTCGAGCTGGCCTGCCGCCGGCCCGTGGATCCCACCTACTCCGATTCCGCCGCCACCAAAGGATGGCGCGGGACCGAATCCGGCGTCTGTGTACGCCTCGTCGTGGGTATCCAGTTTGAGGCCCATCTTCGCAAGTTGCTCCGCAATCGGCTTTTCGCCCGGTTGGTTAACAACCGAGTCATAGAACGGACCGAGTGCGGGGCCGCCGTACTTGACGCACAGCTTTCGGATTTCGCCTTCCTGGAATCCGGGCTTGTCGTCTTTGCACTCATTGAATAGCGCATGGGCGACGTCGTCCAGCGAATGTTTGCCGTTCGTTTGGGCGCGGATCTCGGTGTCCAGGCACAAACCGGCAAGCCAGCCGAGATTGTAGTAGCTGATCTGGAAGCCGTTGCTGTTTCCGCGACCTCCGTTCGCCTCGCCGACACGCAAGCTGGCGTCGTTGGCCGAAACCGTCAGACGAGCCGGGTTGTTCTGGATCGCCCGCATGTTCTGGATGATCTCGCCATAGAATTGCTGTCGAGTCCATGAGCCGTAGCGGTACGGCAGCAGACTGGCATAGTAGTCGGTTACACCTTCCAGCCACCACAGCGACCCCGTCTTTGGCAGCTTTGTGTAGTCGAACGGTCCGAGGACGCTCGACCGAATCCGCTTCACGTTCCACAGGTGGAAGTACTCGTGGGCCAATAGGCTGACGGTGCCAGGCGTCAGATCGCTTGAGAGTGTGATCTGCGTGCTGCTCAAGTGCTCGAGGCCGCCGCCCCCGCGACCATGCGGCGTCACGATGAAGTGCCAAACATATTTGTGGTACGGAGCCCCTCCCCAGAAATCCGTCTCCGCTGCGCTGACGAACCGGCAGTCCTTTAGGATCAAGTCCTTGTCGATCAGATCCTTGCCCGCGCCTTCGAGGACGATCGTGTGGGTTTTGCCGCGAAGGTTATATGTCTCGACATTGACCTGGCCCGTGCTCATCGGGTTATCGGCGAGGACGTCGTAAGTCGGCGCCGTGTAGGTGTTTGCCGGCCCGGACGCCGCGTCCAGCCCCACCAGGCATGGCCAACCTGACGGGACTTCAAAGGTGACCTTGCACCGCTCCTTCTTGCGGTCGACCGCGTACAGATAGACCGACGGACCCGAAAGCTGGATATAACTATCATCCGTCGGGCCGCGTCCGCCGCCTCCGAATCCCCCGCCTCGGGTCGCGGTCCAGTACTTGATCGTCACCGTCCCCGGCGTGGTCGTCGCGATCGCCCACGTATTGCCGTCCGGATGAGTCACGCTCAGCGTGGCCCCCGATGAGTCGGTAACCGCGAGATCATGAACGCTCTGCCCGCCGTCGCGCTGAAAGTAGGCGCCTGGCGACCAATTGGGAATTTGGACGTTCAGCGACCCCGCCGCCGAGACCGGAACCGACATCGTGACCTCAAACCGGTGCTCCGTCGAGTTGACCTTGACCCGGTAATCGATCTCCGCCGAGGCGGAGGCGGTCCAAACGCAGGCAAGGCAGGCAAACAGCAGGCGGCGCATGGGTCATTTTGCCACTCCGCATTCGAAACGCGCAAGGTCGGTTGCATGTGTAGCTGAGGCTCCAGTCGCGTTTTCGAAGTGTTGAACGGTCGGACATGTCCCAACACGGAATCTAGCTTGGGCCAGGCCACTGCGAATCACGGTTTCGTCCAGTAACCTTAAATAGCTCAAACCGTCGCTCGCCCTCTCGGAACTCTCCATTGGGTTCGACCGGCTCGCAGATATAAGAGTCGTCCAACAAACTACGCGTCCATCGGCTAACTGTTACATCGCCTGGTTTCGCCAGGCCCTCGACCCGTTTTGCAATGTGTGCTGGCAGGCCCTCCGCGGTACCTCCCTGGCCAACAATTACGTCTCCTGTATTTAGCCCAATCCGGCACCGGGGGATCGTCGCATCAGCCTCAAGTTCTCGCGCGACATCCAGTGAGGCGTCAATTGCCATCGATACGCTATCGAACACAACCCAATAACCATCACCCCGCCATTCGACTAACCTGGGTCGATACAGATTTAGTTTGGGCTCGATCTTCTCAGCCATCACAGTGAGAAGTGTTTGAGCTCCTAGCGGATCCCCATCGATTAATTTCGTTGAGCCCACGATATCCACGGAAAGAATTGTTCGCGTTGCGATTTGCATGGATTGGCCCATTGCTTCGATCTCCTGGCGCAGGGCCATAGATTCCGAAGCCCCGACCTTCGTGGCCGCAACAGCGTATGCGACGGAGGCAAACCGACATATCTGCCCCCATTCCAAAGTACTCACGAATTCGCGAGGTTCCTTTTCCGGACACTCCTTGCGTCGTTCGGCGATACAGTGGACAAGTGCTCCGGCAAAAGCGGCATGCGCGGAGTTTTGGTAGGGCAACGCGCGCCCCGGACCAACGGTTCGTCCAACCTGCACGCGTCCTTCTCCTTCATTTACGGCCCACATGCAGCCTTCCGTTTCCAAGCCGAAAACGACACATTTCGGGCCATGTCCAGCCCTGCTAAACATCAAACGTCGTGCACAGTCCCGAAAGGTCTCGTACGGGTTACCTGTGCCAGTCGCTAATTGCTCGGCTGATTGCTCGTACTGGGCATCCTCGATTAAGCATTTCATATCCCTGCGGCGAACGATCAGGACATCGATTTCGCCAATGATATCGTCAATCTGTTCGGCAGGGTGCGAGCCATCCACTACAACGATCGCCCCAGCCTCATGAGCTAACTGGATCGCCTTCAATCGATTCACAGGATTGGTTTCTAGATCGACGAGTACACACGGGGCGCCATTCCAATACTGAGCATTGAACGTTAGTTCATGGGTGTAATCGAGATCGTTTGCGCCCTTTATATGGAAGTAGCGCACCTCCGGCTTTGTAGAAAAAAGCGTGAGCCCAGTACGTTCTTCGTGCGCCTTCTTAAGGTGAGGCGCGATTCTTCTGGGGTCAGCCAACTCAATGTTTTCTTTGGCGATAAACGCTTCCAGAAGGCGACCATGGTTATCGTGACCGATGCTGCCAAAAAGGGCAACGCGTGTGCCGAGGCGTGCTAGCTGCACCGAGTGATTGAGTCCTTTGCCACCGTGAAAAGGCTTGTCACTGAGCATATGTGTTCCCGTAACATCACTTGCCGTCTCGCGGAAGTCGCAGTTCATACTGCCCACAACGACGACATACGGGCCTTCGTTTCTATGATTCATGGCTGAACGATGTGCATGATGATTCGCAGAAACCGACCGCGAGTCGACTGCGCCACCTCACGTCAAGTATAAACCTTAACATGAAATCTGTTTGCTGTGGTGATTCCATGTGAGCAATAACTTGAGTTTGACCGTCGGTGAATCCAGGATTCACCACCTTTCCGACGGCGAGGGTTATTCGATTTCTATGGGTACTTGGTTCGCCATCCAATACACAATCACCCCCAATAAAGCGAATTCGCCTGGCAAAAAAAGGCAGGTGCATCGGTAACCTTCCATTTGAGTGCAGAGTACGATTCGGGCATCCGGTTATGTATGCCCGATGGATCGGGACCCACGCGGAGTACGACAGAATTGACGTGAGGAACATATGAGCGCAAAGGTATTGATTGCTCCTGTTCGGACCGAGGCCGAATACGAAGAGGCTTTAAAGAGGATCAACGAACTTTTCGAGGCTGCTGAAGGAACGCCAGAATTCGATGAGTTCGACATTCTGACGATTCTTGTCCACGATTACGAGCAAAGGCACTACCCAATTGCCAAGGCAACGCCAGGCTCCGCCCAGAGGCACTATCTTGACCGAATGGAGATTTCGGCGAAGGATCTCGAGCCTTATGTCGGAACTAAGTCGATGGTAAGCATGGTCCTCAACGGGCGTCGTCCCCTAACCGTCAAAATGATTCGAAGCCTCCATGAGGGGCTTAAGATTCCCTTCGAGCTTCTTGTCGGATCGATTGAGTTTGCTTTCAGTTCCCAAATTCCGTTATCAGTAACTGACTGATGAACTCTGCTTTTGAGATCTTTCCCTTTTGAGTCTTACCCACTAGACCGATAAAGTAAGCAGATATTGCTTTCGGGTTGTATCTCCCCGGCGACCGTCCCTTGCCAAGTTGATATTCATTGACTACGTCGGCAAATTGGGCCACATCGAGGAAGCCGGAGTGCGTGGTATCGAATCTATCGAAGACTCTCTCTAAAGTTTGCGACTTGCCGGGAACGGCAATGCCGCCGAGATGGCCCTTATTGGCCAAGAGATGCTCATCATCCACAGAGAAATTGCAAATCGCAAAGCACATCTCATCGGTGGTTTGTTCCCCGAACCATACCGTCTTGGGTGGATTGCTTGGGTTGCGTACATTTCCGGTCGAATTGTCATAGTGAGCGATTAATTCCAAGTGAGTGCCTGTCGGCAGATGTACCGGATTGCGATAGATATATCGAGTTTGCCAGTTGAAATCGTAGTTGTTCACTTTGAACAACTCCTGTTTTGAGCCATTGGGAAGCGTCGCCATCATCTGCATGTCGTGACCCAGCATATGCATGTGAGGAAAGACATCGTAGATGGTGATGGGAGTCGAAAGATACATGTCGGCAGCAGTCTCCGCCTGGGTGCTTTCCTTTGGAATCGAGATGAGCGAAGTGCCGAAGAGGGTTGTACAGATCTTTTTGTCCACCGGTCGGGACGAGAACTTTAGGCCAATCTCGCTTTGGTCTTCCTCGGCTTTGCCATCGCGGTGATAATGGACCTGGAGAATAATGTCGGCGCCTTTAGGCAACATAATCCCAGTGCCTTGCGGAGCCGAAATAGGCTGAAGTCCTGGCGCCCACACGCCCAAGATCCCCGTCACGGGAACGCCTGCACCACCGAAACTGGCATATCCCGGCTTTCCGTCCTTGCCATCCAGCTTTCTGGCTTCTCCCGTCGTGCTCACATAAATAACGATGTGGTGAACGATTTTGCGGTTACCCGGCTTGAGCTCGACTTCAGAAACGAAACGATCTTTATCGAAGTCGGTGGGAACGACAAAGCATCGGAATTCGTCCGGCCCTTCCGCGCCGACCGCGTAAGGTTTGGGCAACTTCGCCGAAAAATCGGGCTGGCCGATGTGCCAGTTCGAACTGAAGGTTGGCGGAATGGGGGCTTTTGACAAGTCGCCTGCCGGTGCGCCGGCCTTCGCCCAATCGGTGAGTGTGGCAATCTGGCCGGCAGTAAGGCTGCGATCGTTTGTGAACTCTCCATGCGAAACTGCGTGCCAGGGAGGCATAAACTTCTGCTGCACAACGGCTGCAATGGTCAGTGACTTTGCCCGAGCATCGTCATAACTCATCAAAGAGAATGGGGCCACTTCTCCCTCGTGGTGACAACTCGCGCATTTGCTGTAAAGGATGGGAGCGACGTCGCGAGCGAAAGTGAGTTTGGACTTCACAGGCTCTACCGTGTGTCCCGAAGGCGCAGAGCCAAGGGCCGTTCCTATGATCGATCCCGCGGCAATGAGGAGAGTGTGAGACAAATACTTCATAGGTTTTTCACGGACTTGGGCAAAGCATGAATTCGAACGCTGGAAGTGTATCTCCGGTTGCTGTTGAAACCTATCAGACACGCGGAATCTGTTGCAAACTGCAAGGGCACGCCGTAGGAGGACACGGATCGCGTCATGGGTATCCCCAAAAAACTCACCGAGCTACGGATATGGAAGGGGCCCACTTGATCGCAAATCTCTGGCGGCAATATCGAGGTTTTGTGGCCGGCATGAACCCGGCTCTCTTCGCAATTGTGATGAGCACGGGAATTGTGGGTATGGCGGCCACCCTCCACGGCATGCAGATCATTGCCGTTTGCCTCGTGTGGCTGAACATAGCCATCTACGCAATCCTGTGGACCGCCATCCTTTGCAGACTCATTTGGTTTCCCAAGCGCTTGATTGCCGACTTGAAAGATGCGCGAGTCGCTTTCGGTTACTTCACGATGTCCGCCGGGACGAACATTCTCGGAGTACAGGTACTGCGAGTCCTCCACTCAAGCGAGGGCGCTCGTGTGCTTTGGTGGGTGGGGGTCGCATTGTGGTGCTTGTTAACCTACGCAGTTTTCTTTTTCGTGATGGCGAATGCGGACAAACCACACTGGCGGGAGACTCTTGGCGGCGGATGGCTGCTCGCGGTGGTGGCTAAGCAAACCTGCGCGGTGCTGGGATCTCAGGTCGCGGAAAAGTCCGAGCTCCTGGCGCTTGTGTCGGCATTCTGGTTTTCTGCCGGATGTTTTCTCTATTTCGTCACCATCGCGGCCATCTTTTTCCGTCTGACTCTTTTTAATCTTGAGCCAAACCAACTGGCGCCGCCCTACTGGATTAACATGGGCTCTCTGGCAACTACGACATTGGCAGGGGTTCGAATCATTGCCGACTCTCCGAGTTTTCCTGGCACGCTCAATACTCTCTTCCCGTTCTTCAGCGGGTTTACGTTCTTGTTCTGGGCGTTTGCGACATGGTGGATTCCCTTGCTGGTTCTGCTTGGCCTTTGGAAGCATGCCGTCACGCGTTTGCCCATGCATTACGTTCCCGCACTATGGTCGATGGTGTATCCG
>Ga0206814_10145_pt1 | contig 20093 bp, 14 predicted proteins | sample Alteio_BWOrgCont_90_FD_152850 | JGI IMG/M metagenome (GOLD analysis project Ga0206814, IMG submission 152850) | Enriched cells from forest soil in Barre Woods Harvard Forest LTER site, Petersham, Massachusetts, United States -... | ecosystem: Environmental > Terrestrial > Soil > Temperate forest >...
GGCAATTCGAGAGCTCAAGCGCGGACTCCCTGCCGGCGGACCAATTGCCGGCGCTTGCTGATTGGATGTGTCGGGAGGTGAGTTGGGTATTTCCGCTAGCGGGAGCAAAGAAAAATGCAAACCTGAGATCGGCCTGCCTTGGAATGTAGCCGTATAAGGCAAGATCCAAAGGGATAGGCTGAACATTGTGACGCCGGGGCCGATCCGAAGGTCGGCCCAGGTAAACAAACTACTTCACGCGGAAGTTGGGAGTTTCCTCGGTCATGACTTGGGCTTGTCGAGGCTGTCCGGGCGAAGTTTAGCGGAAGGGCTGGAATTGGAATCCCTGGCGCTGGCATTGTTCACGGGAACCCAAAATACTTCTTCCAGTACATATCGTTGCTTCTTTTTCCCGGATGGAGAGTGGGGCGGATTGTTCGTATCCAAAATTGCCGATGCGATTTTCGAACGTATTTTCTTGAACATATTCTTGGTTCCCCCAATGGCAGGGCGGGGTGTGCGATTTGAATGAAAGGTGCCGTTAACCCGGTTAGCTTGCCTGGAATTCAAGCGAGTTCATATTGTCAAAAATAACATTGGGTCCTAAGAAGAGAAACCCAGCGCGTGGATTGCCAAAACCTCGCTCGCAGGGCAGTCCCAGCCTGATAAGAAAGCCCAAGGGCACAACGAAAAGACGCCGGGCCTCGAAGAAAAAGAGAAACCCAGTAGCACAGGCTGAAGCCTGTGCTACTGGGGCCGACCTGAATGTCGGCCACTACAAAGGAGGTTACTCCATGCGGTAGTTGGGGGCTTCCTTGGTGATGACCACGTCGTGGACGTGGGATTCGCGGAGGCCGGCTGCGGTAATGCGCACAAATTTGCTTTTCTCGGTAAGTTCTTTCAGCGTGCGCGCCCCGACGTAGCCCATGCCGCTTTTCAGGCCACCTACGAGCTGATCGGTTAGCCCACTGAGCGGCCCCTTATATGCGACGCGTCCTTCGACGCCTTCGGGAACCGACTTGCCGCGCTCGGCGCCTTCCTGCGAATAGCGGTCGGCGGAGCCTTGCTCCATCGCGCCGGTGGAACCCATTCCGCGGTATGACTTAAACGTGCGGCCCTGATACAGAATCGTTTCGCCAGGGGCTTCTTCCGTCCCGGCAAAGAGGCTGCCGATCATGACGCACGAAGCGCCGGCGGCGATGGCCTTGGTGATGTCGCCGGAATACTTGATGCCGCCGTCGGCGATGATAGGCACGTCGGTGCCTTTCGCGGCCCGCGACGCCTCATAGATGGCAGTGATTTGCGGGACGCCCGCGCCAGTGACGATGCGCGTGGTGCAGATGGAGCCGGGGCCGATGCCCACTTTCAGGCCATCGATCCCCAGTGCGATGAGATCTTTCGCGGCTTCGTAAGTCGCGACGTTTCCGGCAACGATTTGCAGTTCCGGGAGGCGGTGGCGGATTGCCTTGATGGCTTCCATGACGCGTTCCGTGTGGCCGTGCGCGGTGTCGATGGCCAGGACATCTGCTTTGGCTTTGGCCATTTCCACGGCGCGTTCCAGGAAATCGCCGGTGGCACCGACGGCAGCGCCGACGGTGAGGCGGCCGTGGTCGTCTTTTGCCGCTCGCGGATATTCCAGTTTTTTCTGGATGTCTTTCACGGTGCTCAGGCCCTTGAGGTTGAAGTCCTGGTCTACCACGAGAAGTTTCTCGATGCGATGCTTCTGAAGAATTTTTTCGGCTTCGTCTAGCGTGGTGCCGACCGGGACTGTGACGAGGTTTTCCTTGGTCATCACCTGGCCGACGAGTTGCGTGTGATTTTTTTCGAAACGCAGATCGCGGTTGGTCAGGATGCCGGTAAGACGCGTGCCGCGCGTCACAGGCAAGCCCGAGATGCGGTACTTGGTCATGATCTCGAGCGCCTGGCGCAGAGTGATGTCCGGAGAGATGGTGACGGGATCCACGATCATGCCCGATTCCGAACGCTTCACCCGGTCAACTTCTTCAAACTGGCGGTCGATGGGCAAATTGCGGTGGATGATGCCGATGCCGCCCTGCCGGGCGATGCCGATGGCCAGGCGCGATTCCGTGACGGTGTCCATGGCGGCCGAGGCGAGGGGAATGTTCAGCGCGAGCTTGCGTGTGAATTTCGTGGTGGGGTCGACTTCGGTCGGCAGGATGGAGGATTTGCCGGGGAGCAGGAGCACGTCGTCAAACGTGAGAGCTTCGGGGATCGGACCATCAATCATGGGCGCCTCTTGTATTTGAATTTGTTGCGGGTCGGCCAGCGCACCGGAGCGGCAGAGCCGGCGGCCAAAAACAGCGCAGCCCAGCGGGTGGCCACTGGGCTGGAGGATGAATTCAACAGATCAGAAAATTGCTTCACGGTGAAACTTCTATTTTATGGGTAGAGGAGGTCTGGGTCAAGCAAGGCCGGAAAAACAAGGCTTTTTGTCGAATTATTGGACGCAGCGGAAGGCCCTCTCCAGACTTCCTGGAGGTAGCGTTGGAGTTCCTCGATGCGAGCGGGGTCGGCGGCCTTCTGAATCATCGCGGAAAGGATCGGCTCGAGGAAGCGGTTGTATTTGGCAAGCGTTTGTAGATCGTTGGAGGCGAGCGAGGCTTCGACGGCGCGCTCGGTGGCGGGAGTTACTAACTCGAGGCGCCCGACAAAGACGCGGGCAGTTGCGGAAGGCGCGGGTGCGACGTGGAGCGGGAGGACGGCATCGATGAAGGGGCGAGGAACGATGTAGATCAGGCGGGAGCCTTCCTCGAACCACGAATTTTGCCACGTCTCCAACATCGCGTGAGCTTCACCGGCGAAGAGTCCCTGGGAGACGAGGATGCTTTCGAGAGCCGTGGAAAGGAAATCAAGCGAAGCGGAAAGGTCTGGCGGCGCGTAGCTGGCCTGATCGCGAAGCGGGCCGAGCATGCGATATCCAAGTTGCGCCCCTCGGCGTTCGAAGAGAATGCCGGCGGGGATTTCTTCGGCGAATTGGTTTTCGATCTGGACGGTGGAATCCGCGGCGACGGTGGCGTTGATGGGCACGGAGATGGCGGAGACGCCCCGATAGAAGAGGAATTTTTCGCGCTGGGAGCCAGCGGGCGATTCGACGGAGAGTGGAGCGGAGGAAGTGTGGCGCGCGGCGTAGTAGTGATTTCCGGAATTGTCCGTGGGGAAATCGGTTGCGCCTTGCGGGTCGATGTGGACGGAGTTCCACGCAATGGAGCCGAAGGATTTTATGTTGAAGAGCGAATAATCGCGGGGAGTCAGAGCCGTATTAATCGAGTCCGCGTGTGGATACCACTCCGTGATGAGACCACGGGCGAATGAGACGTTGACGGAAATGCTGGTTTCACGCTGAGAATAAAAATAAAGGACGGGCGTCTCCATCCGCACGGTGCCGCGCAGTCCGCCCTTGAAGGCAACTTCGCGAAAGTGCTCGACAAAAGAAGGGAGCTCCGTGGAGCCGGTCAGGGGAAGCCAATTCATGGAGTCGCCATCGGGACCAGCGATGGAAGTGAAGGTGCCCCATTCGTGGACGGTGAGGTCGGTTTGCGGCAACTGTTTTGCGTTGATGTGAAGCGGAGAAAATGGAATGGCCGGGAAGAGCGTTGCGGCGAGGAAGCACAAAACCGAAAGCTGGGTGGTGCGATTCAAGCGGCCGATGTTTGTTGCTGGCGATTTCATTGGTGGGCCACCTTCACGCTTGGAATGCCGGAAATCATCTCGGCCATCGTCTCGGATTGCGCGTCACGGAAGCGGGCGGAGAGGTTTTTGGCGAGCAGAAAGTCGTTTTTCGCTCCGGCGATTGCCTTTTGGGCATGCTCCTGGCTTTCGGAGTTGGCGACATTGAGTGCAATGATTGCGGCGGCAAACTCCATTTGCGGGTCGTTCACGCGGGCTTGTGCAGCCTTTTTCACAAGAGCATACCCATCGAGACCTTGCGCTGGATTCGGAGCGTCCTTGTGAATCCACTGAAACTGCCGGAGGGTTTCGGCGAAGTAGCCGAGGTCGAAGGATGCCAGAGCGGCAGTGGTTGTGTTTAGACTGGCGGCGTCGGAACGTGCCATGAGTTTGATGAGCAAGTGTTTCGCAAAGTGCGGATCGAGTTGGGCATAGAGGCTTGCGCGGCGAAGAGTTTCCATGTGGACAAGCACAGTGGAATCCGCGTCGAGAATGGCGATGGTGTCGGCGATCAGATTGTTGAGGTCATAGGTTTCCTTCCCGGTGAGGTTCCAGTCGTGGCTGATCCATGGAAGCGACTTTGCATTGCCGATGTCGAAGGTGTGGCAGAGCAGCGGCGGTCCGGCGAAGGCGGAGCTTGCTGAAAACAGAGACGCGAGCAGAATTAGGAAGGCGAAGCAGTGAATCGAAGGCCGATCAAGTTTCATGGCGATGCCTCCTGGCGAGTGAAATGGGCGTTCAGTGGGAAAGACGCGAGAGCCGGGACGCGTGTTAACGGAGAGGAGCGAGGAAAAATCACCACAAAGGAAAAATGAGGTCCACGGAGAGCGCGGGGCGCTCGGAGGTCTGCGAGATCGAAGATGGATTACGGCTGTTGTTTGAGGAGAGACTGTTTCTTCTGCGGCAGTTGTTGCGAGTTGGCAGACGGTTGCGGGGAAGCGGATTGTTCCCAGAACCGCCACACGGAAATATCGCCAAGCCCGAGAGAGTTCCACCAGAGATCGAGCATGGATTGATCGAGATTGAGTATTCCCGCGCGAGTGACGCCCCTGGGCGGGGGAACGAGGGCGGCGAAACGCGCGTAAACCTGGGCCCGCTCCGCACCGGTCGTGCGCGAGAGGAGATGCCACAGGGATAATGCATCCTGCGCCCGCGCTTCGGAAAGCATCATGGCGAGCGCGGCGCTGCGAGCGGAGGAATCTTGCGGGTTGGAGTCGAATTTCGCAATCCCTTCGCGAAATGCGGGCGTCGCCTCCTCGAAATACGGAACGCCGGGGCCGAGTTCCCGGCGCGTGGAGCACATGGCGCCGGCCGGAATGAACGAGTCACGCCCATTGAGATGAAAGCCAACCCAGCCAAGCGTGGTGCGAATGCTGCCGGAACCGTCGGGAGCGACTTGAAGGGTGTAGGCGCAGCCCAGGTCGATGGCGACGGCGGATGGTGTGTCGACGACGAATGTGCCGGGCGGAGCCCAGATCGCAGCATGTATGGTGCCGACGTCGAGTTGAATGCGTTTGCGATTCGGATCCGTTTGCAGAAGACGCACACGAGAGTTGGGTTCGATGCGGATTTCACCGAGATCCGCCTGAGAGAGCGAAGCGCGAGAATCGCCGTTGGTGCTAATCATTTGGCCGACATGAAGTTTCGAAGGTGCCTGATCGGCCGCAATTGCTTTCGTGCCTATTTGCGGCTCGCCCTGGATATTGGCGACTTCCCACGCGGGGCCGGTCTCTGGCACAGTTTTTGGCTGCATTGTAAAGAATAGAGTGACGCCGAACACAAGCAGAATTGCGGCAGCGACAGCCAGCCGAGGCAGGGAAAGCGGATTAACGAACACGCCTCGGAATTTGCTGGGCGCCGCAGGCAATTCGGCGGGCAGCACTAGCGCAGTTTCCGAACCACGAAAATCGGCCAGGAGCGTTTCCAGCCGCTGGATTTCGGGGTCGGGCGTCCCTGAGCCATCCCACAGATAATTCTCCTGCATCATTTTTTCTTTCTCGGGGTCTGTTTGATGTGTGGTCATAGCGCACCCCCAGCCGGTGGAGAAGCATTGCGGCCAAGAATTTCGCGGAGCTGCAGCATGCCGCGATGAAGATTAACGCGAACGGAGCCGTGGGTGAGGCCGGTGCGGGCGGCGATCTCGGGGCCCGTCATGCCTTCCACGAGGCGAAGGACGAGAGGCTCGCGGTAAGCGTCGGGGAGCGACCGGATGGCGTCAAGCACTGCATGCGCTTCGGCGCTGGAATGCGAGGAATGACGCGTGGAAGGAGCGACAAGTTCCGATTGCGCGGCTACGGATTCTTCATCGAACTCATCGTTGGGCTTGGCGCGTCGGTGAAAGTCGGTCGCCCGGTTGCGCGCGATGGAGGCGAGCCATCCGGGAAAACGGGAAACTTCGCGCAAACTCGCGAGGCGGGGCAACGCCTGGAGGAATACGTCCTGCACGAGATCGTCGACATCGGAGAACGGAACGCGGGCCAGAAGAATGCCGTGAACCATCCGCGAGTAGCGGGCGTAAAGCAAACCGAACGCGGCCCGGTCGCCACTCTGGGCGGCACGAACGAGTGAGTCGTCCGGACCGCCAGTGTCGTTGCAGGCATTCACGGCCGCCGGACCGGCGTGAGATGATCGAATTTCCGAGAGTGCAGCCACATTGCGTCCAGGGAGATAAGCAGCGCCTCACAGGGTAGACGTCGGGGGACGAATGAGTGTTAACAATACTCCGCAAGGCGCTTGTTTGCAGCAGGTTAATTGATGAGGCGGGGGTGGAACTCTCCGGGACGGCACGGATTCTGACGTTGTGGGAATCTCATGGATTGTTTCGAAAAAAAATCTAAAGTTCCGTATTCGCTGGCCGATAGAGACGTTGAGGCAGCTAGGACCTCAATAATGGCCAATGCTATCACCCCAGTCACTCATGCAGCGCCTGCAGCCGTAAAAGACGTGCAAACCCAGGCCCCGCCACAGGCGGCACCAGCGAACCAGAAAGCTCCTCAGCCGCAGCCCGCCGCTAAGGCACCGGCCCCGAAGGACACCGTACAGATCAGCACCGCCGCGCAGACAGCCCTGCAGGAATCCAGAGAAACATCCACGCAGACCGCTCAGGAAGCCAGCCGGGGAGATCGCCAGGCGGCAAGACTGCTCGCGAAAGAAGCCGCGGCCAAGAAGGAGTAATTGCAAGGCCCCGGATTTATTCGGCCTTGCAATGTTCTGATTGCCCGACGCGCCGTGGGCGAGCTGTGTCCACGGCTGGTGTCAGCAACTGCACGGCCTCCGGTTGAGCCGTTGAGCTGCGCTCGTGCAACCTACCGGCCAGTCACCCGTCAACTCTAAGCCGTGATTTGCGCGATCCTTGCGCGCCGCGCGGCTCTCCCATAAAGTCAGTGGATGGCCGAAAATTTCAGGACATTTGAGCCACATGATTGGCTGAAGAATGCACACCTCCAGACAATGGCCGGGGCGTTCCTGCGGCGGAAGTTTTCCTTGCCAAATGGCGAAGAGCGGCTGTTCCGCGTGGATGCGGAAACGCAATTGAAGGGCATCCGCCACTGGCAGGCGGGCAAGCGCGGCGATGTGCCGGTGATCGTGATTGTGCATGGCCTCGAAGGGTCCTGCGATTCGAATTACGTGCTGGGAATTGCAGACAAGGCTTGGGCGCGCGGGTTCCATGCAGTGCGGATGAATCAGAGAAATTGCGGCGGCACGGAACGGCTGACCCCTACCCTGTATAACAGCGGACTGAGTGGAGATTACCGCGCGATTCTTCTGGAACTGATGGGCGAAGGATTTACGCAAATTTATTTTGCTGGGTATTCGATGGGCGGAAACCTGGTGACGAAAATGGCTGGAGAGTGGGGAGCGTCTCCGCCTCCGGAGTTGCGCGGCGTCTGCTCCGTCTGCCCGGCGCTGGATTTGTCTGCTTGCGCAGACGCGCTGGAGGAGACGGAGAACTATTTATACCAGCGGCATTTCGTTAAAGGCTTAATGACCCGGTACCGCAGGAAGGCGGATCTTTTTCCGGACAGGTATTCGCAAAACGGTTTTGGGGCGATCCGGACGGTCCGGGAATTTGACGATGCGATTACCGCGCCGCAGTTCGGGTACAAGGATGCCGAGGATTATTACGAGCACGCGGGGGCCAAGAACGTGATTGGGCGGGTCAGCGTGCCGTCCCTGATTCTCACGGCGAAAGATGATCCGTTTGTGCCGTATGAAGCGTTTCTGAAAACGGATATTGAAAAGAATCCGCGCGTACAATTTGTCGCACCGGAGCGCGGAGGACACTGCGGATTTATTTCGAAGTGGGAGGGGACCGAGAGATTTTGGGCCGAGGAGCGAGTGGTGGAGTTTGTGGAGAAAATAGCGCGCCCGGCCTAGCCCAATGGCTTTTCCAGTGAGACCTGGAAGCCGGGCGTCAGAAGTTGTCCGGGACCTTCGGCGGTGACAGCCATGACGTCTTCGCAGCGGATGCCGAACTCCCCTGGGACGTAGATGCCGGGCTCGTTGGAGAAAGTCATGCCCGGTTCGAGCATTGTTTTGCTGTCGTGCACGAGATAGGGATGCTCGTGAATGTCGAGGCCAATGCCGTGGCCGAGGCGATGGGTGAAGAATTTGTACCCTGGGCCGTACCCCGCGGACGTGGTGACCGAGCGCGCGGCATCGTCGACGGAGCCGGAGAGCTTTCCAGTTCGGGCGGCATCGAGTGCCGCGTCCTGCGCTTTGCGGACGGTTTCGAAAGCACGCTGGATTTTTTCACTCGGTTTCCCAAACACCCCAGTCCGCGTGACATCGGACCAGTAGCCTTCGACCGTGCAGCCATCATCGATCAAAACGACGTCGCCTTCCTTAAGCGTGCGAGGCTGCTTGCTACCATGCGGCAGCGCGGCTGAGGGACCGAAGAGAACCATCGCCTCTCCGCGCAGGTTCATCTTCGCGTAGCCCCCGGAGACCAGTTCGCTCACCTGCTCCTGCGTCATTCCCTCTTTCAAGCTTGCAAACACTTGGCGGTAGACGTCGCAGGTGGCCTCGCAGGCCAGACGCATCAGTTGGATTTCGTGCGGGGATTTCACGCTGCGACAGCCAATCGTGATGGGATCGGCGGAAACGTAATCATAGCCCGGCGCGGCTGCGCGGAAGTGATCGTAAAAGGTGAATGGAAGCCGCTCCTCAATGCCGATGCGTCCGGTGCGCAGGCCGCGATCCGCGAGAGCGCCGGCGATCAGCTTTGCGGGGCTCTCGTCCTCCTGCCACACGCGGACCTCAGCTGAATAAAGCAGGGACTCGCGCATGCGGGCTTCCTCAAACGCCGGAGAAATAAGAATCGGCTGCCCCGTGCGAGGGATGACGAGGGCCAGAAGCCGTTCGCTGAGCCACCAGCGGATGCCGCTGAAATAGTAAAGGGAAGTGCCGGGGCCGATGAGGAGCGCGTCGTAGGCAGGATTCGATTGGGACATCAAAACTTGCGCGCGAACCAGCCGCGCGTGGAATTCATCGGCGGTGATCGGGTGGACGCGTTCGCCGAGTGGCTTCAGCGTGGAGAAGGCCGGCGGAACCTGCGTCTGTGGCAGCGCTGGAGCGAGCGCAACGGCGGATGCGGCGGCTGTGGAATGGAGAAAATTGCGTCGGGAAATGGGAGTCATGGAGTAAAAGGATGAAAGAAGAGAGAAGAGAAGTCAAAGAGGGAAGAAGCAAGCCCCGAGGTTTCGGCCTCGGGGCGCGGAGAAAAAATTGGCGTTTGCGGAAAGCAATTATTGTTGCGGTGGTGGATCACCGCTGGCTGGTTGGGATGGCGGTGCGTCCGCTGGAGAACTGGATTGCTGTTGCGAGGGTGCCGTCTGGTCCGCAACGGAAGATTTCTTCGGGAAATAAGTGACGTTGACGGGATCGTGCAAGGTGAAATCGAGGCGGGTTTCGGACGCGATCTTCACTTTCTGGCCATGGGTAAGGGCTTGCACGGCCGTGCCGCTGCCCGCGCCAACTCCTGCGCCGATGGCCGCGCCCTTGCCGCCGCCGGCAAGCCCGCCAATTAGCGCGCCAAGCACCGCGCCTCCACCAATCACTTCGGCCGAACGCTTGCCGCGCGAGCCGCCTTTTTCCTGAACGTCGCTGCTCGCAATCTGATACGTCCTGCCCTGATACGTAAAGCTGTCGAGCGAAACAGTCAGTTCGCTGCGGCCCTTGAATTTCCCGGCCGAGCTCGCTTCGATGAGTTTGAGATTTACGTTCAGGCCTTTCGGAATGACCACGCGGTCTCCGACCACAATGGGTGCATCAAGCGACGCGCGAAAGGTCTGTCCAGTGGTATTCACGCTGGAGTCGATGGAATCGATCGTGCGCACGGTGACGATGGTGCCCTCGGGAATCGCCACTGTGACGGGCTGCGGCGGCGGTGGTGGGGGCGGCGGCGCTGGCGCGGCCGGCTTCTCCTGAACTGCCTGTTGGACCGGTGCGGGCGCGGGCTCCGGGCTCGTTGCTGGCGCAGGAGCCGGGGCGGGCTCTGGCGGAGCAACCGGTTTGCTGTGGGTTCGGGCAGGTTTTGCAGGCCGCGCGGGCGGCGCGGGAGCAGCAGGTGGCTCAGCGCTCTCCGCAGTTATCACGGGTGGTGGAGGGGCCATCGTGGTTTGGTCGACCACGGTTTTTACCCCTGGTGTAGTTGCCGCGATATGCTCTGCAGCAAGGCGGGCCGCGTCGTCCGGCACCTGGCCGGACAGGGTGACAATGCCATCCTTTGCCGCGACGTCTACCGAAGCGGACTTAAGCAGCGGCTCGGAGTAGAGGTTGGCTTTAATGCTGGTGGTGATCGCGTCGTTGCTGGGTTTGTTGCAACCCAAAGACAGCAAAGGCAGTAGAGAGATGGCGGAAAGTAGTATGTTCCGTCGAAGCATCGAGCCCCCCAAAATTTAAGACGCTGGAAGAGACAAAAAACGTTGCGCAAGTCCCAGAAGCCAGCTTTCTGATTGGATGCGTCGCAGTGGCGAACGATAATCCTCTTCCAAATCAGAATCTTCCCCGAAGAATTCACAAAAATCAAATCGACAGAAGCGCGAAAAGCAGCACCCGGGTGTCTATTAAAAACTATAGGAAGTACCAAACACCGTAGTCCCGTCCCTTCCAAAATGAAACACCGGATAAGCGATTCTGTAACAGGAACAAACAGAAGGACTTACTCTCGACTTCATTTTTTGGACTGTTTACTGTTTGGATAAAAAATTGCAAGGATGTTGTCAACGGTTGCTTTACATTGCTGTAACGATTCAACGTGTAACAAAAAATAACTGGGCCTGCGTTGGCGGTTCCTGCATCGGGATCAGCCACGCACATTTCTATCTCCCGAACTCAGGGGAGACGTGTGTTTTCTTCATTGGCGAGCATTTCAACCTCAGGAGGGTGTATGGATCAGGGTAATAAGAGGTATTCAAGCTTTCTTAGCTGGATAGGTGTATTGATTTTGATAGTCGGATTACTGGTTACCGGCACGGCACAATCCCAAGTCATTAGCGGGGACATTGTTGGCACTGTGTTCGACAAAACCGGAGCGGTTGTGCCGAATGCGATGGTTGAGGCGCTGAACGTGGAAACCGGAGTCAAGTATCCGAGTCAAGCGAATGCAGGCGGTGAGTATCGCATCAACAACCTGCCGGTCGGTACGTACAACGTGATCGTGAGCTCGCCCAATTTCGCGACCACAACGGTGAGTAAGGTTGTAGTGGAATTGAGCAAAGTTTTGACACTGCCGATTACGTTGGAGATCAAGGGCGCGGTAACTTCCATCGAAGTTACAGGAATGACTCCAACCCTGGACACCACGACAGCCACGGTTTCTTCCGACTTCAACCAGCGTCAAATCGCGGATTTGCCAGTGGCCAGCATCACAGGGGGAGTCCTCAACCTTTCGCTGCTAAGCTCCGGCGTGGCGAGCAGTGGCGGAGTTGGGTTGGGAACCGGACCGAGCGTGGGCGGTCAAAGGCCTCTGCAAAATAACTTTACTGTCGAGGGTATCGACAACAATAGTAAGAATGTTACGGGACCGCTCATCACAGTTCCCAATGACGCAGTCGCGGAATTCACGCTGTTGCAGAACCAATATTCCCCAGAGTTCGGGCACTCCACTGGTGGCCAGTTCAATCAGGTGATCAAGAGCGGGACAAATGAATACCACGGCTTGGCCTACCTGTATAACCAGAATCGGAACTATAACGCTGTCGACGTCGCCCTCAAGAATCAAGGTATTTTTTCCAACCCCCGTTACGATAACAACCGCATTGGGGGTACAGTAGGCGGGCCCATCCTGAAGAACAAGCTCTTTTTCTTCGCCAACTTCGAATACAATCCAGTCGGACAGGCCACCTCTCCGGGTTCGCCGATTTGTTCGCCAACTGCCGCCGGGTATGCGACCCTCGACGGGTTGTCTGGCTTGTCCAAGACGAACCTCGGCATTCTGCAAAAATACATGCCTGCTGCGGCCGCGCAAGATACGTCAGGGACATGCTTCCTGAGTGGCACCAACTCAAACCCCAAGGCCAGCTCAATCAACGTAAATGGAACTGAGATTCCGATCGGAACCATTCCCATCGCCGGCGCCAACTTCTACAACGCGTATACGGTCCTTGGCAGTATGGACTATGACATTTCGACGAATGACCAAATCCGTGGCCGGTACATCTACAATCGTTTGGTTGGCATCGACAATGCTGCCGCATTGCCGGTCTTTTATCTTGGTGCCCCGACCAAAAACCATCTGGTGACGATTAACGAGTACCACACGTTTAACCCAACGATAACCAACGAGTTTCGGATCGGGTATAACCGTTATACAAACACGACACCGTCAGGCAACTTCAGTTTTCCCGGTTTGGATGTGTTCCCAAACATTGACCTTTTCGACTTAGGCACGCAGCTCGGCCCGGATTCGAATTCGCCTGCATTCACTTTTCAAAACACCTATCAGATAACCGATAATCTCACATGGACAAAAGGCCGCCACACGTTCAAGTTTGGAGTTGAGGGGCGTAAGTATATTGCTCCGCAGCAATTTACACAAAGAGCTAGGGGAGATTACGACTACAACAACACCACCCTCTTTCTTCAGGATATCCAACCGGATTTCCTGGCTGAGCGTACTACTGGTGCGCCAACGTTTTATGGAGATCAGTCAGCATTGTATTGGTTTGTAAACGACAGTTGGCGGATCCGTCCAAATGTCACCCTGAATCTGGGTCTTCGCTACCAATACACCACGATTCCTACTACCTTGCGGACACAGCAACAAGAGTCCGCCGCTTCTATCCCGGGTCTAATCGACTTCAGGGAGCCAAGGGCTCCCAAGGATGAGTGGGGGCCTCGCATCGGTATCGCTTATTCACCCGGTACAAGTGGCCGAACTTCCATTCGCGCCGGATTCGGTATCGGATATGACGTTCTGCGCGACAATCTCGGAGTTGATGCTCCAACGGCGCTAACGGGGACAACCATCGACACACCCTTGAGCACCCTTGGCACTCCCTCCACGTATATCAACAACTACTTAGCAAATGGCGGCATTCCCCCTGGCGCGGGCGGCATTCTTACTTACCCGACCACAGCGGACCTGATCGCTGCCATTACTAGCCATTATGTGATAAACCAAAAAGATCCGGAATCTATTCAGTGGAACGTCGGAATACAACACTCTTTTTGGAAGAACTACACCTTTGAATCGCGGTACCTGGGAACACGTGGCCTGTATCTGACTGTCCAGGACCGCATTAATCGCCAGGCTAAGGTGTCGCCTTCATTGTTCTTGCCAACCTACACCACAGCCCCAACTCAGGCCGCCCTTGACGCCTTGCCGACCACCCTTGCTCAGATCAATGCCCAAAGCAGTTTCATTCCGGCCTTTGCCGCGGCGGGGTTCAATCAGGGAAATGTGGTGGAGTTTTCCCCCGCCGGTGCATCGACCTATCACGGCTGGGCCAACCAGTTGACGCGTCGATTGGACAATGGGCTTCAGTTCATCGCGTCTTACACGTATAGCCACTTGATCGACAATAGCACTGCGGATCTTTTCTCAACCTATTTGACTCCGCGCCGCCCTCAAGACGGGAACAACCTGAGCTTGGATCGAGGCAATTCGGCCCTCGACCACCGCCACAGATTCACTATGGCGGTACTCTATGACGTCCCGTACTTCAAGAGCAGCAGCATGCTTGTTCGAAACACGCTGGGCAACTGGGAGTTCGGGCCCTTGTACACTTATCAGTCGGGCGAGTGGTTCACCGCTCAGAGCTCGATAGACTCAAACCTGAATGGAGATTCTGCTGGCGACCGAACCGTTTTCAATCCAGCAGGGATACCCGGCACTGGATCCACAGTGAGTGCGCTTAAGAATTCCTCAGGCGCGACAGTCGCTTACCTTGCCAATACCCCAACCGCACAATTTATTCAAGCCGGTGCGGGCGCTTTTGCCAACGTTGGGCGGAATACTCTCATTGGACGACCCATCAACAACGTTGACTTAACTGCAATCAAGCGATTCTCTTTCAAGGAACGTTATAAGGTTGAGTTCCAGATGCAAGCCGTCAACCTGTTCAATCACCCCCAGTTCATTCCAGGATCGCTCAACAACGTCAATGTAATTTCCACGAATGGTTCATCGACTCAGCAGTACGTGTCGGTTGCCTCCACAAAATTCAACAATGCTCCGATTGCGTTCGCAAGCAATGCGCGGACTTTGCAGTTGGCGTTGAAGATTGCCTTCTAACTTCCCCGCCGCCTCGGGTTGAGGCGGAAGGCTTCTCCAGGGCGTCCTGAATCCCAGGGCGCCTTTTTTTTTGATCGGACCGTTCTGACTCTGCCCGTAAGTGTGTGACCTCCTCCCTGCGTTCGCAGGGGGAGGTCAGGAGGGCAAATAAAGGGCCCCGGAGAGAAGTTCCGGGGCCGTTGAGTTGGCGTTGAACTTCGGCTAAAAAATTAGCTTGGCCGCGACCTGAATCTGCCTGGCGCTTGTGGTGCCATCGGCCCGGGTCAGGGTAGAGGTGGAAAGGCCAAATGTTCCGGGCGCCGCGATGCTATTTCCCGGCTGGCCAAATTGTGGATGGTTGAACAGATTGTAAAACTCAAATCGCAATTGCAGCTTGACGTGTTCCGTGATCGCAGTGTCTTTCAACAATGAAGAGTCGACGTTCACTTCGTTGGGGCCATAGAAGGCATTCTTGCCGAGGTTTGATTGCACATTGTAAGGCGTCTGCTCAAACGCGCTGAGAGCCGGCCCCGTGAACGTCTTGTCGGTCCCCGCCGGTTGCGACGGGCTGCCGATGATGGTCGCCCTGGCGGACAAGCCGGTGTGATTGCTGTCGACATCGCCGAAGATGTCGAACGGGTGGCCGGTCTGCGCTGTAATTACGCTGGTGATCGACCAGCCCTCCAGCACACGGCCGACAAAACCCGCGTTCAAGTGTCCGCGGCCCTTGCCGACGTTGGGTTCGTAGATGAAATTCACCACGCCGCGATGGCGGATATCGAAATCAGAGTTTCCGCGCTCCGCAGCCAGGTCAAAGGAATTCCGCGGGAAGCTTCTGTTCCCCGTGGCCACTCCATCGCCCAGGGGATCGTTCACGTCGTCAATCGAGTGGGAGAACGTGTACGCACCCTGGATCTGGAAGCCGTGGGAAAAACGCCTTTGCAAGTTCACCTGCAGGCCGTTATAGGTGGAATTGCCAATGGACTTGTTCAGGGACGCTCCCGGAGTCGAAAACGGCGCCTGAAAGGCATTGTTGTTGACCGCATCGAACGGAAGCACGCCGAATTCCGCGCCAAGCCATAGGTTGGCGAACGTGATCGTACTTTGATTGCACTGGCCTTTGGCAGTGCCAAAGGTCGTGCTTGCGGGGACAGCGAACCCGGTGTTATTGGGATTTTCCGGTACGCAGAACGCCACCAGTTGCGAGACCAGCCCCGGTTGCGGCGGATTGCCGTCCACCACACGGAAAAGCCGGGTGCCCTTAACCCCCACGTAGTTGACTTCCAGGGTCAACGAACTGGTCAGTTGTCGCTGTATGCCCACGTTCCAGTTTTGGCTGTACGGCGTCTTGAAATTGGGGTCAAAGAGGGTAGGGAAAATCTCCCCGCCCAGCCCAGTGTTGGGGTCAATGTTAGTTACCACAGGAGATGTCGCCACGGTTCCGGGCGTCACCAAATCTGTGGTTTGGGTGAACGGATTCGCCGCGAAAGACTGCTGGAATGGCGGGTTTCCCTTGGCGTTTCCGACCAGGTTTCCGAACACGCGGTCATGAAAGATGCCATAGCCCATGCGCACGGAGGTCTTGCCATCCTTGAACGGATCCCAGGCTAGGCCAATCCGCGGCTCGAAGTTGTCAAACTGATTGGCATACAGGGTCTTCCCCGTACCCGGTCCGACGCGGGTGAATGTGAACGGTGCTTGACCGCTGGCGTCAACGAAGAGATTGGCCAGGCTGTTGTTCACTTCAAACGGAACCCCAAAATACTCCCAGCGCAAGCCGCCCGACAGGGTGAGGTTTGAGAGGAGTTTCCAGGTGTCCTGGGCATAAGCGCCCCATTCCCTTTGCCGGAACCCGCGGACGTCGTCGGCCGACCGCACGCCGGCGAAATTAAAGAATTGCGATTCAGACTGAGAGCCGACGAATCCGAGGAGGCCCAAGGTCTGATTTTCAACGGCCGTGTTTTGAGAGACACAGGGAGTGGGGGTATTCGGCGGTGCGGGCGGAGGTGCAAAGGGACAATTATTATCGACATTTTGCAATGCGGTGACGCCAAACTCTGAAAACGCCGCAAAATCCAGGAGTTGTCGGGTGCTGAAGTTATCGAACGAGTTGGAGTACACGGCGCGGAACTCTCCGCCGAACTTGAACGCGTGCTTGCCGCGGGTATAGCTGATGCCATCAATGGTCTGGTAAGTGCCGGTGTAGCGGGTTTGCCCGTTGGAATCTCCCAAGTTCAGGCAGCCGAATCCGGAGATGCCGGGGAGACTGTAATCTGGCCCGCGGCCAATGGAATCGAGGTTGCCGAAACTGTCGAATACGTTCGTTCCGGTGCACGTAAACTGAAGATTGGTACGGTTGGCCCCAAAATGAAATTCATTCACCAGATTGCTCTTAAGCGTGGTTGTCAAGCCGATTGCCGCGCCTTGAGTTCTTTGGTAAGTCGCCACAGCGCCCAAACCACCCGGCAGGAAGTCGTCGTGAAAGGCATTGGGATCTGTAAACCGGTTATACGAGTAGCGCACGGTAAAAAGATTCTTGGAGTTTATGTTGTGGTCGATCTTGATCGTGAAATCATCCACCCGCTGCCGGGAAGCGCTCGGGAAAAACAGGATCCCGCTGATGTCGTTTACTGCGGGACCGTTGGGGGAGGGATACAAGGCTAGGATTTTTTGAATGTTCGGATCCAGACCGAATCCCACTGCATTGTTCGGCGAGTTGGCTTGGCTAACGTCCACATTAACCGGGGTGATGGGCTTCCCCTTTGCGTTCTGCGTGATAGTGAATTTTCCAGTCTTAAACGCGGCAGTGGGCACGGTGCTCGCGTTTGTGAGGCTCGTCACATACCGCTGCCCCTCATAATTCCCGAACCAAAAGGTCTTGTCCTTCTTGATCGGCCCGCCGGCTGAAGCGCCAAAATCATTGCGAATATAGGGGTTTTGCGGCCCGCCGTTGGGGCCCTCCGCGGGGTTAAAGAAATCGCGGGCACCCAGGGCGTTATAACGGCCGAATTCATAGGCGGTGCCGTGGATCTGGTTGGTGCCGCTCTTGGTGATGGCTTCGATCACCGCTCCATTGCTGCGTCCATACTCCGGCAGGAAATTGTTGGTGATCACACGGAATTCCTGGGTGGAATCCGGGTTCAACGAATTCAAGCCGCCCGCAATTCCGGGGACCTCGGTATCGTTGTTGTCCACACCATCCAACAGGAAGTTGTTGCTGCGCTCGCTGGCGCCGTTGGAGGAGAAACCTCCTAGAGAGGTATTGCTCTGAATCACCCCAGGGCTGAGCAGCACAAGGGAGTAGGGATCGCGTACCAGGAGGGGAAGCTCGGACACCCTTCGTGCGTCCACAAGATTGCTAATTTGGGCATTTTCGAGCTCGATTGGCGGCACGATCGATGCCTGCACCTCCACGGTGGCGGAGACAGTGCCAATCTCGAGGCTCTCGTCCACCGTCAGGATTTGGCCGACCGTGAGCGTAACTCCGGCGAATTTGGCCACCTTAAAACCCGATTTTTCAAAGGTTAGGACGTAAATCCCGGCTGGAAGCTCCACCAGACGGTATAGACCGTCTTCGTTCGTATTAGCTGTATGAAGACTATTGGTTTCAGTGCTCCGTGCGGTCACGCTAACCGAAGATACAGGGGAATGGCTCGGATCAAAAACTGTGCCGCTGATGGTTGCGTTCTGCGCGTGGGAAAATGAGGGCCAAGAAAGAACTAAGAGCAGGAATAATGAGCTGATCCTAAGAATTTGGACGTGCCTGGGCCATTGACTTTGCATGGGGACATCCCTCCGTAAAATGGAATGCAGCATGCTGCACACCATCTGCTAAACGTTGTTTGAGGATGCGAAGATTAAGTTACGTGCCATTGAAATGAGAGAGGATAGGATCGATTTACTCAGGCGTAACTTCTGATAAATGGGTTAATGGAACCTTCAGGCAGTATGTAGGCTACAGAAAACAGTAAATTTCACGCAGGCACATCCAGATTCCAATAGAAAAACCACGCTTTCGCCAGGGCAGAGTGCTCCAGTTGGAGGCTCAAGCGCTCTTCCATGAGGGTGCGAGTCTGACCCAAACCCCATTCCCCAAGACACGGGAGATACGACCTTCGGAACTGAAATCACTTACAGGAAACTATTCAGAGCGAATAGCAAGGATCTGCTTGCCTTGGATTTTGATCTCGACGCCGAAGGGCGGGCGAATGTCGCTGCCCTGCACTATGGCTCCCCGCATCCAGACGTCGCCCGGAAGATTGGAAGTCTTCAGAGGATCGTACAGGGTGCGGCTGCACGGGTTCCCCACGAGGGGATGATTTGCGCGCGGGAAACCGTAGTCGGTACGGAGCTTTTTGAGGTCGGCGATGTATTCGAGCTCGCAGGAGCCGTAAGGAGCCTTGCGGGAGAAAGCCCAGTAGCCTGCAACAAGAGTCGGAGATCCGGAAGGAAGCCGCACAATCGTAGCTGGAATGTCTTCAGCGGTGAGGCGATTTCGGACGAAGAAGTCGGTGGAGGACCAGGGCTTCGCGAGCTCGGTAATATTGGCGATGACCGGATTCGCGTCCGTTGCGTGTGCGAGCAAGGAGCTGGGGTCCGGGGGTGGCGAAGGGATTTCCAATTGGGGAGCCTGCTCAACCCGTGATGGGTCGGCGGGTCTGCTTCGGGATAGCCAGCGGACTGCAAATAGGAGGATGATGCCTATGACCACAAGACCGGCAATCATCGGCAGCATTGGATTGGGCGTCGGTCGGCGAGGGCCGCTGACGCCCGGAATCTGGGGCATCTCCGCTTTCAGGTGAGCTGGGGTTTGGTTCTCTGCCATTTTGAGATAAGGCCCTTGCGCAGCAAAGTAATCCAGGAAGGGAGCCGGGATGGGCCCTGGTCGAACAGGCCAGGAGAGATTGTACTGATGAGTTGGCCACAAGAGCAACCCGACCTGGCAATAATGAAGGAATGTATCGCAAATGATACTTCTGTTAGTGAGATGGCGACATAAAACATCGGAACGCTTGTTTCCTGTGGAGAGGCAGCCTAGTGTAAGAGTAAGGTTTTACTGAGGGAATTGCTCGGAAATGGCTGGAGATACTCGACAGTCGGCCCGCGCGTTTGTTCGAAGCTTGAACATTCTGCTGAAATTTGCGCGTCTGTATGAATTCGGGCACGTGCGGACGATGGCGCAGTTCGAAACGGCTTGGAAAGAATTGCATTCTGCGCTCCAAGAAAGCCGCGATACGGGTTTGCTACTCGGCGCCTCCGGAAACCAGATCCTGCTGGATGGAGTTCCGCTGGGAGCGGCGGCAGCGGAAAAAAGTTTTGCGCAACTTCTCACTTCTTCCGGAATCGCCAGCATTCATTTCGCACCCAATCTTACCCAACCGCAATTTGCGCGTTTCGCGCGCGCATTCCCCAGCGGAAATGCCAAGCCGAGTTCACTTGCCGAACAACTGAAAACGGCAATGGCTGGCGATCCGAGCATCCGGATCAATGAAATTCGATTCGTCGCGGAAGACAGCTCTGTGGCGGGAATAAAAGTCGCGGCACAACTCACTTCGAAAGTTCTTGGCGCGCAGGGTGACAAATTTCGCGAGGTTTTTGAAGACCCGCAAAAACTGTTGCAACTGATCCTGGCCGCAGAAAGCAATCGTGGTGGAAGCGGCGGCGGTGGCGGCGGTCTGGGATTTGGCCCCGGCGGCGGGGGTGGTGGAAG